>JACXTT010004413.1_pt1 | contig 20913 bp, 14 predicted proteins | sample 9270951 | NCBI WGS metagenome assembly JACXTT01 (sample SAMN15532306, study PRJNA645909) | rock metagenome | isolation source: weathered quartz diorite | place: Puerto Rico | collected 2017-06-21
CGTCTACGCCAACGCCACCATCCTCGGCGGCGATACCGTCATCGGCCACCACGCCGTCGTCGGCTCCAGCGTCTGGCTGACGCACGGCGTCGAGCCATATACCGTCGTCACGCTCGAAAAGCCGTCGCTGCGCATCAAGAGCCCGGAAGCCAGGCAGGCGGCGCCGACGAATTTCGAGATCTGATTTCAGAGCCTGAAGCGTCAGCGAAGGAGACCCTGTCCTTCGCTGACGCTTCAGGCTCTGACAACCCCATACAAACCGCACATCCCGCACAGCCGATCCGAAATCCTGGCGGGTTCGGCAATCTCGGCAAAAGAAGCCATCCTTTCGGATGTTGCAACCTTTACAATGCACGCACTGGCGCAGAAACCTTCAAAACCAATCCGATGACTTGGCTCTCGAATCTCAAGCAAGACATCCCTGCGTCACTGGTTGTCTTCCTGGTCGCACTGCCGTTGTGCATGGCCATTGCCGTCGCGTCGGGACTGCCGGCGTCAGCAGGGCTGATCACCGGCATCGTCGGCGGCATGGTCGTCGGCTGCTGTGCCGGCTCACCGCTGCAAGTCAGCGGGCCCGCGGCGGGGCTCATCGTCCTGGTCGCCGGCATCGTCGAGCTGCACGGCGCCGCCATGCTCAGCGTGATCCTGCTGCTGGCCGGCGGTATGCAAGTCGTCGCCGGCCTGTTGCGTCTTGCTCCCTGGTTCCGCGCCGTCGCCCCCTCGGTCATCCAGGGCATGCTTGCAGGCATCGGCGCCATCATCCTGCTCGGCCAGTTCCATGCCCTCTTCGATCGCAAGCCGCAGTCGGGCGGCCTCACCAATCTCTTCGCCGTACCGCAAACAGTCGGCTCTCTAATCAACGATGCCAACAGGCATGCCCTGACGATCGGTGTCGCCACCATTGCCGTCCTGGTGGCCTGGGAGATTTTCCTGAAGAAGAAGTCGATCATCCCCGGCTCGCTCGTCGCCGTTCTCGCCGCCAGTGTTTTCGCCGGCGCGATGGGCTGGCAGGTGCGCTTCATCGAGGTGCCGGGCAACTTGGCCGAGGCGATTCGCCTGCCCGGCCTTGGCGCGTATGCTCATTGCTTTCATGCGGAACATGCGCTATTCATCTGGACCTCCGCTCTGGGGGTCGCCGCCATCGCCAGCGCCGAATCGCTGCTGTGCGCGACGGCTGTCGATCAACTGCACAACGGCCCACGCACCCTCTATGATCGCGAGCTATTCGCACAAGGACTCGGCAACATGCTGTGCGCCCTGCTCGGCGGCTTGCCGATGACCGGCGTCATCGTCCGCTCCAGCGCCAACATCGACGCCGGCGGCAAGACACGCGCCGCCTCCATCCTGCACGGCGTTTGGATTCTCGGCCTCGTCTGCTTCCTGCCCACAATTCTAACCTGGGTACCGATGGCGAGCCTGGCGGGTATCCTCGTCTACACCGGCTACAAGCTCATCAACTTCAAGGCGATCAAGGACTTGTGGGCCGTCGGACGTAGCGAGTTGTTCATCTACGCCGTCACGTTTGCGGTCATCGTCGGCGAGGATTTGTTGATCGGCGTCTCGATCGGCGTGACGCTGTCGGCTCTCAAGCTGCTCTACAATTTCACCCGCCTGTCGATGCGCATGGAAGAAGATCTGACCAGGAGCGTGAGCATCCTGCATCTGGAAGGGGCAGCGACGTTCATACGCCTGCCGCAGCTCGCCGCCGCGCTGGAGAGCGTGCCGCACGCCCACGAGCTACACGTTTTCATGGACAAACTCGACTACATCGACCATGCCTGCATCAACCTGCTCGAAACCTGGGCGAAACGGCATCAAGCCCAGGGAGGCCGGCTAGTGATCGATTGGCGGGGCTTGCATGCCCGCTTCAAACCGCTTGCGGCATAGCGTGCGGGCGCCAAACGAAGACCAGCTACTCCCCTTCATTCTCGCGCGCCAGCTCCTTCAGATAATCAAGCGCCTCATCGACGGTCCCGACGATCGCCCCCGACACACGTCCCGCCGTATCGAGTTCGCGCAGCAACATCAGGTCCTCGAAATGCACCGACGCCTCCAGATGCCGGCGCACGCGCGCCCCGAGGGTGCCGGCCTTGTACGCCAGGGCGTCCATGTGATGCTCGATGAGAAACTGCGTCCGCTCCGTGATGAAGCCTTCCAGCACCGACAACCCGGCGGCCACGTGATCGTAGGGATCGATCCCCTTGCCGATATCGTGCAACAACGCCGCCAGCAGGAACTCCTCGTCATAGGGCCGAGCGTCGCGGGCCAGCTCGTAGACTTGCAGCAAGTGATAGAGCACGTCTCCCTCCGGATGATGCTTCGCCGACTGCTGCACGTTCTCCAAGGGCAACAGCAGCCGACGGAAGAGGGCATGGGCGTCGATCTCCATCTCCTGGCTCTTCACGTCGGCATCGAGATCGAGATCGGGATACTCGCGCGTCAGCATTTCCTCAAGTTCCGCGATCGACGCGCGTTCGATTGCTTTACCGGTGATCGAGCTTTTGAAGACGTAGTGCGCTTTGTCCTCGTCATAGACGGTTAGCTCGAAGTTGAAGCGGTCGAAGACGTGAATGTGGGTGAAGACGCGCGATTCATTGAACTTGACGATCGCCTTGCGCTCGGTGTCGTACTGGTAGCCTTCGTTCTCGAGGATGTCGGCGACAAGACCGGCGCTGTTGGTGAAGACGTGGATGTCGATGTCGGAGCCTTTGCGGATGTGCCCGGTCATGACACTGCCGATGAGGCGAGGCTTGAAAGGGCGCAACAGGCGCATCATGTGCAAGGCAGCGAGACGCATTTCCTTCAGATGGGCGGTGCGTTTGTCGCCCTCGTGGAGGCGGGCGAAGAGTTGAATCTGATCGCGGATTTCGCTGTTGGAGGGGAGATCGGACGGTTTGACATTGCCGCGGCAGAGCCGTTTGGCGGCCTTGCGCTTCGCGGTGAAGTACTCGGTTTCGACGCGCTCGTACATGAGTCGAGCGGCTTCCAGGGCGATGGCTTGGCGGAGTTTGTGGTCCATTCCTTTCGTGCGCCGATATTGTAAGGCCCCATCGATGCGGCGCAGGGGCGTGAGTGTAGATTACCTTGAATCTTGAACGTGTCAATGCCCCTGTGGTAGAATGACCTCACGCTGACGACAACAACCGTGAGATCTGGCCATGCCAATTCATGATTGGACGAAAGTCATTCCTGGCATATTCCACGATTTCCACCACGAGTGGATTTCAACTCTGAAACGCGCCTTGAACCAAGGCGTGCTGCCGCCCGATTACTACGCCCTGGCGGAGCAATTCGCGGGTGGTCTTGGACCAGACGTATTGACGCTTGAATTGGGTTCAAGGGACCAAGGCGATGATGCCAAAGGTGAAAGCGGAGGACCTGTGGGAACCCTGGCGACTGCGCCACCCAAAGCACGCTTCACGAAATCGGCGGAGATGCAGGCGATGGCACGCAAACGAGCTCGCATCGCGATTCGGCATCGGAGCGGACATGACGTAATAGCGGTCATTGAGCTTGTTTCGCCTGGGAACAAGGCAAGTCGAGCAGGGCTGAGGAATTTTGTCGCCAAGGCCGTCGAATTGCTCGAGCGCGGCGTCCACTTGTCGGTAATCGACTTGTTCCCACCTGGGCGCCGGGACCCGCAAGGGATTCATGCGGAGATTTGGTCAGAGATCGAAGAGGATGACTTCGAATTGCCCAAGGACAAGCCGTTGACTATCGCCGCATACGCCGCGGGAACGGTGAAGAAGGCGTTCATAGAGCCGGTCGCTGTCGGGGACGAGCTGCCGGACATGCCACTGTTCTTGGAACCGGAGAGTTACGTGCAGGTTCCCTTGGAATCCACCTACCGGACAGCCTGCGAAGGTGTGCCGGCGTATTGGCGGAAGCAACTGGAAAAACAAGACGGTTAAAATGAATGCCGAAGCACCGTAGGCAGTTTTCGCTGCGGGTCAGCCGCGTGCAATTTTTTCAGGTAGTGGTCAACGGCGTCGAGAACTTGATGAGCGCTGTCGCGGAGATCTTCACCGAGGCAAAAATAGGACCATCCAAATTCCAACGGCAGCGGGACGTCGGGCCGCCACCATCGACGCATTCGCTCGTACAGAGTTGCCGGCTCGCGCAGGAAGAAACGCACATTAGCACGTCTGTGAAACCGCGGAAAGTCTGCAGAGACATGTTCCTGAATCGCCGCGATCTGTTCCCATTCGATGAGCAGACCTCCCACGGTAAACGGAATCCCTGTTGACTTGAATGTCATGACCGGCTTCCCTGCATGCATCAACATGTAAATGAAAAGAAAGCAGGTTACGCCGATTGCGATCCCGAACGCAATGAGAAGGACCAAACCAAATATCCAATAGAGATCGTAGGTCATCCTCTGCGTCGGTTTCGGAAAAGTGAGCACACCCCAGACGTGAACGGGCGCGCTCGCCAAGGCGATGGCCAAGCAAGCGCCGATCCAGATCGCAAACTTGCGATGGTTGGGCCCAAAGGAGACGTCAGGAATCACGCGTACACCCGATAGTCAATCCCCGGAAACAGGTCGTGCCGGCGTTCGATCTCGGCCAGCCACGGCTCGTCGATCTCGTTCTTCTTGATCTGCTCGTAGAGATGATTGAGGTTGAGCACGTGTACCTTGGTGCGCTCGCAAGCGTATTCGACGACCGTACCCGTTTTCATGATGAACGCCCAGTCGCTCGATTGTGCGAGCATCAATTCGCGGGCCGCCTGGTTCAAGGCGCGCCGGCGCAGCGCGTCGCCGTTATCGCCGAAGTTGCGGGCTAACTCAACCATGCGGTCGGAACCTTCGAGAAGGTGGCGATAGATCCAGTCGTTGGAGCCTTCGAGCCAGCATTCGGCATAGCCCTTGAGGCCCCAGCTTGATAGCGACGGCTGCGAGATCTGGATCTTCGTGTGCTTGTCAAGGTACTGCGGCATGGTGATCGTCTTGACCGTCTGCTGGTCCCAGTGCATCTTGCGGAAGAGGAAGTTGAGCCAATCGGGCCCTTCGAACCACCAGTGACCGTACAACTCGGCGTCGTAAGGCGCCAGAATCAGCGGCGGGCGATCCATGTGGCCCGAGAGCCATTCGACCTGCTTCTCGCGGTTGAACATGAAGTTGCCGGCGTGCGACGCTGCTTTATCCAGAGCTTCCTGAGGATTGTACGGATCCTTGTGGTTGCCCCGGCCGGTGATCTTGTAGTACTTGATGCCGGTGTTGCTGCGCGTGCCAATCTGGTGCAGGTGCGGCTTGATGTAATCGTAATCGAGGTCGAAGCCGATATCGCGATAGAACTCGCGGTAGACGTAATCGCCGGGATAGCCTTCGATGGCGCTCCAGACCTGCTTCGACGACTCGTGATCGCGCGCCATGCAGAAGACGCCGCTCTTGGGGCACATGATCGGGGCGTAGACGCCATACTTGGGCCGAGGCTCCGCGAAGAGGACGCCGTGCGTATCGACGAAGAAGTAGCGGATGCCGCTGTCGCGCAAGATTTCATCGACGCCCGGCGCATAGCCGCACTCGGCCAGCCACAGGCCCTGCGGTCGTTTGCCGAAATGGCGCTCGAATTCGCGGCAGCCGACCTCGATCTGGGCGCGGACGGCGTTCATGTTGGTCGTCATCAACGGCAGAAAGCCGTGCGTGGCGCAGCAGGTGATGAGTTCGAGCTTGCCGGTCTCGAAGAAGCGGCGAAAGCCGTGATTGAGGTTGTTGCCGTACTGCTTGACGAAGACGTCGCGTGCCCGGATGAAGCGATTGTGATACATGTGGGCGAGCTGGTTGAACTCGGGCTGCCAGCGGGTGCGATCGATCTCCTTCGCGGAGAGTGCGATGAGGTTGTCGATATGGCGGACGTAGCGCAGTTGCAAGAGCGGGTCGGCGAACATGGAGGCGAGCGTCGGCGTGACCGACATGGTGAGCCGCCAGTCGGCGCCGTCGCGTTCGAGGCCTTCCATCATTTCGAGCAGCGGGATGTAGGTCTCGGTGATCGCTTCGTAGAACCAATCTTCTTCGAGGAAGTCATCGTACTCGGGATGGCGGACGTACGGCAGATGGGCGTGCAGCACCAGGCAAAGGTATCCGAGCGGCATAGTGTTCAAGCCCTGGGGTGTGGTATACCGAACCCCAGGGGTTCGGAGTACTCACCCCTGGGCTTGCTCTCAACTTTGTTTAGCGTACGGAAAACACGCGCAATTTCAAACGCGCCACGCGCCGCGAAACATCACGCGTTCCACGGGCAGCGCCGATTCGAGAATCAGATCGTGCGAATCGCCCCGCTCGGCATTCGGCAACGGCAGCACCACGAGGTCCGCCGATTTGCCGGGCGTTAGGCTGCCGGCGACGGCGTCGAAGCCCAACGCCTGAGCGCCGTTTAGCGTCAACATGCGCAACAACAGCGCCGGCTCGACCTCGGGATAGTGCCGGCGGAGATGACGCGCTTCGGCGAGAATATCGAGATCGGGATTCGACGCCAGGCTGTCGGTGCCGAGGGCGACGCGCACCTTCATGGCGGGAAAAGGATGCCGTGAATGTCCGAATGCCGCGTGCGTGCGCGGACAGACGACGAGTGTTTGTGTCGGCAAGAAGGGGGTTGCGGGATCGAGATAGTTGCCGTGAATGAAGATGCCACGCGGGAACATGCGGACAACGTCGAGCGGGTCGGTGACCAAACGATCAGGGTCCCAGACCTTGAGATCCTTGAGGAAATCGACAAACGGCCCGCCGAGCGATCGGAACAGCTCCAGTTCGTCGAGGGTCTCAGCCAGATGGGTTGCTACCAAACGATTTGCGTCGTGCGCCGCTCTCTGAAAGAGCGGAATCCCCACGGAATAGGGCGCATGGAGGCTTGCGCCAAGTACAAGCTCCGGATCAAAGCTGCCCGGGCCGATGGTTAGCCATTGCTCGAAATACTTGAAATTGTGCCAAGCCACTTCGCCGCGCTCATCCGACAAGCCGAGCAATTCAAAAAAAATAACCGTTCGACGTTTTGCCTCGGCTAAAGGTAGGAAGCTCAAGCCGCCTGCTGAAATATCGCCTAGCAACGTTGTGCCGAATCGCAAGGATTCAAGTATGGCTTCGTTGATATCGGCCCTCACCTGTTCATCCGATCGAACGCGGCGAAAGGCGATCACCTGCCGCAGCCAGTGCGTGAAGTCGGGCGTCGGCGGACAAAGGCCGCGTGCGCCGGTCAGATCGAGATGCGTGTGGGCGTTGACGAAGCCGGGCAGAATCGCTGCGTTGCCGAGATCGATATCGGCGTGGCGCGCGCCGTGCGCCTCGACGGCGACGATCTTGTCGGCACGGATGGTGATCGTGCCGGCGGGGATCGGCGGTCGGTCAATGGCAAAGATCCAGCGGGCGGTGTAGGTCGTTTGGGCCATGGTGCGTTTCGGTTTACGTTTAACGCTCGCCGGGCGCCTTGCGAACGCTGAACGACGAATCAGTTCCCGCTTCCTCCGCCGTATCCACTTCCGCGTGCTGCAGCGTAGCCGGCGCCAGGCCAAGGTATTTCCGCATCTGGGCACATTGCTCCATCAGATATTGTCGCGTCTTGCGCTGATCGCTCAACACCTCCGTGTCGAGCTTGTGCGCTTCGCCGACAGCGATGCCAAGGGGACGCGCAAGATCGATTCGCTTGTTCCTGGTCGGCGAGCCATTGAAGTACGAAAAGAAGCTCCCCCAACCTCCTTCGATCCAGCAAACGACCACCGGCGTATCGGGCCGTTCGCGCAGGATATGCCAGACGCCCTGGCCGAACAACTTGAGCGGCTGGTCCTCGGTGCGGCGCAAACGCCCTTCGGGAAAGATCACCAGGCATTTGCCTGCATCGAGAGCCTCGATCGCCTTTTGCAACTCCGGAACGTCGCGGCGAAAGCCGGTTTGCTCCACGCGGATGGCGTCGACGAGGTAGATCATCGTCCAGCGCAGCAGCCAGTGATCGAAGAAGATGCTCCCCATCATCGGAATCATGCTGCGCGGCAACACCTTGGCAAGCCACAGCGGGTCCATCCAGGCGCTGTGGTTGGCGACCACGATCACCGGCCCCTGGAGCGGAAAACTCTCCAGCCCCGGCCCGGCGGCGCGGAAGCGATACATGATGGCAAAGACAAACTCGATGACCTGCTCCCAGACCTCGCGGCGGAAGACCCACCAGGCGGCCAGCGTCGCAAGCAGCGACACCGCGGCGATCAACCAGAGCTGCGCTGACGGCGTCAGATCGGCAGCATGAGTGAGGATCGTCAAGCCGATGCCCGCGATGGCTGCGCACACGTAATCGGTCATGTTGCGGACCGCCATCGCGTTGCCGCGCGCATCGGCGGGGACGGCCGCCTGATACGTGGATGCGAGCGGCACATTGATCAAGCCCGCCGCCATGCCGACCAGGGCGCAGAACCAACGGTCGGGTTTGTCGCCGGTGGCCGCGTACGCCATGCCGATCGTGAATCCCGTCGCCCCGACCGGCACCAGACCGAGCACGCGGCGCGGATGCTTTTGCAGTCCAGCCAGCAGCGAACCGACCGCCACGCCCCCCATGATCCAGCAGGTGATGACGGCGATCTCGCGCAGGTCGTAGCCCTTGCCGTTGAACATCAGCGCCAGCATGGCGCCGGACATGCCGATGACCAGGCCGCGCTTGCCCGACAGCCCGAGCAGGCAGATGCGCGCCTCGCGAATGGCCCAGATACGGCGAAAGTCGGCAAAGAAGTCGCGCACGGCTTGCCAGGCTGGCTCATCGCGCCGCACGTCGCTGGGAAAGTGCACCGGCAACGCGGTCAACAGCGCCAGGCCGTTGAGCGCGAAGACCAGGGCAATCGCCGCGCTGAAGCCGCCAAGGACGGTCGAGTCCTGCAAGTCCGTGCCGAGGATGAGCAACATGCCGCCAAGGATGGCCGAGAAGGTCCCCATCTCGATGAAGCCATTGATCCGCGTCAATGGCCAATGAGTATCCTGCGCCGCCGCGGGGAGCATGGCGTAGCGCGTCGGGCTGTAGATGGCCGACCCGATCGCGATCAAGCCCCAGCACCACAGCCAGTGATCCCCCAGCAGGCCGAACACGCCCATCGCCGCGACACCGAAGATCGCGGAGCCAACCAGCACTTGCCGTTTCGGCAAGGTGTTGCAGATGGCGCCGTTAAAAGGAGCCAGAAAGACCGCGGGAAGCGTGAAGATGGCGGTGACGAGATACCAGGCGCTGTTTTTCTGGGCGTCGCCGCGGCTGGCGTAGTCGAGACAGACGAAGAAGCGCAGCGCGTTGTCCGCCGTGACGCGCGCGGTCTGCGAGATCCACAGGCTAATGAGCTTCCAGCGCGATGGCCACATCGAAGGTATCCACGAAGGAGCACGACGGAGACCGTGTCTGGAACCGCTGCGCGTTCCTTCGTGTCCTTCGTGGATATTATGGATTTGCCGCGGCGTTGACGCCTTTGGCGAGGTCCGGTACGCTAACGTAGCCGCAAGCTGCCAGCTTGCGAGCTGCTATCCGCCGGACCGCATACAACCCGCAAGCTGGCAGCTTGTGGCTACGAGTGAATGCTATGCCGAGCTACAATCCGAAAGTCGTCGAGCCGCGCTGGCAGCAATTCTGGGAAGCGAACAAGACCTTTCGCACCCCCGATGCGTCACCCAAGCCCAAGTACTACATCCTCGACATGTTCCCGTACCCGTCCGGCTCCGGCCTGCACGTCGGCCATCCCGAAGGCTACACCGCCACCGATATCCTCGCCCGCTACAAGCGCATGCGCGGCTTCAACGTCCTGCACCCGATGGGCTGGGACGCCTTCGGTCTGCCCGCCGAGGAGCACGCCCGCAAGACCGGCACGCATCCGCGCGTCGAGACGCAGAAGAACATCAACACCTTCCGCCGCCAGATCAAGATGCTCGGCTTCAGCTACGACTGGGAACGCGAGGTCGATACCACCGATCCCGCCTACTTCAAGTGGACGCAGTGGATCTTCCTCGTCCTGCACGATACGTGGTACGATCACGAGCAGAAGAAGGGCCGTCCGCTCAACGAACTCCCCATTCCCGCCGACGTGAAAGGCGATGCCGCGATCCGCGCCTATCGCGATAGCAAGCGCCTGGCGTATCAGGCCGAGGTTGCCGTCAACTGGTGCTCCGAACTCGGTACCGTACTCGCCAACGAGGAAGTCATCGACGGCAAATCCGAACGCGGCGGCCATCCCGTCGTCCGCATGCCGCTGCGCCAGTGGCTGCTGCGCATCACCGACTACGCCGAACGCCTGCTCGACGATCTGGCGCAAGTCGATTGGCCCGAACCGATCAAGAAACAACAGCGCGACTGGATCGGCAAAAGCGAAGGCGCGGAGGTCGATTTCAGAATCGGTCCGTGGTCGGTGGTCCGTGGTCCGTCGTCATCAGACCACGGACAAATTCGCGTGTTCACCACCCGCCCCGACACGCTATTCGGCGCCACCTACATGGTGCTCGCGCCGGAGCATCCGCTGGTTGATGCCCTCACCACGCCTGGGCAGAAGGCGGCGGTGCAAGCCTACCAGAGGGACGCCGCCCGCAAAAGCGATATGGAGCGCACCGAGCTGGCCAAGAAGAAGACCGGCGTCTTCACCGGTTCGCATGCAATCAATCCGGTCAACGGCGAATCGATTCCGATCTGGATCGCCGACTACGTGTTGGTCAGCTACGGCACCGGCGCGATCATGGCGGTGCCGGCGCATGACGAGCGTGACTTCGAGTTCGCCCGCACGTTCAAGCTGCCGGTCCGACAAGTGGTGCTGCCCCCCAGGGAATGGTTTGATCGATCCGAGGTGTGCAAGACTCTGCGAAAGATCGGCGTCGATCCGCGCTTCATGATCGCGAGCATCCTGAAGCCAGATCAAAAGGCCGAGACGTTGGAGACCATCGAAGCCGCGGTGCTGGCGAAGGCCGCTCAGATGTGGAACGCCATGGGCAAGGACGTGGTGAAGCTCGCCGAGTTCATGTATCGCCATTCGATCGAGCTGTTCACAGAGTGTTACGCGGATGAGGGGATCGCCATCAATTCCGGCTCGTTCAACGGCCTAACGACGCCAGAGTTCAAGAAGCAGATCACCGATTGGCTGCAAAAGGAAGTCCGAGGCCAGCGCAAGATCAACTACAAGCTGCGCGATTGGCTGTTCAGCCGCCAGCGTTACTGGGGCGAACCGTTCCCGATCCTGCACGAGATCGATGCGACGGGCAAACCGACCGGCGTGATCGAGGCGCTGTCACCGAGCGAATTGCCCTTGGAGCTGCCCGTCGTCGAGGACTACAAACCGACAGGCAACCCCGAGCCGCCGCTGGCCAAGCGACGGCTTGGCTGGAGGGGACGAAGAATGGCAAGCGCTATCGGCGCGAGACGAACACGATGCCACAATGGGCCGGCTCGTGCTGGTATTACCTGCGCTTCATCGACGCGAAGAACGACCAGGTATTCTGCGATCCCGCCAAGCTCAAGCACTGGCTGCCGGTCGATCTCTACGTCGGCGGGGCCGAGCACGCGGTGTTGCACCTGCTCTATTCGCGCTTCTGGCACAAGGTGCTCTTCGACCGCGGCCACGTGCCAACTGCAGAGCCGTTCCACAAGCTCGTCAATCAGGGAATGATCCTCGGTGAGACTCGATATTATCCTCTGCTGAAAATGAGTAAATCGATTGCCGACGAATTCTATACTGAGGACGATGTGAGCGCGGAAGGGGGAAAGTTCTACAAGAAGGACGACCGCACCGTCGAGTTGACCCCGCGCGCCGACAAGATGTCCAAAAGCCGTGGCAACGTCATCAACCCCGATGATGTCGTCAATCAATATGGCGCCGACGCCCTGCGGCTCTACGAAATGTTCATGGGCCCACTCGAAGCGACCAAGCCGTGGAGCATGCGCGGCGTCGAAGGAGTCTACCGCTTCCTCAACCGCGTCTGGCGGCTCGCCATCGACGATCGCCACGAAAACGTCAAGCTGCTCGACGCGGTGCAGGACGTGGAGCCCGACAAGGAAACGCTCCGCATCCTGCACGACACCATCCGGCGCGTGACGGAGGACCTGGAGACGCTCTCCTTCAACACCGCGATTTCCGCGATGATGGAGCTGACGAACCACCTGACCAAAGAGACGGTGCGCCCGCGCGGCGTGATGAGGACGTTCATGCTGATTCTCAGCCCGTTCGCGCCGCATCTCGCGGAGGAAATGTGGAACGCCCTGGGCGGAACCAACACGCTGGCTTACGAGCCGTGGCCCAGCTATGACGCGAGCCTGCTCAAGGCCGACACGATCGAGGTGCCGGTGCAGATCAACGGCAAGCTGCGCGCCAAGCTGACGGTCGCCGCGGGACTTGACAAGGAGGCACTGGAAGCCGCCGCTACGAGCGACGAGCGGATCAAGCCGCTGGTGGAGGGCAAGACGATCAAGAAGGTGATCGTGGTGCCAGGGAAGCTGGTGAATCTGGTCGTCGGGTAGGTGTCTTCGTTTAGCGCCCGCACGACGCCGCGCGACCGCTTGGCGATTAGGCATTCGCGCGGGCGCTAAACGAAGGCGAAAACCGCGAAAACCGGAACAATCCACTTTTCGCTTGACATTTCACAATTAGCAATTAATCTGTTACGTCAGCTGCAAATACGTTTGCCGCGCATGAAAGGACGCATCATGACGCACCCGACGCGATACTTTGAGCATATTCTCGCGCGACCCGACGATGATGGGCCGCGGCTACGCTACGCCAACTGGCTCGATGGCTGCGGCAATCCGCTCGGCGAATTCATCCGCCTGCAATGCCTGCTGGCTCAGAATGCCGTCAGCGAGCCGCACCTCAACTATGAACGCCGCGAGCAATCGCTGCTGGCAAAATTCCAACGCGACTGGGCACAGGCCCTCGCTGGGCGCGTCGATTGGTGCAGCTTCCGCCGCGGCTTTATCGAGGAGATTTCAATCCTCGATCGCCATCTCATCAAGCATGCCAGGGAGGTGCTGCACTGCGCGCCGGTCCTGGATATTCACGTCAAAAGCGACGGCAAGCGCCTGCACGCGCTCCCCTACGTGTCCGGCCTGCAGCACACGCTGTTTCTCGATCTCTCCGCGCAGCGTCTCGGCGACGACAGCATCGAGCGCCTGGCCGAGGCGCCGATGTTGACTCACGTGCACGGCCTCAACCTCGGCAGTACCTTCGTCGGTGACGACGGTCTGGAATGTCTGTCCGATTCACCGGAACTCGACAGCCTGCGTGAGCTGTATCTCAACGACAATCCGATCACCGACGAAGGCGTCCGCCGCTTCGTAATGTCGTCGATCGTGGAACGCCTCGATTTGCTGGACGTGCGTAATACGCGCATCTACGGAGAAGGAGCCGACATCCTGCGGCACATCCTGGGCGATCGCGTTCTTGTTTAGCCTAGCGTGTCTGCACGGGATTCGTCAGCCGCCCTATCCCCGCGATGTCGATGTGCACCACGTCGCCGGGGGCGAGCGTGAAATCGTCGGGGGGCACGACGCCGGTGCCGGTCAGAAGGATGGCGCCGTTGGGGAAGCTGGTTTCCTTGCCGAGCCAATCGATCAGCTCCTGGAACGATCGTTTCATCGCCGACACCTTGGTCGCGCCGTCGAAGACCACCTTGCCGCCGCGCTCGATGGTGAGGCGGATGGCCGTATCATCCGGCTTCGGCATGGCATCGACGAGCGTGACGCACGGGCCGATGGCGCAGGCGTGATCATAAAACTTGGCCTGGGGCAAGTAGAGCGGGTTCTCGCCCTCGATGTCGCGCGAGCTCATGTCATTGCCGATGGTGAAGCCGACCAGCTTGAGCTGGGGCGAGATGACGAGAGCAAGTTCGGCTTCGGGCACATTCCACATGCTGTCGCGGCGGATGTGGACGCGCTGGCCGGGACCGCTGACGCGGTAGGCGGGGGCCTTGAAAAACAACTCGGGCCTGTCGGCAGTGTAGACGAGATCGTAAAATTTCGCCGCGCCGGCCGATTCGCGCTCGCGGGCCTCCTGGCTGCGCTTGTAAGTTACGCCCGCCGCCCATACCTCCTGGCGATCGATTGGCGCCAGCAACCTCGCCTTTCCCAGGGGGATCGTGGTAACACTCGCATCGACAGCCTGCTGGACCGCTTGCGCCGGTGAGGCGGCGTGCAGCAAATCGGCCAGAACAGTTGCCTTCAACAGCCGAATGACGCTGCCGTCGATCCATCCCACCGAATCGCCCGCCGCTGATTGCAGCTTGCACAGACGCATGCGCTTCTCCAAGATTGATCCAAGGTTTTGCTTCTTTTCGATTCTGTCAGTATAGTCGCCGCATGTTTTTTCCGTCGAGAAAATCGCGCGGATGTGTCACAATAGGATTATTCAGAATTCCAGGGGCGAGGTATTCCGACCCCTTGGGTTCGAAGTGCCTTACCCCGCGGCTTGGTAGACCCGCATGCCCGCCTACACGTGTCCTCATTGCCAGAAGCCATTCAACGTGCCGTACTCGTCGTCGGCAGCGCGGGGCCATTGTCCGCACTGCCGGCAGACGGTGGCGTTGCCGAAAACGCCGGCGTCGCGCTGGTTTTATGCGCGGGCCAAGAAGAAGTACGGCCCCTACACCTGGCAGCAGCTCGTGAGTCTGGCTCAGAACGGCGAGCTGTGCGCGGATGACATGCTTCTGCAGGAAGGCGCCAAGCAGTGGGTGCGCGCCGGCTCGCTCCCGGCGCTGTTCGCAGGAATTGCGCCGCCGGCAAAGCTGGCTTCCCCCACGCCGACTCCCGCACCGGCTAAGCCGGCTCGCCGCGGGTTCCCCTGGCTGATCGCGGCATTGGCGGGCTCTGCTGCGTGCCTGCTGCTTGGCATGGCCAGTGCCGGCTATCTCTACTTCACGCGCGCGAAGCCGGCCGATCCGCAAGTTGTTGACCTCGCGAAAAAGGACGGCGACAAGGATCCGCCCAAGAAAAACGGCAATCCACCGAAGCAGGAAGTCAAGAACGAAGACCCGAAGAAGCCCGAAGAACTGAAGCTCAAGACGATTCCACGTCCGGAGTGGGCCGCCCAGTTTCTCGATCGGCTGAACGGCCACCGCAAGAGCGCCGGCCTGGGCAATGTCACCCTGGACGACGAGCTGAGCCACGGCTGCCTGGCCCATGCGAAGTACCTCGCCAAGCATGTCGATCCGGACAAGGCGGACGCGTTCAACATCTACGAGGAAGACTCGAAGAAGCCGGGCTACAGTGCCGAAGGCGCGGTGGCTGGGCAGAATGCGGCGATCGCATTTGCGGAGCCGCTCGATGCATTGGAGCAATGGATCGGCCGTCTGGCCGAGAGAGCGCCGCTGTTGTCGCCGGAGTTGCGCAGCGTTGGCGTGGGCTTCGCGCCGACCGCGGCCAGCGTTTGGATTTGCGTGCTCGATCCGGTGCGCGGGCGCGGTGAGCCGATCGTCATCTTTCCGACTGCGAAGCAAACCGACGTGCCGCTGTCGTTCACCGGCGGCCCCGAGGTTCCCGACGCGAAAGCGGCGGCAGGCTTTCCCATCACATTGACCTTTCCCGCTGCCAGGCAGGTCAAGGGGGTCAACTTCGAGCTGCGCGACCAAAAAAACAAACTCGTCGAGGGCTGGCTATGGACGCCGGAAAAGCCGGTCCCAACAGGCCGGCAACATAATACCATCACGCTCATCCCCAAGGGGCTGTTGCACAGCGACGCTCTGTATCAAGTGAAGGCGTCGGCCCAGGTCGATGGCAAACCCTGGACTTTGGCCTGGTCGTTCACCACGGAAGATGATGCCGACAGCAAGGGCATCTGGGCGAAGAAGGCGCTCGCCAAGGTCAACACTTACCGAGCACAGGCCGGGTTGAAACTGGTGGAGCTGGACGACAAGCTGAGCCGGGGCTGCCTGGCCCATGCTCGTTATCTGGTCATCAATGAAGGCCATCCCGCCCTGGAAGGGCTGAAAGCGCACGATGAGGATAAGAGTCTCCCCGGCTTTTCGGAAGACGGCCGAGCCGCCGGCAAGGCTTCCGACATCGCCGCCGGCGACAACGAACCGATTGACGGCCTCAATGGCTGGATGGCCACGCTGTATCACCGCACGCCGATTCTCGAACCCGGGCTGAAGACCATCGGCTTCGGCTGTGCCCGCGGCCGACGCCAGGGCTGGGTGACCGTCATGAACGTCTCCACCGGACGCACCAAGGAGGCCCATCCCGGGCCGGTGCTCTATCCGGTTCCCGATCAGACCGATGTCCCCTTGAGCTTTCCCAGCGGCGGCGAGGAGCCGAACCCGATCCCCGACGTCAAATCGAACAAGGCCGGCTTTCCGATCACGGCCTACTTTCCCACCGGCCCGGCGCCGAAAAACGCGACGGGCACGTTGAGCGACGCCAAGGGCATCGAAGTACCGTGCTGGTTCTCCGCGCCCGATAAGCCCGCCAATCCGAAGTTTCCGCAAAATGGCGTTGTCTGCCTGATTCCGAAAACGCCGTTGGCCGCCAACACGACGTATCACGTGCAGATGCAGGGGCAGCTCGCCGGCAAGGCATGGGAACAGAAATGGAAATTCACCACCGGCGAAGGGGGGCTCAGCGTCCCGGCCGCTACCCATACCGTCGTCGATCGCCTCAATCACTATCGCGCCCAGGCCGGCCTCAACGCCGTTACGCTCGACGAGGACTACTCCTTCGGCTGTCAGCGCCACGCCGAGTATCTCGCCAAGAACGCGGAGGTGCTGGCCAAGAAGAACGCGTCCGTCAACGACGAGGATGTCAACCTGCCTGGCTTCACGCGCGACGGTTTGAAGGCGGCGCAGAACTCCGACGTCTTCACCGACGCTCCGACGCCTGTTACCCAGATCGACGACCTGATGGCGACCTTCTCGCGCCGCGTCTACCTGCTCGATCCGAGCCTGCAGCGCATCGGCTTCGGTTGCTACCATGACATCGGCCGAGGCTGGCGCTGCGTCCTCGATCTCAACCGCGGCCGCGGCGATACGCGCGTTGTCGTCTTCCCAGCCCCCACGCAGGATAGTGTGCCGACGACCGGCTTCGACAACATCAAAGCGATCCAGGGCAAGCTCGGCTTTCCGATCACTGTCATATTCCCGCCGCAAACCAATCTGCAAAAGGCCCAAGCGGTGATGACCGAAGGCGACAAGGAAGTACAATTCGTCCTCTCGACGCCGGAGAAACCGCTCAACGCCAAGCCGCAGCGCGGCGTCATCGGCGTCCACCCGCTCGAACCACTGCAAGCGGGGCGCACCTACGCCGTCACCGTGTCGGTCCTCGTCAACGGCGCCGAATGGCGTCAGACCTGGCGATTCACGACCGCGAAGTAGGATTAGTTGCCTTGCGCCTGCGCGTTATGCACACACCCCCATCGACGTTATCCAGACTCGACAATCGGTATTATTGCAATCGAGTTGGCAAACTGGAAGGTAGTCCCAAGTCGCTCTTGCGAAGCAAGTTACGAAGACGCGCGTCCCAGTCTGCCAACTCGACAAGGGGGTATCCCAACCAAACTTGACACAGCCCCGACCGCGACTTCTGCCTTTCCCCCATCTTCCCCCGTGGTTGACGCCAGGTTGCTCTGGAATTTGCCCGGGGATCAAGCTACAAGCACCACGTCTTGTTTGCAGCAATATGGTCCCGGAGATTAACACGATGTCTCTGCAGTCCGCTCGATTTGCGTTTGTTCTCACGGCGCTCGGCGCTTGTTTCGTTTACGCGGGCCTCACAACTTCTCAGGAACTCCGCTTGCAAGCGCCTGTGCCGGCGCCTGGGGAGATTCCCAAGGGGGTCGAGGTGCAGGCGCGGGGTCCGATTCACGAGGCGTTTGCCTCCCCGCTGACGGAGCCGAAGGCGACGCCGCAGGTGAACAAGAAGCCGCCGCTGCCTCTGGAAGAGATGCCGCCGGAGGAGAAACCGGACGGCGACGTGATCTGGATCGGCGGCTACTACGCCTGGGACGACGATCGGACCGACTATCTGTGGGTCAGTGGCTGCTGGCGCGTCAAGCCGACCGGCAAGGAATGGGTTCCCGGCTACTGGCGCGAGGTCGGCGTGAGCTGGCAGTGGGTGCCTGGATTCTGGACCAACGCCCAAGAGACGAAGGCCGAGGCGGTCACCTATTATCCCGAGCCGCCGGCCCCGCCCAACGTCGCGCCGCCCGGCGATCCGCCCGGCGCCGACATGATCTACGTGCCAGGCTACTGGATGTGGAACGGCGGTCACTATAGCTGGCGCGCCGGCTACTGGACGCGCGTACGCCAGGGCTACGTCTATGTGCCGTCCCATTATCGCTGGACCCCCTATGGCTATGTTCTGATCTCCGGGTACTGGGACTACACGGTATCACGCCGCGGCGTGCTCTATGCGCCGGTGACCGTCGATGTGGCTCTGGTGGGTCCGCGTTATGTCTATACGCCCTATTATGCAGTGCGCGATACCATTGTACTGGATACCCTGTTCGTAAGGCCTTCCTATGGCGCGTATTACTTTGGCGATTACTATGGTCCGCGCTATGTAACCATTGGTTTTGAGCCCTGCGTGGTCTATAGCCGGCGCCATTATGAGCCAATCATTGTCTATGAACGCTGGCAGTATCGCGACAATCCACGCTGGCATGATACTCAGATCACGCTGGTGATCGAGCGTAATGCCGGGCGGGCGCCGGTGCCGCCGCGCACCTTGGTGCAGCAGACGACGATTATTCAGAATACCACCAATATAACGAATGTAACGAACGTGATTGCCCCGACCAAGACGGTCGTGCTGGCGCAGGGCAACAAGGTGGTCCCGCTGGATACCACGACGCGCAATCAGGTGGCGCAGGCCTCTCAAGCCAATCAGCAAGCGCTGGCGGCCGACCGACGCAAGCTGGAGGCGACCTCATCAGCGTCGGGCACGCTGACAAAGCCGCGCACCGCGCCGCTCAACGTGACTTCGACTCAGCCGGTCGGATCCACCAAAACGCCATCGATCGGCAACCCTGGCACCACCAAGGACTTGGGGAAAGGCTTTCCAGCGCTCGATTCCAAGGGGACAACCACCCCGAAGGACGGCACGAAGGTCGCCCCGAAGGATCGGCCGCTGCTCGACGGCACGACCAGCCGCGACGGCGCGAAGATCGGCCCGAAGGATCGGCCGCCGCTCGACGGCAAGAAATCGTCCGATGACAAGAAGAAGAAGGGCTAACGATACCTTCGGGTAGTTATTCAACCAAACTGAGCCCGAAGCGCCAGCGCGGGAGAGCTTTCCCTCGCTGGCGCTTCGGGCTCAGTGCATTGAGGCGACTTCCCGCTGGTTATTCTATGTATGTCATGAGGGGACATTATACGTAATGGCCTAGTCCTATGCATTAGACCAACTAAGTTAATTGGTCAAACTTTAGGACCATTCAACGAATCCTATATCATTTGCATTGGCCGCACTCTATGCAATCGGGTTGACCGTCGCCATCCTTGAGAGACGCGCGTCGGTCAAGGTCGCTGGGATCGGCACATGAATTAGAGTCGATTTATTTTCGGTGACTTTTCCACACTTCTTTGCTCCCGTCATTTCTCCAACGCGCCGATATTAGGCATATTAGTGGTGAGTATCACCGGTGTCGATCCTAACCCAGCGGGCGTGACCGTAAGGGAAAACCGGATCGGCGTGTATTACCAAGGAGAAGGCATGGTGTGCCAACCTCTTCGTCTGGCTCTGCTGATTGGCGCCATTACCGCCGTGGCGGTTTCGCCCGTAAGGGCTAATTTCCGGGCGCCCCGTTGTTGTGACAGCCCCTGCGGACCATCCGCAGGCGCGACGGCTCCCGCATTCCGCACCGTGACCTGCACGGAGTGGGTGCGCGAGAACGTCCCCACCAAACGCACCGTCTACAAAGTCGAGTGCAGGACCGAGACCGTTGACAGCTTCCGCTGCGAACGCGTTCCGGTCGTCAAGGAACACACGGTCGTCGTGAAAAAGCATGTTCCCGTGTGGACCGAAGAAACCCGCAAGGTCTGCCACAAGGAGACCGTGTGGGAAGAACGGATCGTCAACAAGACGAGTCACAAGTACGTCCAGGAAACCGTCATGAAGAAGCAGCTCGTGCGCCTGGGCCACTGGGAATGCCGTGAAGCCACGAGCCTGTTCGGCGGCTTCGGCGGCGGCAGCGGCGGTCTCTTCGGCGGACATGGCCACCACGGCTGCTGCGACAAGGGTTGCGGCGACTCGTGCGGCAAGTCCAATGCCTGCAACGACGCTTGCAAGCCGACGCGCACTCGCAAAGTCTGGGTCAACTGCCCGGAATATAAAGAGTGCCCGACGACCGTCTGCAAGAAGGTTTGCGTGAACGAAGCCGTCAAGTGCAAGGTCGCCGTCTGCAAGAACGTGTGGAAGGAAGAGAAGTGCAAGGTCTGCAAGATGACCTGCGTCGAGGAGAAGTGCGTCCAGAAGTGCACCGTGTACGAAACCCGCCAGGTTGCGTGCAAGGTCACCCGCAACGTGCGCGTCTGCGTTCCTCACGAGGAAACCGTCAACTGCTGCAAGTGGGTCCAGAAGACCGTCACTCGCCAGGTTCCGGTCAGCAACGCGTGCGCTTCCAGCAATGCTTGCTGCGAAGGCGGCCGTGACATCCTCGGCGGACTGCGTGATCGTCTGCGTCGCAACGGCGACTGCTGCAGCCATGACCGCGGCTGTGGCCACGGCGCCGGCTGCTGCAAGTAACCGTCAGCTCCTCATCGGGCTTGACCCCAAGAACCTCGTCACCTTCGGGTGGCGAGGTTTTTTTCATTCAGGAGTCAGGAATCAAGGGGGTCAGGGATCAGGAGTCAGGAATCAGAATACTTGACTCCTGATTCCTGGCTAGTGCGTCTCCAACGCTAAATTCTGGGGTTACGCACGGTCGGGAGGGCGAGGCTCCTGCCGAGCCGGAAGCATCGGCGTCGGCGTTTTACACTTGGCGTTTCTCGAGTTCACGGCT
>JACXTT010004414.1_pt1 | contig 20912 bp, 21 predicted proteins | sample 9270951 | NCBI WGS metagenome assembly JACXTT01 (sample SAMN15532306, study PRJNA645909) | rock metagenome | isolation source: weathered quartz diorite | place: Puerto Rico | collected 2017-06-21
TTGAGTTAACATCGTCTGGAAATTTTCTTTTATTTGTAGTTAAATTGGGGCTTGTGGTTGGGCTTCATTATAATTTGGTCTGTTTTGCACGGACGATGGCTTATCCGGCAAGCCGTCAAACTCTGGTGCGATCTGGGTATGGATAAAGAGGAGGTTAATGACGCCTTGCTGGTCGCTGTTGTCACCCCAGGTGAGGCTCAACTGCCGGGGTAGTAGGAAATCCCATAAGGGGAGATGGTAGTTGAAATTTGCTTCACCCGAAGCAACGGCTTCTTTGTAGGTGCTGAAGGCTTCCGGTTCGCTGGCCAGGCAGGAAGCGATCAGATCGCTTAGTCTGTCGTTAAATGAATCTTCACTGATATCTCCTGATGCTTTTTGTGCTCCGATCAGCTGCGCAAGTATAACTAGGTGCTGAATGGTAGGCACGTTGTCAAATCCATGTCTGTTGATTTCGGCAGTAAGCTGTTGTTTTAGGTTCGTTGCAATGTCTTCCTGGCTCTTGTCCCAGTCGATCACGCCCGCGTTGACCAGGATGCGCCATACGATTTTATCACCTATATCCCTTTTTAAAAGATTATTCTTTGATTTTTTATTCAAGGAATAAAGCATGCCAATTGAGGGGTCGTCATTAAAAATGATATGGCTGAATTCCGATTGCTTGATTTTACTTTGAAGATTAGTATAGGCATACCAGGCGACGAGAAAGTGGAGCAATAACCCGATGAGCAAGCCGCCGGCAAGAATCTTCAGTATGGAATTGGTTTTGAACATATGAAAAAAGTTAAGGTTATTTACAATGCTGCATTATTTTATCGGATCATACCAGCCTGAATAAGTGTTTATTAATCCTGGTAAACGCAAGTACAAGAAATTGCACTGTGATAAAATTATTTATTAAGGACGATTTTAGGAGCGGGTGTTTTAACGGTAAATTTTACAGTTAAAACACCCATTTCCGAGTGCCAGAATTGTATTAAATTCGGAAAACGTAAATAAAAACCAGCCTTATGAAAATGACCATGTTCTCGTTCCTGTGTTTCTTACCGGTATTTTTGAGCTATGGGCTTTCGACTGGTAAAATTTTTCCCTCCTTTGGCGCTTCGCAGGTTACTTCGGTCCAGGTACTGGAAAAAGCCGCCATTATTGTAGTCAATCAGCACAGTAGGGTCCGTGATTCCTGGGGGGGCGGCCAGTTCAAGGCTCAGCGTGATCATGGTGTAAGGATGCATAATGGCCTTGATGTCGTTGCTGATGCCGGTGAAAAGATCTACTCGCCGATTGATGGTAACGTGGTGAGGGAGGCGGTACCTTATAAGGATGATAATTCCTATAAAGGTGTTGTCTTGCAGGGTACCGGAGCCTGGGCAGGTTTCCAGGTGAAGATATTTTATGTGCAGGGGGAGTTTTCGGGGCTCGTTAAAAAGGGTAGCGAAATCGGTGTCGCGCAAAACCTGACGATGCGATATCCCGGGATCACTAATCATGTGCATGTGGAGGTAAAAAACGGGACAATACAGATTGACCCATTTGAGATCTGGCAGATTTCCTTTTAGGGTAATACGATGGTCAAGCTCAACGTCCACCTGATTTTTTTATCAACAGAAAGGATTTCTTATACACGGTTAAATAATATTTTATGAAATTATTTGTCGTCGAGGTTAGTCCGATAAGGACGCCGAATACCTATGCTGACAGTATGTTACTTTGTTATATTGCTTCTTTGCCACTCTGTTATCGCGATACATTGTGCTAATATTACATTGATAGATTGTTGCTTCTGTACCTAAATAGGTCGTTACTAAGCTATAAAGTTATAAAGGTACACTCGCTGGCCATTGGATTGAGCTACCATTAACAGGATGGTAGGAAGGACGATAAACTATATAACCAAGGGTATGGAGATCCTTAATGCATTTATGATAAGTAGCGATAGATGCGATGTTGCTATAAGTCATCAAGATTCTCCGACTGACTTGAAAAGGATTAATGCATCCGCTTTGCTGCCAACAGATAAACAGGGCAGAGTATAGATTGGAATGACTGGCAAATAACCTTGAATCTTTTCTAAGTCTTAAAATCTGCTCGCTATATTTTGTAAATACTTTAGCATTGACTTTTGATTTCATTATCTGCCCCCTTCAAGTACTTTTTGAATGTCTTCGAATTTGTAATACATCATACCGCCAATCTTTGTGTAAGCAAGCGTTCCGTTGACACGTAAGTTTTGTAAAGTGCCAGGCGAAATGTTTAATAGTTTCCTTACATCCTTACTTTTTAACCATTGTTTATTTTGACTTTTTTCTGGTCTAAGAAGAGATTCAATTTTTTCGAGAATTCTTTTTTCGAAGGCATCAAGTGCTTCTTTTGTCACTAACTCATTTGGACTCATTTAATTTAATTAATAATAGTTTATTTCGCCATCCGCAATTCTATAGGAAAGGCACTCTTAAATAGCAATTGTTTTAATTGCGATCTGTTCATTTTTAACAAATTTAAATCAATGTTTTGATAGAATAAAATATATCAAAACAAATCACTAACTTTGACTTATTAGATGATTATTGCGTCAATACGATTTGGGGGCTTTTGGTCAAGTTTGATTCGTGATTATACCGTTTTGATATTTCGGCAAGTCAAAAACAACGACATCCACTCAAAAAATATTTTTTAAAAAATGAAAATAAGTTTCAAAACCTACTTGAATGACAGACTAAAACAGGTGGATTTCCACGGGCGAATTACTCACCCGTTGTATATTCAGGTGACTTATGACAGAAAGACAATCTTTTTTAAAAGTTATTACTTTGAATTATTCTCAAAATCAAGATATGCGCAGGTAAAGCCTGACGGTAATATTATAGCACCGAAATTGGAGTTGATTGTTGAGAAAGAAATCGAGGTAATAGATTTTGTGATCGAGAAGCTTAAAGATGGATTTTCGTTGGAAGCCTTTAAAAAACTCTATAGCTATTTCAGTCAGGATCTTTGTGAGGTCACTGAAAGGGACTTCATTACTCATCTGTGCTTATTCTTTCAAAAAAGGGGAATGCCACATATGGCGGAATTAATCAAATGGGGAACACAGTACCTGGTGACTTATGACCTTATGATGGATTTTAAAAAAATGCTGAAGAAGGATCTGTATAAAGAACTACTTAAACAATCCATTCGTCATGCGCCTCCTTATCTGCAGCTATATTCCTTTATGATGCATAAAAAAAAGCCACCGATTGTTTCTTTAACTGCCTTGGACTGGGAAAGAATAGAGACCGTTAGCGCTTTTAAGAATTTCGTTGAATTGAATTATCCTGATATGAATACCACTCAATTGATTGGCCAAGTCAATAACTGGCCCAAATACTCGAGAATAGTTTACTAAATTTTTAGGCTTGCAAAAGTGAATATTTGATCATAAATAGAGTTCCTAATTCGTAAATCCTATCGTTTGATTGTGGGTCTTGACTATAAGAACTTTATAGCTGATTTATAGATGATGACACGTATCCAAAGACTTTCATATAGTTGATTAACGATTCAGGCTGCCGAGCTTCTCTTATTGTATCGAGTATAAATATCTCCGAATTCCTTTGCGCTTTCGTCAAATACATCGGTCTCGCCTTTACTATCGATTATCTCCACCACTACCGCATAATTTTGTTTATATTTTTCGGAAAGATAACCGCGAGTGAAAAGCCTTAATCTAAGCTCCCAGTAGCCACAGGAAAAATTCCGGGAAAATTCTTTTTCAAACTGAATTATAGGATTCCATGGCAAATGATATTTATCTTCACTGTCGACATCAATCTTTTTGAAAGTTTCGCCCTGAGCTTTATACAAATTGGCAGATATTCTGGCCATGCTGTATTCAAAATCATTTTCTGCATCCACATCAGGATCAAACACAATTGTAATCCTGACTTTGAGCTTAGTCAACGAAGTGTTGTTAAAAACTTTTGGTATATGAAAACCAATATACTCATACGATTTTTTGTCAATTACTCCCTCATAGATATAGCTTAACGTATTGGGTCGAGAGAAAACAGAATTTTCTATGTGAGGCTCTCCGAAACCTGTGTAAAAATGATGCGGGTTTGAAATAAGTCCGGAGATATTACGGCGTTGCGCAAAATGATAAAGTAGTGCTTTAATCATGTTAGGGCTCAAGCCTGGAAAAGCATCCATCAATCGAACGATGTATTGCGAAACGAGGGGCGCAGCGAAGCTTGTGCCGATATCTACGGCTAATTGATTACCGTTGTTATATATACCATAACTGGCAACACGTGCTAAAAATCTAAATCCTGAGATCAGATTTCCTCCATGCGTTACCACCTCCGGCTTCAGGCCGAGATCAGCACCGGGTCCTATCCTTGAAAATGGTGATATTTCATCTTTTGAAGACATCCCCTGTTTGTGTTCATATTTGGCAATCGAACCAACGGTAACTGCCAATAAAGCTTCAGCAGGGGCGCCTAGCCTTGCGTTATTATGTGAAAAATGGCCCTCTGGATATTCTCCCAAAAGCCCGTCCGTATTGCCAGAGGCAATTACAAATATGACGTTATAAGTTTTTGATAGAGAGTCGATGACTTTGGCAACGTTAGAAAATTCATAGTCCGCAATCGGATCATATTGTCCGAGGGATAGATTATATACCTTTACCTGCTGGTGATTTTTTTTCACTACGTCTTCGAGAATGTTCATCAATTCAAAGTTATCAGGACCAATCATATCGCCTTTGGCATCTTCGCCAAAAACGGTGACATCCAGTACTTTGCAATAAGGGGTTAGGACATTTGAACCCAAACAATCATCTATTTCATCTCCGTAAACGCATCGGCTGGCTACAAAACTTCCGTGATCGTTGTTGATCGTGACAGCGTCGGGTGGCAGGTATAACAACGATGCGGTAACCTGACCTCTGAAAACCGACGCATTACTATTGATGCCGGAATCTATGATAGCTACCACGGAATCCGATAATGAAGGTAAGACGATCAGTGAATCAGATAGTGATTCCTGGGGAACCGCACGCTTAATAAAAAAAGTGGAATTCAGTTCCACCTGTTTCACAGTCAGGTATGAAGAGATTATGTCGTTCAGAGCAGCGGTATTGATCCGACAGGATATAGCAATCGTGCCATTGAGAAATATCTGGCTTTCTATCTTACCTGCGTATAATGCTAAATCACTTTCAAGTTGATTCAGGATCTGAAAACGTTCTTTCCGGGAAAGATCGTTATACAAATAAATGATGACCTTATGCTCTTTATCCTCTTCCAGAAGTGGCGACATTTTGCTGGCCAGTGGGATTTCATCGACATCTTCCAATATGGCCAGATTGGTCTTACCCGGATTACCTGATTCATAGGTGTAATTGTAAATTCTTTCCTGGAACCTAGCAAAATTGTCTTTGGAAATTTTAGCAATACAGCGTCGGAGATCGTCTTTGAAAAGTTGTAGAATTTCAAATCCTAGATTCTTTAACTTCAGTTTTTCATTCTTGATTGAAACGGAAGGAGGGGCGCTCAGCTGAAGAAACAGACTTCCGGCAAGATGAAAATCGCTTTTACGGCTAACTGATATGCTTAACAGCTCCGTTTTACGTAGCAATTGTTGTCCGTGCTGAGTAATATCGTCCCGCTGGTAATTTGTGCCCCCTGGCGGCACAATTATTTTTTCCTGCCTGATATTATTATCGGGAATAAGGAAATGGCTTTTAATAATATCGTCACTCAAGGTTTAGAGGTTTATATACCGTAAATATATATAATAATAATCAATAAGTTATCTTAAGTATGTATCACCGGCCTTGGCCAGTGACCGGGTGCTGTGCTGATGATCGTGTGCAGGTCCTGCCCAGCTGATCCTAACGCCGCGGTACATCCACAAGCCGGATTAATCTTTTCATCTTTTTCGATGATCTGTATGCCCCGTGGCGTTATGCTTAATTCCAACCTGTTCTTTGCCATTGAAAACCTTCCTGTTAAATAGCCGATCACATAACCTGCCGCTAAACTGGCCGCCCAGGTGGTTAAGTATCCGACAGTATTTAACTGAGGCACATCTTTCCAATACGCATCGGGGTTTCTGTTCGCTTTCGCTGCTTCTAAAGCCTCGGCCCGTCTTTCCTCTATTTCCTCATCAGTCATCAATTCTTGTCCAGCGACCTGGGTGTCTACCATTTCGCGACAAAATACACAGGGATCCGACGGGAACAGTTTGTTAAGCTGAACTACCTGGCCTGTAATTTTTCCCTCACGGCCTTCCATATTAACACCAATATCAATTACAGGTACAAGATACCGGAAACTCAGTTCACTGAGTGCAATGCGTGCCGAGTGCTGATCGCCACAACCTACGACAATATCGCACCATAATAATTCGTTGAGCACTTCTTCTTGGGGAAGTTTACCATCTATAGCGACGAAAATGCATCCAGGATTAATGGATTCAAGGTGACGTTTTGCAATCAAAACTTTTTTCATCCGTTTTTCAGCATCATCAAACTGACTGCCATGAACACGTTCCCGGTTTGATTCAGAAAAAACATCTGAATCGACGCCGATTATCTTTCCTACGCCTGCACGGCATAACAATTCGTCCATTGGTGAGCCGGTACCCCCCTGGCCAACAACACCGACGGTCGCGCCAGCTAGTAACTGAGCTGCTTCTTCGCTGAATGCAGATGACAGCCGAGCGACCTTTTGAAGCGCTTCGTCGTTTAAGTATTTTGGCGGTTCAAAATCATATAACGATACGGGCTGATTTTCTATCGCAAACTTTGTAACAGCAAAACATTCTCCTTTCCAGTAAATTCTGCCGCTTGCAGACATGCGGTTACCGGATTTCGAAAATATCAAGCTGACGAACGGACGTGGGTTGTAGCCTTTTAATAGCTCACTGGTGTACGATTCCATATCTTCATCAAGCTCGCTTGGTTCAGTCCCGAAGCCTTCCGGATGAGCATGAACGAAGCCTGTAGCGTAGGAATGATTTCCTGAAGAGCGTAGTATGCGACGAAAATACTGACTGTTGATCTCTGTCATCCAATTGTCTTCGCTCAGATCGCCGTCGGCCGGTTCATCAATACTTTTTAGCGTAAGTACAAGACCGTTGGCCGTTTCCACCCAGCCGAACCGAACGAATGTCCCCCACTCTTTATCTGGATATCTTTTAAATAGTATACGCCAAAGAATCTCCCGTTCAGGAGAGCTTATTCTTACCAGTGCTTTTCGCTGTTTCATTCTGATTTAAATTAAACGGTGTAACCATGTATATATATGATTATAGTAATCGTGAAAGCCATGTATCATTGGATTCCATGAAGGCCCTCCGCCGTTTAGGTAAGGATGGTGACTTAAAACCTGCCAGTTTTCTCCATCGGCCCTCTTAATACCTTGCGGATTACTACCCCCTACTACATGTGGAATCAACGGCGACCCTTCAGGCAAAGCAGGCATATCGATGTACGCTGCTGGATAAGAATCAGGAATCGGTACCAGGACGTCTGTTGTTTCCGGTAATCCACAGTTTTTGCCCGATGTCGGTACAGCTTGATACTTTACATAATAGCAGCTCCCTTCTTTCACTAAGGTCGCTGCTATTCTGCTGCCCGCCATCAACCGTTGCAACTCATTCTGAATGCGCGGTATGAATTTTGGTTCTTCCTGGCTCATATTATCCGGCGACTACGTTTTTACGGATGGCCTCAAAACAATCGCCGTCATTAATGTGGATCGGCTTTTCGAGTGGAAGTTTTTCATCTGAACCCTCGCGCGTCAGATCTGCATTGGTTGGCGGGTCAATGGGCACCAATTCAACGATTTCAATACCGGTCATTACGGGCTTAACACCGTCCTTTTCCGTGTATTTAATCTTGTTGACAAAAATGTGCAACCCATGGTGATGCTTTTCTTCATCAAGCTCGGATTCAAGCTTTTGAAGCTCAGCCTCTTCTTTCCCAAGAACGTCTTCCAGTTCCCGGATCTCTTGTTTTTCCCTGGTGATCTCCCTCTCCAGTTCTTCAGCTTTTCCACCTTCGTGGTCTTCAGTTAAATTTTTCATGATACAAATCTAATTATATTATCTAATTAGACTAATACTTAGAATATCTAATTTGCATTAAATGACTTAGAGATGATAATTCTACTTATATTTAAAATTTATTGTTCTTATTTTACTTAGAATTATACCTATCTTTGACGAAAAACCTTTTTATGAAATCATTAGGGGAAACACTAAAAGAGGCAAGGGAACTGGCACAGCTTACACTTAAACAAGTGGAAGAAAGTACCGGAATCTCAAACGCGTACATGAGTCAGGTGGAAAATTCAAAAATTAAAAAACCATCTGCTAATGTGTTGCATAAACTTTCTAGGGTTTATGATGTAAATATGGAGACCCTACTTCTGGCTGCCGGAGCGATTAAGGAATCTAACGCTCAAAAAACAAATCTTTTAAACGCAGTTGCATCAAAAGCAGAAACAACGCTTACACCGGAGGAGGAACAAGCACTGATGGACTACCTACGTTTTCTTCGTTTTAAAAAGAAAAATGGTTGATCAGCATACACTAAGGACGTTGAAGATATGTCCTACTATCTGCTCATCGCAAGTAAGTGCTGTGTCAGATGATCTGCAAGGCAATCATGTAAAAGTGAAATCCTACTTTTACGTTTTGCGACCGGCGTTGGCTTGTCTCTGTATAATTGAAAAGTAGAAGTAAAAATATTTCACCGTCAAGCGTAAAGGTTATTTTGATACGAAAATACTTTGAAATAAAAAAGGCTCCCGTTTTAGGAGCCTGTATACGATGCAATATAAATGATAAATCATTTTTTTGTTGCCTGCCTAACCTCTTCTTTTCGTACGATGCTTTCAGCTTTTGCAATATGCTTTCTTATATCACGATCAAGATTAGTGCTTCGTTGCGTATTTATATACGAGCTGACGCTATTTAATTGGGTTCGCTTTTTTTGGTTTTCCATTTTTGATGTGATTAACTTTTTCTTCAACTATACTGGTTAAGGGTTCTTTTGGTGTTTGTTCATTATTTCCATCATCTGCCTTTTCTACAAATCCAATGTAACTTTCTACATCATGGTCTGCTCTTAATAAGTATAGCGTTATATCTGTAAGCTTTTCACTATACCCGGCAAATTTAGCATCTAATTGCTTACTATCAATAAGCGGAATGTCTGGTAATTGTTTTTTTAATAGATCAAAATCTACTACATAACCATGATTCGGGCAATCATTTGACAAAAAGTCAATAAAATTTATAATATCTCTTTGAGGTATTTGCGGGTGATATTCAACTAATATCCGTTGAGCATATTTTATTCCGATATCATTTTTTCTTTTTTTATCGCCAAGTTTATAAGGGTTGATCTGACTTAGGAGCGGTTCGTAGAACTTCGATAAATAGGTCATTATATCATTTGCCAGGTCATTTTTGTTTATAGGTATGTACCTATTTGAATGTATTGACACAAACATGCTTAGAAACATTTGATGTGCCCGTTTCTCGATGGTCTCTAAAGAAACTTCATCTATCAACGCGCTTTCTCTATCATCTGGGTCAATAAAAAGATTATCATCTCTTTCTTTTAACAATTGAATATCAAGCGGTCCGAATTCAGCAAACTCATCCATGACAATACAACTTGCACCCAACGATAATAATGTTGCGGCACTTTTAGCCCAAAAAGGGACAATGATATTTACAATATCGAAATTTTTACGCAAGGTCCTGAGCATACGATATGCATCATCCGGGCTACCACCACCAGAGTTTAACACAAAGTCTATTTCTTTTACATTGGAATTCTCTGGCTTCCTTTTAAAATCGACGATTGCTTCTTTTAGGCGTATTGCGCTTTCAGGGTCGATACCAGAAAAGTAAAGAAATTGGGGAACACCTCTAATATTGCCCAATTCAGTGATAAGGGTTAGTAATTTATCCATCGGTTTTAGGTTGTCATTGATCATCACTAAGTTAAGATTGTTTTTCTGAATTTCCCCATCTTTTTTTAGCCGCAATTTGCGCTATTTCTTTTCTGCGTTCTGCCGATAATGTGGCCGCTCTTGCTTTTCCGCCTTTCAATCCACCTAAACGGCCTAGTTCTACAGCCGCTGGGTTTTTATCTAACCGCGTAGCCTCGTCTGTTGCTTGGTCGCCTATAAATTTTGCTAATTGATTTATGTCTTTCTTTGCCATGGTGCAAAGGTATGCATAATCGGTCAAGCATACAACATTCATATTTCAAACCAAGACACTGTCGAAAAGCGTAACAAGTTGCGCTATCAAAGCATGTTGTCGCATGGAAAATTGTGATGCAAAAAGTATGATGCACACTTTACCTGACAAACCAGATGTTCACCATGCCGAGAACCTTCTAGTCAAAAACTGAGACGAGTTTTAGCAAACCTGCGCATTTTTTTCAATAAGGAGTTCTAAAATCCCGTGAATAAAATTGTATCAAAACGCACTTTTTTATAACTTTGAAATAATTCATTTGCAGTCAATTAGTTGCAAAAAAATAAGTGAGCATCCGGTGAGTATCAAGTTTCTATGACGTTAAAACATTGTAATTCAACGATATAAAGGCATGGTTCATGTCCCGTCCATTCCGCAGAAAGAGTATCAACGCTCTTTAAAACGCTTAAATCATCTGGTTTAAGCGTTTTTTTTTGCTCAAAAAAAGCATAATTCCTCCGCATTTATGGGATCAGTCCGAAAATTTTGGATCAGTCGGAAAATTTATGACTCAGGCGGTGATCTATTCGGTGACGGTTTTAAACTACCTAATTTAGTCATCGAATTGATATGGAAAGAGGAACGGCTTTTACAAAATGACTTTTTCTGGGGGGCGGACTATCGGCGATTTTTACTCAGATCAAAAAGACCTTTTTAACGATTTTATGACGCTATAGTACCAAAAGCTATCAAAAAACTTGCAGCTAAATGAAGGAAAGACTTGTTAAATTACAGTATTTATTCCTTAGTTTAGCAGGTCATTTCATTTTCAATCTATTAGTAGGCTTTGTTTTAACACGTAATGGGGGATGTTTCTACGCTGTCGGATGACGAGTTGCTTGTGCTGATAAAGCAGGACAAATTGAGTGCTTTTAAGGAATTGTACAGCCGTTATTGGAAAAAGTTGTATGCTGAGGCTTATAAGCGTTTAAGCAGTAAAGAACTTGCCGAAGAGGTAGTGCAGGAGCTGTTTACCAATCTTTGGATGCAACGCCATGTCCGTGAGATAAAATCAACCGTTGGAGGGTATCTATATAATACCGTTACCAACCGCGTAATAGATCTGTACCGTAAAGAAGTGATCCGTAATCGCCATCGCGAGGCCATGATAGCGGTGTATCCTGAAACTGATACCGCGACCGAAGACACGATTATGCTGCGCGACCTGACTTACGCGATTGAAGCCGAGGTTAGCCTGTTGCCCGAGAAATGCCGGCAGGTGTATGAACTTAGCCGCAACGAATACAAAAGCAATAAAGAAATCGCCTTGATGTTGGGCATATCAGAAAAAACCGTTGAAAATCACCTCACCAAAGCACTTAAACGCCTGCGCCTTGGGCTTGGTCACTACCTGCCTGTTATAGCCCTGATGCTGTTGAGATAATTTTTTTATTTTTTTTTGCTGCGTGTAGGGGATATACTGTGGTTAGCACGTCATGTATAATAAACCAATTGTATCTGATTTATGGGAGAATCTATACCTGTAGAAATACTGGAACGGTATATTAAAGGTAATTGTACGCCCGAAGAGGTGGAACAGGTAAAAACCTGGTACCGCTCGTTCGAGCGTAACGATGACTATGTCTCGGGAATAAGTCTGGCCGACGAAAAAGCCCTTGAAGAACGGCTTTATAACCATATCCTTAAAAATATTGGCCTGGAATCGGGTCAGAACGAAAACAATGACATCGAAACCGACCCAACGCCGGAGCGCAGCATATTCAGTCGCTGGTATGCTTTTGCAGGAGCTGCGGCAGCTATATTGATTGCCGGTGCTGCTTATATACTCACCACTTATCACCCGAAGTTTGGCGCTAATGAAACTGCTGCCAACATAACTACCCGGCAGATACAATCCATCACAAATAATTCAGACCAGGTTTATAAAGCCACGCTGCCCGATCACAGTATTGTTTGGCTTAAACCAAATTCGCAGTTAACATACCCCGAAGTATTTGACGTAAAATCAAGGATGGTTACCATTTCGGGTGAAGGCTTTTTTGAGGTGACTAAAAATGCAAATTGCCCTTTTATTATCAATGGGCGCTCTATCATCACGAAGGTTTGGGGTACCAGTTTCCTGGTACGCGATAACGGTCGCAGCAATTCCGCCGAGGTTTCCGTAATGACAGGAAAAGTTTCGGTAAGCGTAAAAACAGCCTACAACAGCAGCCAGCCATCCCTAAAACTCGAAAAAGGCGAGGTGATGCTTTACCCGCACCAAAAGGTGATATACCTGATAGACGAAAACCTGCTTAAGCCGCAAACGGAAGGAGCTGCCGATGAGAACGCTATGCAGATATGGAAACATGTAAATCTCTCCTTTGAAAATAAGCCTATCCGCGAGATCATCCCGGTGCTTAATTCAAAATTCCATGTTCATATAATGGTTAAGAATGAAAGGCTTAATCGTTACATACTCAATGCTGATATGGCCGGTTTGAACCTGCCCGATGTGCTTGAGGCATTAAAGAAATCGCTTAATATCAATTATGAAATAAGCGACAGTGGAATCGAACTTGAATAAACCGACAATAAACCAATTATTAATCAACTAACTAAATCTCATAATAAATGGAAAAAAAAATACAAACATAACCTCACCGATCCAATAAGCCAGTATACATTTTAGTAATGGCAAAAAAAAACTTAGAAGTGTTGCGACCACTCCTAAGCTTAAGTTTAGCCCATTTTGAGTAACGCCATTTTAATGGTGCCGGGCCTTTAATTGTCTCATTTTTAACAAAGAAACAGAAACAAATATATGAATTTTCGTTTACGAAGACCTATCCCCTGGTTTAAAATCATGAAGATCACTTTTAGTCAGATCCTGATAGCGATTGTGTTGAGTGGCTTTGCTTATGCAAGTCCGGTGCGTGCGCAAAATATTCTTGACAAACCTGTGAACCTATCGCTTAACAACACAACCCTGCTTGATGTTGTCAATTATTTGCAAAAAAAGAACGATATCAAGTTCATCTACAGTAAAAACACGGTTGACATGTCCCAGAAGGTAAGTGGGAACTTCAAAGACCAGCCGCTCAAAGTTGTATTGGATGAATTATTCAAAAACAACGGCATAGATTACGAAGTACTGCAAGACCGCATAGTTTTGGGCAAACTGCCTCCCGGCATGTTACCTGCCGGCGCCGATGCCGCCGCGAACGGTAAAGCCGACGGCATTAGCAGCCCGGCCGGGGTAAGCGTCGTTGTTACCGGTAAAGTAGTCGACGCCCAGGGCCAGCCAATACCAGGCGCTACGGTTGCCGAAAAGGGCACCACCAATGGTGTGCTTACTGATGCTAATGGCGCGTTCAAACTGAATGTTGCCAGCCAAAGCAGCGTGCTTGTGGTAAGCTTTGTCGGTTATAAAAAAGAAGAAGTACCGGTTGGCAGCAACACCACATTTACTGTTACCCTGCTTGACGATGTAAGAAGCATGAACGAGATTGTGGTAGTAGGTTACGGTGTGCAAAAGAAAAGTGTTACTACCGGCTCTATCTCGGGAGTTACCGCCAAAGATTTTGCTAATCAGTCGGTTACTAACATCGCCCAGGTATTACAGGGCCGTACCTCTGGTTTAACTATTACCACCAACGATGGTCAGCCGGGTGACGGCGCGACTGTACGCGTTCGCGGTATCACAACCTTCAATAATAACGATCCGCTTTGGGTGGTTGATGGCGTTGTGGTTGATAACGGTGGCATAAATTACCTTAACCAGCAGGATATAGAATCAATCGAGGTATTGAAAGACGCCGCCTCGGCCGCAATTTACGGTACTCGTGCTGCTGCAGGTGTTATATTGGTAACCACCAAAAAAGGTAAATCCGGCCGTACACAAATTAATTATTCGGGGTATGTCGGTACGTCAGCCCCTGCACGTAAGCTTGATCTGCTTAACGCAACTGAATATGCTACCTTAAGAAATGAGTCGCTGGCCGCTGCGGGCAAACCATTATTATTTAGTAATCCATCTGCCCTTGGTGCCGGCACCGACTGGCAGTCATATATCTTCAACAGCAGCGCAAAAGAGCAGGACCACGAACTAAGCGTATCCGGTGGCAGCGAAAAAACAACCTACTATACCTCATTTGGTTATTTAACCCAGGAAGGTATTGTTGCTACGCCGATATCCAAATACAATAGGATCAACTTTAGGACCAATGAAACTTTCAGGCCATCGAAATACGTCAACTTTGGCGACAACATTGGTTATACCTACAACAAATCAATAGGTTTGGGAAATACCAACAGCGTATTTGGTGGCCCTTTGAGCTCGGCTATCAACCTTGACCCGACTACACCAGCCCTGGTTACAGACCAGGCTGCTGCTTCCGCCGCACCTTATACCACGCCCAATGTAGTGCGTAACGCTCAGGGCTATCCTTATGGAATATCCCAATACGTTGGCCAGGAAATAACCAATCCGCTTGCTTATATACAAACCCGTCTGGGCAACTACAGCTGGGCGCACAACATTGTGGGTAACGCATATGCCGCAGTTGATCCGATCCCAGGCCTGGAGATCAAATCGACCCTTGGCACTAAAATGGCATTTTATGGTAATGAATCATTTACACCGCTGTATTACCTGAATGCCTCTACTGTGTCATCACAAAATAACTACAATCGTCAGGACACGCGATTGTTCAACTGGAACCTGGAGAATACCGCTTCGTACACCCGCACTTTTGGAAAACACAACCTGAATGTGCTGGTAGGTCAGGGCGCCTATGTGGACAACGGCGGCTACACCGTAGGTGTCACTGAATACGGTTTGCCGGTAACAAATTTTAACGATGCATCACTAAACTACAGCATCCCTGCTGTTCAGCGTATTGGCTATGGCAGTGAAGGTCAGCTGCATCATATCAGTTCGTTATTTGCACGTTTAAATTATGATTACGAGGAAAAATACATTATCCAGGGCGTTATTCGCCGTGATGGATCTTCCCGCTTTGGCGAAAACAACAAATACGGTAACTTCCCATCGGTTTCATTAGGATGGGTTCCGACCAAAGAATCATTTTGGCCGCAAGATGAGGTGGTTAACTTCCTGAAAGTTCGTGGTGGGTACGGTGTTGTAGGTAATGATGCATTACCAGATAACGCATTCCTTTCAACCATCGGCGGCGGTCGTAATTACAGTTTTGGTACGGGTGACACCTACGTTAGCGGTTACAGCCCTAACGCGCCATCCAACCCTGACCTGAAATGGGAACAAACTGCGCAAACTAACGTCGGTATCGATGCGGTATTGTTCAATGATTTCAACCTTACTGTTGAATGGTACAAAAAGAAAACAACCGGCATCCTTCAGCAGATAAACATTCCATACTATGTCGGCGCTATAAGTAACCCTTATGCCAACGTAGGCGATATGGAAAATACCGGCGAGGAATTATCATTAAGCTATCACAAAAAGATTGGCGAGGTTACCTTCGGCGCCGATGGCAACATATCTCATCTTCAAAATAAAGTAACCCGTTTAGCACCCGGCCAGCTTTATCTTGACGGCTCCGGTGTACAAAACATACAAGGCGGTGTTACCCGCTCTGAAGTGGGTTACCCAATCAATTCCTTTTATGGTTATCAAAATCTTGGTGTGTTCCAAACTCAGGCAGAAATTGATAACTATATTTCATCACCCGGTCAGAAAATTCAACCTAACGCTCAGCCAGGTGACTTCAAATGGGCAGACCTGAACGGCGATGGTAAAATCGATGACAAAGACCGCAAATTCATCGGCAGTTCGTTGCCAACATGGCAATATGGTTTAACCTTGACCGCAGCATACAAGGGTTTTGACATTTTGATATTTGGTCAGGGTCAGGGTGGCAACAAAATATTCCAGGGCTTACACCGACTGGATATCCTCACCGCGAATTACACGAAGGCAGCTCTTGGCCGTTGGACAGGACCGGGCAGTTCCAATACCTGGCCACGTTTAACCGATAACGATGCGAACTATAATTTTGAATACAATTCAAGCTTCTACCTGCAAAGCGGCACTTACTTCCGTATCAAAACCCTGCAGTTAGGCTATACCCTTAAAAAGGAGTTGGCGAAAAAGATTGGCCTGCAAAATTTGCGTGTTTACTTAACCGGCCAAAACCTGGTAACCTTCACCAAATACACCGGTTACGACCCGGATATTTCCGGCAGCATCGATCAGGGCTTCTATCCGCAGGCCCGTACATACATAGTTGGTTTAAACGTAGGATTCTAATATAAAGAGAGAGATGAAAAAGAATTTAATGTATTTAGCAGCTTTTACAGCGATGGCAGTTGCCGGTATCGCCTGTAAAAAAAGTTTTTTAACGGTAACACCAAAAGGCACTAACCTTGAGTCGGCTTATTACCGGGACCAGGCAGAAGCTTTTAACGGTCTGGTAGCGGTTTATGACATCATGAGCTATCAGAGCGGTGGTTTAATCACCAAAGAAAATGCAGCCGACGCCGGCAGTGACGACCATGTGGCAGGGGGCGGTGGCGCGAGTGACGTGACCGATCTGCAGGTGTTCAATAATTATACGCTTAATGAAACCCAGGGCCCATCTCAAGCGCTATGGCAAGGTGGCTTCCAGGGGGTTTTCCGGGCCAATGTATTGCTGGCCAAATTACCGGGTGTTCCTATGGACGCTACGCTGAAAGCGCGCTATGCTGATGAGGCCACTGCGCTGCGTGCGTATTATTATTTTGACCTGGTACGCTGGTTTAAAAACATCCCGTTAATATTAACGGAGATACCTGCAAATAATATCGACAACGTAACACAGGTTGCTCCCTCCGCAGTATATACGCAGATAGAGAATGACTTGAAAACTGTTGCCGCTAACGGTAATATCCCAGATCAGGTGAACACCGCTGCCGATGGCGGTCGTTTAACCATGGGTGCGGTGCATGCATTGCTTGGTAAAATTTATCTGTACGATAAAAAATATGCACAGGCAGCCAGTGAATTGGCAATAGTTAATGGAACTCCGGGCCAGCTCAACAGTAAATACGGCTACCAGCTGCTGCCTAACTTTGCCGATTTATGGAAATCAGGTAACAAATTCAATTCAGAATCAATTCTTGAAGCAGATCACTCATCAAAATCAGGTGGTGACTGGGGCTGTATAGCTTGTACTGAAGGTAATGTATTGGATATTATGGTTGGTCCGCGCGGTTATGTTGCCAAAACAGCAGCTGCTCCCGATTACGTTTCAGGCTGGAGCTTCCTTCCGTTTACCAAAGAGTTTTTCAATTTCATCCATAACGACCCGCGTAACTTTGCCACAGTTGCAAACCTGGACAGCCTTAAAGCTGCCGGTATAGCCGATTACACTCCTGGCTATGATAATACAGGTTTCTTTTTGAATAAGTTTGCCGGTCACGTATCAAACAAAACCACCGGAGGCGGTGCGCCTGAGCTTAACTATCCTCAAAATGTATATGAATTTCGATTGGCAGATACATATCTGATGGAAGCTGAAGCGCTGATAATGGGTGGTGGCGATCAGAGCCGTGCTGCAGCCCTGATGACTGCCGTACACAACCGCGCTTACAACGATGGTAAAACCCATCCGCTGCCTGCTACAATGACCGCACTTAAGAATGAACGCCGCGCAGAGCTTGCCGGCGAAGGTCATCGCTGGTTTGACCTTGTGCGCTGGGGCGACGCGCCGACCGTACTGGGTTATAAAGGCTTTAAGGCAGGCAGGAACGAGATATTACCTATCCCGCTCAATGACCTTAATGCAACCAAACTTAAGCAGAGCAAAGAATACGGTGGTACACTTTAAGTTTAACCTTATTAACGTTTAAGATCAATGAAATCGAAAATATTAAAAGCCTGTACGATTGTACTTGGGCTACTGACAGCCGGAGCGTATTCCCGTTGCACCCCTGAAAAATTTGCGGGCGAAGGTAACGGCCTTAATGCCAAAAGTTTTAATGCCAACTTTACCGTAACCCAGGTTAGCGGTAAACCTAATTACTATGTTTTAAAAGCTGATCCTGCGGGCGTTCAATCAGTGCAGTGGGATTTGGGCGATGGTGGCGGCCTGAACCCAGGCAAGATGGTGGATACTGTTTTTTACCCGGATGCCGGCACATACACCGTTAGCATGCAAGCCCTGGCCTACATTGGCGGCGCTACAAAAACATCGACTCCGCAAACCATTAATGTTGCAACGTCTGATCCAAAATCGGGTAACCTGGTGCAAGGCGGTAAAATGCTGGCCGGTGACGACGCACACTGGACACACTTTGTTATAGGCGGCGGTCAACCAATAGTGTTTGATCCAATTAAGAATGTAATGACCGCCAATGAATCCGGTTATAATCAGGGTGCAGTTTACCAGGCGCTTAACCTTACTGCCGGCCAGAAATATATGGTTGATATGGTGGTATCGGGCAGCGGCGCAACCAATACCTGGTTTGAAGTTTGGGTGGGTGCCGCTCAACCCGTTCCGGGCAGCGATTATAACTCGGGCTCAAAAATAATATCATTGAATACCTGGGCCGGTTGTGGCAATGCTGCTTTCAACGGTAAATTATCGGCCATTTCATGTTCCGGTAGCGGCGACCCGTTTACTGTGCCAACTACAGGTACGTATTACCTTGTTATCAAATGCGGTGGTCAGGATACCGGTGTAACTGGTATATCGTTTACTAATGTTACGCTGCGCGGAGTTAATTAATGTGATAAATACAACCGCTTGTCTGTAAAAAGCAGGCGGTTGTTTTAATCCGTATACTTCAATATGAAAAAATACAGTTATATCCTATACCCATTAATGAGCCTGGGCTTATTATCGTGCTCAAAAAAACAGGCGGTACTGCCACCGTTTGTACCCATTACGCCGCCTGCGAAGGTGTATAGCTTTGATACCGCGCCTTCATGGTCTGATGAGTTTAGTACCGACGGCACTCCCGACCCAACCAAGTGGGGGTACGATACCGGCGGAAGTGGCTGGGGCAATAATGAACTTGAGTATTACACCAATACCACTAATAATGCAAGTGTATCAAACGGCATACTGTCAATTACCGCACGTAAGGAAAGTATTGGTGGTATGAACTACTCGTCTGCGCGTATGGTTTCAAAAACTCCGGAAACTTTATTATACGGTCGTATAGAGGTGAAAGCCAAACTACCTTCGGGCCGTGGTACCTGGCCTGCTATTTGGATGCTGCCCAATGATTATGCCTACGGTAACTGGCCGGCTTCGGGCGAGATAGACATTATGGAGATGGTGGGCTATGATCCATATAATGTGCATTTCAGCATACATGATCAAACCAATTTTGGCGGCAATTCAAAGACAAGTACCTATAATATTCCGACGGCAAGCACCGATTATCACCTGTATCGTGTTGACTGGACGCCCGACGCCGTTACCGGCTACTATGATAACGTGCAGGTATTTACCTTTCAGAATGATAAGCAAGGCAATTTTGCCACGTGGCCTTTTGATAAACCTTTTCACATCATGCTAAATTTAGCCATAGGCGGTAACTGGGGCGGCTTGCAAGGGGTTGATGATACCATATTCCCAACGGCCATGCAGGTAGATTATGTGCGCTATTACAAAATGATAACCAGTAATTAAATACCGGTCTTTAGAAGCAGTTTTTAATTAAATGAGAATGATAACAAGAAATATCTTAATGATACTAGGCTTGGGTCTGCTCTCGGTCGCATTTGCGTGCAGCAAAAAATCGGGAGGGGGTGATGTTCCGGTAACACCTACTACACCTGTACCCCCAGTAACGCCGCAAAAAACCGATGTGTCGATGTGGGTGACTGCGGCCGATCAGTCGCAGCTTTTATCTAAACAAAATGTGTCGCTGCTTTTTAGCACTGTGACAAATCAAAATACCACCATTAATGTTGATACTACCCAAACCTATCAAAGCATTGATGGCTTTGGCTTTTGTCTTTCGGGCGGCAGTGCATCATTAATCAATGGCCTGCCCGAAACACAGAAGGCAGCGCTGCTGAAAGAACTTTTTGCTACCGACACCGCCAATATGGGCATCAGCTATATCCGTATAACCATCGGAGCGTCGGACATGAGCGCAAGTCCTTTCAGCTATGATGATGTACCGGGCGATGTGAGCCTTTCGCAATTTAGCCTGGATAAAGAAAAGGTCGACCTGATCCCTATTCTTCAGCGCATCATTGCGATAAATCCTAATATCAAGATACTGGCTTGCCCATGGAGTGCGCCGGCCTGGATGAAAGACAATAATAGCGTTACGCAAGGGAGTTTGCAAAGCCAGTATTACGGTGTTTATGCACAATATTTTGTAAAATATATTCAGCAGATGAAGGCTGCAGGTATAACTATCGACGCTATTACTCCGCAAAATGAGCCGCTGAATGCCTACAACACTCCGGCTATGCTTTGGCAATCGGCAGATGAGGATACTTTTATCAAGAACAATCTAGGCCCGGCGTTTAAAAATGCGGGTATCACAACCAAGATCATCTGCTATGATCATAACTGTGATCATCCTGAATACGCAACCAATATTTTAGGTGATGCAGCCGCTGCAACCTATGTCGATGGTTCGGCTTTTCACCTTTATGCAGGAAGCATCAACGCGCTTACCCCGGTACATAATGCATTCCCTGACAAGAATATTTACTTTACCGA
>JACXTT010004415.1_pt1 | contig 20911 bp, 19 predicted proteins | sample 9270951 | NCBI WGS metagenome assembly JACXTT01 (sample SAMN15532306, study PRJNA645909) | rock metagenome | isolation source: weathered quartz diorite | place: Puerto Rico | collected 2017-06-21
CCCCGCGGGGGTCGGGGGGGTTGAGTGCTGCTGGTCGGCCGTGGTAGGCCGGATTGTAGCCCGGTGGGCGGTCTGGGCTGTGGTAGCACCGGAGGTATGTTCCCAGCATCGTCTTCCATTTGGCGGGGGCGGGCCAGTCGCCCCGGCTGTAGAGCTGCAGCGTGTCGAGCTTGATGCCGCTCTGGGCGATGATGTCCATGAGCCCGCCGTAGTAGCTCGTCACGGGCGGCGCGCTCGGATCGGCGTTGACGAAGACGAACGGGCCGAGCGCCTCGGCGCGGATCGGCAGCAGCGGATAGTCCTCGAGGCGGAAGCCTTTCTCCGCCGCGGAGCGCGGCGCGCGCTTGAGGCAACCCATCAGGTCGTACGCCCATGCGTGGTAGCCGCACGTCATCACCTTCGCGTTGCCGCGGCCTTTCATCACCTCGTGGCGGCGGTGGCGGCAGACGTTCACGAAGCCGGCGAGGCCGTCGTCGTTGCGGATGACGACCACCGGCAGCATCCCCGCGTAGCCGGTGATGTAGTCGCCGACGTTCTTCAGCTCGTTCGCCGGGCCGATGTAGTTCCAGCTCTTGCGGAAGATCTCCTGGATCTCGCGCTCGGTGATTGCCTGGTCGGTATACCAGTGCGCCGGCAGCGATTCGCCGCGATCCAGCGCCGCGAAGATGGCCGATGCGTTGTCAGGTTGCCTGGACATGGTTTCCTCCACGATTGACGGCGACGAGAATGAATGCGGACACGATGAGGACGGCGCTCACGCACAGGAGCGCGCCGGCGAAGCCGACGAGCTGCGCGGCTCCGGTGGCGATGGCGCTCGTGGCGAGCATGCCGATCGAATAGGCGATGTTGTAGACCGCGTACACGGTCGAGTAGCAATGCAGTCCCACGCACTCGGTCGCGTTGGCGAGCTCGGCGGCGGCCGGGTTCAGCATGAACGCGAAGGAGACGTTCACGAGGCAGAGCGCGATCGCGATGAAGACGACGTTGTCGAAAAGGGAGATCGTCGGCAGCGTCACGGCCATGAGCACGGTGCCGAGCACGATGACGCGCTTCACCGTGAGGCGATTCGATGCCCAGCCCACGAGCGGCGCGGAGAAGCCGTACAGGATCGAGGACACCGTGAACATAATGCCCACGACTTCGGCGCTCACGCCCTGGCGATCGAGCCGGATCGGAAGGAGCGGCTCGAGGATGCCCCACGCGAAAGCGGCGAGCGCGACCGCGAACGCGGCGACGATCACGCCCCGGTTTCCGAGCAGCTTCGCGAGGTCGATCTTCGCGTGCGCGGCCGAGGGGCCGCGCGGCAGGAACGCCAGCAGCACCACCGCTTCGATCGCGACCATTGCGCCGACCATCAGGAACGGAACCTGGTAGCCGGCGAAGCGGTAAAGCGCGCCGCCCACCACCGGGCCCAGCACGGTCCCGAGGGTGCTGCCGGTGAAGGCATAGCCGATCATCTCGACGCGGCGCTCCGGATAGCTCTCGGCGACGATGGCGAGCCCCGAGGTCCACACCGCCGCGGAGGCCGCACCCTGGCACAGTCGCGCGACGAAGAGGCCGCCGTAGTTCTGCGCGAGGCCGAAGAAGAGCGTGGCGGCGAGCGCGAAACCGACGCCCACGAGCATCATGAAGCGCGCGCCGAGGCGGTCGCCGAGATAGCCGAAGAACGGTGTCACCACCAGCACGCTCGCCGCGTAGGTGGCGTAAAGGGAGCCCAGCTGGTCCTCGGTCTTCACGTTCGCCGGCGACAGCGGCGTGAGCGGGATCACGAGGCCGTAGAGGAAGTAATCGACGAAAAGGACGAATGCGACGACGCCCACCAGTGTCCAGTTTCGCGACGAAACCGGCACCGGCACATCGGCAGCGATGTCGCGCGTGGACGTGGCCCCCTCCCCCTGTAAGGCGGCAGGGTATCAGAACTCGATATGGGTCCGCACGGCGAAAAGATTCACCGGCCCGCGATCCGCGTTGTAGGCGGGATTGCGCACGTGCTGCACGTCGAGCGTGATGGTCAGGCGCTTCTCGACGCGCCACGCGTAGTACGTCTCGACGATCTGCTCGGTGCGATAGTTGAGCGCGCCGTCGCCGATGACGATGCCGATGCCGCCGGCTACGAAATAGTCGCGCGCCGCGCCCGACAGCGCGTTCACCGCGACGGCGAAACCCACCGTGTCCTCGCCGCGTCCCCAGCACTGGCCCTTCAGCTGGAACCCGGCGAGGAGCGAGCGGTTGATCTCGGTGTATTCGTACGCTTCGATCGCGCCGTCGTTCGCGCTGGCACGCGCGAAGACGCCGAAGGTGGGGGAGACTTCCTGCTCGAGGTTCACGATCGCGCCCGCCTTCGAGGTGTCGCGCCGCACGAGCCCGAGATCCGGCACGCCGCCGATTCTCCGTGCGAGATCGAGCGCATCGCGGTAGCGCCCCATGCGCGCGCGATCGACGAAGCCGAGGAGCTTGATCTTTCCGGGGCGACCGGCAAACGTGTAGCGCCGCTCGAGCTCCGCCACGAGCATGTAGGCGCCGAAGTCGACGCGCGCGGTGATGCGCGCGTTGGCGGTGCGCGGCAGCTGGAAGGCTCCGCCGCGCAGCGTCCACGCAGCGTGCGTCCACTCCACGGCGGCGCCATTGGTGAATCCCCACGGATCCGACGAGTAGTCGAAAGCTCCTGCCTCGAACATCGCGTAATTGAGGAAGTCGCCGCGCGGATCGTGCGCGTAGGCGTTGGTATCGAAGATGTCGGCGACGGAGAAGCGCCCGACGGTGAAGACGACATCGTCGCCGATCTGGCGCACGAACAGGCGCGGCAGGTGAAAGTACGGGCGGTTGGCGCCGATCTTCGCTTCGCCGCTCGGGTAACCCGCGATGCCGACGCCGTCGCCGACGCCGTGCCCCTGGTCGATCTCCGCGGTCACCGACAGCTGGCCGCCGCGCCACAGCGCCGCGTCCGCGTACAGCGTCAGGTCCGATGTCTCCTCGGTGCGCCCGTGAGGATCGAGGCTCAGCTCGCCCGCGTACGGCGAGCGGAACGGCGGATGCCATTGCGTGACGTTGGTCGCGGTGAGAGACCACGCGAAATCGCTCGCCTCCGCGCATGGAGCGAGCGCGAACAATGCAACTGAGGCTATGCTGCTCGCGACGATGCGATCCATAGGGCGCGCCATTGTAGCGGCAACCCTCGCCGCGAACGCGGCCGCGGACGAGGTCGTGCGCAACTGGTTCAAGGATCCGTATTTCCAGGTGCGCTCGGGCTTCGCGGGCTGCCCGGTGCCCCTTGGGCCCTACACGACGCATGAGCAGATGCTGAGGGAGACGCACTATCGCTCCGAGCGCGGCACGCGCTGCTGGCTCGAGAAGAAGTGCTCGAAGCCCAACTCCTACATGTATGACGCCGACATCGCGGCGGCGGTGCGCGGACGATTCGAACGGACCACGAAGCTTCGCGACGCGAGCCTGTGGGTCACCGTGCAGCGGCGCTTCGTCTGGATCGAAGGTTGCGCCACCTCGAAGCAGGCCGAGCGCGAGATCGAGAAGCTCTTGCGCGGCGTGCCCGACATCGACCGCTCGATCGTCTTCGTGTACCAGGGGAAGGCGAATCCGCCCTATCACGTGCTCGCCCCGGGACAGAAGCGCGAGGACTGATCAGCGGCCCGCCACGTACGCAACGGCGGGATGCATCACGAAGTGATAGAGATTCGCGGGCGCGGTCGCGCCCATGCCGGCGTCCTTGAGCTGCAGCTCCGGCGTGTCGACGCTCGAACCGAGCGCCACGGGAACGCCGCGCACCGCTCCGATGCCGAGGCGCCGCGCGGTGCCCTCGATCAACATCGTGCCGAGCGTCACGGAGAAGCGTCCGCACCAGGTCACGCGGTACTGGTCGGGATTCGCGGGATCGACGACGGTCGAGTAGAACGTGCGCGCCTTGTCGGCGCTGAACGGGCCGCCGAGCGTGTCCTTGAGGATCGAGCGGTCGCGCGCCATCGCTTTCAGGAACGCGTCGACGCCACCCGCGCCGAAGGGCGTGTGCTTGAAGTCCTCGCCGTAGTGCGTCGCATCCGCGGAGATCACGATCGCGACGTCGCGCCCGAGCTGCCAGCCGCGCCGCTTCATCGAGGCGGCGAGCGCATCGGCGAGCGCGGAAGCCTCTGCCGACAGCCGCTCGAAGGACGCCGCCGGAACGATCACCGGCACGATCTCGACGTCGGCGCGCGCGTGCTTGAGGAAATACGCGATCCCTTCGACGCTGTGCTCCATGTCGTGCGCCGCCGCGTCCTTCACCGCCATCGCGGGCGGGAGCGCCGCGATCAGCTCCTCGCGCAGCGCCGAGACGGCGATCTCGCCGTCGGGCGATGCCCACGCGCGATACGGATCGAAGACGAGCTGGTCGCGTGCGCCGTGTCTCCGATAGCCGTGAAAGACCCCGACGATGACGACCGTCTTTGCGGTGACGAGCGGAAAGATCTTGCGATATACGCGCGCGGCGTACACGTAATCGTCGTGCGGACCGATGACGCCGATGACGCCGGGTGCGAGACTCGTGTCGTACGTCTCGGGCATCGGCCCTTCCGCCGAAAGCTTCCACGCCTTCGCCATGCCCTCCGCCGTCGTGGGATAGCCCACGGGATCGCGTTGTCCCCGGATTTGTGCAGCGGCCATGAAGGACAGCAGGAGGAGGACTACTCCTCCCAGGCGAAGCGTTTGATGGCGATCCATGCGAAGAGGGCGCTCACGGCGAGCATAGCAGCAACCGGCGCGAGCGCGGCTTCGAGCCCCAGCCCGCGCCACGTCATCGCCTCGAGCCCGTCGATCGCCCAGCGCGTCGGCACGACCAGCGTCGCATCCTGCAGCCACTGCGGGAACACGAACGTCGGGACCCACGCGCCGCCCAGCATCACGAGGAGGAGTGTGGCGAGGATGGCGATGCCGCGCGTGGCTTCCGGCGTCCTGCCGAGAGCGGCGATGAGCAGGCCGAAGGTCGACGTGAGGATCGCGAACGCAATGCCGACGGCGACGAAGCCGAGGAGGCTGCCGTCGATGCGCACGCCGAAGATGGCGATGGCGGCGGCATAGATGAGCGCGAAGATGATCGAGGCGATCACCGCGCCCGAGGCGATGCGGCTGCCCAGGAGCGTCGAGCGCGAAAGGGGTGCCGCGCGCAGGCGCTTCCACAGGCCCAGGCGCCGCATCATCAACAGGCCCACGCCGAGCTCGATCCCCATGAAGAGGATGAACTGCACGCCCATGCCGGCGAACGAGTGCGCATAGCCGTTGTAGTTGCGCTCGCGATTGCCCGAGACTTCCACTTCGCGCGTCTCGAACGGCATCGAGAAGCCCTGCATCGCGCCGCCGCTCGAAGCTTTCGTGGCGGTCTCGTTCGACTGCAGCCTGTCGATGCTGTCGAAAAGCGAGACGAGGTCGCGCCGCAGGCGCTCGTCGACGTTCGCGCTCTTTTCCAGGTCGCCGCGAAGGGATGCGATGGTCTTGCGTCCCGTGTCGGGGCTGAAGGCCGCGCGGCTTATCTGCTTCATCACGTGCTCGGCGAGGAGCCCTTTCACGAGCGCGAGCGCCATCGCCTGCGACGGATCGTAGAGGACCGCGATCGCGGGCTTCGCCGCATTCGGGCGGAACATCGCCTTGGGCGCGTCCTCGCCGAATCCCGCGGGAATCACGGCGGCCGCGCGCACCTTGCCTTCGCGCACCAGGCGCCGCGCTTGCTCCTCGTCGACCTCGCGCAGGTCGAACGTGGTGTCCGCTTTCATCGCGCCGACGATCGACTTCGAGACCGCGCTCGCGTCGAGGTCGACGACGGCGACCGGGATGCGCGAGGGCTTCTTCGGCGGCCCGCCGAGCACCGCGCCGAAGAACGCGGCGATGAGGATCGGCGCGACCACCGTGACGAGCACGGCGCGCCGGTTCGCGAAGTAGAGAACGATGTCCTTGCGGATGAGAGCGCTCAGCGCGTTCATGTCAGTCCCTCAGCTCGCGGCCGGTGAGGTGGAGAAACACGTCCTCCAGAGATCCGTGGCGCTCCACGACGACGCGGCGTTTCGATTCGGGCAGCATCCGCAGCAATTCGTCCTGCTTGCCGGCCGCGATCGCCTTGCCGTGGTCGATGATGACGACGCGGTCGCAGAGGCGCTCGGCCTCTTCCATGTAGTGCGTGGTGTAGACCAGCGCCTTGCCGCGAGCGCGCAGCGTCTCGAGGTTGTCGAAGATGGCGTTGCGGCTCTGCGGATCGACGCCGACGGTGGGCTCGTCGAGCAGCAGGACGTCCGGGTCGTGCACGAGCGCGCACGCGATGTTGAGGCGGCGCTTCATGCCGCCGCTGAAGGTGGCCGGCTTCGCACGCGCGTTTTCCGTGAGCCCGACCAGCGCGAGCGCGTCGTCGACGCGCTTCTTCAGCACGTCACCCGAGATCCCGTACAGCGCTCCGAAGAGCTCCAGGTTCGCGGCGGCTCCGAGGTCCTCGAAGAGCGACACCTCCTGCGTGACGAGGCCGATGCGGCGCTTGACCGGGCTCGCATCGCCGCCGACCGGCTCGCCGCCGATGGCCACCGTGCCGCGATCGGGCGGCGTGAGGCCGCACAGCATCCCGACGGTGGTCGACTTCCCCGCGCCGTTGGGGCCGAGGAGGCCGACGATCTCGCCCGCCCTCGCCTCCAGCGAGATCCCCGCGACCGCGGTCTTCTCGCCGTAGGACTTCCACAATTCGTTCGCGATGAGCATGGGCGGCATCGTATCCGGTCCGGCGCGGTCCGGCCCGCGCCATTGCGACGAATGGTATTTTTCCGGGGGTAGCTATACCATGAACGCGATGACCCGCATCCTGCCCTGGCTCGGGTGCCTCCTTTTCGGCGCCTCGGCCGTCGCGTCCCCGATCACCTATACCTTCAGCGGAACCGCTACCGGCACGCTGGGGACGACGCCGTTCACGAACGCGCCGATCACGGTGAATGCCGTCGGCGACACCGCGACGGTGACGAACGGCGGCGTGCTGTGCAACTCGCTCTCGAGCGTCACGTTCACGATCGGCGGCGTGGGCTCGGGAACCATCACCGACCTCATCGGCATCTTCGACAACCAGGGCAACTCCGCGGTCGGACTGCAGCGCGGCGTGTGCGGCGGGGCGGACGTCATGGATATCTTCGCGCCGGCATTCGCGAGCTACAACCTCACGTCGCCGATGGGCACGGTGACGGGGACGGCGATCGCGAATTCCCAGGGGCCGGTGAACACCACGGCCGGCGCGCTCACCCTCACGGACTCGACCGGGCTCACGGCGTTCAGCGCCACGGGCGGCGTCATCTCCCCGCCTGTCATCGACGTGACGCCGTCGTCGCTCACGTTCCCCGACCGCACCATCAACACGACGAGCCCGGTGCAGACGATCACCGTGACCAATCGTGGTCCGGGCACGGCTGCGATCCGCTCGGTCACGATCGCCGGAGACTACGGCTTCACCTCCCGGTGTCCTGCGACATTGGCCGTGAACGCCACGTGCACGATCGACGTCACGTTCACGCCGATCGCGACCGGCGCGCGTCGCGGCACGCTCACGATCACCAGCAACGCGAGCAGCAATCCGAACACGGTGCCGCTCTCGGGCAACGGAACGCCGGTTCCCGTCGGGACGCTGCAAGCGGCGCCGACCCTCGTGACGTTCGACCCGCAGCACGTCGGCGACACCAGCCCGCCGCAGACGCTGACGCTCACCAACACCGGCAGCGCGACGCTGCGCCTCGGACCCGCTTCCGTCGACGGCGACTTCCGCATCGTCACGGGATGCGTCGCTCCGATCGAACCGGCGGCGAGCTGCCAGGTCGCGCTCGTGTTCGCTCCGACCGCGGTCGGCGATCGCGTCGGTGCGGTGACATTCCCGAACGACGGCAGCACGCCGGTCGTGACCGTGCGGCTGGCGGGCACGGGCCTCGCGGCGGTGCCGCCGCGCGCGCTGTCGGTGCTGCCGGGCGCGCTCGCCTTCGCCGACCAACGCGTCGGCACGCCGAGCAACGGCAAGACCGTCACCATCACCAACAACTCGGCGGCGAGCGTGGCGATCACGGACCTGAACGCTTCGCCGGCCGACTTCACCGTTTCCGACACGTGCACGACGCTCGCCCCGCGCGCGGCGTGCTCCGCGGTCGTCACGTTCCAGCCGACGGCGGTGGGACCGCGCGCCGGCTCGCTCACGATCCGCACGGCCTCCGAGTCGACGCCTTACTTCGTATCGCTCGCGGGCCAGGGCCTCTTCAACGGAATCCCGCAGCTGCACCTGTCGGCCACGCGCATCGGCTTCGGCAATGCGCTGCTCGGCAGCGCGCCGGCCAATAGCGTTGTGCTCACGAACATCGGCCTCGTGCCCGTGATCATCGGGTCCATCACCGCTTCGGGCAGCTTCTTCGTGTCGTCGCATTGCGGCACGACGCTCGACCCTGGCAACTCGTGCAGCGTCGACATCGCGTTCGTGCCGTTCGCGGTCGGCGTGAGCGCGGGCGTCCTCGAGATCCGCGACAACGCGGCGAACAACCCGCAGCTCGTGGACCTCGCGGGCAACGGGTGCGCGATTCCGAGCTTCTTCCGCAACCGGATCGGCGCCGCCCTCTGCGGCAACTGAAGGCCGCGGCTCAGCTGCGCGCCACTTTCTCGATCGTCTGCCAGGTGCGGGTGGTCTGCTCCTCGCCGAAGGTCTTCTTGATGAGCGTCATGAAGACCGGGCCCTTCGGGTTCGGCCAGTAGGCGCTGAAGACGGCGCCGTCCTGCAGCCGCGCGATGATCGCGAGGTCCTGCGCGATCGGCAGCTTCAGCTTCGCCGCGGGCGCCGCGCGCACGAACGTCACGATGCGCTTCGCCGGCCCGTCGAGCCTCACGCCCTTGTAAGGGTCGGAGGCGAGCATCTTCTCGAGCTCCGCGACCGGCCGCACGAGCGCCATGAAGGAGCGGCCGAGCTTCTTCTGCATCGCGGCCTCGGCCTTTTTCGCGAGCGCCTCGTTCGAAGCGGCCTTCGCGTCGAACACCACGTTGCCGCTGCCGAGCACGGTCTTCACGTCGGTAAAACCCGCGGCCTCGAACGCCGTTTTCAGCTCGGCCATCTTGCAGTTGGTCGGCATGACGCCGCGAAGGAAGGCTGCGTAACGTGGCATGATCGGAGGATACAGGAGGTCCCCCATGTCGCCGAGCTCCCGTGTCCTCGCCGCCGTCACCGTCCTCAACGCCGCCTTCGCGCTGATCTCGATATCGCAGTGGCACCCCGCCAACGCCGCCGACGAGCGCGTCGCCGACGTGCTGCGCGGACGCAAGCTCGAGATCGTCGACGACAAAGGGCGCACGCGCGCGAGCATCGTCACCTACGCCGACACGAATTCGGTCGTGCTCCGGCTCGTGAATCCCGACGGCATGCCCAGCGTGAAGCTGGGCGCCTCGGAAGGAAGCGTCGGCCTCGCCCTCATTCGCGAGCAGGGCAGCTACATCCAGGTCTTCACCGACGGCGTGAAGGTGACGGCCGGCGGACGCCAGCGCGCCGCCTGGCCGTGATCTAGCGCGGCGTGAAATCGGCGCGCCGCACCTCCTCGATGCCGCGGGTGGTCAGCCTGCCTTCGACCAGCTCGTAGCCCATCAACGCGAACAGGCGGTTGCGCGTCGAGAACCTGTCAAAATATCAGCCTTCGTTGTCCGGCTTTTTCGCAATGACCCCGCTCGAATCCAACCGCCCGCGCCGCGCCGGCGCGGCACTCGTCTTTCTCGTCCTCATCCTCGCCTTCGCGCTCGGCGCCGGCTGGTACTTCTTACGCCCGCGCTTCGAGTCGCAACCGCCGCAAGTCCGGCTCAACCCCGACACCGGCGTCGCCGGCCTCGCGCCGGTCGAGATCGTCGTCGCCGATCCGGGCTCCGGATTGAAGTCGGTGACGGCCACACTCGCCGCGGGCGGCGTCGAGCACTCGCTCGCCTCCGAGCAGTACGCGAAGCCCGTGGCCGAAAAGAGGATCACGCTCGCGCTCTCGAAGCTTCCCGGCGTGAGGGAAGGGCCGGCCGTGCTGCGGATCGTCGCGCGCGACGCGTCGTTCGCCAATCTCTTCCGCGGCAACGAGATCGTGGTCGAGAAGCCGATCACGATCGACGTCACGCCGCCCACGATCGAGCTCGTCGCCGACGACCGCTACGTCAACTTCGGCGGCGTCGGCGCGATCGTCTACAAGTCTTCCGCGGATACGGCCGCGACCGGCGTGAAGGTCGGCAACGATTTCTTCCCCGGCTTCCAGGGCGTCGTGCAGGGCCATCCCGACTATTCCTTCGCGCTCTTCGCGCATCCCTACAACGCGACGCCCGAGACGCGCGCGGTGCTCGTCGCGACCGACAAGGCCGGCAACACGCGCGAGATGCGCCTCGCCTACGAGCTGAAGAACGTGCGCTACAAGAAGAGCACGATCGCGCTCTCCGACAAGTTCCTGGAGAGCAAGGTGGCTCCCATGCTCAAGGACACGGCCGCGCGCCAGGGCTCTCCGAAGGACGTGTTCATCGCGGTGAACAAGGGGCTGCGCAAGGAGAACGAGGACAGGATCACCGCGATCACGAAAAAGGCGACGCCCGCGATCCAATGGAAGGACGCGTTCGTGCAGCTGAGCAACACGAAGGTCGAGGCGAACTTCGCCGACCAGCGAACGTATACCTATGACAAGGAGCCGGTCGACACCGCCTATCACCTCGGCTACGACCTCGCCGCGACGAAGCACTATCCGGTCGAGGCGGGGAACAGCGGCACGGTGGCTTTCGCGGGCGACCTCGGCATCTACGGCAGCGCGGTCATCATCGACCATGGCCTCGGCCTTTTCTCGCTGTACGGCCACTTGAGCGCGATCGGCGTGAAGGCCGGCGATGCGGTCGCCAAGCGCCAGGTGATCGGCAAGACCGGCGAGACTGGCCTCGCTGCGGGCGACCACCTGCACTACGGCGTCTATCTCGACGGCATCGCGGTGCTGCCGGTCGAGTGGTGGGACCAGAAATGGATCGACGACAACATCACGCCGAAGCTCGCCGGCCGCGCCTCGGAGGAGGCTCGGACAAGCGCTCGCGAGCGCACTCGAGAAAGTTCGCGAGCCCATCGCGTTCGAAGACCTCGGTAATCGTCGCCATCGCGCGCACGAGCCGTTTCTGCTGTCGCTGCGGCAGCAGCTCGAGCGCTGCCCGCGTCCGCTGCTCCTGGTCTTCCTCCAGGTCGTGCACGACGCGCCGACCCCAATGGGTGAGCGCGATCTCGCGTTCGCGACGGTCGTTGGCAGCCACTGTTTTCGCGACCTGGCGGTTCAGCTCGAGCACGGTGACCATGCGGGAGATATAGCCCGCGTCGAGACTGAGCCGCTCGCTCAGCGATGCGACCGTGCGGAACCCTACCAACAGCTCGCGGAGGATTCTCTTCTCGATGATCGTCATCTCGAGGTCCACGGTCGCCTTTTCGTCATTCCAAAGGCGTTGCGCGTAATAGCGATCGAATCTGAGGACCGCGCGAACGCGGGCCTCCATCGGGTCTTGGGGGGTTGCCCGCCTGGTCCTTGCTCTAATCAAGCAATTTGCCTGCTTCAGTCAAACGATTTCCTTGCTTGAGGCAAACAACGTGCGAACGGGGCCCGAGGTGGACGGGCGATACCTCTGCGGCGGAAATGACGTGCAAGGCGCGATAAGATAGTGTCTTGCTTCCGCACGATTTCCATCCCGTTCTCCGCCGCTGGTGGGCGGGCCGCTTCGGCGAGCCCACCGCCGCCCAGACCGAAGGCTGGGCCGCGATCCGGCGCGGCGAGAACACGCTCATCGCGGCCCCCACCGGCTCCGGGAAAACGCTCGCCGCGTTCCTGACGGCGATCGACGAGCTCACGCGCGAGGGAGCGGAGAAATGTGAATTACCCGACGAGGTGCGGGTCATTTACGTCTCACCGCTGAAGGCGCTTTCGGCGGATATCCACAAGAACCTGGCGGAACCGCGGCGCGAGATCCACGCGATCGCCCAGGAGCTGGGCTATCCGGCGCCCAAGATCACGGCGGCGGTGCGCTCGAGCGACACCCCGCAGAACGAGCGGGCGGCGATGCTGCGCTCGCCCCCGCACATCCTGGTCACCACGCCCGAGTCGCTCTACCTGCTGCTGACGGCCGAGCGCTCGCGCAACATGCTGAAGACCGCCCGCGTGGTGATCGTCGACGAGATCCACGCGGTGCTGCAGTCGCGACGCGGCGCGCACCTCGCGCTCTCGCTCGAGCGCCTCGACCATATTTGCGGGCGACGGCTCCAGCGCATCGGACTTTCCGCCACGCAAAAACCGATCGAAGAGGTCGCGCGCTTCCTCACCGCCGAGCCCTGCACGATCGTGAACCGCGGCCACAAGCGCGACATGGACCTGGCGGTGGAAGTGCCGGGATCGCCGCTCGAAGCGGTGATGTCGCACGAGGTGTGGCAGGAGATCTACGGCCGGCTCGTCGTGCTCATCGAAGAGCACCGCACCACGCTCATCACCGTGAATACGCGCCGGCTCGCCGAGCGCATGGCGAACCAGCTCTCCGACCGGCTCGGCGCGCAATCCGTCGCCGCGCACCACGGCAGCCTCGCGAAGGACGTGCGGCTCGACGCGGAGCACCGGCTGCGCGAAGGCAAGCTCAAGGTGCTCGTCGCGACGGCGTCGCTCGAGCTCGGCATCGACATCGGCCACGTCGATCTCGTCTGCCAGATCTCCTCGCCGCACCGCATCGCGACCTTCCTGCAGCGGATCGGCCGCTCGGGCCACACGATCAAGGGCGTGCCGAAGGGCCGCATCTTCCCGCTCACGCGCGACGACCTCGTCGAATGCACGGCGATGGTCCGCGCGGTGCACGACGGCGAGCTCGATCGCATCGAAGTTCCCGACGCGCCGCTCGACGTCCTCGCGCAACAGATCGTCGCCGAGGTCTCCGCGCAGGAGCAATGGGACGAAGAAGCGATGTTCGATCTGTGCCGTGGCGCCTACCCATACCACGCGCTGCAGAAATCGCAATATCTCGAGATCGTCGAAATGCTCGCCAGGGGCTTCAGCACCCCCCGCGGCCGTCGTGCCGCGCTCATTCACCACGACAGCTTCAACCACGCGCTGCGCAGTCGCAAAGGCTCCCGCATGCACGCGATCGTGAATGGCGGCGCGATCCCCGAGGTCTTCGACTACAAGGTGATCCTCGAGCCCGAAGGCCACGTCATCGGCACGCTAAACGAGGACTTCGCGATCGAATCGCTGCCGGGCGACGTCTTCCAGCTCGGCAACACGTCGTGGCGCATCATTCGCATCGGCAACGGCACGGTGCGCGTCGCGGACGCCAAGGGCCAGCCGCCGTCGATGCCGTTCTGGCTCGGCGAGGCGCCGTCGCGCAGCACCGAGATGAGCGTCGCCGTCTCGCGTTTGCGCAAGGCGGTGGATGTGGCGCTGCCCGATGTGCAGGCTGCGATCAGCCTCCTCGAAACGCAGTATTTCCTGTCGCACTTCGCCGCCGAGCAAATCGCCACGTATCTCGACCAGGCCAAGCGCAGTCTCACCGTCATTCCCACGATCGACTGCATCGCGCTGGAGCGCTTCTTCGACGAGTCGGGCGGCATGCAGCTCGTGCTGCACGCGCCGTTCGGGAGCCGCATCAACAAGGCGTGGGGGCTCGCGCTCAGGAAGAAGTTCTGCCAGGGATTCAACTTCGAGCTGCAGGCCGCGGCGACCGAAGAGGGCCTCATCCTCTCGCTCAGCAACTCGCACTCGTTCCCGCTCGAGGAAGTCTTCCGGTATCTCCATCCGAATTCGGTGAAGGAGACGCTCACGCAGGCGATCATCCAGTCGCCGATCTTCGAGACGCGCTGGCGCTGGACCAGCACGCTGGCGCTCGCCGTGCCGCGCAACCGCGGCGGCGCGCGCGTGCCGAACCAGCTGCAGCGCATGTACAGCGAGGATCTGCTGGCGGCGGCTTTCCCGGACGCGGCGGCCTGCCAGGACAACATCCAGGGCGCGCGCGAGATCCCCGATCATCCGCTCGTGAACCAGGCGCTGCGCGACGCGCTCGAGGAGGCGGTCGACCTGCACGGCCTCGAGCGCCAATTGAAGCGGCTGTATGCCGGCGAGCTGCGAACTTCGGCGCGAGACACTCCGGAGCCGTCGGTGCTCAGTCACGAGCTCCTGAACTCCGCCGTCTACACGTTCCTCGACGACGCGCCGCTGGAAGAGCGCCGCACGCGTGCGGTGTACACGCGCCGCGCGACCGAGGTGCGCAGCGCCGACGACCTCGGCGCGCTCGACCCGGCGGCGATCGAGCGCGTGCGCGAGGAAGCATGGCCGATCGCCAGCACCGCCGACGAGATGTACGACGCGCTGATGGTCGCGGGCCACATCCGGGAATCCGAGCTCGAGCCGCACTGGCCGGCGCTGTTGAAGGAATTGGGCGAACGCGCCGTGAAGAAGGAGGATGCGTGGTTCGCGCTGGAGCGCAAGGACGACGAGGCGATCGACATCGTCGCCAGCAGGCTCGAAGTGCTCGGGCCGATGAAGGAGTCGCAGCTCGATCACACGATCCTCCTCACGCTCGAGGGACAAGGACGGATCCTCCGCGGCCGCTTCACGCCCGGTACATCCGAAATGGAATGGTGCGATCGCCGCCTCCTCGCGCGCATCCACCGCTACACGCTGAGCAAGTTGCGCGCGGAGATCGAACCGGTCAGCGCCGCGGACTTCATGCGCTTCCTCACGCACTGGCAGCACGTCGCGGGCGAAGACCAGGTGCGCGGCAGCGACGGATTGCTGGCGGTGATCGAACAGCTCGAAGGCTTCGAGCTCGCCGCCACTGCATGGGAACACGACGTATTGCCCGCGCGGGTGGCGGACTACGGCGGCGAGCAGCTCGACCGCTTGTGCCTGAGCGGCCGCGTGATGTGGGGCCGCCTCACGCCCGGAACGAAAGCGCCGCTCAAGACCTCGCCGATTTCCCTGATCCTGCGGGAGCACGCGCATCACGCCATTCCCGCGCAGGCGGGAATCCAGCCCGAGCTGAGCTCCGAAGCACAGGCGATCCGCGATGCGCTCATGAAACGCGGCGCATCATTCTTCCACGAGCTCGTGCCGGTGTCGGGGCTCTTGCCGGCACTCGTGGAGCGCGGGCTTGCGGAGCTCGCGGGCGCCGGCATCGTCACCGCCGACAGCTTCGCCGGCTTGCGCGCTCTGCTCGCCCGACAGGACAAGCGCCGCGATCTCGTCGAAGGCGCAGGACGCTGGTCGCTATTCTTCCCCTCCCCCTTGGGGGATTCGATTTCTCCCTCCCCCTTTGGGGAGGGCCGGGGAGGGGGTCTCGACTTCGAAGCGATCGCCCGCACGCTCCTGAAGCGCTACGGCGTCGTCTTCCGCTCGATGCTCCAGCGCGAGACGCAGCTGCCGCCGTGGCGCGAGCTCGTGCGCGTCTATCGCCGGCTCGAGGCGCGCGGCGAGATCCGCGGCGGGCGCTTCGTCGCGGGATTCGGCGGCGAGCAGTTCGCGGCGTCCGACGCGGTCGGGCGGCTGCGCGCCGTGCGCAAGATGGAAAAGATCGACGAGCTTGCGGTCCTCACCGCCGCCGATCCGTTGAACCTCGTCGGCATCGTCACGCCGGAAGCGCGCGTAGCCGCGATCCATACCAACCGCATCCTTCTGAAAGACGGCTTGCCGATCGCCGCGCTCGAAGCGGGTGAAGTGAGAAGGCTCGCTCCGACCGACCTCAACGACGAGCAGCTGCGCTCGATGCTCGCCCGCCGTTCACTGCGCAAGGCGCTGCAGCCGCACCTGCGCGCACCGACCCTCCGCGAAGCGAAAGCGCTCGCGAACCACCGCACCGTCCACTAGGGTCAGACTCCAGACCTTGACCTGCTGCAGGCCTGGTGTTACCGTGGTGACACCATGGCCGACACGACATCGCTCAAGCTGCCCTCGGATCTGAAGAAGAAGGTCAGCGCCATCGCGCACGGCGTCGCGCAGACGCCGCATGCGTATATGGTCGAGGCGATCGCCGAAAAGGTCGGCCGGGATGAACGACGGCAGAGGTTCCTCAAGTCCGGACTGGAAGCCGCCGCGCGATTCAAGCGCACCGGCGTCGTTTACGGGCACGACGACGTCATGCGCTATATCGTCAAAAGGGCCGCCGGGAAGAAATCCCGCAGGCCAAAGCCTGTTCGGATCCCCGCTTCGGAGCGGTAACCTCCCATGGCTGCGCTCGTTTACGACGAGCGCGCGCTGGACGACCTGATCCGCCTCGCGGACTTCCTCGCAAAAGAAGATCCGGCGGCCGGCGCCGCAACCATCACGCTGATCAGGGACGCACTCGCCATGCTTCGGTGGCATCCGCTCATCGGCAGGCGAGCGGTTGGTGAGCTTCGCGAGCTCGTCATCTCCCGAGGCCGCAGCGGCTATATCGCCCTATACGAGTACCAGCCGGTCTTCGACCGGGTCAGCGTGCGCGCCATCCGCCATCAGCGTGAGGCGGGCTTCGACGACTGATCAGTCCTGGAGCTGGACGCCGCGCTCCTTCACCAGCTTCTTCATCCGCTCCTGCTCGCTCCTGATCTGCGCAGCGAATTCCGCCGGCGAGCTCCCCACCGGGCGCGCGCCGACTTTCTCGAGCCGCTCGCGCAGCTCCGGATTCTTCAGCGCCCTCTGCATCGCGTCGGTGAGCTTCGCGACCACCTCCGGCGGCGTCTTCGCGGGCGCGAGCAATCCGTACCATGCTTCGTCGGTAAAGCCTTTCATGCCGGCGTCTTCCATCGTCATGATGCTCGGATAGCCCGGGATCTTCTGCGGCGAGATCGCGCCCATGCCCTTGAGCTTGCCGCCGTCGACGAACGGCTTCGACGACGGAAACTGGTCGAAGATGATGTTGACGGTTCCCGCCATCACGTCCTGCATGCCGGGGCCCGAGCCCTTGTACGGCACGTGGATGAGCTTCGTGCCCGAATACGCCTGGAACGACTCGCCCAGCATGTGGTTGATGCTGCCGATCCCCGACGACGCGTACGAGTACTTGCCGGGGCTCGCCTTCAGCACCTCGATGAACTCCTTCAGGTCCTTCGCCGGGAAAGACGGCGTCACGCTCATCAGGTTCGGCATCGATGCGATGTTGGTGATCGGGATGAAATTCTCGAGCGTGTACGACGGCTTCGGATGCGCCGCGGGATAGACGATCATCGTGCTGACGGTCGCGACGAGGAGCGTATAGCCGTCGGGCTGCGCGTTCATCGCCTGCATGGTGCCGAGCGCGCCTGCCGCGCCGCCCACGTTCTCGACGACCACGACCTGCCCCAATTCCTTGCGCATCTGCTCGGCCGAGAGCCTTGCGATGATGTCGGTGCTGCCGCCCGCGGCGAAGGGCACGATGAGCTTGATCGAGCGCGTCGGATAGCCCTGGCCGAACGCGCCGGCGGCGGCGAACATGGCGGCCGCGGCGACGATGGTTTTCCAGTTTCTTTTCATGGCACGAATTCCCTCCTTGTTGATCGGTCTGATTCTATGTCGAAATCCTGTCATCCCGTTCGACGAGCATTCAGGACTACACCTTCGAGGAGATCCTCATGGCTTCCAAACGCAAAGCCCCCGCCCGCGGGAAGACAAGCGCGACCGTCCAGACCATTTCGCCCTGCCTTTGGTTCGACGGCCAGGCCGAGGAGGCTGCGCGCTTCTACGTGTCGATCTTCAAGAAGGCGAAGCTCGGCGCCGTCACCCGCTATCCCGCCGTCGGCCGGGACGTTCACGGCCGCGCGCCGGGCTCGGTGATGACGGTCGATTTCGTGCTGAACGGCCTTCCCTTCACCGCGCTCAACGGCGGGCCGCTCTTCAAGTTCAGCGAGGCCATCTCGATGCAGGTGCTCTGCCGCACGCAGGCGGAGATCGACTACTACTGGGAGAAGCTCGGCGAAGGCGGCGATCCGAAGGCGCAGGTGTGCGGTTGGCTCAAGGACAAGTTCGGCCTCTCGTGGCAGGTCGCTCCCGCGGGATGGGCGAAGATGTGGAAGGACCCGGGCTCGAAAGGCAACGAGCGCGCCTTTGCCGCGATGATGCAGATGAAGAAGCTCGACATCGCGAAACTGGAGGCGGCGTACAAGGGCTAGCGCCGCGGGTGTAGCCTACGCGAATGCGGATGCTGGTCGTCCTCGTCGCGATCGCGCTTGCCGGATGTGCGCGGCTGCCGGCCTACCAGGCCAAGGCCGCCGCGCCGACCGAGTTCCAGGCGGCGCGCGACAGCGTGCGCGGCTACGCGCGCACGCACTGCGGACGCTGCCACATGGCGTCGCTGCCGACCGCGCTGCCGCGCGCGCTCGCGATCTACAACCTCGACGCCGATCAATGGTCGTCGACGCTCACCGCCGCCCAGCTTCGCAATGGATTCCCGCGGCGGCTGAACCCCCAGCTCGACGACGGCGGCAAGCGGCAGCTGCAGATCTTCATCGAGGGAGAGCTTGCGCTTCGGTAGCGTGCTGTCGAAGTAGCGCCCGGCTGTTCGACCATGGATAGAATCCCCACAAACCCAAGGAGATGGCGATGCGATTCCTGTCGATGATCCGGATCAACGAGAAGAGCGGCCTCGTGCCGAGTGAAAAGCTCATGCAGGACATGGCCCGGCTCATGGACGAGATGACGCGCGAGGGCACGCTGGTGACGACGGCGGGGCTGCGTCCCACGGCGGAAGGCAAGCGCATTCGCCAGCGCCACGGGAAGCAGTTCGTGACCGACGGCCCCTTCACCGAAGCGAAGGAAGTGGTCGGCGGCTACGCGATGCTCGAGGCGACCTCCATGGAGCACGCGGTCGAGCTGACGAAGCGGTTCCTGCGCGTGCACGGCGGCGAATGGGACGTCGAGTGCGAGATCCGCGCGATCGACGGGCCGGAGTTCGGCGAGGACTCGTGCGCTGCCCGCTCGGCCAAGGCGAAAGAGAGCCTTGCCGAGTCGGCTCTTCGCTGAGCTTCGCTCCTCAGTTCGACGCCGCGCGCCAGCCCTGGTCGAGCATGCAGGAGTCGTACACCTGCTGCGCCTCGGCGCTCGACCATCTCTGCGGCGGACGGTCGAAGCGGTTGTCGGGCGCGGCGACGTTGGCGGCCTTCGATGCGCGCGCCGAGCACAGGACGTTGTCGCGCCGGAACTCGGTGGCGCTGGTGGAGGCGCCGCTCCAGTAGGTTGTCGAGGATGCGACGAGGGGGCCGGACGACGGTTGGCCCGTCGATGCGCATGCGGCGATCAGGATGGCGGGGGCGACGATGGCGAGCGTTGTTTTCACGGCATTCTCCCGGGGTGAAGAGGTCGTCGATACCGCTATTCCCGCGACGACCCCGAAAAGTTCCAACCTCTTGGACGGACGCCACCCGTTCCCCGGATTCAGCCTATCGTAGGCGCCATGCCGGCCGCCCATCCGCCCGCGTATCGCCGCTGGGTCCTCGTGGCGACCATCCTCGCCTCGAGCATGGCGTTCATGGACAGCACGGTTGTTAACATCGCGCTGCCCGCGCTGCAGGCGACGATGGGCGCCACGATCTCCGACGTGCAATGGGTGTACGAGGCGTACACGCTCTTCCTCGCCGCGCTCATGCTCACGGGCGGAGCGCTCGGCGACCGGCTCGGGCGCAGGCGTATCTTCCTCATCGGCGTCGCGGTGTTCACCGCGGGCTCGATCGCGTGCGGGCTCGCGCCCGACATGCGCATGCTCATCGCCTTTCGCGGATTGCAGGGGATCGGCGCGGCGCTCATGGTGCCGGGCAGCCTCGCCATCATCAGCGCGGTGTTTCCCGACAACGAGCGCGGCAAGGCGATCGGGACGTGGTCCGCGTTCACGTCGATCACGACGGTCATCGGCCCGCTCGTCGGCGGCCTGTTCATCGACAACGCGTCGTGGCGCGCGATCTTCTTCATCAATCCGCCGTTCGCGGCGATCGTGGTCCTGCTCAGCTTGCGCTACATGCCCGAGACGCGCGAAGGCACGAAACGCGCGCTCGATTTCCCCGGAGCGGCGCTGGCGACCGCGGGACTCGGCTCGCTCGTCTACGGCATCATCGAGTCGTCGACGCTGGGGTTCGCGCATCCACTGATCGTCGCCGCGCTCGCCGGCGGCATCGCGTTGCTCGCGGCCTTCGTCGTGGTCGAGTGGCGGAGCCGCTCGCCGATGATGCCGCTCGACCTCTTCCGGTCGGGCGCGTTCTGCGGCGCCAACCTGATCACGCTGTTTCTCTACGGGGCGCTCGGCGGCTCGCTCTTCTTCGTGCCGATGGACTTGATGCAAGTGCAGGGAATGAGCGCGACACAAGCCGGCGCGGCGATGATTCCGAGCGTCTTGCTGTTGTTCCTGCTCTCGCGCTGGGCGGGCGCGCTCTCCGACCGCATCGGAGCGAAGCCGCTGCTCGTCATCGGCCCCGCGATCGCCGCCGCGGGATTCGCGCTCTTCATCGTCCCCGGGACCGGCGCGACCTACTGGACCGGATTCTTTCCGGCATTCGTGGTGCTCGGACTCGGCATGTCGATCTTCGTCGCGCCGCTCACGAACACCGTGATGAGCTCCGTGAGCCGCGCGCATTCCGGTGTCGCATCCGGCGTCAACAATGCGATCTCGGAAGCCGCTGGCCTGCTCGCGGTAGCGGTCTTCGGCGTGGTGATGTCAAGCGTCTTCGATGCCGGACTCGAGCGGCGGCTGCAGGAGTCGAAGGTGACGGCCGAGCTCCAGCAGGAGATTCGCAGCCATGAGCCCAGGCTCGCCGCGATCGAACTGCCCGCGAAGATCGATGCGGCGCAGCGTCAGGCCGGGGCGCAGGGGCACGGGGAATCGTTCGTCTCCGGTGTCCCCCTCGTTGAGGCGCCCGGCCGCGCCTCCGGCGTGCCTTCCTTCATCCCGGCGTGGATACCCTCGGAGGGCACCGCGCTGCGACGTATGCACT
>JACXTT010004416.1_pt1 | contig 20905 bp, 19 predicted proteins | sample 9270951 | NCBI WGS metagenome assembly JACXTT01 (sample SAMN15532306, study PRJNA645909) | rock metagenome | isolation source: weathered quartz diorite | place: Puerto Rico | collected 2017-06-21
GTCTTGCCTGTTATCCTGGAGATTTCGTCTCCGTCGGCTTTTTCGCCCCGGAAGGGTATGCCGATTGTTGTTAATGGTCCAGGAATAGATCCGGTTACTGTTCCCATGGGCGTGTCGAAGGTCGCTGTCACGTCGCCGTAGACCATGGCTCCCACTGTTCCGCGTGCGGCTCTGATCGGGAGTATCATCGAATCGTTCTTGGTTGATAATCGGACCTTGCCATAGTCAAGGCCGCTGTCCGGAGTGACTTTGATGGCTGGTCCGCGGGCGATTGGTCCTCTGAATCTCGGGGACGCTTGACCGATGACGTAAGCTGCAATGCCGGTGATGATGGCGGCGATGAGGAGGTTGGGGACCTGGCTGCTGATGCCGGCTGGTAGAGAGTCCTTCTGTATGCCGGCTATCCAGCCGAGGACGTAGATCAGGATGATTACTAGTATGCTTGTGCCGGTTGTGTTCCAGAGAACGCTTGAGAGGGCGCGGAGTTTTCCAGCTGAGAGCGTCTTGGTGTCCAGAATCCCATGAGCGAACATGAGAGCAAAGGCTGCTGTGAGAATGGTTGCGGAGTAGGATGCGAGTGGCAGTATCTGTCTGATGAGCCATATCAGGACGAGGAGGCCGGCGATGTTGCCGGCGATGCTGCCTAGTGTTCGGATTCCGAGGAGGGCTGTTCGCTCGCGTCCTATCTCAATCAACTTTCTCTCCTCCCAGAGCTTCGTTCATCAGTGCAAGTGTTCGGACGAGGAGTCTACCTCTCCTAGTGAGCTCGTAGCCTCCAGTGTCAGAGTCGCCGACGAGACCCACCTTCTTGAGACTGTTAATGTGATAGATCACACTCGGATTCTTCAGATCACTCTTAGTCCCGATATCAGAGAATGTCATCTTAGAATTGTAAAGCATCTTCGCGATCTTGATCCTCTCAGTATTAGCTAGTGATTTCAGGAGATCAGAAGCTTTGTCCTCAGACATCTTCTCAACAATCTCATCAACAGCCTGCTCACCACGCTCAACGAGGCTAGAACGAACATTATCACGGATCAGCTTAACGAGATCTTTGGCAACAACGTTTGCAGGCTCTGTCTGGGCCACTTCGTCAGGAGCTAGATCCACCCTAATCGATCCTTTGGCGGCTCCACGAAGGGCGTCAGCAAGCTCCTTCCGGATCTCGTTCTTGAAGGAACGAAGTTCGTCGCGGAGTTCCTTCCCGATTTCTTCCATATCATCGCTCAAGTAAATATCATCTTACCTCAACACGTGTATTAGTATAGAGCTATATACTGAAGTAGATAAACCTTTACTCAGAAGAGAGATTTGATAGAGACCACTTTACTCACTGACCTATCAGACAAACTGAAAGTTCCTACAAAAATGCCGGATGAGCTATTCGGTGATTTTTGAGACGCGCTTTGTCACCAAGTTGGTAACAGCGTGAGTGACCATCAACGCAAACTCAGCCTCCTCTCGACTGCGCGACGCTCCCGCATGGGCTCCCGGCGCCATGTACCCTAAGGTCTTCTGGAAAATTCCGCTTACCGTCTCCGCAATGCTTCGACTTTCGAACAGTTTATCCCAATCTGGAAGGATCTTTCCCTCCACATCTCGCACGATTCCCTCTTCCTTCAGCTTCTTAGTCAGTGACTCCATTGTCTTCCGACATTCTGTAAGAACCTTGTCATATTCACCGAACTCATACTGTTTCCATGCCCCGTTCAGATATCCAATAGAATCAAGGAATTGCGAATTCGTCAACCTGGGGATTTCAAGGAGGGATACATCACTGAATCCTACAGCCGGAAGCACGAGCTCGACCCAATCGCTTTTTGGAACTCTAAACTCGAATTGGACAGGCATGTCCGAGGAGACCCTACTCCCAGGCTTGGGCGGTTGAAGAACGCCTGGTTGAGATTGTGAAGATTGGGGTCTGACTTCACCCGCCAGCGTGGCGTTGACGAACATCCAAAGGTCACCTCCCTCTCTGAGTTTCTCTAATCTCGAGAGTCCATAATGATCTAATGTAATCCAGAAATTTAGCTGATAGGATCCACCTGGATGCAACGACATGACTGGTTGGGCCGGTAAGAGCTGGCCTAGATAGTGTATCGTTCCTTGGGGCTTCTTGCGAACGCTCAATTCCATACCAAGAACTTCCAACATGATTACCTGATTTCCAGAACTACCTGAGACTTCGAAACCAAAACTGATTCTAGGATAGATTGAGTTTCCGTCGGCTCCAACGCTTCTAAACGAAAGCTTGACCTTGCCTAATCCACCAAGGCCAAACTCTGTTGACAAGTCGACTCTATCTACCGGATTTCCTATTTAGACCTAGCCGGCTTCTGACCAAAAGCTAATGTGCGTTGGGCTAACCAGCAGATTAACGATTATCTGCCACATCTTCTTCAGCGGCAGGAGGAGCGATATTGTATTCTCGGAGAGTTTCTTCAGCAAATTCCCTGGAAACTTGAGACACATCTTCTTTCTCTGAGGCTCTCTCAAGAAGCATGTAACAAAGCTGGAGAATGACTCGGGGTTTTTCTTTAGATACAGAGTAGGCAAACTCGATCGCCTCCCTAGTAAAGGGATGCAGTTTGTCTGAAGCGCTCCCCACTCTAGCTTCTGTCAGGCGCGACTCAACGAGTTCTATCATGTTTTGAAGACTAAACGGATTAAGAACAATCTTGTCGCTTGGTAGAATCCTCTCAACAAATGGGGAAATTCCACCGCCACCAGTTCTCGAGACCATCGTTCGCTCCAAATCTCCCACTTTGTCCCATGCTTGAGCAGAGAGTCCAAACACAAAGACGATCTTAGCTGCCTGATCCTTGAGTGGTCCATATTCATCGAAGATTGCCCGAAGAGCGTCCAGGACTCTTACAGCTGCTGTTGGTCCGAGCTTCGACATTATTGCCTCAAATTCGTCCACCAAAACTAAGACAGAGTGATATCCGGCGAGACGAGCTATTTTCAGGGTCTCGAACAGAGATCTGATGCTGTCGTCAGGGGGCCTAAGGGACGTTCTCATGCCCAAGGGTTCGAGTTCATCATGCTTCAGTTTTTCGCCGATCAAGAAACGGAAAGCTGACTCATTTCCCGCTCCCAACTGTTCAAAAACAGTTCTGAAACGAATATGGTCCAGTTTTCGACTCTTCGCTCGATTCCAAAGATCAAGAAGCTTCACCTCTCCGAGATTTGCGACTATTCGACTCGGGATGTCGAATTCGGGGGAGCTTCTCAAAAGGGAACGAGTGGGTATCGGCCTTTCTGTTAGTACATCCTTGATCGCTAATACTCCTCGCGACTCAGTTGCTGCTCTGAATATTTGATTGAGCATGAATGACTTGCCCATACCATAGTCGCCAAGGGCGAGTACAAACCGGCAAGTCTCGCCGTTATACGCCGAACTCAAGACATCTGTGATTTTTTTCCACTCTGTCTTCCGATTAGCCATCTTATGATCGTGCGATGCCCATTCAAAGGGATTGAACTTGAGTCCAAATCTCATTTGTTGGCCTTCACTTGAATCTGAATATAATAGAAATATTGACCTCCAATCCGGATGCCCTGGCTTTCCCGAGTCATCGGTTGGCCAAAATGTAGGAGATATTCGCTGGTCTCTTTGGGCAAAGACAGCAAGATCCGCCTGAATTCATCCGACCACAATCTACCTCCGAATGCGTCGCCAACACGTCTTTCGAGAACAGGTATTGGAACGAGAGGAGAGCGGCCGCTACGAACTTCGTTCAGGTATTCCCGAAGAAGGACCCGTACGAATTCATCGCGTTTTGGAGGGTTGTGAGAGGGATTTCTGCTTGCCGCAATCTGACCGTGGTTCATTGTTAGCTGCCCATTATCGCGACTGATTAGCTTCGCCTCTTCATAGAACGAGAGTAGCCTGTTTAGATCCATCGTAGCTATTCGTTGATCAGACTTGGCCCAATACAAAGAGACGAGCTTCTCAACTGAAACGTTCCTATCTTGATGAGAAAACTTGTCCATCTTATCCAAGACCCCCACGTTCTCATCATCCCATTGCACAAGATGAATTGCCAGGGCACGTGTGTAAGCATTCGCGCCTTCCTTCATACCTCGGACGATAGCAGCTCCCTGAGAGGTGAGCTTAATCGAGGACCCCTCCCCATAAATCAGTCCGAGGTGTCGTAGGGACGGATAGGTAACAGCGCGAGTCGCATTTTTCTTGGACGGAGGTTGAGGACGCTTAGAATTCATCAAATGAATTTGGTAAACTTCCTTATCCATGGTCTCGCGATCTCCTTCATTCTTCGCAATGGTTGAAATCGCATCACGAAGTAAAGCATGACTAAGCTTGATCGCAGGAATGCGGGACTCCACTACTTCATCCTCCAACAGTGATCGATAAATGGGCACTCGTTGGCCTCACAGATCGTCTTGTTCGGCTTTCCTGGATCAGTTTTGTTCTTGAGAACCTCCAGTTTGCTATCCCGTCTATTGATGAAGAAGGTCCTCAATTCGTTAGTAATTGGTTGAAACTTGGTATGATAATGTAGAGGGACCTGACGTGTGTTGCTAAATTTTACGTGGTGAATAATCCCATAGTCCATGTGTTGGTGTCGGTCCAGTTCGTACGCGAGAGCATATGCCGTCAGGTTGAGATTCATGAACTCGTGCCAATTACCAGTTTTGATGTCCCCTATCGTCTTTCCTGAGTAAATGAAGTCTGGTTTTACCGGAGTGCTAAAGCCAAGCTCCTCAGCCTCGAACGTCGGTTCAATAGAAAAATGCATTAAGTCATCGTAGAAGCTGCCGATCCGATGGTCAGGCATTCGCGCGATCTGATTCTGCACAAGAGAAGTAGCAATATGGGCCTCAAAGTCAAGAACTTTCTTGAGTTTGACCTTTAGAGCTTCGAGATCAGTAGCCTCAAAGTCCGCTGAACTGCATTTCTTCTTGGTCTCTTCAATCGACGTAGCGATGAGGTCAGCGTCTGCCGAGTGCAGAAGTGTCCAAGGATCGATTCTGTGGTAGTTCTTCGAAAGGGCATTGTCCTTAACGTGATCAGTTATTGCCTGATACATGTTGAAATAAAGGCGCTCTGCGGCTCTTCCAATGAATCTGGACTCGGTGGGTGGCAAGTCCACGTTCTCGACCTTGGAGAGATAGAGATTTCTATTCGTTGGGCAGACGTCGAACGCCAGGTCTCCTACCGAAATCTTGTAATCCAAGAGCTCTGTTGGAACCCACATTGCTTCGTTGTCGCCCCTGAGTTTCTCATCAATGCTCAAGTCTCGATTTGCGTGCTCGGTGAGTTTTCTTCCCTGAGATTCTAAGAATGCAATGTAGAACGTGAACTCTGGCCCCTAATTGTAGGGAGTAAAGTGAAGGATCCATTCATCCTCTATCACTGCAGCGGTAGTGTTTCTTCGTGTCATGAAACCTCTAGACCGGATTGCGTTTACCACAGGCACGGATCTAAGTCTCATCCCAATAGAAGTGCAAAGTTCGATCATCAATTTCGCGGTTGGAATCTTCAAACCCTGTGACGTGCTGTCTCCTATGACCATGACGAGGCTACCGTTATGCTTGAGGATCCTCTGGCATTCTGTTAGAACTTCCTTCATATCTTGCAAGTAGCGCCACAACATAACCCCCCTGCGTTCATCACGTAAACCCAATTTGCTGATTATAGAATCACATTTTGGAAGTCCAAAGGCTGAGACACAAACTCCGTAGGTACCAACGGACCCTATCGTGTTTTTGTGGAGTCTGTGCAACTCTTCAACGGAACACATGCCAAGGCTGAGAAGTTCTAGCCTAACTGAACGAACGTAATCATGAGCGGTGAAATATGGTGGAGACATCAGTACATAGTCAGCACGACCGTCCTCAAGATCAAGCTCGCGAGCGTCAAGACACTTTACTCCAGAGTAACCACGTTTGAGATTCCGAATGGTAGGACTCGTCAACGCGGACTTGATTCTCTCAGCCCGAGTCCTAAAAGTGGTGAGAAATGAGAGAGGCCGACCAACACCAAACGATTGTTTTCTTTTTATCGAGATCGTCGGAGGAACTACCTCTGGGTCTGCCTTGGATACTGGCCGAATCGAAGATGATGCGGCGAGCAAGAGAAAATTCCTGTCCTTCTCGGGAATCGATATTTGCTCCAGAGAGACGCGAAACCGGGCAACTTCGTCAATAATAGAAGGCCAGAACCAATAGTCTAGGGCACCAAACTCATCGCTTTCTTTCAGGTCTACTAAATCCGTCTTTCCTAAATTGAGTATGGCTGTCTGGAGTTTTCTAATGCTCTCTGCAAGACTCCTTTGATCATAATGTGTAATCTTAACCTTCGAGATCAGTGTGGCAAGCGGATTTGCATCGAACCCTCGCACCGACCAACCAGCGCACAACCCGAAGAGGAGAGTAGTTCCAGACCCGCACATAGGGTCAACCAGTAGTGGGGAACTTTCTCCCTTGGAATGGCCCCTTAGGGACAGAACGATACTTCCAGCAATCTCTCCGAGCATCTTTGCTGGGTATGGGTGTATCCAGCTCGCCTTTCTAATCGGAGTCTCGACTTCACAAATTGATCTGACGTCTAACCTTCTGGGAACCTCTAACTCGCCTTGCCAATCCTTGCCTGAATACAATAAGCTCTCGTGAAAGATAGAAACATCGTTTCGCCTTAGCAGAACAGGACATGACTTCAACTCTGGGGAGGGGCCGGCTCTCATTAGACTCAGCAGTCTATGGTTTGCTTGTGGATCTTGTCCAAGTAGCTTTTGCTATCAAGATTCTTTGAGACCCTACATAATCCTCTCTTCAAATTTGCACGAATTCGGACATCTTTGTGACTTAGTGCAAACGATAAACATATGCATCCTGGATAAAGACCCCATCAATTGTGCTTCGACTGATTCTGACTCCCGAGATTCCGGGTCCTGTCCTAACCGCTTTCCTCAATCGCTGGATCAGTTCGCTGTGAGGGCTCAAAAGAGAAATGTCGCTGAGCGAGAGCTCACTCTGTGGTAAAACATCAACCAACAAGCGCTGCAGTCGCGAATAGACGGTCTTGGATCCTGTCTTATCCACGGTTGGCGTAACTAGATAGAGCGACCACTTGTGCGAAGCAGAGACGTAGAACCAAAGTGCGGACTCCACTTCAAACCCCGACCTCTCTAGATGTTCCACCACCCTCCTTCCTTTCTCTATCTTACTCTCTACCAGTGGTTCTTCAGCCAAGTCAATATCCCAGAGTTTCCATCGTTTATCGCAGAGAGGAGGTCTCGCGCTTCAGCCTCAGAATGTCGTTCATATCTGCCCCCCTCGTCCCAGTCCTTTACGACCGCCCAGTTCACTTCAATATTTGGGTCTGCATTTCCGGCACTCTTTAGCAAGAATCCCAGCCCCGCCGTCTTAAGCAGGCTTTCCAAGTTATGCGTATAACTCTCGTTCACGGTTGACCTGTTTGGAAAATCCGACCTCTTCGTTTGCTTTGCGATACAAGCCTTTAGTGCACATTCCACCGCATATCCAGCGAGATAGTAGGCACCATCGTATTTCTTGTGCCTCAATAGCGTCGTTGCCTCCCTCGAGCGAATGAGAGCAATCCGCCTTAGTTCTCGTCGGTTCAACGCTTGTTGGTTCGAACACTATCTCCGCATTAGAGGCTTTCCACTCAGTTGCTGTTGCGATGTCGCCTGTCCCGTGTTGTTCTTCCCATTGTTCTCGGAATCTTTTCTTTCCCTTCTGTCCTTTGAGTAGTGCTATGGTTACCGGTGTGAACGAGAGGCCTAGCACTAGCCCGTAGAGCCCTGTGCCAGCGCTCACTTGGTCGCCTGCCAGTGATCCTACGAACAAGAGTATTGGTGGTACGACTGGGAACGCTGTGATCGCGTAGGCCCATTTGCATTCTCCTGGCGCCATGCAGCGACTCTGGATGATAGCGAGTGACATGCTCATTGTACCATTGCTGGGCTATACGAGCAGTACCCCACCTCCTATAGTACTGCTTGCTGATAGAAGCCATGACCTTCTCCTCAACCCATATCTCCTCTTTGCAGACTGGGAAGAGCTTCTTCGGAGCTCGATGGGGGAAGTCAGGGCTTCTTCTCACACTGCAAACATTTTCAGACCCTAATCTCGAATAGGGCTGATTTCTTCTCCGGGAGCCCATCACTTCAGTTTGTCAGCAGACATCGCGCTAGTCTGTGAAGACATGAACAAAATCGGAAAGACCCTGAAGCCTCTCAAAATCTCTAGAACCAACGAGAACCGAGTGGACTCTTAGCCCATGCTTCGTCCTCGCTTCGCGAATGCGAGAATTCCCCAGAAGTGGAAGCTTCACCTCTACTTGCCCGTTGCTTTGATTGGTCGTCAACCGCTGTCCGAACTTTGAATACCATTGGTTACTTGGCCTGAAAAACGGCGAGATTCTTCCCCGGGATTCAAGTTTTGTCTGGAAGTCCCTGGGTATATTCTTATTTCAGCATATACCATTGGACATACCATAATCCAAAACCCCATATGCGGGGTTTTTGATGCCCCCCGGTATGATTTCTGTCAGAAGTGGGGACTGAGATGTCTTCCATTTGTCGAATCAGAATTGACTTGAGGATCCATATTGGATGGAGGCATGTTTCTTGAAAGACTTGCTGCTTTTCTCTTTGCTAATTCTAGCTTTACTCCCGCTGAGCTTTCCAGGATCTGCCAAGGGGGTCACCAATTCCCCCCTTACGTCTTCGCCACAACTCCCTGATGCGATTGCGTATTATGTTCCAATCAATATCGCGAATACGCAGTCAGTCGCAACTGCCAGCCCGTTCCAGCTAGGCCTTAAAGTGGACAGTTCACAATTCGGACAGTACGAGGCTTCCTCCCTTCAAAACGTGGAATTTTTCAAAACTGACGGGACGATAGTTCCGAGCTGGCTTGAATCAGGGAACAGTAATAGAGCAACAGACACCATCTATTGGCTCAGTTTATCCGGCGGAATCGCACCTCTCTCAAGTACTACAATCTACATGGGTTTCGTCCCTCCGGGAATGAACCTCTTCGGGTCCGGCTCGACCGGTGAGTCCCCACTGCTAAGTGGTGCCTATGCCCAATTCGACAATGGTCAGAACGTTTTCAGTTTCTATGACAACTTTGCAGGAACGACGCTAAGTTCGTCTTGGACGAGTAGTGGAATGGTGACAGTTTCTGATGGCCTTAACATACCGTCAGGAACAACCGATAGTTATGTCAAGACCGGACAACTCTTCTCGGCCCTAGACAATATTCTCGAAGTAAATTGGTTTGCCACACAAGCGCCTAAAGGAGCGCTCGACTTCGGTTTCAATTCTCTAGCAACTTCGGCCATGAACGCACTCTTCTGGAAAGCCTTCCCAGACCAGCAAGCGATCACCGCCACCTCAACCTATACCATAATCAAGAGTGGCTTGACGAATAGTGGAAACCAAATCTACGGTGTGGGGTCGCTCTCGGGAACCGCTTTCGCATTCGTAGGAGACGTCAATCCAACTATCTATCAAACCACGAATAATGTTTTCACAGGCCAGGGCAACATCGATCTCGAAAACAACTTTGGCCAGGCGACCGGCGCAAGCCTCCAAGCACAATGGGTCCGAGTTCGATCTTCACCCCCGAACGGCGTACCACCCACTGTGACCATAGGCTCAGTCAATTCGGCCCTAAGTGTATCCGCTAGTGTAGCTCAACCATCAATCGACGCGGCCGAACAACAAGCATCTTTCAGTTGCCTCGGCACTCGGGGTTTTCCACCCTACAGTTATTCATGGACCTTTGGAGATGGCGCCACCGGTGCAGGTGCGTCAATCGACCACCTCTACACATCCACAGGAACGATGAACGTACAATGTGTCGCAACTGATAACCTTGGAACGACCGCGAACGCGGTGACCCATATCACAGTCAGTCCTCCTTTGTTGATAGAACTGCCAGTTGCACAGCCTTCCACAATTGATGCAGGACAAGGAGTCTCAATCACAACAACTGCAACCGGAGGATCCGGCAGCTATCATTATGCCTGGTCTGGTCTTCCACAAGGCTGCCTATCTGCCAACTCCGCTACAATTTCATGCAATCCAGTCCAGCAGGGATCATACCAAATAGCAGCGAGCGTTACTGATTCGAACTCCGAAACCGTGTCTAGCGGATCGATTCAGTTCGTCGCATATCCTGATCTAGCTGCCAGCTTCACCAGTTCTCCAAGCAAAATAGACCTCGGCCAGTCATTGAACCTAATCGCATCTGCGTCCGGCGGATTCGGGACATTCTCGTACACCTACTCGGGTCTCCCTCAGGGCTGTTCTACATCAAATGCTGCGGTGATAACATGCGTTCCATCAGTCACAGGCTCTTACAATGTTCAACTTCAAGTCACAGACTCCAACGGATTTTCGGTAACCAAGACATCGCAGGTAGTTGTCGACGCGGATCCGTCAATCTCTTCCTTCGTAATCTCTTCTTCGACAATCGATGTGGGACAGAGCACTATGTTCTCCGTATCAATCACGGCCGGGATAGGACCTTTCACCTATACCTACATCGGACTCCCCCTAGGGTGCATGTCTTCTAACACAGCGACTGTTTCATGTACGGCGTCGACTAGTGGATCTTACCAAGTGACTGCGGAGATCACCGACTCAACAGGCTTCTCAACAAGCAAGGCGTCGTTATTGGTCGTCAACGAGGACCCCTCGATAGATTCATTCTCGGTTTCTTCCCCAAGAATCAATCAGGGACAAAGCGTCACGCTAACTGCGTCAGCTAGAGACGGGACAACGCCTTTGACTTACTCATACACTGGACTCCCCCCAGGGTGCGAGTCATCGAACTCTCCCCAGATCACATGCACACCATCAAATAGCGGAATCTATTCCATCACTATTACGATAACAGATCAAAACGGGAAAGCCTCGTCGATGTCTGTTGACTTAACGGTCGCACCAACTCAGTTTCTCGGTTTAGGGTACACGGTCGTGGGAGGAGTTGGTGCAATAGTTGTCGTAGCAATCGCAGGTGTGGGTGTGTTCCTTCGAGGACGAATAAATCGCGCCCCTCCTCGAAATCAGCAGTACCCTCTCAATTCTCAATCAACTGTGTAAGCGTGAGACCCTCGGCATTCGATACAGACCCGGAGGGAAATTACCTGGAGAGCAACTTCACTGCTGCTCCATCGGTATGATCTGGTAGAATTCCAGGGTGTCGTGTTGAGTCGTTGATGAAATTCTCCGAAGCGGGGCTTCTGATTTTTCTTGTCCTGTTAGCAGCAGCGCATTCTAGCTTTCCAGTTGCAGCGAGCTTATCCCAAGGAGATTTTGGAACTTGCAACGTCCTTCCTCAAGGGTGGGCTTGCGATAATGTGTACGGTCTCACCGGAAGCACAGCCACCATTACAAACGGAAACCTCGAAACAGATCTATTCGCTTCGGGAGCTGGCAACGATACCAACTATCTTTTCGCAACCACTCAGAAAGGCACGTTTCCATGGTCTCCCTGCCAACCTCCCGCGGCCGGGGTTCTCTTAGACAACCTTACGTCCATAAGCACAACATTTACGCCACTTGTGCTGCCAACAACTGGAAGATACCATATTGACATTGCACTGTACTACTGGCTTCCCAACGGGCCAGCCACGTCGGGAGGAACCACTCACCAGTGCCTGGACACCCAATCACGTGTTGAGAACATAAACGGAACTTTCAGTTCCGTGGGAACGACAGCAACTTACGATGCTGGCGATTCTTTCGGCTGGGACCAAGTCACTCTCTCAGATATTTCTGTGGGAACATCGTACTCACTAACCGCAAGCGTCACTGACCAGTGCCTGGGCGACCTGATCGCGTGGGGAATCAATCCGTCGACTCCGTGTCGACTCGCGGGCATCGAGATTGGCATTGAAGGATTCCAATTCGACGAACTTAATGTCCAATGGGCAACCGTATCTTTCAGCTCTACCCCTTCGACCTCCACGCCGCTGATAACTTACTTCACCTATGCTCCACCAACTCCGACCATAGGAGAGCAAGTGAACTTCGCATCGAGTGCATCCGGAGGGACGCCACCATACACCTTCACTTGGGATTTTGGAGATGGAGTAAGTGGAACGGGTACAACTGCCACCCACTCATACTCAACTGACGGAAGTTTCCCCGTTAACCTAAATGCAACCGACAGTTCAGGAGAAACGACCAGTTTCCATCAGCAAATCGTAATTCCGAAGACAGACACGTCAGCCCCGACATGGCCACCTGGGAGCTCGCTTTCCTTCTATGGTCTTGGAACTACTGGGGTCACCTTATTCTGGACACCTGCAATTGATGACTTCACCGTCACGAGCTACAACTTGTACTCTGGCACCGAACTTCTTTCCACTCTGACATCTTCAGAATTGTCCTTCAGGGTCTCAGGGCTTTCGCCGGGACAAAGTTACACATTCCGCGTCGAGGCAGGAGACGCTGCCAATCTCTGGAGCACAAGTGGACCCTCACTGACTCTAACCACGTTCTCAATCATAGTACCGGACCTCGCTGTCACCCGCTTCTACTTCACCTCCGCGTCCGGTGTCAGGGAGGATTATCCAAGCCTAGGAGAACATTTCTTGGCATGGGTGACTGTACGGAACGTTGACACCACTCCACATTTCTACAACGTTTCGATTACGCAGGACTCGTATTTTCCGACACAAGGTGGCCTGGCGTTCCTCGGAAAGACCTGGGACATCGGCACTCAATGTCGGGGAAGCGACGTTTCGTCCTGGAGTTCGATGAGCACATCTCCTTGTACGAGCGGCGTCCTCAGCCGCTCGATTGGGCCTGGGGAATCTGTAAACTTCTCATTTCCATTTGTCGACCGTTGGAACTGGATAGAGCCCTGGACTTGGCAAGACGTTGTGAAGGAAGTGATCGATAACCTCTCCTCATTGCAAGCGTATTCCTTCAAAGGTGACCTTCAACAAATTGCAGGGCAGCTTATACAGGAAGGTTGGATGAATTGGGCAGAACACTTCCACTTCAGTGTCTATTCTAACCAAGACCTCCTCCAGAGCTCCTGGCAAGAATTCCATGTTCCCTGGACAAAAATCGCAGCCTACATTGGGTCATTGGTAGCTTCTCAAGCCGCGGCATACTTCAGCCAAGATGGCATTGAAAATCTGATTGCATGTGTTCTGACTGGAGGGATCGCATGCTTACCTCTATTGATCGAGTCGATAATGATTGCTGGTCAATATCTTTCGTATCAAGCCGCGCTAGACCCTAGTCCGGATTATACGACTGTCATCCAACCGAGTGCACTGCTTCTGACTAACGGAACTAGTTTTGAGAATCTTCCTGTTATGAGCACAGCTCGTCCTAGCGAGAAAGCATTGCTCAAGGCGTTGGCTGAGTCGGTAATTTATGAAAACGCAACTTCGATATCATTGACAAGGTATGAGGGAGCGAGAGAAGCTGGCGACGATTATTGGGCTGGAGTCCAGCTCAAAGCAGCGTCAAACTATGCTGCTCTACGGGATCAGTCCACGGCAACCTTCCAGGTTGACGTGTCCGCTCTTGGATCGTTGTTTCTACCGATTAGCCAGGCAACGATTCAAAGTAATGATGCCAATCTTCATAGAAACGGCCTCCCCGGTGTTGAGACTCAGATTCTGTCGGGTCTAGGGCTCTCGGCAAGTATTGGGAATGTGACCCGTGGACTGACGCTCTTCAATCAGACATCTCTTGGAAGTCCGAGCGATGATGTTCAAGCATTCGGCAAGGCACTCGCTCAAGAAACAGCGTTTCTGATCTCATCAACTGACCGGACAGCTCCTGTATGGCCGCCCGGGAGTGCATTGCACTATGGTAGTGTGAGCCAGACAACTCTTCGGCTCTCGTGGAATAGTGCCATTGACGACGTTAATGTTACCGGTTATCGCATCTACGAAGGATATGTATTGCTCACTACTGTCTCGGGGAGAAACCTAACTTATGATGTGACGGGACTGTCCGCTGGGACAGTCTACACTTTCCGGGTTGAAGCAGGGGATGTAGCGGGTAACTGGACCAGCGACGGTCCCACCACCACTGTTAGCACTCTACAGACTTCTTCACCTCCGCCACCCCCACCGCCACCTCCGCCAATTTGGGCCTACGTGGCGACCGGATTGTCGGCGGCCACTATGGCAAGCATACTCGCATTTCGCTGGTACAGACGATTATCTCGCGGTCGATCCAAGAGAGACGATACTATGCCCGTTATCCCTGCAACCTTACCTCCCAATCCAAATTTAGATCGGGGCTAGGTCATAGCAACACGGTCCCGTTTTTCTTGATGTGTCCGCATGGACTGCCTTTCTCCTGATCATATACGAAGTATGACCCGCAGATCGTGCACATCCGCTTCGGAACTCTAGGGGGCCCAACCTTCCTTGTTCCAGTGACGACGCTCGAAACCGCCTGTTTTCTGACTATCTCTCAGTAAAATCGTCCGTATATCCTAATATCTTTCAAGTTCGAGTTCTCATGTCATGTCTCAACCTCAAAGTTCCCCTCAATGGTCTCCTTCTCAACCCTCACCCAGCAATAGCCGTGTCTACCTGATCGTAATTGTTGTCCTCCTTGTCGCACTAGTGCTTACTTCTGGGATCTCGGCTTACCTTTACGCGGCACAGTCATCTAACTTGAACAGCCAAATACAGAGGTCTTCAGACCTGAATAACCAGAATTCGAATCTTCAGAACCAAATCGATCAACTAAAGACACAGGTTAATACTCTTCAGTCCCAGGTGAATAACCTTCGATCCGAGCTTTCAAACACTGTCAATGTTACCTACCTAAGCGGTACAGTCACGGTTTCTTCTTCTACCCCAGTTTCGATAATATTCTACTCCGGTTCAAGCAACGCGCCAAGCGCCTCTTCAGCAGTCTATACTGACAACAGCTACTTCGTGGTAGTAAACAACGCGGTTAGTTTCACTGTTGTGATCGTGTATGTTTCTTCAGGAATCATTTTCCACTGCAACGCAACTCCTTATGTCTATAACTCGCCCTCCGGCGCATCAACCAGCGCTACACAGAACTTCTTTTGCTAGAATTCAACCCCCCGCCCAAGATGCTTTGCCTGAGGCATTGTCTTCGAAAGGTTAGCCTGTTGAGGTGGTTGAGGCTGACCAATCTGAGCCTGAGCGGAAGCTGATCCTGAGCCGTCGGGGTCTCACCGATCGTGGGTATAATCTGTTATCAGTTCTCCGAAAAGCGCAAGTTGGAAATGTATAAGGTGAACCAGTCCGGTTTCCACTTTTTCCGGGTTGAACTATTGTCGGGTCTCGCTCAAGGATCTCCTGTAGATACTGTCTGGGGGATGGCGTACGGTTACCGGACAACCCAAGCACTCTACGTGATAGCAAAGCTCGGGGTCCCAGACCTCCTAGGACACGGCCCATTGACGAGTGACGAGATCGCCTGGAAACTCAAAGTCCAGTCCAGGCCTCTTTTCCGGATAATGAGAGCTCTTGCCGCTCAGGGAGTCTTCACCCAGGATGAGAGTGACAGGTTCGGGCTCACTCCTTTGAGCCAGGTCCTAAGGACCGATAATCCTGAGACATTGCGGTATGTGGCGATCGCTGTCGGCGAAGAAAGCTACAGGGCCGCGGGCGAAATGCTCCACACGGTCAAGACAGGCGAGACAGCGTTCAATCACGTCTATGGAAAGGGTCACTGGGACTATCTAGCCGAAAACCCTGAGGCAAGCGCGACCTTCAACAAGCAAATGGCCACAAGCCTAGCACGCTTCCCAAACCCGTTCGCGAACTACGATTTCAAGAACAGAAATCTCGTCGTTGATGTTGGAGGCGGACAAGGACACGTCCTAGCTCCCATCATACGCTCCAATCCACAGCTCAAAGGACTACTCTACGACCTTCCCCAAGGACTCACTGACTCACAATCCTTCCTTGAAAAGCAGGGAATAGCGAACCGTTGTCAGGTCATCCCAGGCTCATTTTTCGATCATGTTCCTCCAAACGGAGACGTCTACATATTGTCCAGGATACTGCATGACTGGGCAGACGACAAAGCAATAGAGATCCTGAAGAACGTTCGAAAAGCCATACGAGAAGACGGGGTACTGATTATTCGGGAGAACGTGATACCTGCAGGGGACACTCCCTCAATGGGAAAACAGCTGGACCTCACGATGATGTTCATGCTCGGAGGAGCAGAAAGAACAGAAAAAGAATGGAAACAACTACTAGAAAAAACCGGATTCATGCTCAACAAAATAATCAAGACCGGCGCACCCTTCGACCTCATAGAAGCACAGCCCAAGTGAAACCGCAACTCCCCGTGTGCTGTCGCGGCGAGGTCTCGTGGAGAAGGCTGACGAGTAACGCTTGTCTATAAACAGGAAGAGGAGGGACAGGGTGAAGGTACTTCGAGCTCTCGACGGCATAAGTTACTGGGTGCTTGAAGATCCTGTGGAAATCAGGGAACTTGTAAACGTCAGTATCAGGAAAGAATGGGAATCTGATGATCGTCATATGGGAAAGGATCCCAAAGAGAACCAGTGGCTTCGAAGCTTAGCATCAAGAAGCTGGCGACTAGAGACGTCGCCTATGGAAGCAGTCAAGCTAAACCAAGAAATCATGAGTTTCAAGGATGACAAAACCGGATACGACTTCAGCGAGAGTCTTCAGAAGAGGAAGACTAAGTTGAAAAGAGAAATGGAGGAATATGGGGCCATCATTCGACCGGTGATTCTGAGAGGTGAAGATATGCAGTTGATGGACGGATACTGCCGCTTCACAACCCTGAGCGAAATGCGGGTCCCTCGAGTATTAGCTTACGTAGGCACCGAGGTTGTCCCTTGATCGAAGGCGAGCGAACCCGTATGGAAGCTCGTCTCAAGAGAAGGAATCCGCGGAGAGTGGAGTTTTGAGCGCTAATATCAGTGGAAAGGTTATCGTTATCACCGGTGCGAGTAGCGGATTAGGAGAGGCGGCTGCTCGGCTTCTATCGTCCGAGGGCGCAAGAATTGTCCTAGGTGCAAGGCGAACAGATCGTATCCAGTCGCTAGCAAAAGAGCTGACTGGCCGCGGCGGCAAGGCGCTCGCGATAGAAACAGACGTCACCAACGCTGGCCAAGTCAAACACTTAGTCGACACTGCTGTGAAGACGTACGGTCGAATTGATGTCATTCTGAACAATGCGGGCATTATGCCTCAATCCCCTCTCGAACAGCTCAAGATCGACGAGTGGGACCAGATGATCGACACGAACATCAAAGGCGTACTCTACGGCATCGCCGCAGCACTACCATACATGAAGAAGCAGAAATCCGGACACATCATCAACGTCTCATCAGTCGCAGGCCACAAGATCAGACCCGGAGCCACAGTCTACGCCGCAACAAAACACGCCGTCCTCGCAATATCAGAAGGACTACGCCTAGAAGTCAAACCCTACAACATACGAACCACAGTAATCAGCCCCGGCGCAGTAGCCACCGACCTACCGGACACCACAACAGACCCCGAGACTCTTGACAGACTCCACAGGTTCTACAAGGACACCGCCATACCACCGGAATCGTTCGCGCGAGCAGTATCCTTCGCCATCAGCCAGCCAGAAGACATGGACGTGAACGAGATCCTGTTCCGGCCGACACGCCAAGAACTCTAAAACAGAACTAGTTAACAGCTGAGAACATGTTCCACTCGCTGAATTTCGCAACAAGGTTGGGCAAATGACGCCAGAAAAGAGGTTTAGGATCCTACTCTCGACGAGCGGCATCCTAGGAGCAATCCTACTCATCCTATATTTCTCCGCACCCTTCATCATCTTTCCATTCCCCTCCTCAACAGCGACAATCAGCCAGATAATCCAGAACGCCAGCCAGTACCAGCTGTACTACTTCCTCGCAGCCTGGCTCCAAGGCACAGGAACCTTTCTAGTCGTAATTTTCGTCCTTGGACTAGTCTACCTAGCCAAAGCATGGGACACGTTCGCAGGCTGGATAACAATGCTAGCCTCAACAGCCATCCTGATGCTATCCCTAACAGAAGGCATCTTCTTCATAGACGTCGCACAATCAATCGGAAACATCCACCCCGAAGCAACAGTAACAAGCTTCGACCTCTCCTTCACCTTCATCCACAGCTTCTTCATCGCACCCTCCCTACTCCTCCCCCTAGCATTCGTACTCCGCAACTCCAAAGTGCTACCGAGACCCTTCTGGGCCGCTGCCCTCGTCCTCGGAATCGCGTTCCAAACAATGGGCCTCGTAGGCCTCCTAACACCAACAGCCACAATCCCATCAATCATCCTGCTAGTCGGAATGATCATCTGGATGATCGCCGCAGCAGTAGCCTTGCAAGCAAGGGCAATGAATCAGAATAATCTGTCACACAACGCGTAACGCGTGATACCCACATGCCTGGCGTACCCTAGGCAAGCGGCTCAGCCTAGTTTGGCGAGCCCGACACTAGGGTCTATTCCCATTCGGAGGTCTCGTCTTCCAATAGCGCTGGAATAGGGTTGTCAGTTTCATCCATCTGTCTCAGGCATCCTTTCCAAGTAGACACATACGCGCCTGGTCCACATAGGCAGATAGAAACCGCAAGCACACACGCACCAGTAACAGCGATAGTATTTCATGCACTCACACATGTCCCGTTGAAACACATGCCCGAAGAAAACGAGGAAGAAGACTACCGCACCAGCATTGTCATACCGAAGTCTTTGCAGAAGCTCGTAGCCCACTATTGCATCGATCACGAGTTGACCTTCACGAACGCTGTCATTGACGCATTGAAGGAGTATCTCGCCAACCACGAAACCGAGCGCTCAACAGAAACCTGTTAGACGATACTTGATCAGAACGGTAAGTTGGAGACCATTCACTTTGGTTTCTGATCTAGACATTTGAGTTGTTCGATGTCAAGAACACACCGGAAAGGAGTACACCGATGCCTAGCTTTGCCATGGAAAATGCCGCAATGTCTGATTGACGCAAAATGCCACCCGGGAATCGGGCGAGACCGAAGATCACTCTATCGTCCACTACAATTATTAGCCGTACTGCTGAGTGGCTAGGTAGAGTGCAGCCTGCTAAGCCGATATATGACCCTTCAGAGTCGGAGAGGGTGGCACCATCGGTGCCGAGAAGGGCTACCGGCAGAGGCGGGGTCCTTGTCAGGGTTCTGACTAGTGTCGGGTTTTGGGGCGGGATCTCGGTTCTCGTCGCTCTCATGAGCCTGGGTCTTCCGTGGTGGGGAGTGACTAACGTTGGTCCTTCGTGGGGACCTTTCTTCGGTCCCCCATCGTTTCAGACTAGCGTCTCGTACTTCCAGGACCGGCTGGACGCGGCGTTCGCTGCGAACTATTCGTTCATGACCGGGCTCATCCTTCTAACGGCGGCTTCCGCCGCCATGGGTGCCATGTTCAGACGCTCTCTTGTGCTGGCAACGTCACTCATACTCTCAGTCATAACGGTCCTAGCGTTCCTTTGGGATGTTGGATCCGCGGTGAGCAATGAGTGTAATGGCTTCTCCAGTAGCGGCACTTGCATTTCAGGCCTCTTCGGTCAGGGGTTCAGCGGGTCAGACGTGATTACCTGGGGATTTCAGGCGGGCTTCTACACATTCATAGGCTCAGCCATAATCCTCCTCGGAACACTAGCACTCCAAACAAGCAAACCCAAAGAACGACTATAGCATCGTTTCCCGATTCCTCCTGTAATTTCTGAAAACCACCCTTTTTCCTAGAAAACGGTCTCTTGTTGAAATCCACTTTTTTTGGAGATAGCTAGTTTTCTCCCGTTTTCTTCATGAGTCCGATTTGATCTAGCAATGGGTGTTAGGCTCTCATAGCATTGTTTCCCAGTCGGCGATCAAGATGCCCGATCTGCGACTGTTCTCTTGAACAGGCGAAGTTTGTTGACGAAGAGAAAGGACTTTCTGAACGATTCGCGAGCGAGGATAGTTACTGGACACATTGTCAGAACCTGCATCCTGATTTCTTGGTGTGGGAGAGGTCCAAGACAAAGACAATGCTTCTCCTAGGTGTTGCAACGGCTATCCCAGTAACTGTTGCCGTGTTCTGGTTCTTTCTCGCCTTTGCCCCCTGGATTTTTTCCGGCCGGCGCAACCCCATCTTATTCCTACCCATCCTCGCGTTCTTCATCCCGGCCTATCTTTTCGTCAGGCTTGGGACACGAAAGTATCGTCGAGAGTGGGAAGCTCGCGGAAGTCTGCCTATCCGGGCAACATCCCCCATACCACTCCCCATCGAATCCAGCTATGAGAACGAGGATCAGGGAATCCTGGCTGTAGTGAGTGCATTGCCGGACAAGCTTCGCTTCATTTCTAACAATCCCCGAAAGGTTGCCTGGCAGACAATGATCCAGCAGGGGCGTGGCTTCCTTACTGTACCATCAGATGGATGTCTATTCCTAGGCGACACTGTCTACTTTGCCGAAAACATGAAGGGGCGATTAAGTCCGGATGAGTGGAAGCCCATCATTGCTTCTGTCCTGATTTTTCCGACTCTCAAACGAGAACTTGCCACTAGACTACTCCTGATTCTTCTGCCCATCCTCGCCGCCTACATCACAGCGTGGTTCTTCATACCCCCATTATTCCCCACAATAACACACTACTCGCCGCAGGGCCAACCTGTCTCGTTTAGCAACGATGGCTGGATTGTTATGATAATCGTTGGATTCGCAATAATGTTCCTCAGTATCGCGATCGGAATCATCAATGTGGGAAAGGTCAGATTGCTCGCCGATACGAAGGCAGCGGAAATATTCGGAACCGAAGTCTTCATCAACTCTCTAAACAAACTGCGCGAAGCATCACCTTCAGACACACTTGGCATCGAGAAAAGACTCAGGAACCTGAGCATCTCACCAAGGTGAACGGAGGATA
>JACXTT010004417.1_pt1 | contig 20902 bp, 18 predicted proteins | sample 9270951 | NCBI WGS metagenome assembly JACXTT01 (sample SAMN15532306, study PRJNA645909) | rock metagenome | isolation source: weathered quartz diorite | place: Puerto Rico | collected 2017-06-21
CCGTGAAACAGCTCCGCGCCGATGATAGTGCGGATTACCCGTGTGAAAGTAGGTCATCGCCAGGCTCTTACAATGCAAAACCCCTCGACAGCATGTGCTGCGAGGGGTTTTTGCTTTGGGGCGCCGGAAAAAACTTTATCCCGCCCCTGCCGAACACCGGCGGAAATTCCGTTGTCTCTCAGTCCGCTTCGATCTTCATCGACCTCAGCAGCGGCTGCCACTTGTCGCTTTCGGCCTTGAGCATCGTGCGCAGGCCCTCCGGGGTCTGCTTTTCGACAGGCACGATTTCCGCGCCCAGGCCATCGAGTTTCTTGATGACCACAGGGTCCTGCAGCCCCTTCTGCAGCGCCTTGGTCAGGCGCGCCATGCTCGCGGCCGACGTGCCCTTGGGCGCGTAGATGCCGTGCCAGACCTTGACGTCGAAGCCCTTGAGTCCCCCTTCCTGCAACGTCGGCGCGTCGGGCAGTGCCTGGATCCGTGATGGCGTGGTGACGCCGAACAGGCGCACGCGTTCGGCCTGGATATGAGGCAGCGTCGCTGTGGTCTGGTCGCACAGCAGGTCGACCTGGCCGCCGAGCAGCGCGGTCAGCGCCGGGCCGGCGCCCTGGTAAGGGATCGCGTTCAGCCTGACGTGCACCGATTGTTCGAACAGCAGCCCGCACAGCTGGGAGACCGCACCGAGCCCGGCATTGGCCAGCGACACCTTGTCCTTGTTCTGCGTGACATAGCGGATCAGCTCCGGCATCGTCCTGGCCGGCAGGTCCTTGCGGCCCATCAGCGTCATCGGCACGTCTGCCACCTGGCCGACATACTCGAAATCCTTCAGCGGCACGTAGGAGAGTTTCTTGTACAACGCCGGCGCGGTGGCCATGCCGTTATGGTGGATCAGCAGCGTATAGCCGTCCGCCTGCGCCCGCGCGACATAGGCCGCCGCCACGGTGCCACCGGCGCCGGTGCGGTTTTCCACCACCACGCTCTGGCCGAGATCCTGCGACATGGCATGCGCCAGCGTGCGCGCCACGACGTCGGTCGGACCGCCGGCGGAGTAGGGCACTACCAGTGTGATCGGCTTGGAGGGGTAGGTGTCGGCTGCCGCCGGGCCGGTAGCCACGGCGAGTGCCGCGGCTGCCACCATCGCGCCGGCCAGCCACCGTGGCCGCGCGCGCAAATACTTCGCATCCTTCATCGCTGTCTCCAGATTGGTGCCGCCTCGTGGGTCCGGGGCGGTCTGTCAAGGGTGCTGGCTAGCATGGCCTCACGCCGCAGCGGCAGCAATCTGGTTCTCGTGAAGGGTGTCTAACGTCTGGTGGAAGTCGTGCCAGGAGGAAATCAGGCCGCGCGGACTTCCACCAGCATTTTCTCCAGCTCCGGCACGATCGAACGACCGATCGCGCCATCCCTTCGGGACTAAACGCCCACTACTCCGGCTGAATCCCCGCTTCCTTGACCACTTTCCCCCATTTCGCCAGGTCCGATTTGATCAACGCCGCGTAGTCCTGCGGCGTGCCGCCTTGTACATCGATGCCGGCGGTTTCCAGCTTGGCGCGGACTTCGGGCAGCTTCAGCGCGGCGTTGATCTCGGTGTTGAGCTTTGCGACGATCTCCCTGGGCATACCCGCCGGCGCGAGGAAGCCGCCGTTGGTGTTGGCGTCATAGCCCTTGAGCCCTTGCTCGTCGGCGGTCGGTACATTGGGCAGCGTCTTGGAGCGCTTGCGCGTGGACACGGCGATGGCGCGCACATTGCCCGATTTCACCTGCTCCTGGATGGCGCTGATGGTATCGATGTAGAGGACGGTGCGGCCGGCGATCAGGTCAGGGTGCGCCGCGGACGAGCCCTTGTACGGCACCAGCAGCACCGGTGCGCCGCTGACCATGCGGAACATCTCGGCCGCCATCTCCTGGGCGCTGCCGCGACCGGACGTGGCTACTTTCGCTTCGGCCGGATTGGCCTTCATCCAGCTCACCAGTTCGGGCACCGTCTTCGCAGGCAGCTTGGGGTAGGTCGCGAACACCAGCGGGATCTCATGGGTGTAGACGATCGGCTCGAAGCTCTTCTCGGGGTCCCAGCCCAGGTTCTTGAACAGGAACTTGTTGATGTTGTGGCTGCCGCCGACGATGCCGATCGTGTAGCCATCGGGCTTGGCGTTGGCCAGGATGGCAGTGCCCAGGTTGTTGGATGCACCGGGCCGGTTCTCGACGATGAACGGCTGGCCCATCCTGACCGACAGCTTCTCGCCGACGACGCGGGCGATGAGGTCAATGCCGCCGCCGGCCGGCGCCGGGACGATGATGGTGACCGGACGGGCCGGATAGTTGTTCTGGGCACGGGCCAGGCCGGGCGCCGCCAGCATGGCGGCGCAACCGGCCATCGTGCCGATCAGGGTGGCGAGTCTGCTTGGGGTGAATCGCATGGGGTGTCTCCGTCTGGATGCTGGTCGACTCGAGTCAACTCTGGTGGCGTCCAACGGCTGCGAGGCCGTGGGAACGTGGACGTCGATGTCAGCCGCGGCCGACGAACGGCATGGCGCTGGCCATGACGGTCATGTTCAGCACGTTGGCGTCCAGCGGCAGCGATGCCATGTGCCGCACGGCATTGGCAACGTGGCCGGCGTCCATCATCGGTTCCGGCGCGACCGTGCCATTGGCCTGCAACACGCCGCGCGTCATGCGCTCGGACAGCTCGGTCAGTGCATTGCCGATATCCACCTGGCCGGCGGCGATGTTGAAGGCGCGGCCGTCGAGCGCCAGCGCCTTGGTCAGTCCCGTGACCGCGTGCTTGCTGGCCGTGTAAGGCGCGGTGAACGGGCGCGGCGTGTGCGCGGAAATCGAGCCGTTGTTGATGATGCGCCCGCCCTGCGGCGACTGGCGGCGCATCAGCGCAAACGAGGCACGTGCGCACAGGTACACGCCGGTGACATTGGTGTTGATGACGGCAAACCACTTCTCCAGCGGCAGCTCGTCCATCGGCACGGCAGGCGCGTTGACGCCGGCGTTGTTGAACAGCAGGTCGAGCCGGCCGAACTCGCGCTCGATCGTATCGAACAGCGCCTGCACGCTGGCGGGATCGGTCACGTCAGTGGGCACGGCCATTGCGGCCTGCCCGCTTGCGGCGGCTTCGGTCACCAGTGTCTGCAGCGGATCGGCACGGCGGCCGGCCAGCACGACGGTCCAGCCGTCGTCGAGCAGCGCCAGCGCGGTGCGGCGGCCTACGCCGCTGCCCGCACCGGTTACCAGGGCGATCTTTCGGGATGCGTTCAAGATGGTCTCCAGTGAATGTTGCGATGTCTGAAAGTGATGACAGGGCTCGTGCGCGACTACCCGGTGACGGTCAGTGTCAGGTGTTGGTTCACGTTGTCAGGCTCATGACGGGACGCTGGCCAGCCAGCGCTTGCGCCACGCTGTCCAGCACCATCTGCGCCATGGCGCCGCGCGTTTCCCATGTGGCGCTCGCGCGGTGGGCTTGCAGCGTGGTGCGGTCCGACTGGCGCAGCGTCAACGGCACGCGCGGTTCATCGACAAAGACGTCGAGCCCGGCGCCAGCGATGCGGCCTGCTTCGATTGCCTGCGCCAGGTCGGTCTCGTTGACCAGCCGGCCGCGTGCCACATTGACCAGGTAGCCATGCGGGCCGAGCGCATCCAGCACCGCCGCATCGATGAGACCCTCGGCCTTGTCGGCTGCCGCGCACAGCACCAGCGCGTCGCTCTCGCGTGCCAGCGCAAGCAGGTCGGCCACGAATGCATGCGGCACATCGTCCATGGAGCGCAGGTCCGTATAGCGGATCGGACAACCGAACGCGGCGGCCCGCGTGGCAACGGCGCGGCCCACGCGGCCCATGCCGACGATGCCGACGCGCATGCCGCTGAACCGGCGCGCCAGCGGAATGGCGGACGGCGACGGGTGATGTTCCCACAGTCCATCGCGGACAAAGCGATCGCCCGCGCAGAGATTGCGGCAGGCCGCGATCAGCAGCCCGATGGCCAGGTCGGCCACATCCTCGGTCAGCGCGCCGAGCGTGGCGGTGACGGGCAGGCCGCGCTCGCGGCAATAGGCCAGGTCCACTGCATCAGTACCCACGCCGTTGACGGCCACCACCTTCAGCGCCGGCAACTGCTCCAGCATCGCGCGGGAAATCCCGGTGTGGCCGCCGGTGATGACGGCCTCGATGGACGCGCCATGCTCGCGCAGCCATGCGGCCTGGTCGTGAATTTCGAAGTACTTGTGGACCTCGTAGCGCGCGGCAAGCTCTTCATTGGCGGCGGGAATCAGAATCGGGTTCAGTTGCAGGATCTGCGGCTTCATAGGCGGTCATGTTGGGCGTGGAAGAGCAGGGACATCGTAGGCAATGGTTGATTGATAACGCAATATTGATATATAAAATCAATATAAATCAGTTGAAACGAGTGACGAATGGGATCGTGGATATCGATGGACGAGACGTGCGCGCGCCTGGGGGTGCGGCCGCAGACCGTGTATGCCTATGTCAGCCGAGGCAAGATCGAGGTCATGTCTGATCCGGCCGACACGCGCCGCAGCCTGTACCGCGCCGAGGACGTGGCGACCCTGGCCAAACGCAAGCAGGCCGGCCGCAAGCACGAGACGCTGGCCACGAACACGCTGTTCGGCGCGGAGCCCAGCATCCCGACCGCCATTTCCACATTCGTGCGGGAACGGCTGTACTACCGGGGGCAGGATGCGGTGGCGCTGGCCGGAGCGGCCACGCTGGAAGAGGCCGCGCACCTGCTCTGGGACGCGGACCAGCTGGCGGATTTCTCATCGTCGGCGCGGGTGGCCCGGCCCGGACGCGTGGCGGCATTCAAGACCCTGGCGGAACTGGCCGCCACGGGCCATTCCACGCATGGCCGCATGACGCGCGTGCTGCATGGCGAGTGCCAGAGTCTGGTGGGGCAGCTCGCCAACGCATTCGGTGCGCAGCCGGGGCAGCAGCCGTTGCACATCCGCCTTGCGCAGGGGTGGGGACAACCGGCGCCGGTGGCCGAACTGCTGCGGACCGCCATGGTCCTGCTGGCCGACCATGAGCTGACGAGTTCCGCCTTTGCCGCGCGCATCGCGGCGTCAACCGGCGCCTCGTTGCCGGCCTGCCTGCTGTCCGGCCTGACCACGCTGTCCGGCCCGTTGCACGGTGATGCGTCGGGACGGGTGAAGGCGCTGTTCGGTGAGCTGGAGCGGCAAGGCGAAGACGAGGTCATTGCCCATCACCTGTCGACCGGCCTGCCGCTTGCCGGATTCGGCCATCATCTCTATCCCGAAGGCGATCCTCGCGCGAAGGCCCTTCTGAATTTGTTCGAGCCGCCGCCCGTGATCGCGCGCTTTATCGCGAAAGCGACGCGCCTGACCGGCCTGCAGCCGAACATTGACGTGGCGCTGGCGGCCTTGGTGACGCACTACGGATTGCCGGACGATGCTGCCTTCGGCATGTTTGCGACAGCGCGCAGTGTGGGGCTGCTTGCGCACAGCCTGGAGCAGTTGACCGTCGGGCAAGTCATCCGCCCACGAGGGCGCTACGTCGGGGTTGTGCCTGGGCGGCACTGAGCACTGCATCGTCCGTTCGTGAGGCCGCAGGCTGTGGCTCAGGCCGCGCAGGTCGGCTCGGAGCCAGCTTCTTCGTTCTCCGTTCGGGACTCATGCGTGGAGAGCGCCAGCAGACCCCGCTGGAGATCGTCGATCAGATCCTGCGGGTCCTCGAGGCCCACATGCAGACGCACGGCCTGTCCCTGGTAGGGCCAGCGTGGGCCGGTGCATCCCTTGCCCGGCGTGAACGGGATCACGAGGCTTTCATAGCCACCCCAGGAAACACCCAGGCCGAAATGCTCGAGCGCGTCGATGAAGGCCGCAAGCGATGCCTTCGAGTTCGTACGCAGCACTACCGAGAAGAGGCCGCAGGCTCCGGTAAAGTCGCGCTTCCATAGTGCGTGTCCCGGGTGGGATGGCAATGCGGGATGCAGAACCGCCTCGACCTGCGGCTGCCGCTCCAGCCATTGGGCGACATGCAGCCCCGATTGCCAGTGACGCTGCAACCTGACCGCCAGGGTACGCAGGCCGCGCAGGGCCAGATAGATATCATCCGGGCCCGCGGTCTGCCCCAGGTCATGCGTCGTCTGCTTGACCAGAGGCCAGGTGTCTCGATTGCAGGTCACTACGCCGAGCATTGCGTCTGAATGACCGACGATGTATTTCGTCGCGGCCTGGATCGACACGTCGACGCCGTGCGCGAATGGCTTGAAGTAGAGCGGCGTCCCCCAGGTGTTGTCCATGACGACATAAGCGCCGTGCGTATGCGCCGCAGCAGAGATGGCGGGAATGTCCTGGATGTCGAAGGTCTCGGAGCCGGGCGATTCCACATAGACGACGCGTGTATTTGGCCGAAACAGGGCCTCGATCGGCTTGCCGTCAACGGGATCATAGGTCTCGACTTCGACGCCGAAGCGCGTCATGACTCGCTCCAGGAAGGCCCGCGTCGGCGAATAGGCGCTGTCGGTCATGAGGACGTGGTCGCCCGCCGACAGCAGCGCGGTCAGCGCGGTACTGGCCGCGGCAAGGCCCGAAGGAAAGACCAGTGATCGATATCCGCCTTCGAGGGCGGCAACGGCTTCTTCGAGCGCATGCGTCGTGGGCGTGCCATAGCGGCCATAGGTCGTGGCCCCCGGTTCTTCCGCGGCGCGGGCGCGCTTCATCTCTTCCCATTCGGCCATCGACCCGGCGAGGATGGTCGACGCGCGGAAGATCGGGGTGTTCACGACGCCGCCGAAGCGTTCTGGATGGCGGCCGGCACAAACTAGTTGGGTGCTTTCCTTCATAGGATCTCCATGGTCGTACGATGCGGCATGCACGGTTGTGAGTGCCGCCGGGATGTCTGACAAGCGGACAGAGGCTAGAGGGTGGCTGCCTGGAGCGCGTCGCGATAGGCGAACAGCGCCGGCGCGCCGCCGGTATGCAGGAACAGCAGCGGACCGTCGCCATCAAAGCGTTTGCGCATCACGCCGTCGAGCAAACCAGCCATCGCTTTCCCCGTATAGACGGGGTCGAGCAGCACCCCCTCCGCGCGGGCCAGCAACCTGATGGCTTCGAGCGCGGCCTGGTTGGGTTCGCCATAGCGCGGCAGGAAGTATTCGTCCCACAGTTCGAGCCGCAGTGCAGCCGGTACTTCGACGTCGAGCCAATCCGCCGTTCCGTCGATCAGCCCCGTCACCTTGGGTGCCTGCGCTTCGACCGTTCGCGAGACAGTGACACCGATGACCTGCGTATCCGGCATGGCATGGGCGAGTGCCAACGCCAGCCCGCCGTGGGTTCCGGCACTGCCGGACGCCAGCACGACAGCCGCGAATGAAATGTCCATCGCCTCGGCTTGCTGCGCCAGTTCCAGGCCGGCACGCACATATCCCAATGCGCCAAGCGGATTGGACCCGCCGATCGGAATGATGTACGGCCTGTGCCCGTCGCCACGCAGCCGTTCGGCCAGCGACTGCAACTGCGCGTCGGCGTTGTCGAGCGTGGCAACCGGCTCACTGTGCGCGTCGAACAGGTCGAGCAACAGGCGGTTACCGCTGTGCAGGTAGTCGATGTCTGCGGTGTCGGTGGGGTTTTCCAGCAACGCGCGGCAGCGCAGTCCGAGACGGGCGGCGACGGCGGCCGTCTGCCGGACATGATTCGACTGAATCGCCCCGGCTGTCACCAGCGTATCGGCACCCTGGCGCAAGGCGTCGGCCGCCAGGAACTCAAGCTTGCGCAGCTTGTTTCCGCCAAAGGCGAGCGGCGTGGTGTCGTCGCGCTTGATAAAGACATCGCGGCCGAGCATGCCGGACAAGCGTTCGAGCTTCTGCAGCGGTGTGACCGCGCCAACCAGATCGAGGCGGGAGAATGAAGCAATGCGATCCGAGATTTTCATGAGATTTCGACTCTGGGGAGATAGACCTGGCAAGACCGATGCCGTCGGGGGAGTGACCCCCGACCTCCGTCTTCATGCCAGCAAGCGCGCCTGCATCAGTGCAGGATCTTCGCCAGGAATTCCTTTGCACGTGCCGACCTCGGGTCGCCGAAAAAAGCCTCCTTGCCGGTGTCTTCAACGATGGCGCCGCTATCCATGAAGATCACGCGGTTGGCGACTTTCTTCGCGAACCCCATTTCATGGGTGACGCAGATCATCGTCATGCCTTCGCGAGCCAGTCCGGTCATGACGTCGAGCACCTCGTTGATCATTTCCGGATCGAGTGCCGACGTTGGTTCGTCGAACAGCATGGCGACGGGATCCATCGACAAGGCGCGCGCAATGGCAACGCGCTGTTGCTGCCCGCCGGAAAGCTGCGCGGGGAACTTGGTGGCATGCGTTTTCAGGCCGACGCGCTCCAGCAGCCTCAAGCCCTTTTCCCGGGCCTCGTCCTTGCCGCGCTTCAACACCTTGACCTGCGCCAGGGAAAGGTTGTCAAGAATGCTCAGGTGCGGGAACAGCTCGAAATGCTGGAATACCATGCCGACCCGTGAGCACAACCGCGCGAGGTTGATCTTCGGATCCCCGACGCTGACGCCGTCCACACTGATCCGGCCCTGCTGGAACGATTCAAGCCCGTTCACCGTCTTGATCAGCGTTGACTTCCCTGAGCCCGATGGGCCGCAGATGACCACGACCTCGCCTTTCTCTATGCGCGTGCTGCATGCATCCAGCACCTTGAACTGACCGTACCATTTCGATACGCCTTCGAGGGCAATCATAATTTTGTCTCCTGCTTGCCGATTGTTGTTGCAGCGCTTTGCCGGATCGCCCGGATCAGCGTGTCACGCGCAGTGTCAGCCGCGCCTCGATGCGCCGCTGCACCCACGACAATCCCGTGCTGAGCAGCCAGTAGATGGCCGCTACCGACAGGTACAAGGGAAGCGGCTGGAAGGTCGAGGCAATGATTTCCTGCGACGATCTCAGCAACTCGGTCACGGTGATGACCGACACCAGCGAGGTGTCCTTGATCAGGCTGATGAGCGTATTGCCGAGGCTCGGAACGGCCAGCCGCAAGGCTTGCGGGCAGACGATGTAACGCAGCGTCTGCAGGTGGTTCAGCCCGAGGCTGTGCGCCGCGCTCCATTGCCCGCGGCTGATCCCCAGGATCGCGCCGCGCATGCTTTCCGAGAGGTAAGCGCCGGCATTGGCCGTGAGGGTGAGGATGCCTGCGCTGGTCGGGTCGAGGGAGATGCCGAGGTCCGGCAGGCCATAGTAGACGACGAACATCTGCACCAGCAGCGGCGTACCGCGCATGATGCTGACATAGGCGCGGGCAATGCCACTGAGGACTGGGCTGGCACTGATACCCATGATGGCGACAACGATGCCCACCAGCAGGCCGAAGATCATGGAGGCCAGGGCAAACTTCACGGTGATCGCGGCGCCTTGCAGGAGCACCGGGGAGGCATGAATAATCAGATCAAAAGGGCTCATGATGCGATCCATTGCTGTGGCCAGGCACGCCCGACCGTGACAGGACGGGCGGGCGGTCAGGCGCGGCGGTGATTACTGTGCGAGGGGTTGGCTGGCATCGGTGCCAAGCCACTGGACGGACAGCTTGTGCAAGGTGCCGTCCTGCTGCAGCGCGTTCAAGGCGTCGTCTATCGCCTTGGCGAACTTGGGGTTGCCCTTGCGGTAGGGAATGCCCATCTCCAGCTTCGTGCCGGCCAGCAGCGCGCCGGTACGTAGCGGCAGGTTGGCGTTCTTGATCAGGTACGGCAGCATCAGGCGATCATTGAGCGCGGCATCGATACGGCCGGCCGCGAGATCACGCAGGTTTTCCGAGGTGCCCGGATAGGTCTGCACCTGGATGCCGGGCACCGATTTCGCCAGCTCGGCATAGTTGCTCCCCAGCGTGACGCCGACGGATTTGCCCTTCAGCGCTTCGAGCGAGCCAAACTCGCGCTTGTCGTCGCTGCGCTGAAGTACCTGGACCGCGGAATAGACGTAGGGCTGCGTGAAATCCAGCGCCTGCTTGCGTGCCGGCGTCATGCTTACCTGGTTGACGATGACGTCGAACTTGCCGGCCTGCAGGCCCGCGATGATGCCGCTCCACTCGGTAGTGACGAACTGAGCCTTGAGGCCCATCTTCTCTGCCACCGCCCTGGCCACCGCGACGTCGAAGCCATCGAGCTGGCCCTGGCTATTTCGATAGCCAAACGGCGGATATGTGCCCTCCATGCCGACCTTCAGGACGCCGCTGGCCTTGACGGTGTCCAGCAGGTCTTCGGCATGTACGGCAGGTGCGGTGAAACTGAGGACGGTCGCGAGTAGCGCGCCTTGCAACAGCGATTGCAGAAGCTTCATGCCTTGTCTCCAATGTGGTTATAGGTATGGTCGAAGGGCAGCATCAGTGCCCGACTGGTTCCGTGAAACGGCTTTCCTGATCGGTGATGGAACCTTCGCCGGCCTCGAGATCGTCGTCTCGTCGAGATGACGGGTCGTCCAGGCCGTGAGGGAAATCGTAGTGATCCGTCAGGGGAAAAAACTTTCAAAAGGCCATAAGGTGAAGCCTTTTCGTAGAATTTTTTTCTCCTCATATCGAGTTAATGGCAACAGCGTTCTTGATATCAGGCATGAAGCGCAAGGACACTCTCCCTCTGGCAATGGCTTCGCTAGCCGTGGCTATCGGGACACGCCAACCGGCGCGGCATTGGCCTGGGGCTGCCGCCGCGCACATCCTTGGCCCAGTTCCTGGCTTCAGTCGCGGCCAAGAACTGACCGGTCGGGTAGCGCTCAGGAAGCCGGGCGCGCTACGCCATATTGCGACGACAGGTATCGGCGGATCTGGTCGGGGGAATCGATGAACTGGGTCTGGCCGTACACGCGGACCTCCACGCTGTTGTCGACCGGCGCTCGTCCGGCGCCGAGCACCAGCACCGGGGCGGACTGGTTGGCTTCGCCGATCAACGCGACAATCGCCTGGCGCGGCCGCGGCGAATCGATGTACTCGACATCGATCTCGCTGCGCAGCTGCGGGAAGAAGCTGAGCAGGCCTTCGACAGCAATGGCATCGCCGCAGTAGAAGGGGCCTTCCGCGCCTTGATAGAAGCCAGGGCGGAGCATCAGTAGCTTGTCTTTCACGTTCTCTCTCACTATGGGTTGAAGTGGGTGGTGGTCGTCGTTCCCTTTGCCGGGCCGCGCACCACCGAACCAAGGATAGGGGCGGGTAGGTAAACCCACTAGTGGCACGAACGACAATTAACGTCCGGATCATGCCAAAATGAGCCGCGTGGTGATTCGCGGCACCTGCTGCCCCGCAGATCCTCGCGGCGCGCTCGACTTTGCTGGTCTCGGCACTTGAGAGTCGCGTGAAAGATGGCGCAGTAATCTTCCTCGCCAGGTGCCTCAACAGCTATTTCAGACATCTCTTTCGTGCCAAAGAACAAAGCGCAATCCCATGCCACTGGCGGGCTGGTAGCCGTTGTCGTCTACGATGGCCTGAGCCTCTTTGAATACGGTTGCGCCGTTGAAGTATTCGGTCTGCCCCGACCGGAAATGGGTGACGAGTGGTATCGCTTCGCGACCTGCTCGGCCGATCCCGGAACGTTGCGTGGGGCGGGGGGCATCCAGGTGCAGGCGGATGGTGGTCTGGAGCTTTTGTCGAAGGCGAAGACGATCATCATCCCCGGGTGGCGTGGCATCGAAGCCGCTGTGCCGCCTGAGCTTTGCCGCGCCTTGTGCAAGGCGAACAAGCGTGGGGCGAGAGTCCTGTCGATCTGCACCGGTGCCTTTGTATTGGCCGCCGCGGGATTACTCGACGGCAAGCGGGCGACTACGCACTGGCGTCATGCGGCAGCACTCGCTCAGCGGTATCCGGAAGTGCGGGTGGAGGCAGACGTGCTCTACGTCGATGCTGGCGATGTCCTGACTTCGGCCGGGAGTGCCGCGGGAATCGACCTGTGCCTGCACCTGATTCGCCGGGACTTTGGTCCTCGCGCTGCCAATCAGGTCGCACGCCGGCTGGTCATGCCCCCACACCGGGAAGGCGGTCAGGCCCAGTACATTGCGGAGCCGGTCTCGAAGCGCAGCAGCGCTTCGCTGGCCCCCCTGCTGGACGCGGTGCGTGCAACCCTGGGGGAAGACTGGCCGATTGTCAGGATGGCGGAGCAAGCGGCAATGAGCGCCAGAACCTTCCAGCGCCACTTCGTCAACATGATGGCCATGCCCCCGGGGGAGTGGCTGCTGATCGAACGGATAAGCCGGGCCAGGGTGTTGCTCGAAGAGACCGGCTTATCGCTGGACGACATTGCGGTGCAGGTGGGCTTCGGCGCCGCAGCCACATTGCGCAATCATTTCCGCACGCGGCTTGGAACGAGTCCCGGTTACTACAGGCGGCGTTTCAGTGCGTCCGAGGAGCATTGATTCCGGCAAACGGCGGATCAGGCTTTCGAAATGGCGGAAGCGATTTCTTCGCGGTGGCGAGGCGCAGACTTCACCCGAGCGTGCCGCCGAGCTTCGCGCTGATCGCCTGGGCCGCCCCACGTACCGTGGGAATCAGCGCGCGCAGGCGTGCCTCATCGGTGGAATCGGTGGTGCCGGTGACGCTGACGGCCGCCACGGTCTTGCCGCTGGCATCGCGGATCGGTACAGCGACGCATCGGATGCCCGGTGCGTTCTCTTCCAGGTCGAACGCGTAGCCGCCTTGCGCGTAGGCGTGCATGCCGGCCAGCCAGGTCTCAAGCGGCAAGTGGATGTTGCCGCGCTCGGCATCGTACTGGTAGCGGGTGCGCCACGAGGTCTCGCCTTCGTCCAGGATCAGCGCCTTGCCCACGCCAGTCGAGCAGACGGGCTTGCGTCCGCCGATGCGCGAATTGACGCCGATCGGCCGCTGGGCGTCGATCTTGTCGAGATAGATGATCTCGTCGCCGTCGAGCATGGCCAGGTGAACGGTATCGCGCGTTTCGCCGGCGAGCTGCTCGATGTTCTGTCGCGCGCTGCGCGCAATGTCGGAATCGCGGTAGGCGGCGAAGCCGAGCTCCAGCAGGCGGGCGCCCAGGCGGTAGCCGCGGCGCGGTTCGAATTGCAGGTAGCGGGCCTGCACCAGTGCCGAAGCCAGGCGGTGCGTGGTGCTGAACGCCACCCCGGTGCGGTCGGCGATTTCCTGCACGGATTGGCAGCCGTCGGCAACGGCGTCGACTACATCCAGGCCGCGAAACAGCGTCTGGCTGGCCAGGGTTCGATGGGGGTTTGGCGTTCTTGACATAGCATGAAGTGTAACGCCGCTGGCGGGCGACCCACCAGCGGCGCAACGCTGCAGCGGATCAGGAATGCCAGCGCGAACGCAGATCCAGCGCGACGTCGACGATCATGTCCTCCTGGCCGCCCACCATGCGGCGCTTGCCCAGTTCGACGAGGATGTCCACGGTCTTCAGGCCGTACTTGTTCGCGGCGACTTCGGCATGGCGCAGGAAACTGGAATAGACGCCGGCATAACCGAGCGCCAGCGTTTCGCGATCCACGCGCACGGGCCGGTCCTGCAGCGGGCGCACGAGTTCGTCGGCGGCGTCCATCAGCCGGTACAGGTCCGTGCCGTGTTCCCAGCCCAGGCGCTCGATGGCGGCGATGAACACTTCCAGCGGCGCGTTGCCGGCGCCGGCGCCCATGCCGGCCAGCGATGCATCGATGCGATCGCAGCCTTCTTCCACCGCCACGATCGAGTTGGCCACGCCCAGCGACAGGTTGTGGTGGGCGTGGATGCCCGTATGCGTGTTCGGGTCGAGTACCGACTTCAGCGCACGGAACCGGTCGCGCACGTCCTGCATGCCCAGCGCGCCGCCCGAGTCCACCACGTAGATGGTGGTGGCGCCGTACGCTTCCATCTTCTTCGCTTCGACGGCGAGGTTTTCCGGCGTGGTCATGTGGCTCATCATCAGGAAGCCCACGGTGTCCATGCCGAGTTCGCGTGCGCGTTCGATGTGCTGGCGCGACACATCGGCTTCCGTGCAATGCGTGGCCACGCGGACGATGCGCGCGCCAGCCTTGTAGGCGTTCTCGAGATCGTGAATCGTGCCGATGCCGGGCAGCAGCAGCGTGGCAATCTGCGCGTGCTCGATTTCGCCGGCGACCGCTTCGATCCATTCGAGATCGGTATGGGCGCCGAAGCCGTAGTTGAAGCTGGAGCCCTGCAGGCCGTCGCCGTGGGCCACTTCGATCGAATCGACGCGTGCCTGGTCCAGCGCGCGGGCGATGTCCTTGACGTTCTGGATCGAGTACTGGTGGCGGATGGCGTGGCTGCCATCGCGCAGCGTCACGTCAGAGATATAAAGTTTCTTGCCGGGGTTGAAAGCCATGGCGCGTCTCCTCAGGCGTTCAGTGCGCATTGCGCCATGCGCTCGGCGGTGGCGAGCGCGGCGGAGGTCATGATGTCGAGATTGCCGGCGTAGGCGGGCAGATAGTGCGCCGCGCCTTCCACCTCCAGGAACACCGAAGTCTTGAGGCCGCTGAAGCGGCCCAGGCCCGGAATGTTCAGCGGTGCATCGGGTGCGATCACGTCGAACTGCACCCGCTGCTTCAGCCGATAGCCCGGCACATAGGCCTGCACGGCGGCGGCCATGTCGTTGATCGAGGCTTCGACTTCCGTCTGGTTGGCGGCATCGCTCAGCACGTAGACGGTGTCTCGCATGATCAGCGGCGGTTCTGCCGGGTTCAGCACGATGATGGCCTTGCCCTTGGTGGCGCCGCCGATCACCTCGATGGCCTTCGACGTGGTCTCGGTGAATTCGTCGATGTTGGCCCGCGTGCCAGGTCCGGCCGACCTGCTGCTGATTGACGCGACAATCTCCGCGTAGTGCACCTTCGCCACGCGCGACACCGCGGCGACCATCGGAATGGTGGCCTGTCCGCCGCAGGTGACCATGTTCACGTTGCGCGCGTCGAGACAGGCTTCCAGGTTGACCACGGGCACGCAGTACGGGCCGATGGCCGCCGGCGTCAGGTCGACCATGCGGATGTCCGGCTTCACCTCGCGCAGCCGCGCGTCATTCCTGATGTGGGCGCCTGCGCTGGTGGCGTCGAACACGACGTCGATGTCCTGGAATACGGGAAGGTTCAGCAAGCCTTCCACGCCTTCATGCGTGGTGGCCACGCCCATGCGGGCGGCGCGCGCGAGGCCGTCCGACGCAGGGTCGATGCCGACCATGGCGCCCATTTCCAGGTGTTTGCCGTGGCGCAGGATCTTGATCATCAGATCCGTGCCGATATTGCCCGATCCGATGATCGCGGCCTTCAGTTTCCGATTTGCCAATGGAGCCTCCGTCCTCGGGGCCGCCTTGGCGACGAGCCCCCTTTCTGTGAAGTGCTGTTGTCGCAGGCCAAGACATTGCCGATCCGATGCGGATTGCCCCTGCGCTGCGGCGCAAGATTACGCCTCGTCTTTCTAAATATCAATATGTAAGATATATTCTCATATATTGAGATAAAAAGTGGAAAAGACGGCGCATACGAAGGCAATCGATGTAGTGCGGTTTCACACCGCAGGAGAGAAGGGCGTGTGGATCGGTTTTGGCGACCGGCGGGCTCGCGGGCGGTGCCGGGAAGCCACATCGGCTTTTGCCGGTGAATTCCTGACGGCGCGGGGCTCCGAAGCCCCTTCAGATGCTCTGGTACATCCAGGAAAAGCGCGCCATCGCTACCGCCGAGGAGCCGCTATCTTGTGGCTATTCGCCCTTTCGTTGCGAGAGCACCCACAACATCGTGCTCACGGCTTTTACCTGTGATCGCGAATTGGTCTTCGAGAGGATGGCCCGCACCTGCGTCCGGACCGTGTTGGGAGATACCCCTTTGGCCTGCGCATACTCCTCCGGCGCCGCGCCTTCGATCAACGCCTCGGCCACCGACGCTTCCGCGGGCGTCAGCCCGAAAGCGTGCTGCAATTGCCGCGCGGTGACCCGTGGGCTGTTTGCCCGCCGCCGGACCGTGATCAGGATGGCGGCCGTGCCGAAGAGGTTTGGCGATTGGCTGGGATTCTTTGCGATGCTCAGGAACAGCTCATGATAGGCGCCCGACGCCGCTTGCAGCGCCAGGCTCTCGCCTTGCCTCGATCGCAGGACGCGAAAGATGGCCGAGTGCAATGCATCGTTGTCGGCGTTGTTGGGTGCTGCCAGTCGTCCGTGCCTGACCTTGAGCGATGAACCGGCGCGCAGCAGCGCCTCCCCGGCGACGTTGGCGAAAACGACGCGCCCCTCCCGGTCCAGCCCAAACACCGCGAGCCCCAGCTGCTCCATCAGCTCTTTCCCGAGCGCGGCGTCCTGGTGCAGCACCCTGGCGTCCTGCCAGAGGTTGATGGCGCGGTGCAGGTGCGGGACCAGCAGGGTGGCGGCCTCCCTGTCCTGGTCGGAAAAGGGCGGGCGCCCGGAAGCGCGGAGCAGTCCCAGCAGGGTTTCGCTGCTGCCGGGCCTGGTCAGGCGCGCCCCCATGAGATAGCGCAGCCCGGCGATCGGCAGCTGGTAGTCCTGGTAGAACTCGCTTCTCGCGACGTCGCGATCGCTGATGTGGTCCTGGCAGGCCACGAGCGTGCCTTCCGGGGCGCGCGCAACCAGCTCCCGGCGGGGATCCAGACTGCCGTAGTACTGCTCGTAGGTCGCAATGATCGGTTCCCAGTGGAAGCCGGGGGAAAAGACGGAGAAGCGTGGACAATGGTTCGCCGCATCCCAGCTGAACATATGGAACATGTTCGCGCCGACAGTCTCTGCCGTGCCGTGCAGAACCTCCAGGAAGTCGTCCTGTCGAACGGCGGCCTCATAGAGGTTCCCGATCAAATGGTCCTTCAGCATGTCCGCTCTCCCAAACGGCATCAGCGATCAAAGCCTGTTGGCGGCTTTTTCGATCGCGGCTCGCAGATCCATCGAGCCGGCAGGCGTTCGACAATGGCGAGCGCCCGGCTCTCCGCTACGGCAGAGAATAGCATCTGCATGCCCCGATCGAGCATGGACGCATGCCATACGATGGTATGGTCATCGGGACGGCATATACTGCGACAAAATGGACCGCCAGACCCATGGTCCCGGTGGCGGCCAGCTTCGACACGATCAACAGGAGCGTTCATGCCTTCACCCATGAGCCGCGCGTGGAGAGCCGCGGCGACCGCGATGCTGCTGGCCGTGGCATCGTCGGCAGCGTTCGCCGCGCCGCCCGCGGATAGCCGGCCGCTGGTGCTGGATACCCAAGGCGGCATCAGCGACGGCAAGCGCGGCGGGACCGAACTCCAGACGGCACCGCTCTCCTCACGCGGCGCGGCCGGGTCGCGGCCCGCCACGACACCCGACGCGTCGCAGTATCCGCTCGTCGTCGCGCCATACATCGAGGTGCCGGGCGGTGGATCGAGACCGCCTTATCCGCCGCCGCGTCCGAGGCCGACGCCACACTCGCCGTAACCCGGCACGTTGATTTCCGCCTGCCAACCGTGCGGGCGTTTATTCGATCGGGGCGCCTGCCGGCAGCCGTTGTGGCCCGCGTACCGGAACCTCCCACCATGCCGGCAGCATGTCCTGCACCTCACGGCGCGCGTAACGGTCATCGATCAGCCACACCACGCCGCGGTCCTGCCGGGTGCGGATCACGCGGCCGGCCGCCTGCACCACCTTGCGCAGGCCCGGATACAGATAGGCGTAGTCATAGCCATAGCCCTGGCCGAAGGCGGCTTCCATCCGTTCGCGCAGTTGTTCGTTGACGGGGTTCACCTGTGGCAGGCCCAGCGTGGCCACGAACGCGCCGATCAGGCGGTCGCCAGGGAGATCGACGCCTTCCGAGAACACGCCCCCCAGCACTGCGAAGCCGATGCCCCGGCCGCCCGGCGCGAACGCATCCAGGAATGCAGCCTGGCCGGCCTCCGTCATGCCGCGCGCCTGCGACCATGTCGGGATATCGGGATGGCATGCTGCCAGCATGGCGGCGGCCTGCTGGAGGTAGTCGTGGCTGCTGAAGAACGCCAGGTAGTTGCCGGGGACGCGCGCGAACTGATCGGCCATCAGCGCGACGATGGCCGGCAGCGAACGTTGCCGGTGGGCATAGCGCGTGGAGATATGGCGCGCGACGTGCACTTCGAGCTGGTCGGCCTGGAATGGCGACGGCACCTCCACCCACACGGCGCTGCCCGGCACGCCCAGCAGGTTGCGATAGTAGTCGGCCGGCTGCAGCGTGGCCGAGAACAGCGTGGTCGAGTGCGCGCCCGCGAAGCGTGGCGCAAGGTATGGGGCGGGCAACAGGTTGCGCACGCACAGCGCGGCGTCGACGCCGGCGCGGCCGCGCGGCGTGCGCGTGATGTCGAGCAGCGAATGCTTGCCGCCATACTCGGTCATCTGCTCCGACAGGCGCAGGAAGTGCATCGCATCGAAATAGAAGCGCTCCAGCGCGGCGTCATGCCGTTGCGGATGCGCGCTCATGTCGTCGATGATGGCAGTGCATAGCTGCGCCAGCGCCTCGATGAACGCGGCGGGTTCTTCGTCGCGCGTTTCGTATGCCGCCCCGCCGGCTTTGGCGAGCGCGTTCCATTGCCGGTAGACCCGGTTCATCTGGCGCTTGAGCGTGCCCGGCGCCGACAGCCGCACGCCGCGGAACGCGGCATGGTCGAGCGTGACCGTGTACATGGCGCGCCCGCGTTCGACCAGGTTGTGCGCTTCGTCCACCAGCACGCTGACGCGCCATTCGTTCAGCGCGGCCAGCGCATACAGCATGGCGCTGCGGTCGAAATAGTAGTTGTAGTCGGCCACCACCAGGTCGCTCCAGCGGATCATCTCCTGCGCGAGGTAGTACGGGCAGACCTCGTGCCCGCGCGCGATCTCGCGCACGGTCTGGCCGTCGAGCCGCGCGGCCCGGCTGGCGGCATCGCGCGCGGCGGGCAGCCGGTCGTAGAAGCCCTTCGCCAGCGGGCACGATTCGCCGTGGCAGGCCAGGTCCGGATGTTCGCACGCCTTGTCGCGCGCGATCAGTTCCAGCACACGCAGCGGTGCATCATCGGGCTGGCGGCGCAGCTGCGTGGTGGCCTGCAGCGCAACGGCGCGGCCCGTCGAGCGCGCGGACAGGAAGAAGATCTTGTCGATGCGCTGCGTGGGCATGGCTTTCAGCGCCGGAAACACCGTGCCGATCGACTTGCCGATGCCGGTAGGCGCCTGGGCCAGCAGCGTGCGTGCGCTGGCGTTGGCCTTGTAGACCGATTCGGCGAGCAGGCGCTGCCCGTCGCGGAACGTGGCGTGGGGAAAGGCCAGCGCCTGCAGGCCCGCATCGCGATCGCTGCGATGGGCGACTTCCCGTTCGGCCCAGTGCATGAAGCGGCGGCAGCTGTCCTCGAAGAACGCGCGTAGCGTCGCGGCGTCGTAGCGTTCCTTCAGCACGCGCTCGCGCTGGCTGAGGATATCGAAATACACCAGCGCCACGTCGATCTTCGCGAGATTGCGGGCTTCGCACAGCAGCCAGCCGTAGATCTTTGCCTGCGCCCAATGCAGCGCCTGGTGGTTCTGCGGGGTCTCGGCCTTGTCGCCGCGTACGGTCTTGATTTCCTCGATGCGGTTGGCCACGGGATCGTAGCCATCGGCACGGCCGCGCACGCGCAGGCTTTCGAACTGGCCCGACAGCGCCACTTCGGACTCGTAGCCGGGCCCGCGGCGGCTGGTGACCACACCATGGCCCGCCACGCCTTCCTGCCCCGTGGGCGAAGGCGTGAAGCGCAGGTCGAGGTCGCCCGCCTTGGCCGTGAACTCGCATAGGGTGCGAACGGCGACGGTATAGCGAGGCGTTGCGGTTGGCGTGACGGACAAGGCGCGGGGCGGAGGAAAACTACGGGGCTGTATGAATATACAGTGATCCGGCGCCTGCGGAAATATGCAATCAGCGTGCTCCCGATCGCGGCGCACAGCCTTCTCGCGGTAACCGCGTTTCCGCCGATATAGTGACTTACCCTATTAACAACACATACAAATCATGTACTTACGAAGATTGTAATTAAAGATTACGTATCCTATACTCCGGCCGGTTGCGCGACACCTTAAACAAAACGCCTCAATCGAAGGACACAAGGAAAAGGAGACACCGGTCATGCAATCGACGAGCCCCGCCACTACGCTGGCAATTCCGCGCAGCAGCGTGCGATGGAAAATCTTCCTGATGATGCTGCTGCTGGTGGCCATCAACTACATCGACCGCGCCTCGCTGTCGGTGGCCATGCCGCTGATCGCGAAGGAGTTCGATTTGAGCCCCGCCATGCAGGGGCTGATCCTCAGTTCATTCTTCTGGACCTACGCATTCATGCAGGTGCCGGGCGGCATGCTGGCCGACAAGTACAAGCCGCGCATCGTGATTGCCTGCGCCACCGTGTTCTGGGGCTTCTTCCAGGCGATCGCGGCGGCCTGCACCAACGCCACCTCGCTGATGCTGACCCGGCTTGGGCTCGGCGCCGCCGAAGCGCCGATCTACCCGGCCGGCGGCAAGCTCAATGCCATCTGGATGACGAAGAACGAACGCGGCCGCGGCGCCACGCTGCTGGACGGCGGCGCACCGCTGGGCGCGGCGCTGGGCTCGCTCATCATCGCCGGGCTGATCAGCGAACTGGGGTCGTGGCGCCTGTCGTTCGTGGTGGCGGGCGTGGGCACCGTGCTGGCCGGCTTCGCGGCATGGTGGTACATCCGCAATTCGCCGCGCGAACACAGTGGCGTCAATGAACAGGAAGCCCGTCATATCGAGGACGCGCTTGCCCTGGAGCACAGCGAGGAGCCGGCCAACCTGAGCGGCCGTTCGCTGGACTTCTTCAAATACCGCTCGGTCTGGTGCATGGCCATCAGCTGGATGTGCTTCAACGCCGTGTTCTACGGCCTGCTGACCTGGATGCCGACCTACCTGAGCAAGGCGCGCGGCTTCGACCTCAAGCAGATGGGCGGCGCCAGCTTCCTCATCTTCTTCGCGGG
>JACXTT010004418.1_pt1 | contig 20900 bp, 8 predicted proteins | sample 9270951 | NCBI WGS metagenome assembly JACXTT01 (sample SAMN15532306, study PRJNA645909) | rock metagenome | isolation source: weathered quartz diorite | place: Puerto Rico | collected 2017-06-21
GGTACGGCGGTTGTGCAAGGCGGCTACAGCGCAACGATCACGTCACCCGCAACGCCGCTAACGGTTTACCCGCCGCTGACGACCACCGCTATCAGCGGCACGGCCACGGGTCCCGCTGGATCACAAGGCCTGGTACGCATCTGGAAGGCCGATCCCATGAATCCTTACTCTAAGGATTTTTCCACTGGGAGCGAAGTGCAGGTGGGCTCCGTGCTGGTTACCCTGACGGGCTATCCGGTGGCGTTTACCATCCCCAACGTACCGCTCCAGCAGAACACCACCAACTACTTCGTGGCGACGGGATCCGACCAATACGGAAACAACGAGTCCATGCCATTGCCCGTGCAGCCCATCACGCAAACCGCCCAGATGGCACAGGTACTCGTGGTGCGGAAACCCTCCGCGCCCCGTCTGGTGGAGGAAGACAGCTACACCATTCGAGGTCAGGCCGCCCCCAACTCACTCGTGCAAATCTGGTCCTCCGATGAAGAATGCGAAAAGCGGCCCGGTGGGCACGCCTTAGGAGCCGCGCAATTGACAGGGAGCGAGACGCATTACGCGATCACCATACCACTGACGAGGAACCGCGAGAACCGGTTTGTCGTCACCGCAATCTCCGGCGGCGTCGAGTCCGCGCCGGTACCGGTGCCCACCCTTACGCACCGAAGCCCGCACGAGGAAATGGCCGAGGAAGTAATTGTGGAGGAGGTGACGGAAGAAGGGCGGATCGAGGAAAGCCGGGTGAAGCCGAGGGCGCGGGCCGCCGGGCGGCGACAGGCAGACGAAAGCCTCGACCGCTGACACACGCTCGCAGCCCCCATCAAGCGGGAACCCACATGGAACCCGACCAAGCAAACACGATTCTTGCCTATAACAGCTTCGGACTCACCGACCTTGCCGTGCCCATTGCGGCGGGGAGAGCCGGCGCGGTGGGAATCGTGGACTTGGGGTTCGCTTGTGAGGTGGACGCGGCTCTGGAAGCCGCCCGCACCGTGGCTGGCGGCGGCCGGCGATGGGGGATACGTTTGGACGCGTCGCAGGGCGCCGCCGCAGGGGCGATCCTCGCGGGACTGCGAGTTCCCAACCCGCCGCAGGCTGCCATCCGGCCCCACATCGTGCTCAGCGATATCGCTAGGGCGGCCCCGGAGGTACTCGATCAGTCACGTGCCAATGGGGCTTGCATGTTGGCGGAAGTAATTTCAGCGGGCGAGATCGACGCGGCGATGCGGGCGGGGGCGGACGGCGTGGTTCTCAAGGGAAATGAAGCGGGCGGCCGAGTGGGCGGGGTGACGAGTTTCATTCTGCTACAGGATGCGTTGCGCCAGACGAAGCTGCCGCTGTGGGTGCACGGCGGGGTCGGACTGCATACCGCTGCGGCCTGCTATGCCGCAGGTGCGGCAGGGGTGGTGCTGGACCATCAGTTGACGTTGACCAGCGAAGCGCAACCGCCGGAGGCCGTCCGCGCTGTGATTGCTCGCATGGATGGCAGTGAAACGGTGTGCCGCACACAGAGAGACGGCACCATGCTTCGGGCGTACTTTCAACCCGGGCGCACTCCCGCCGAGGGCGAGCAGGTAGGGTGGGGCGAGTTGGAAACGCACCTGTGGCCGCTCGGGCAGGATGCCGCCATGGCGGCTCAGTTGGCCGCGCGATTTCGCACCGTGGGCGGCGTTGTGGAGGCGATGCGCGTTTCGATTGAGCACCACGTGCGAGCGGCGCGCCTCTCGCGTCCGTTGGCGGCGGGCTCCTCGATGGCGCGCTCGCATGGGACGCGATACCCGGTGGTACAAGGCCCGATGACGCGCGTGAGCGACAACGCGGCATTCGCGCGAGCAGTGGCCGAGGGCGGCGGGCTGCCCTTCCTGGCGCTGGCGCTGATGCGCGCGTCGGAGATCCACAGGCTGTTGGAAGACACGCGGGCGCAACTCGGCGCGCTTCCCTGGGGCGTCGGTATCCTGGGGTTCGTGCCGGACGCACTGCGGCAGGAACAACTCGAGGTGGTGCGTGCGTTTCGCCCCACGTATTCGCTGATCGCGGGTGGCCGGCCCGATCAGGCGGCGGGACTGGAGCGTGAAGGTATCAAAACGTATCTGCACGTGCCCTCGCCAGGACTCCTGCGCCAGTTTCTGGAAAGCGGCGTGCGACGGTTTGTGTTCGAAGGGCGCGAGTGTGGCGGCCACGTAGGGCCCCGCTCGAGCTTCGTGCTGTGGAACACCATGATCGACACAGCGCTGGACGCGCTGGCTCCTGCGCAAATCGCTGAGTGCCACTTTCTGTTTGCGGGCGGGATTCACGACGGGGTATCGGCCGCTGCAGTGGCTGCGGCGGCAGCGCCGCTGGCCGAGCGCGGCGCAAAGCTCGGTGCGCTTCTGGGCACGGCGTACCTCTTCACGCATGAGGCCGTGAAGACGGGCGCGATAGTCCCAGGTTTTCAAGAGGAGGCGATTCGGTGTACGGACACGGTGTTGCTGGAGACCGGACCGGGCCACGCCACGCGTTGCGCCCGGACCGCGTACGCGGAGGAGTTCCAGCGGAAGAAAGAGTCCGCGAAGGCGAGCCCGGAAGAAGTGCGGCGGACGCTGGAGTATCTGAATCTCGGCCGGCTGCGGATTGCCTCCAAGGGGATCCGGCGTGTGGCGCTGGACGCGGGCCGAGCTTACGAAAGCGTAGACGACCGCCAGCAGCGAGTCGAAGGCATGTACATGATCGGGCAAGTGGCGGCGCTGCGCAATTCCGTTTGCTCGATCGAGGAACTGCATCGCGAAGTCTGCGTGCGGGGAACGGAACGGTTGGCGAGCGTGCCGGAACCGCGGCTGTCGCGCGAGCCGCGGACGGGCGGCGAGCAGCCTTGCGACATCGCTATTGTTGGGATGGCGTGCTTGTTGCCGAAGGCTTCCGGCCTAGATGCGTACTGGAATAACATCCTCAACAAAGTGGATGGCATCACCGAGATTCCGGCGTCGCGCTGGGATTGGCGTCGCTACTACGATGCCGACCCAAAGGCCCCGGACAAGGTCTATTCCAAGTGGGGCGGTTTTCTGGACGATGTTCGCTTTGACCCGCTTCGCTACGGCATGCCGCCCAACTCGCTGGCGTCGATTGAGCCGCTGCAACTCCTGACGCTAGAAGTGGCGCGTGCCGCGCTGGAGGACGCCGGTTATGGCACACGTCCGTTTCCGCGGGAGCGATGCTCGGTGATTCTGGGCGCGGGCGGCGGCATGTCCGATCTGGGCAATCGCTACGCGGTACGCTCGAGCCTGCCCACGATAATGGATGGCATCCCGGGCGAAGTCTACGGAAACTTGCCGCAATGGACCGAGGACTCGTTCGCGGGAATCCTGCTCAACGTGACAGCCGGCAGGGTGGCGAACCGTTTTGACCTGGGGGGCATGAACTGCACGCTGGATGCGGCGTGCGCCTCGTCGCTGGGGGCGCTATACCTAGCCGCCAAGGAACTGGAGACGGGAACCAGCGATATGGTTCTGGCAGGCGGTGCGGACACGATGCAGAACCCGTTCGCCTATCTGTGCTTCAGCAAGACGCACGCGCTCTCGGCGCGCGGACGGTGCCGCACGTTCGATGAGACTGCAGACGGAATCGTGATCAGCGAGGGCGTAGCAATTGTGGTGTTAAAGCGGCTGGGGGATGCTGAGGCCGATGGCGATCGGATATACGCAGTCCTCAAAGGCGTGGGCAGTTCGAGCGATGGGCAGGACAAAGGGCTGACTGCGCCACGTCCTGAAGGACAGGCGCGCGCGCTGCGGCGGGCGTACGCGAAGGCGGGATTTTCGCCGGCGACGGTGGGGCTGATCGAAGCTCACGGCACAGGGACGGCGGCCGGCGATCTCGCCGAGGTGGAGGCGTTGACGAAAGTGTTCACCGAGGCGGGCGCGGAGCCGCAGGCGTGCGCCATCGGGTCGGTCAAGTCAATGATTGGGCACACCAAGTGCACCGCTGGTGTCGCGAGCCTCATCAAGGTGGCGCTGGCGCTGCATGACAAAGTGCTGCCGCCGACGCTGAACGTGCAGCAGCCGAATCGCAAGGCGCGGTTTTCCGAGGGTCCATTCTACGTGAATTCCGACGCGCGCCCGTGGATGGCACCGGCCGATGGCGGGCCACGGCGTGGGGGTGTCAGCGCGTTCGGATTCGGCGGCACCAATTTTCACGCGGTGCTGGAGGAGAATGCAGATCCCGGGGGCGGGGCACGCTATCGGCCGTGCGAGATGTTTGCGTGGGCGGCGGAGACGCAGCAGGACCTGCTGGCGAGCATCGCGAAAACAGAGCGATTTCTGCAAGCAGGTTGCGAGGCAAATCTTGGCGAGCTGGCGTTCGCGGTCTGGCGAAACTCGGCGTCGACGCTGCGCCGCAGTCCAGGGGCGCTGCGCCTGGCGGTAACGGCCACCTCGGTAGAGGACCTGGCGAACAAGGTGGCACGCGTGCCGGACCTGGTGCTCGCCGGCTTCGCCGACTCGGCAGGCACGTACTTCACGAGCAAGCCTCTCGCGCCGGGGCAGAAGGTCGGGCTGCTGTTTCCCGGGCAGGGGTCGCAGAAGCCTGGAATGCTGGCGGACCTCGCGATCCGGTTCCACGAGGTCCGGCGACGGTTCGAAATCGCCGATTGTGTGCTCGCTGGACGCCTGCCGCAGCGGCTGAGCACCCTGGTTTTTCCGACGCCTGGTTTCACGCCGGAAGAGTCGCGCGCCCAGGAAGAGGCGCTGCGGGACACGCGGGCCGCGCAGCCGGCGCTTGGCGCCGCCGGCCTCGGGTGCCTGCGTTTGCTCGAAGCGTTCGGTTTGACGGCGGATTGCGCGGCGGGCCACAGTTACGGTGAGTACGTCGCGTTGTGCGCCGCGGGAGCGTTCGACGAACAGCAACTTTACCGGCTGTCCGAAGCGCGAGGGCGCGCCATCGCGGAGAACTCGACGGCTGGTGCCATGGCGGCGGTCAATGAAAGCGCGGAGCGCGTCGGGGCGTTGATTGGCGGACTTGGAGAAGTGTGGATTGCCAGCCGGAACGCACCGCGGCAGACCGTGCTCTCCGGGTCGCCAGTCGCACTGGAGCAGGCCATGGCGCTGTTAGAGCGGCACGGCGTGAGCGCGCAGATGCTGAACGTGGCGTGCGCGTTTCACTCGCCGCTGGTGGCAGCGGCGGCGGAGAGTCTGGAACGAATCATCCGCGAAACTCCGGTACAGGTGCTCGGGATGCCGGTCTATTCGAACCAGACAGGCGAGCCGTATCCGGCCGAACCGGACGCGGTGAGGGCACAGCTTGCGGCACACCTGACGCAGCCGGTTGGTTTCCAAGACGAGGTCCGCGCGATGTGGCGGGACGGTGTGCGCGTATTCGTCGAGGCCGGCCCGCGCGGTGTGCTTACCGGGTTGGCGGACCAGGTTCTCGCCGGCGATCCGCACCTATCGGTGTGCGTGGGAGCGGAACTGAATCACGCCCTGGGTCGGCTCTTTGCGCATCACGTTCCCATGAGCTTTGACCGGTGGTTCCGGGGGCGAGCGCTGCGCCGGATCGAGCTACGCGACGCGTCGCCGCCCGTGGCATCGAAAGCGCTGTGGCTTGTAAACGGCGGGAGGGTCCGAGCGCTCGGGAGCAGCGATGCGCCCGCGGAACCGGTCAAAGTGCAGGCTCAGGGGCTCACCTCAGTGCCAGTAGCTGGAGCGCCCGCGGTCTCTTTGCCCGGCGAAATGGATCAGGTAATGTTGCGCTACCAGGAGACCATGGCGCGCATGATCGAGATGCAGCAGCAGGTCATGCTGGCATACCTGCAAGGCGGCCACACCGAGACAGTCCTGGCCGCCGCGCCTCTCATGGCAGCGGCTGCGCCGGAGCCCGAACCGTTACCGGAGTTCAAGCCTGCACCGGCGCCCGTGGCGCCCGCACCACCCGCACACGTTGCGGAGCCTCTCTCGATTGCGGGTCTGACGAACAAGCTGCTTCAACTGGTCAGCGAGCGCACAGGGTATCCGCCTGAGCTGCTGGGACTTGATCAGGACATGGAAGCCGATTTGGGAATCGACTCGATCAAGCGTGTCGAGATTCTCGGGGCGTTTCGGAAGGCCGTAATTCCCGAGGGGGCTGATGGGATGGAGCGGCTCGCCGGCTTGAAAACACTGCGCCAGGTGATCGAGACGGTATCCGACACGATGCGGAGCGCCACGGACGCGCCTGCGCGGGAAGCGCTGCCGCGGTACGCGATCGCTTTAGTGGAGACCGCCGCTCTCCCGATCCCCGAACAGCTGCCAGGCGGCACCATCCTGATCACGGATGACGAGGGTGGCATCGCCGATAGCCTGGCAAGCACGATTCGCGAGCGGGGCGGCACGCCATTGGTGGTCCGGCGGGATCACCTTCAAGACCCGGGTAGAGGTGCAATCACTGGAATTATACACCTGCTGACGCTGAATTCGGGCGCGCCTTTCGAGTCGCTGGACAGCGCCGGATGGCGCGCGCGTCTTGAAGACGACGTGACTTCTTTGTTTCAATTGGCCCATAGCGCCGTGCCGAGGCCTGCTTTCCTGCTGGCCGCTACGCGCATCGGAGGAGGCGCGTGCGCCAGCCACGGGGGCGTCGCCGGGCTGGTCAAGACCATCGGTGCCGAATGGAAGGATGTGCGCGCGCGCGTGGTCGACTTCAGCGACGAAGCGGCGGACGAGATTGCGGTGCGTATGCTGGCCGAGCTCGCCTCCGATGACCACGAAACGGAAATCGCCTATCGTCAAGGCCAGCGCAGCAGGTTGCGGCTGGTCCCGGCGCCGTTGGAGCACCGCCGCGAGATTGAGATTGCGCGGGGCAGCGTGATGCTGATCACGGGCGGTGCGCGCGGCATCACAGCACAGGTTACAGTGGAACTGGCGCGCCGGTATCGGCCGAAGCTGATTTTAGTGGGCCGGACCGAGATTCCGGCCGGCGACGGGGCCCGCCAGGAACCTGACACCACAGCAGAAGAGCTGCGCACCGCGATCATCGAGGAGACTGGGCGTAGGGGGAAGGTTGGCCGGCTCGCGGACATCGAGGCGCGGGTCGTGGAGATTCTTCGGATTCGCGAGATCCGCAGGAATCTCGCCCGAATGGAACAGGCAGGCGCGGAAGTGCAGTATCACGCTACCGACGTCCGCGACGAGGCGGCGTTCGGGCGCTTACTGGACAGCGTGTACGAAAAATACGGGCGAATCGACTACACAATTCACGGCGCCGGAATCATCGAAGACAAGCGAATCGAGGACAAGACCGGCGAGTCCTTCCGTAGGGTGCTGGAGACAAAGGTGATGAGCGCGTTCGTGCTTAGCCGGAAGCTGCGGCCTGAGTCGATGAAGGCGCTGGTGCTATTTTCGTCGGTTGCCGGCCGCTTCGGAAACGCGGGGCAAGGTGACTATGCCGCAGCGAACGAGGTGCTTAACAAGCTCGCCGGTTGGCTCGACCAGCGCTGGCCGTGCCGCGTGGTGGCTCTGAATTGGGGACCGTGGGACCGGACCGGCATGGCGTCGCCCGCAGTACTGGAGGGCTTCGCCGCGCGCGGGATCGGAGTGATCGCGCCCGAAGCGGGCCGCGCGGCCTTCGACCGTGAACTGCGGTGCGGCGTCAAGGGCGAGGCCGAAATCGTCCTGGGTGCGGTGCCCGCCGAGCCTGCGGGTTCGCGGCTGCCTCTGCTTGAAACCGAGATATTGAGCATCGCGGGCGATGGGTCGGTGGAGTGCAACTACCGACTCTCCGCGGACACGCTGCTTTTTTTGAACGACCACCGGCTGGATGGCAAACCCGTGCTCCCGGCGGCGGCGGCCGCTGAGCTGATGGCCGAGCTGGTACAGAAAGCGTACCCGGATTGGCGCGTGGCGTCGCTTCGTTCGCTGCGGGTGCTCAAAGGAATCGTGCTGGATCGCGAAGAAACGATGCTGCGGCTTTCCGCGAGGTCACAGACACAGCCGTCGCAAGAGGCGTCCGAGCTCGATGTGGATGTGGTGATCCGCGATGCAGCGAGCGGGATGACGCACTATCGGGCCACGGCACGGCTCGGCAACGGCATGCCAGAACCGGAACAAGCCCCAGCGATCGCGGACGTGCGCGAGTACTTGCTTACCGCGGCGGACGCCTATCGTGAGTATCTATTCCATGGGCCGAGGATGCACTGCATCGAGAGCATCGATAGCGTCAGCGGAGAAGGTATCGCCGCCCGTCTGCGCCACGTGCCGCCGTCCCTGTGTGTTGCGGGAGGCGCAGGAAACTGGCTGCTGGATCCGGTGATGTTGGATGCCGGCCCGCAACTCGCTATTGTGTGGTCGCGGCTCTACCTGGGTGCCACCGCGCTGCCTTCGGCTTTCGCGGAATACCGGCGCCTTGCAGACGCGGATGAACTCCCGCTCCGCTGCTATCTGCGGGTGCGGCCGGACAGCTCGGAGACTTGCGTGCTCGCGGATGTGTATTTCGTGCGCGCCGACGGACGTTTGGCGGGCGTGATCGACGGTCTGGAAGCGACAGCGGACCGTCGTCTCAACCGGCTAGCGGCGGTTCAGCGGGCGGCCGCCGCGGAGGTGGGGCATTGAAGCCCGGCGCCGATATCGCGATCATCGGGATGAGCTGCATATTCCCGGGCGCGCCCGACGTGGTCACCTACTGGCGCAACATTCTGGGCCGCGTGGATGCGGTTACGGACGCACCGCCCGGGTGGGAATCGGAGACATTTTACGACCCCGAGTCTCAATCCAACGACCGCATCTATTCCAATCGTGGCGGCTTTCTGCACGACCTGGCGTACTTCAGACCAACGGATTACGGTGTAATGCCAAACGCGATCGGCGGTGAGCCGGACCACTTCCTGGCGCTGCACGTCGCCCACCAGGCGTTGGCCGACGCCGGTTACTGCGACCGGCCGCTGGAGAACCGCGGCGTAGAGGTGATCCTGGGTAAGGGTACCTACATCAACGCGGGCTACACAAATCTGCTGCAACATGGCCTCATCGTGGATCAGACACTGGCGCTGTTGCGCGAGCTTCACCCCGAACACTCTGCGGAGGAACTGCTACAAATACGCCAGGCGCTGAAGGCGAGCCTGCCGCCGTTCACACCGGAGACCGTCCCCGCGATGGTTCCGAACATTGTCACCGGCCGGATCGCGAACCGGCTGGACCTGATGGGCACGAACTATACGGTGGATGCGGCGTGCGCGTCCTCGCTGATTGCGGTGCAGCAGGGGATTCAGGACCTGCGTGCGGGTCGATGTGGGATGGTACTGGCGGGCGGAGTGCATGCTTCGACGCCGCCGCAAATCAGGATGCTGTTCTGCCAGCTCGGCGCGCTGTCGCGCAAGGGGCAGGTGCGGGCCTTCGATAGCGATGCGGATGGAACGCTGCTCGGCGAAGGCGTCGGCATCGTGGTGCTGAAGCGGCTCGAGGATGCGGAGCGGGACCGAGATCGCATTTACGCGCTGATTAAAGGCATCGAGACGGCGAGCGACGGCAAGGCGCTAGGCCTGCTGGCGCCGCGCGTGGAGGGCGAGGAATTGGCGATTCGCCGGGCGTATGAGGCGACCGGGATACCACCCGATACTGTGGACCTGGTGGAGGCGCACGGCACGGGAACGCTGGTGGGCGACTTGACGGAGATTCAGGCGCTGACGCGCGTATTCGGCGAGCGGCGCGGCAGCCATCCGCACTGCGCGGTGGGGTCGGTCAAGTCGATGATCAGCCACCTGATTCCGGCGGCCGGTGTGGCGTCGCTGATCAAGGTGGCCCTGGCGCTTAGCAACAAAGTGCTGCCGCCGACGCTGCACTGCGATGCGCCTAATCCCAGGCTCGGGCTCGCGCGCACGCCCTTTTACATCAGCAGCGACGTGCGCCCGTGGATCCACGGCGGAGCGGCGCCGCGCCGCGCCGGCGTTAACGCGTTCGGATTCGGCGGCGTGAACGCGCACGCCGTGCTGGAGGAATATGCAGGCTCCGGCGCACACGCCACCGAAAGGTTTGGCTCGGCGTGGGAGACCGAGTTGATCCTTGTGCATGGCGCATCTCGGAAGGATATCTCGGACGCTTGCGAAAGGATCGTGCACGCGATCGCCGGGGCTTCGGACCACGATTTGCCGGACTTAGCGTACACGCTGAATTGCGGTGACGCCGGCGCCGTGCGGCTGGCGCTGGTCGTGCGCGACATGGACGATCTGAAAAAGAAGCTGGTTTCCGCGCGGCGCCGTCTCAGTGGTCCGGACGCAGCCGACATCAAAGATCGCAAGGGCGCTTACTACTTCGAGCGGCCGCTCAGCCGTGAAGGCAAGCTCGCGTTCGTTTTCCCGGGCGAGGGCGGGCAGTACATCGGAATGCTCGCCGACCTCTGCCTTCATTTCGAAGAGGTGCGCATGTGCTTCGACCGCTCGGACCGTGTGTTTGCGCTCAACGGACACGAGCTGCGGCCGAGCCAGCTTGTCTTCCCGCCGCCTCACGCCGAGCTGCCCGATGATTTCGACCCCAAGGATCGCCTCTGGGCTCTGGACGTGGCCGCCGAAACCGTGTTCACCGCCGACCACGCGCTGTTCCGCTTGCTGAGCGCACTGGGGATCCGCCCCGACGCCATCGCCGGTCACAGCAGTGGTGAACTGGCGGCGCTGCTGGCGGCGGGCGCGGTAGCATTTGGAGGCGAAGAGGAACTGGCGCGCCAAGGTGCGCGACTCAACTCGCTCTTCACCTCGCTGGCTCCCGTGATGCCGGAAGCGCGGCTGCTAACGGTGGGCTGCACCGATGCGAACGCCATCCGCGACGTCGTGGCCGCGAGTGGGGGTGCGATCCAGGTGGCGATGGACAATTGCCCGCACCAGGTTGTCCTGTGCGGGCAGGACGAACCGATCGCGGCTGCCTTACAGCAATTGCAGAAGGCCGGCGCCATCTGCAGCTTTCTGCCCTTCGGGCGCGCCTACCACACGGCGCACTTCGGGCCGGTGGCGCGGGCGCTCGAGCCGTTCTTCGAGACGCTCGAAATCGTCCCTCCGCGAGTGCAGTTGTGGTCGTGCGCGACGGCGGAGCGCATGCCGGCAGCCCCAGGCGCAATCCGCCGGCTGGCATGCACCCAATGGGCCATGCCGGTGCGTTTCACCGAGACCGTGGAGGCGATGTATCGAGACGGCGTTCGGATTTTCCTCGAGGTCGGGCCGAGGGGCAATCTCACCAACTTTATCGACGACATTCTGGGCATACGGACCGGGCTCGCGATTCCGATGAATGTCATGCGGCAGTCAGGCATGACGCAGTTGCAACATGCGCTGGCACTGCTCGCGGCGCACGGGGTGGCGATGAGTCTGGAGCGGCTTTACGCCGGCCGTGCCGCACGGCGGGAGTCGCTGGGCGACTTCCAGCCGGGCGAATCGCGGAACGCGGGCGATGCGCGCGGGGTCCGGCTGACGGGTGAACTGCCTCGGCTGAAGCTCCCAGCCGGTTTCCGCGCCGGCTTCGCGCCGCACCCTGACAGTTTTTTGAAGAGTGGCGAGGATGGGCACGGGCAGCACGGTGTCGGGCAAACCGCGGACGGACAGCACCATCCACGCGCAAAAGCGGCCCCTCGCATGCCATCCGGGAATGGGCGAGCACAAGTGATGGAACGGCACTTTGCCCAGATGGAGCAATGGACGGAGGCGCAGCAGAGCGTCATGGGCGCGTATCTTTGCCGCAATGCGCGGCGCGCGTCCGGGCCGGCTGCCAACTTTTCTATCGAAGTCCGGAGCTTGCAGGACGGACGGGAACTCACCGGCACCTGCGATCTCAGCCTGGAGGAAGACATCTTCCTGCTCGATCACACGATCGGCCGCCGCCCGTCGGATACCCATCCTTCGCTCACCGGACTTCCCGTGGTACCGCTGACCGTGAGCCTGGAGATTATGGCGCAGGCTGCCGCGCGACTCGCGCCCGGGAAACGTCTGCTGCGGATGGATAATGTACGCGCGCACCGGTGGATCGAGATGCCGACGACCCGGCGCTCCGTCCACTTGTGTGTGGGCTCGGCGGGAGCGGATGCTGCCACCCTGCCCAACAGGATCGAGGTGCGGATCCTGGACCAGGCGAAGAACGAGACCCTGATTGAAGGATTCCTGACGTTCGGAGCCAGGTTTCCGGCACCGCCCGTGATGGCGCCGGCAGTTCGCGGCAGACAGGCGGCGTTTCCTCGAGGCCCGGAGCAGTATTACGACATCATGTTTCACGGCCCACTGTTTCGCACGGTTCGCTCCGTGGACCGCATGGAAGACGCGCGCGCCGAAGCAACGCTCGAATCTCTGGACCCGCGCACGCTCTTTCACACGCGTTCGGGCAAGGGCATGTTCACCGATCCGGCACTGCTGGATGGCGCCGGCCAGCTGATCGGTTTCTGGGCGTGGGACCGCTTCGAGACCGGCTTCACTATTTTTCCGTTCGCCTTTGACTCACTGCAATTGTACGCACCGTTTCCGTCCGCCGGCACGCCGGTGAAGTGCGGCGCTCAGATTCGTTGGCTCCCGGACGGGCGGATCGAGTCCGATATCGAACTCGTGGACCTGCACGGAAACCTGGTGGCGGCGATCTGCGGGTGGAAGGACATGCGACTCTTTGATTGGTCGCGGCGCTTTGCGCGCTTCGTGCTGGAGCCAAGAGGCAACGCATTCAGCGACACTTGCCCGCAGGTCGTCGCGGGCGTGGCCGCCGGAATCGAATGCTGCCGGGTTGCGGAGTGTGGAACTGGCATCTGGCCGCGGGTGCTGGCACACATGATTCTAAATCCGCGGGAGCGCGAAGCTTGGGCGGGGATGCAGGGCCCGGAGAAGCGGCAGCGCGAGTGGCTGCTGGGCCGGATGGCCGCCAAGGATGCGGTTCGCCAGTGGCTCCGCAGGCACCGCGGCTCCGAGATTTGTCCGGCCGATATCGAAATCGTCAGTCTGCCTACGGGACAGCCGGCGCTGGCTTCGGAATTCGCTCAGCGGAACGGGCTGCGCCTGCACATCTCCATTGCTCATACCGGCGGAGTGGCGATGGCCGCCGCCGCGGAGGATTCCACTTGCCGCGGGCTGGGCATCGATGTTGAAGAGCGGGCCGCGACGCACGATCCGCAATTGATCCTGACAGCAGGCGAGATGGGGCTGCTCGACGGCCTGGAGGAATCGAACCGTCAGGAAGCGATGCTGCGCATCTGGTGCGCGAAGGAAGCGGTGGCGAAAGCCATCGGGATCGGCCTAGCCAAGGCCGCACGCGGTTGGCAAGCGCGTGAATTGAATTGCCGGACCGGCACGGTGACGATCGCCACGCCCAACGGTATGGTCCCGGCACTCACCGGTACCGATACGAGCTATGTTTTCGCGAGCGCAATCGTGTAGCTCGCACAGGAGAGAACTATGGCGGCAATCGCAAGAACGATCGACCCGGAGCCGGAAGCCATCCGTGATGGAGTCGTCCGCATCCTGGAAGACATGACCAGCGATTGGGAGACCGAATTTGCCGGTCCCATCGGTCCCGATACGCGATTGGGCGCTGAGCTGGGATTCTGCTCGATCGACATCGTGCAACTGGCCATCGCGCTGGAGGAGTTCTTCGAATGCAAGGGGCTTCCGTTTCAGCAGGTGGTTACTACACCGGACGGCAAGTACGTGGACGATATCACGGTTTCGGAGTTGTTGCGGTTTCTGTGCCGGAACATGACCGGGCGGGAGCGGCAGGCTTCTTAGGTTAGTCATGAGAACCAAAACGATACTGTTCGGCCTCGACGGCGCGACTTACACGGTGCTGGATCCCCTAATGCGGCGCGGCGACATGCCCAACCTGAAGCGTTTCATCGCTAGAGGTGTGCGCGCGACACTCAACTCCACGCTGAATCCGCTAACGCCACCGGCGTGGACATCGATGGTCACCGGGTGTACTCCGGGGCGTCATGGCATTTTCGATTTTATCCAGCCGGTGGAATCCGACGGCAGCCTGTATTTCAAGCTGACCGACTCCCGCGATGTGCAATGCGAGACTGTATGTGCGATGCTCAGCCGGCAGGGCCTCACCGCGGCCTCGCTAAACTTCCCGGTCACGTTTCCTCCGCGACCGTTCAAGGGCTGCCTGATCCCCGGGTTCGTGACCGGGCGCCACATGCGGCGCGCGGTACACCCGCCCGAGTTTTTCGACGAGTTGAAGAGCCTGCCGGGATTCAACCTGAAGGAGGTCTCCTGGGACCTCGACATGGAGAAGAAGGCGATTCAGGACGTGCCCCCCGAGGAATACGAGCCGTGGATCCAATTCCATCTGCGGCGCCAGCAGCAGTGGGCCACGATTCTCAAGCACGTGCTAACGCAGCACGATTGCGACCTGACGGCATTTGTGGACGACGGGCCCGACAAGCTGCAGCATCTGGCGTGGCCATACCTCGATCCCGCGTGCTTCCCTCAGGACGCCTCGCCGCGGGATTTTCGGATTCGGAAGTTGTGCTTTAAGTACTTCCGCATGCTCGATCAACTGCTAGGTGAAGTGGTCGAGCTGGCCGGGAGGCACGTGCGGATCTTCATTGCATCGGATCACGGTTTCTGCGGCACACAGAAGATTTTCTACGTGAACGTGTGGCTGCGGGAGCACGGCTACCTGAGATGGCGGGAAGGCGCGCCGGTCAACGAGTCTGAAGACATCGCGGCTACACGCATGAAGGCCCACTATGAGACGCTCGACTGGGAAAGGACCCAGGCCTACGCACCTACACCGAGTTGCAGCGGTATCTATATCCGGCAGGCGAAGGCGCCGGGCGAACCGGGCGTGCGCCCGGAGAAGTACGTCGCGTTTCGGCGTAAGCTGGCCGCGGCACTGCTCGCCTACAAGGATCCGGAGACGGGCGAATCCGTCGTTCGTAAAGTGCTCCCGCGGGAAGAGGCGTTCGCCGGAGAGTACGTGCACGCCGCGCCCGACTTGACGCTGCAGTTGCACGACCACAGCTTCCCTTCGGTGCTGAACGCGAGTGTCGTGTTGAAGACCAGGAAGTCTGTGACCGGAACCCACCATCCGGAAGGGATCTTCATCGCCGCCGGTGAAGGTATCAGGAAGCGCGCAATGGCCGGACCGTTCTCCGCCCCGGACGTGTGCCCGACCCTGCTGTACAGTGCCGGCGCGAAGATTCCGCGGCGCCTGGATGGTATTCTGCCGGAAGCGATTTTCGAGCCTACATACTGGAGCAAGCACGCGCCAGTGTTCGAAAACGCTGCGGTGGCTTACAAGGCGGCGGCCGGTGGCGAATCCCCGTCCACCGAGGCGGAAACCGCAGACCTGGTGGAGCGCCTCAAAGCCATGGGATACATCGAGTGATACGGGAGGGCCATGGGCAGGGCGCTTCTCAACGGCATCGAGCTGAACTATCACCGGTGCCCGGTCAGTGGTCCGGAGGTAGTGCTGGTGCATGGTCTCGCCACCAGCTTGGCGTTTTGGTATTTCAAGGTGCTGCCGCTGCTGGCTACCGACCACACCCTGACTTTGTACGATCTACGCGGCCACGGCTGGAGTACGATGCCGCCCTGGGGCTACACGACTGCCGATATGGCGGCGGACCTGCACGCCCTGCTCGACCACCTCGGAATCAGCCGTGTTCACCTGGTGGGCCATAGCTACGGCGGTGCGATCGCGCTCCACTATTCGGTCCTGCATCCGGAACGAGTGTCCAGCCTCACGCTAGCCGATACCCGCGTTCGCTGCCTTCAGCCGACGCAGCGCCTGGAAGACTGGCCGGACGGGGAGGCGTTCGGGCGCGTTCTGAAGCAGATCAACGCTGCTGCACCGCTCGATCATCCGGAGATCGCCTACCTGTTTCTAGAGGTCCTGGCCGAGGCACAGGTAAGCGGTAAGGCAGTCCAAGACCTCGGCGCGAATGTCGCGTTGCCCTTCGGGTGGTCGGCGGCATCGCCGTCGGATACCGCGCGGCGGTGGCTGCAACTTCTACGTACTACTACCGCGCGCCACGACATCGTCGCCAGTGCGGGGTTGACACCGGAGAACATCAGTCGTGTCCGGAAGCCGGTGCTGGCCATCTTCGGCGAGCGCTCCCACTGTCTACCATCTCTGAGGGGGATCCAGCGGTGCTTGCCGCACTGTGAGGCGGCCATCGTGCCGCAGGCCGGCCACTTTCATCCCACCTCGCGTCCGCTGTATTTCGCGCACGCGGTGCGACGGTTTCTAAACACGGCGGGGCAGGAGCCGGCCAGGAGAGTGGATGCATGAAGGCGCCTCTTCCCGCCGCCCATTCCGCGCCGGATTCGTTGGAGCCGTGGGAGTTTCACAAAGTTGCGACGCGTGGATTCGGAGACGGGCTCAACTCGTTCGCTCATACCATGGCCTGGTTTCAGAACCATCTCTATGTCGGGACCACGCGTGCCAATCTCTTTCTTCTGAAAGGGCGCCTGCCGCTGGGCGCACAGGTGTGGCCGGTGCAGTGTCCGGACGACGTCTACGATCTTGATCTGCGTGCGCAGATCTGGCGATTTAATCCGCAGTCCGGCGCATGGCGCATGGTGCTCCGCGCGCCGATGATTACCGGCCACACCAGCCGGCAGGTCCCACGGGAGATCGGATACCGAGCGATGGCCGTCTTCCAAGCATCCGGCGATCCCGCTCCAGCCCTTTATGTCATGACCTGGGCGCCTTCCAGAGCGCTGGGCCCGCTGGTGCTGAAATGCACGGATGGAGAGAACTTCGTGCCCGTAACGAACTATGCTTTCGGACCACCCGCCGCCAGTTTTCGCACGCTCGTACCGTTCCGGAATAAAGTCTTCACGTCACCCACCGGGCGCTCGGGCGGCAAGCCAAACACACCGGACCTGCCAATCGTGCTGGAATCGAGCAATCCGGCCGGGGTATGGCGTCCAGCGAGCAGCCCCGGCTTCGGCGATCCGACCAATCTCACGGTTTTTGAGATGGCGGTTTTCAATTCGCATCTCTATGCCGGCACCATGAATGCCGCCCAGGGCTTTCAAATCTGGAAGACCAGGGCCGAAGGGCCGCCGCCTTACCGCTGGCAGCAGGTGGTCTCACACGGCGCCGGGCGCGGCCCGTTGAATGAAGGCGTACTGAGCATGTGCGTGTTCCGCGGCGATCTCTACGTGGGTAGCTGCATCCAGAATGGCGGCCACGATCTAACCCACCAGATCGGTCCGGCGGCGCCCGAACTGATTCGCATTCGCACCGATGATTCGTGGGATCTGATTGCAGGCGAACCGAGAAACACGCCGAACGGGCCGCGAAATCCCTTGAGCGGGTTTGGTCCTGGCTTCGACAGCGGCTTTAACGGATACTTCTGGCGCATCGCCGAACATCAGGGGTCGCTCTACGTCGGCACCCTCGACTGGAGCGTGATGCTGCCCTACCTCAACCTGGATACATTTCCGCGCCGCGCGGCGCGGCTGGTCGAGCGATTCGGCGTCGACAACCTGGTGAACATACACGGCGGCTTCGACCTTTACTCCTCAGCCGATGGCGTGAACTGGAGGCCCGTCACTACCAACGGATTCGGCAATCGGTACAATTTCGGCGCGAGGACGATGGTGAGCACTCCCTACGGTCTTTTTCTGGGCACCGCCAATCCGTTCGGATCGCATGTTGCCGTGCCTACCGCCAACGGCTGGGCTTACGCGCCGAATCCCAACGGCGGCACGGAAGTGTGGTGCGGCGCCCGCCGGAGTCCACTATGACGGCCCACGGCCAGCCCCGCGACCCCGTCATGATTCTGGCACCGCCGCGCTCGTTCACCTCGGTGATTGCCGCCATGCTCGGGCAGCATCCGCAGTTGTACGGAATGCCCGAATTAAATCTTCCGGTGGCGGACACGATGCGGGAGCGAACGGTGGTCCTGAGCAAGCGGCGGTTTGCCGAGCACGGTCTGCTGCGTGCGGTGGCCCAGTTGTTCACCGGACAGCAGACCTTTCAAACGATTCTGTTGGCGGAGGAATGGCTGGCGGCGCGGCAGAATACGCTCTGCATGACGATTTTTCGCGAGCTTTCCGCGCTGGTCGCCCCGCGCCGGATTGTGGAGAAGAGCCCGCTGAACTGCTGGCTGCCCGGGTATCTCCACCGGCTGCAGAGGGCCATGCCCGACGCGCGGTACATCCATCTGCTGCGCAACCCAAAGACACAAGGCGCCTCGGTAGACAAGAACTGGAGGAATGCCGCGGCCGTATCGCTCGATGCCTTCGACTATTCCACCAACCCTCCGACCATCGACTTCCAAAAGCCCTGGTTCGGGATCCACCTCAACATCCTGAATTTTCTGAAAGGGGTGCCCGCGTGGCAGCAGATCCGCTTGCGCGGCGAAGACCTGCTGCGCCAGCCAGATCAGCAGCTCACCCGGATCGCGGCGTGGCTCGGCATCTCGCAGGACCAGCGCGCGATCGAAGCCATGAAGCATCCCGAAGCCTCGCCCTTCGGTTTCCTTGGTCCTATCAATGCCCTGTTCGGCAACGATCCCGAGTTTCTCCGATCTCCCATGTTGCGCACTTCCAAGGCACCACGCGATACCGCGCTGGAAGGTCCGGTGCCGTGGCGCAACGACGGCAAGGGTCTATCGCCCGATGTCACACAACTGGCTCGGCAATTCGGCTACGAATGATGGGAAAGAGGCCGCCCTTTCCCGATTCTGCTATGTTACGTGACGACGATGCCTGCAGACGATAAGCTCTCACTGAGCATCGGAGCAGTCGACCGTCTTGCGTTCGTGCACGGCCCGCCCGCGATCAATGACCAATCGGCGGTGCCACTGCTGCTGGTCTTCCATGGCGGTCGCGGCGGACCCGAGGCCATTGCCAAGCTGACCGTCTTCAACGAGCTCGCCAACCACGAGTGCTTCGTTGTGGCTTACCCACAGGCGGTGGCTGGCCATTGGAGCGACGGCCGTTCCACAACGCGTGCTCGCCGCGACGACGAGGATGACGTGCAGTTCATCAAGGTCTTGGTGAGCGAGTTGTGCAGCCGATACCCCATCGATCGCGCGCGTATTTACGCCGCGGGCATGTCCAATGGTGGCATGATGTGTCACCGGCTCGGTCTGGAGATGGCCAATACGTTTGCCGCCATCGCCACCGTCGCTGGCGGGATGGCCGAAGAGATTGTGCCGGCTGACCCGATCGCCAGCCCGCTCTCCGTCATCGGAATCTATGGAACGGCCGACCCGATCATCCCTTGGGAAGGCGGGGAAGTGAAGCGCGGCGCCGGCGGCCGTCTCCTCGGCGCGCGGGCCAGCACCGAAGTCTGGGCCCGCATGATGGACTGCTCGGCAGACCCAGTGCGCGAGGACCTCCCTGATCTTGTGAACGATGGTACGCGGGTGTGGCGCGAAACTTACGAAGGATGCCGCGACGGCGCGCGCGTGGTGTTATATGGGATCGAAGGCGGCGGCCACGGCTGGCCTCCGCACGGCATCGGCAGAACTGGCCTGCTCGCCCGCGCACTGACCGGGAAGGCCTCGCGTAACCTGGACACGACCGAAACCATCTGGCAGTTCCTTCGGCAGATCTCCCGCTGAAGGGCGACTGGCGCGTACCTCGGCTGTCTTGCAAGAACTCAGTGAACGGGTCTGATAGGCTGCAAGATATTCCATGATCAAACCGCGGCCAGCGCTGTTCAAATGGCGACACTTCGAACCCGATATCGTTGTTTGTGCGGTCCGCTGGTATCTGCGGTTCTCGCTTTCGTGTTGGGATGTCGAAGAACTGCTCGTGGAACGCGGTCTCCCTGTTGATCACACCAGCATTTAGCGCTGGGTGCAGCGCTACGCACCCGAACTGAACAAGAGATGCCGGCGGGAATTGAAACCAACCAACGGCTCCTGGAGGGTCGACGAAACGTACATTTGCCAAAGTGGGTTCTATCTGCTGCCTTCGTAGCCAGCGCTTCCACCACCGCGATATTCTGGGTTGTGGGCCGGCAAGTTGGTGATCATCAGCGGGTTTTACTCTGATGAAGAGTTTGTCCCATTTAATGTGATTGCCTGAAGAAGTGGGCCGCCCTCCCGGGAAGGTCCGGTCCAGCAGTCGGATATCATAGATCTCATCCACCCTCATAAGTATCCAGTTCGGCAGCCGGCGACTGCTGGAACCGCCGTCCATGGGTGGATTCCTCCTCCACAAGTGATCGAAGGCGCGGCTCAATTGCCGCCGGTCTTGGGAGTATAACGGAACGTCAGGGCTACTTCGCTCTCGACCGGCTGATTCCCGCGCATGGCAGGCGCGAACCTCCACTGCCGTGCCACTTCCTCAGTGGCACTCACTAGGGAATCGCTCGCCGGGCCGGTCGTCCCCAGAGGCTCGATTCGCACTACGCGACCGGACTCATCAACCAAAACTTTGATCCGGACTTCCACCTCCGAAATCACCGTAGCACGGATTGCGAGCGGCAGATTCGGCCTCGATTCATGAATGGGCCGCGCTGCGACGAAAGCGCGAGTGACTGGAAGTGGCTGGAGTTCGCGCGAGATTCTCCTGTCCTGCTGTGGCTCTGGTGGTGGCAAACACGCGTGCACTTGCGCCTCGCCGAGATCCTCGCCTTCCTGAATCTGCCGCGCCAGGTGCTGGATCTTGAACCCAACCAGTTCAATGACGGTCAGAAGCTCCGCCTGCTTCAGCTGATCCCAGAAGAGTTGGTTATTTAGGGCCTGGAGTCGTTCGATATTCTGGTGCAACCGCTCTCTTGGCGTAGGCAGGAGCCGATCCGGGCCCATAGTCTGCTGAGCATCGTCCCCATTGGTTTCCTTGGCCTCCATAAGTTGGCCCGCCTTACGTCGAACCTCGGTTGCAATTCGGATGCCAGGATTTCTGCCATTTATTTGTGGGCCGCTGCAAGCGTCCAGCTCAAACGACGGGCCAATACTTCGGTCACGAATCCGGTGGTCCGCGCCTGGTGTTTCAAAGTGACGCTGAAGCCTTGGCATAACGCCACCCGCAAAAG
>JACXTT010004419.1_pt1 | contig 20893 bp, 10 predicted proteins | sample 9270951 | NCBI WGS metagenome assembly JACXTT01 (sample SAMN15532306, study PRJNA645909) | rock metagenome | isolation source: weathered quartz diorite | place: Puerto Rico | collected 2017-06-21
ATTGACCACATGCCTTCCATTATCATCGAAGGAAAACTCGCCGACATCGACGGCGTTCGCCATAGCCAGATCGCCATCGACAACGGCGTCATCGCCGCCGTCGGCGCTAAGCTCGGCACGCCGACGCACGTCTTCGGCGACAGTTGTCTGATCTTCGCCGGCATGGGCGATATTCATATCCACGCGCGCGAAGACATCACCGGGAAAGAGATGCACAAGGAGACGTTCGCCTGCGCCGCGGCCGCCGCGCTGCACGGCGGCGTCCTGCATGTTGCTGACATGCCGAACAATCCCGCGGCGCCGATCGACGACGTCAGCTACGCCGCCAAGGAAGCGCTGCTGCACCAGCAGAACCTGCCGGTCGTTTTCACGCTGTACGCCGGCATCGGGCCCGGCACTAAGCCGCTTTCGCGCGTCGTGCCGTACAAGGCGTACATGGGGCCGAGTGTGGGCGAGCTGTACTTCACGTCGCTGGAGCAGCTCGATCAGGCACTCGCAAGTTACCAGGGCCAAGCGGTCAGCTTCCATTGCGAGGACCCCGAGCTGCTCGAGAAGCATAAGGGGGAGCCAACGCATGAAGCACGTCGCCCGCCCGCGTGCGAGTTGAGCGCGACGCGCTTCGCCCTGGCGATGATCGAGAAGTACGCTCTGGTCGGCAAGCTGTGCCATTACTCTGTCGGCGAAGGGTTGGCGTTGATCCGCGCCGCCAAGGCAAGAGGCGTACGCGTGACCGCGGAGGTGACGCCGCACCATGTGTTCTTCGATACCGCCCAGATCACGCCGGCGAATCGGCCATGGATGCAGATGAATCCGCCGTTGCGCTCACCCGGCGATCGCGTCGCGATGCTGGAGGCGCTGCGCGACGGCACGGCCGACTACCTGGCGACCGACCACGCCCCGCACACGCTCGCCGAGAAGGAACGCGGCGTCTCCGGGCAGCCGCACCTCGACACCTATGGGCCGTTCGTGACCTGGCTAATCGCCGCGCAAAATTTTACACCGGAGCGCATCGCGGCGATCTGCTCGGCGAATCCGGGGGCGTTCGTCAATCCGTATCAGCAGGACAAGTGGGGCCGACTGTTGCCGGGCCATGTCGGTTCGCTGACGGTGCTCGATTTGCACCAGCCGATGACGATTCGGCGCGAGGATTTGCACACGAAGTGCGGCTGGAGCCCGTTCGAAGGCGTGACGTTTCCGGGCAGCGTCGCGGCGGTGTTTGTGCGCGGCGAACGATTGCCGCTCGCGGCGTAGCAGAACCACGTTACTGCTACGCCGCAAGCGGCGGTTCAAATCCACAACAACACCCGCTCGCGCAAGCCCGGCGGCAGCTTCCGCTCCACCACCTGGCGCACCTCGTTCACGTGATAGCGCGTGCTGAAGTGGGCGCACACGATCAGCTCGTTCTTGAAGCGGTCGGCGCGCTCCAGAAAATCGTCCAGGTGCATGTGCCCGAACTTGTGGATCTTCTCGCGGCGATGTTTATCGCGGATGAAGCTCATCTCGGTGATCAGGACCTTGGCGTCATAGACCGGCGCATAGTTGTCCAATCCCGCGGGGCTGGTGTCGCCGGTGTAGGCGAGGATCGGCGTGCGGATTTCGCGCGTCACCTGGACGCCGGAGAGGCGCAGGTCGCGAATCTGGTCGCCGGGCAAACCGTGGTATTCCTCCTTGAGCTTGTTGCGGCGGTCCCAGACGAGATAGCCGACCGCGGGGATCGTGTGGGTCGTCTCGAAGACGCTGACGACGTGATCGCGCGACAGCTCGATCTCCTGGCCGCCCTTGACGCCGATCAGGGCGCAGTTCTGCCGGCCGCGATCGAGCCGCTGCATGATCAGGAGCAAGCGGCGCACGTCGTCCACCATTGGCTCGGGCAGATAGATCGTCGGCGGCTCCATCTTCATCATGCGCCGCCGGGCGACATAGACGGGCAGGGCGGCAATATGATCGAGGTGCGTGTGCGACAGGAACCAGCTCGCGGTGCCCATGAAGTCCCACGGCTGGGCGCCGAGGTCGAAGCCGAGCTTGAGCTCCGGGATGCGCCAATAGCTCTGCACCGCCGCGCGCGAGTAGCCCTCGATGGTCAGGCCGCCGTGCTGGTGCGTCAGGAACGGTGCGTTGTCGAGCATGTTGGGGAAGACAGGGAGACAAGGAGACAGGGAGACAAGGAGATTAAAACTCCCACTCTCCCTGTCTCCTTGTCTCCCTGTCTCCTTGTCTCCTTGTCTACTTCTTGTCTGATGCCGACTTCTTGCCGAAGTCGCCTGCCCGGACGATCACGAGCCTACCGGATTGGATATGGGCCGCCAGGGCGCGGTTCACGTCTTTCACGGTGACGGCGGCGACTTTCTTTTCCAGCTCGGCCTCGTGGGCGAACGTGCGGTTCAGATAAAGCCCCTGGCGCAGCATGGCCACCAGCACGTCGTCCTTGCCGCGCTCTAGGCGCATGTCCTCGAGCGTGACTTTGATGGCGAGCTTGACTTCGTCTTCGGTGACGCCGTCCTTGAGGATCTTGGCGAATTCCTCGAAGGCGGCCTTGTCCACCTTGTCGATGACATCGGGCTTGCAGGAAGCCGAGATCATGAAGGAGCTGACCTTATCCTGGACACCGACGGAAAGGTGTGAGCTGGCGCCGTAGCTCCAGCCTTCCTTTTGGCGGAAGCGATCGAGCAGGCGCGAGGTGAAGCTACCGCCGAGGACTTCGTTGCCGATCTCCAGAGCCGCGTAGTCGGGGTCCGCATCGTCCATGACGAAGCGCAGCCCGCCCAGATAGACGGCGTTTTCCTTGTCGGGCGTGTTGATCGAATGCTTGGTCCCCTGGATGCCCGAAACCAGCACATCCGGAATGCGCTTGTAGGGGACGTCGGACTTCCAGTCGGCCAGCATCGCCTCGAAGGTCTTGATGGTCGACTCCGGATCGAAGTCGCCGACCATGGCCAACTCGCCATGCGCGGCGCCGATCTGATTCTGGTAAAACTTGACGACATCGGCACGGGCCACCTTGCTCAGGCGCGCCAGCGATTCCTCGAAGGTCGGCACGTAGTGGATGCTAGTCTTGGGGTGCGGATTGAGCTGCCGGCTCAGGGCGTTCGACGCCAGCGACGAGGGGTCGGTGAGCGCGCGTTCGATTCCTTGCTTGCGCAAGGCCTTGAGCTCGTCCAGTTCGGTCTCGGGGAAGGTCGGCTCGCGCAGGACGTCGCGCATGAGCTTGAGGAGCTCAGCGTGTTGGCCGCGCTTCGCTTCCCAGCTGACGCTGAGGGAGCCGGAACCAGTGCCGACGGAGAGTGAGGCGGCGAGCTTGTCGAGTTCTTCCTGGATTTGCTGGCGGGTGCGGATTTTGGTCCCGCGCATCATCATGGTGCCGACGAAGCTGGCCGCGGTCGTCTTGCCGGTCAGCGATTCCTCGTTGCCGAAATGGAGCGTCAATCGGCCGACGATGGTTTCGCCGCGCGTCTTCTTGGGAAAGAACGCGACCTTCACGCCGTTGGAGAGCGTGAAGCGTTTCACGCGCTTTTCGATGTTCTCCGGCGTCGCCTCGAACGACTCGCCGCTGGCGACCGCCTTGCCCCCCTTGAAGTTCTTGACCAGGGCATCGACGTCCGGCCTTTCGGGCACGGGGGTTCGCGCCACTTCATTGGAAGGCAGGAACATGCCGACCGTACGATTGGATTGCCGAAGGTACGCCTTGGCGGCCTTGTTGACATCGGCGGCGGTGAGCTTGGCGATGCGATCGCGGTGAATGAACATGAGCCGCCAGTCGCCGGCGCCGATCCATTCGCTCAGCTCGATCGACGTTTGCGTGCTTTTGGTCAAGGCCTGTTCACGGAACGACAGGTACTTCTTGACCATGCGCTTGGTCTCGTCCTCGGTAATCGGCTTGGCCGCAAGCTTCTCGACCTCGGCAATCATTAGTTCGCGCACTTCTTCGGGAGAGACCTTCTCGAACACCTCCGCGGTCAGCTCGATGACGCCGGGATCGTGGAGGTTGTAGGCGTTGGCGCTGACGTCGGTCGCTTTCTTCTTCTCGACAAGGGCCTTGTAAAGTCGGCCCGTCGGCACATCGCCCAGGGCCAGGCCAAGGATTTCGCAGGCGGCGTTGTCGGGGTGGGCGGCGGCGGGGATGTGGTACATCAGACCGACGATCGGCACCTTGCCGACGCGCCGCAACGTCACCGTGCGCTCGCCGTCCTGCGCAGGCTCCTCGGTGTAGGTCTTCTCGATCGGCAGGTCAGGGGCCTTGAGCTTGCCGAAATACTTGGTGACGTGGGCGAGCGCTTTCTGTTCATCGAACTTGCCGGAGACCATGAGGACGACGTTATCGACGCGGTAATATTTCTTATAGAAGGCTTGCAAGCGGTCGATGGGGTAGCGTTCGATGTCGCTGCGGTTGCCAATGGTCGATTTGCCGTAGTTATGCCATTCGTAGGCAATCGACATCATGCGCTGGCTGAGGATGACGCCCGGGTTGTTCTCGCCGATCTCGAACTCGTTGCGGACGACAGTCATTTCCTTGGCGAGGTCCTCGCGGCGGATGTAGGCGGTGTACAGCCGATCGGCCTCCATTTCGAGGGCGAAACGGAGGTTGTCGTCCTTGGCCGGGAAGGTTTCGTAGTAGTTGGTGCGGTCAAGCCAGGTGGTGGCGTTGTATTCCCTGCGGGCGACGCCGCGGCCCTGCATGGCCTTGTCGAAGATCTCCTGGGTCGGATAGAGCTTGGCGCCCTTGAAGAGCATGTGTTCCAAAAGGTGGGCCATGCCAGTCTCGCCGTAGCCTTCGTGGCGCGAGCCGACCAGGACGGTCATGTTGACCGTGAAGCTGGGGGCGGCGGGATCGGGGTAAGAGAGGAAACGCAGGCCGTTCGGGTACTGATACTCGGTGATCCCTTCGATGGTAGCGGCCTTTTTCGGCGCATCGGGCTGAGCGATGGCGGCTTGAGCCGAACCGACGATCAAGGCACAAACGAAGGTGAAAAGATGCACAGGTTTGGCGAAGCGGTTCATTCCTTGTCTCCTCTTTGCCGATGGTAAAGACGGCGAACTCGATGCCAGCATTGTAGAGCGCTATCGATGTCGGGAAAACCGATCATTTCGACTTGACGGAAATCTCCCTGCGGGGCATATGGAATCGTCCCCTCGATCCTTTGGGAAAGGGGAGGGAAATGGAGGAATGCCATGAATAAGAAGATTTGGCTCTCAGCCTTGCTGATGCTGTCCGCGTGCGGCTGCAGCAGCATGAATAACTCGGAAAAGGGCATGCTCGGCGGCGCCGCGGTCGGCACCGGCATCGGCGCCCTCGCCGGACGCGGACACCCCGGCGCCATGCTCGTCGGCGGCGCGCTCGGCACCGTGGTCGGCGGCGTCGCCGGCGCCAATCAGGACGCCCGCGAGGATCGCAAGAACGCCCAGGCCATCGCCGTCGCCAACGCGCAGGCGCAAGCACAGCGGCAGATGGGCCTCAACGAAATCGTGCAACTTTCCCAGCGCGGCACCCCCGACGACATCATCATCCAGCAGATCCAGACCACCGGCTCCATCTTCCGGCTCACCACGGAAGACATCACCTACTTGCAAGAGCAGCGCGTCAGCAGCCGCGTCATCAGCGTCATGCAGACACCGCCGTATCGCACGGTTGTGGTGCCGCGGCGTGAGGTTATCTATGTTGCGCCACCGCCGCCACCGCCCCCGGAAATCGGCGTGGGCGTGATCTATCGCCGCTAGCGAATTGGATTTGCCGTAAAAAAACGCAAAAGTCGCAAAAAAGGGGAATCAACTTTGCTCCCACTTTTTGCGACTCTTGCGTTTTTTCGCGGCGACCTTCCTACTTCTCTGCCAATCCCTTGGCCTGCTCCACGGTCGCGGCGAATCGTTCTTGCCACGTGCCGTCCGCGATCTGGCGATAGAGCCGGCGGGCGCCATCGCTCTGACCCATGCGCACCTGGGTCTGCGCTCGCTTCCACAGAATCTCCGGATTGGTCGGCTCCGCCTCGAATGCCAATCCGAACGCCAGGTCGGCGCGCTCCAGGTCCCCTTCCGTCTTCAGCGTCTCGCCCAGATCGACCCACGGCTTCGACTCGGCCGGGTGCAGGTCGATCGGCGTCGTCCAGTAGTCCCAGGCCAGGTCGCGATTGCCCAGCGTGTGGAAGATCTTGCCCGCCAACATGCACGGCTCTGCGGCGTCGGCGTCGAGGAGCCGCCAGCGGTCGGCAGTGCGAATCACCTTCGCCAGGAACGCCTTCGGCGCTTGCTGTTGCAGCGACGCATTCGCCTCGGCGATGCGTTGATAGTGGCCCAGCAGCGTTCGGTAATCGGCGCGAATCGACTCCAGGTTGACCAGTTCGGGCAAGTCGGCGTACTCCAGGTCGAGCGCCTTCTCCAGGCACTCGACCGACGTGGCCGTCTGGCCATAGCTTTGCGTCACCTCGGCGCGCCAGCGCCATAGCTCCGAGTGCTGCGCCAGCTTCTTGTCCTCGAGCGCCTTCGCCAGCAAGCGGTCGGCATGGGCAAAGCTCTTGCGCTCGGCCAGGTAATCGATGCACGCCAGCGTCAGGCCATCGCGCTCGGCCGCGGCCGCCTTCGCGAGGATGGCTGTCAGGATTTCCTCGCTCAGCGCCTCATCGCCGAGGTGGTTCATTTGCCGGGCGAGCTGGAAGGCGAGGCCGTGGCGCTTCTTCTCAAGCAAGCCGTCAAGCGTGCCGCGGATGAAGCCGATGTACATCGGATCGCCGGCGACCGGCATCTGCAACACGTCGCGGAAGGACCCGTCGATCGGCGGCAACATACCGTACTTGAGGGTGGTGGCGTGCAACTCCTTGAAGAGTTTGGCGGAGTCGGCGGCCTTGCCGGCTTGCCAGTAGATGCGGGCCTGCTCGTAGCGGAAGATGTACCCCAGGCCCAGCGGATCGCTGATCGGCCCAAACCGCTTGACGGCGACATCCATCATGTGATCGGTCAGGGCGCGGCGGCCGTGCCATTGCATCGCATCGATGACGGCATAGGCGAACAGCGGCGACGGCGTGTCGTGCAGGAACTCGATCACCTTTGCTCGCTCCAGCGGCGAGTCCGCGACCGTGTTGCGCTGCCAGGAGAGCCACAGGGTGCGGAACTGCGCCAGCCGCTGGATGAAACCGTCCTTGGGGCCGGGAAGGTTCTGGATCAAGCCGAGATCGTTGGCGGCGATCTCGCGCTGGCACTGGGCGAGGAACTTCGCCAGGGCGCTGCCGGGATGGTCCTTCTCGATGTCGAATTCCATCTCCTTGCCGTCGGCATAGCGCACGTGCTGCGTACGCAGCTCGATGCCGGCGGCATTCAGGATCGTGTAGAACCCGAGCTGGCGGTCCTTTTCCTTTTGCAGGATGACGCCGAGCTTGACCGCGGCCAGGCGGCGCGGGTTGGTGAGCATGTCGGCGAGGAAGAATTCGATCTGGGTCTCGTGCGTCTCGGACAGGCCGAGCTTGTGAGTACGGCGTTCGACATGCTCGCGGGTGCGGATCGGATAGTTGATGGCGAGCAGCTTGTCTGCCTTGGGCACGAGGCTGGGCGCGGCTGCCGGAGCGATCGCCCGCATTTCCTTCGCGACTTGCTTGCCGTCGGCGTCTTGCCATTCGATCGAGCCGTCGGCCTGGAAGAGTTGCCGGGCGACCGTCTTGCCGTCGGGCATCTCGACGATGCGGCGTTCGGCAAGCCGGCCGTCCTTGGCGAAGATCAGATGGACGCGGGCGTACTTCTCGTCCTTGTCGAGATCGGCGCTCCAGAGCGGGACCAGGGCGACCGTGGACGTATCGATCACCTTGAGATCGTGGCCGCGCGCCAGCTCGTCGGCGCTCGGCACAAACGCGGGATTGATCGACGCGGCGAGATGCTGATGATGCCGGCTGAACGGGCGCTTGGCGGCGAGGCCGATCTCGGGGTAGAGCTGCCAGAGTGTCGTGCCGTCGCAGATCACTCCTTCGCGCAGGCCGCTTACGAGCATTCGCTCATAGGCGAATTGCCCGCTGCCGTTGTGGTGAATCTTGTAGTTGGGCAAGGGACCGTCGGCGGGGACCGTCAAGGTCTGCCAGCCGGCCGAGCGTGCCTTGTCGATCAGCTTGCGGGCGCTCGCGTCGCTTGTGCCGAGCGTGGGCAACTCGACGTCGGCTTCGGCTTCCAGCGTCGCCAGGATGTCGGCCTGCGACGTGCGCAGGCCGGGGGCGTATTGCATGAGATCGGTGAAGTACGAGCGCTCATAGTTGAGCCGCGGGCGTTCGTAGCGAAGGAAGCCGTCCAGCGCCTTGCTGTGCGGCCCTCGGTTGAACATCAGCGGAGCCTGATGGCCGATTTCAAGGAAGAATTCCTCATTAGAATGAATTGATTGGTCGAAGCTCTTGAGGGCATCGGTTTGCTTCTTCAGCGCCGCGGTGTCATCCCCCTTGGAGATGCGGCTATTGACGCTCATGACGCGTTCGTAGGTGGCGGCGACCTTGCGTTTCGTCTCCGGCGCCAGGTCTTCCACCTCATAGAACAGCCGCCGCCGGCGGAGCAGGCGCTCGCTATCCTTGGTGAGTCTCCTGTCGCCGCGGGCCAGCTCCAGGCGATCCTCCATCTTGCTCATCTTGAAGGCGATGTCTTCCATGTCCTTATTGGACGTCTTCTGCTTGCCAAGGTTGCGGAAGTAGTCTTCAATGGCCTGGCGCTTCTTCGGCGCCAGCTGGTCGAGGGCTTTTTCCAGAAGAGGTTCCCGATCGCGCGGCGGCAGTTTGCCCCAGTCTGCGCTGAATTTCCTGAACACTGGCGCTGGCTCGGCAATAGCTTCGGCGGGTTCGGGATCGCGCTGGGGCCGGCCGAAGACGTCCAGGAAGGGCCCCTCTTTCTCGTCAACGATGTAGCGTGCCTTTCTTGGCTTCACGAGCGCCTTCCAGGTCGCCGACGGCGGGAATTGAATGGCGTCGCCGTCCTCGTAGCGCAGGATTTGGCCGAGCTGAATGCCGTTCAGCCCGTGGCGAATGACGCGATCCTTCGTGATCGCGTTGCCTGCGATGATGACCTCTCCGACATGGGCCTGCGTCACATCCTCAACGAGATGCTGGATGCTCAGCACCACGGGCCCATTGGCAAACGTCCCCAGCACCTCCTGCACGGCCGGCTTCTCGCTCTTCTTGATCTTTTTCACCTCCTTCACCGGCGCCTTGCCGTTTGGCTCGTACACCAGCGGAATCTTCGGCGGGGCCGGGTACATCGCCCAGTGGTCCTTGCGGCCCTTGTCCACCTTGAAGCGCTCGTAGTCGGCGTCGGTTTCCAAAACCAAGAGTGACGTGAACGGCGACATCACGTACATCGCCTTGCTGAGCGCGATGATCATGTCCTTGCGCTCGGCCGCATCGTCGGCGAGCAGGCGGTCGATCTCCAGCTTGGCCCAGGCGCGCGGCAAGTAGGCGGCGCCGGACAGGGTGTTCTGGACCGGGAATTCCTTGACGAACGCCTCCCCGCTCACCCCCGTCCCCTCTCCCCCGGGGCGAGGGGAGACAATGGTTCCCTTGACGATCACCTTGCCGGGCAGGGCCGAGCGATTCGTTTCGACGTGGGCGATGGCGCACAGCTCCTCGCCCTGGGCGATCATCGACGTTTCCAGGAGCAGCGGCGTCTTGCCGTCGCCATCGAAAACCTGCACGTTGAGTAAACGCGGCGTGTTCAAGGTTGCGAGCAGGTCGAAGGCGCGCCAGGCGATTGCCTCGTCGGGATTGATCTGCGTGAACAGACCGCCGGTGCGCTCGGCGGCGGCCTTCATGAAGGCGCGGTTCCAGCGCTTGCCGACGCCGACGCCGACGTAACGCACCGACTCCGGCAACAGTTTCGCGAGGCTGCCGGCGTCGCGCTGTCCCATCGCGGGGATGCCGGAACCGATGTGCAACAGGTGCGGGTGCTTCGCGTCCTTGGCGATCTTGAGGGCGGCTTGCAGGCCTTGCTGCAAATCGAGGGCGCCGACCAGGTGGGTGTCTTGCAGCATCTTGAGGGCCGCCTCGACGTTGTTGGGCCGGGCTGCCTGCGGCTTGTCGTTATGGATTTGCACCTTGCTGTTGACGGTGAGGAGCGTGAAGGTGTCGTCATACTCGGCATTCTTGAGGACGTGGCGCAGGATATCGACCTGCGTCCCGGCGAGGAGCGGATCGCGCGCGGCCGACGCCTCGAACAGGACGATCCAGTCGCGCCGCTGCCTTTCGGGCAGGCTCGGCAGCGTCGGGCGGTAGCGCAGCATCAGGTATTGATGATTGTCGTGCAGGAACGACGCGAATCTCGGCAAGTCGCGATCGACCGGCGCGGCGTTGTCCTTCATCTCCAGCGCGACATCGTCCGACGGCTTCATGTTCTTGCCGAAGATTTGCACAAGGGTGTCGCCGCCGGGCGCGATCTGGGCGTCGGGATGCGTCGGGCTCCAAACGGTCATATTGCCGCCGTTGCGGATGCGGGCGTTGAATGACCAGTCGCGGACGATCGGCAGGTTGTGTCCGCCGGGGAAGCGGTAACGCGTGGCGCCGTAGAGGGTCGGCAGCTTCTGCGAGTAGCTGAGGATGATCCGTTTCTCCTGCTTGGCCTCGAGCGGGAAGACGCGCATCTTGAAGGTGCTGCCGTCGAGCCATTCGAGCAGGGCCGGGTCGCGGCGCTGATAGCGGATGGTTTCATAAACGTCGGCGGCGTGCTTGCGCTCGGCCATGCCGCCTTCCATCAGCTTGCACTGATTGCCGTCCACGACATACATGGCGAGGCGCGACAGCGACGCATCGGCGGGGAGCGGGAAGTAGAAGGTGCCTTCGAGGCGTTCCCAGGTGGCGTTGAAATAAGTCTGATCAATGGTGGTACGGGCGAAGCCGTCTTCGATGTGAACGTCGATGAGATACTGACGCAGGGCAAGCTTGATCTCCTGCCCCTGCGGATCGACGGCGAGCAAAGCGCCACCGGCGTGGGCGCAGGCGGGGACCAGCGGCGATTCGGCGGCGGCCATCAGCTCGCGCGTCCACTGGAGCGTGTGCGAGGCGCGCGGGGCGGTGCTGACGTGAAACTTCGCCGGCTCGAGCTGCTGGCCGGCGGCGACTTCCTTGTCGATCCCCTTGACCGCAACCTTCCCCTGCGTCACGACTAGCCCCGACGCGATCGGATCGGACTGGACGGCAAAGTGGGTGCCGGTCGCGGTCATCTCGCGGCTGCCGGCCTTGACGACGAAGGCCGGCGCGCCGTCGATCGGCGCGACTTCGAGGTAGATCTGCCCTTTGTGCAAGGTGACGCGCCGGTCGCCGGTCGCTTCGACCTCGGTCTTCTCGTTGACGTAGAGCCGGCTGCCATCGGCAAGCTGTACGAGGCGGCGCTGCCCCGCCTTGGTCGCCAGCGTCTCGCCTTCCTTGAGCGACGCGAGCTTCGGAGCGTCGGGCCGTATGCGCGGAATCATGCCGTCACGCACGTCGTCGGTCCACTTGGCGGGAACGACTTTCGGCAACGGCGGCGCATCAGCTTCGGCCGGCTTCTTGATAAACGCAACAGGTAGTTTCGGCCCGTCGTGCCGAGGTTGCTGGACAGGCCGGGTGAGGCCCCACCACGCGACGCCGATAAGAAGACACGTAGCGATGCTGCCGCCGATGACGGCCAACCGGCGCCAGCGCGTCGGCGCGGCAGCGGGCGCCGGCATCGTCCGGCGTTGCGCCAGCGCCAGGGACTCCGCGATCAGCTTTGCTTCAACCTTGGCCTTGAGGTCGGCCGGCAGAAAGTCCGGCTCGTAGGCGGCCTGAATCAAGCGATCGGTGTTTTGGTCGGCGACTTGCGTGCTTTGGTCCATGATTGTACTCGGAGTGAAAATATCCCAAGGGTTCGGAGTACCTCACCCCCGGGCTTGAAATGTCTACACTGCCTGCAACTGCCGCGACAGCGCCAGAAAGGTCACGCGAAAGGCGCTGCGGGCGCGCGTGAGCTGCGATTCGAGCGCCTTCTCGGAGAGCTGGCGGCGCTCGGCCATCTCGCGCTGCGATTTGCCTTGCACGTACTTCTCTTCCAGCGTCTCGCGGTAATGATCGGGCAACTGCGCCATCGTCGCGTTCACCAGATCGCGCGTCTCCTCACGCTCCAGCAGCTCGTCGTTGAACGGCTCCGTTTCGAGGCTTGCGTAAAATCCGAGCAATTCGTGATCGAGGTTGGTCCACAGCGTTTGCAGCGCCGTCGTCTTCTCGCGCTGCAGGACACGTTGAACCTCGTTGCGGGCCAGGCCGGTCAGCCAGGGGAGGATGTTGTTGCTTGCGCGCAAGGGGTCGTAGTGGGCGAGGTCGCGCAAGGCGCGCAGCATCGTTTCCTGGATGACCTCCTCGCACCAGTGCCGATTCTTGCCGACGCGATACAGGCAGAACCCGTAGAGCGGCTCAAGAACGTGCCCGACCAGCAATTTGACGGCTGCCTCGTCCCCTTGCAGGGCCTTGCGGCGCCAGGTTTCATCGAAGACGCTGTGCAATCCTAGTCCTCCCACTTGACCGGACTGTTCCGTGGGAACGCGCCTCTCTTGACAAGTATGTGAATAAGAGACGGATATCCTTCGCGGCGCTGACAGGAATTATTTGTCAGAGCCTGACGCGTTAGCGAAGGATGGCATTTCCTTCGCTAACGGGTCAGGCTCCGACCGTACGATCAAAGGGACTTCAGGTATTCCAGCAAATCTTTGCGGTCGTCAGCAGACATGCCGGTGCCGTAATTGTCGCCTTCGTGGCCGCGGTTGGAATTGCCGGGCGTGGCTATTTTGTAAAGCGTGGCCTTTTCGTCGTTCATGTAGCCGAGCTTATCGACGTCGAACTGCCGGCCGCCGACGTAGAACTCTTTGGGCCGATCCTTGGCGGGCTTGAGCAAGTCGTCGAGCGTAGGGACGGAGCCGTTGTGCAGATAGGGGGCGGTTGCCCAGGCGCCCTTGAGCGTACGGGCCGAGTAAAGGTTTGGCCCGCGCCATTCGACCGGTTCCTTGGCGATTTCGGCCTGTTCCACTTCGGGCAGCTTCGCGACTTCGATCTTCTTGATCTCGAGCATCGTGTCGCGAATCTTCTCGAAGAACGGTGTGCCATCGGGGAGTTTGGCGGCAAAACTATTCGCGCGACCCGTGTCGGTGTCGATGGCTTCCAACTTGAACAGCTCGACGAACGGCTCCCCATCCTTGGGATTATGGCACGACGCGCAATACTTCTCGTAGAGCTTCGCGCCTTTCTTGACGCGCTCCGCGTCGAGATGGCCGAATACCTCCTCGGGCCATTTCGGCGCCGACAGCTTGCGGGCCAGCGTTTCGAGCTTGCGCAGGTTCTGCGTTTGCAAGGTCGACTTGCCCGATTCCTTGTCGTAAAGAGCGCCGACGCCGAGCGCCTGGCCGAAATTGCGCTCCAGGAACGTGTTGGTGTTGTTGTCGTAATGGAACCAGCCGTGGCTTTTCAACTCGAAGATGGGGGGATAACTGACCGGATTGACCGGGAGGTACTTGTCGTCAAAAAGGAACGTGCGAGCGGAACCGAAGGCGTCCACGCGGCCGGGCCCCCAGTTGGTGTTGTCATTCAGCCCGACGGGGCCGAGTTTCTGCAAGAAGATGGCGCGGGCACGCAACAGGCGCAGGCTGATGTAGATATCCTCAAGGGTATGGGTGACCGCACCGTGCCGCTCCACTTCGGTCTTCAAGGCGCTCAGGACCTTGCTCTTTTTCGCCAGTTCCGCGACGCCTTCCAGTTTGAGGTCCTTGACCAGTTTCGCCCGGAAACTTTTTTCGTCCTGCACGCCCTCCTTCAAGGCGGCCTTGAAATCGAAGGGCTTCGCGCCGGCTGCCTCTTCCGCATCAATGAACTTCTTGATCGCGGGGAGCAGAACCGCTTTGAACGCGTCCTCCTCCGTTTGCACGACTTTCACCAGGGCCTGCCGGGCGAATGACCTGATTCTGGACGGCTCGACGCCGGCGCTCTTTTCTTCCAGTTGCTTGACGCGGATGACGAAGGCCAGCAACTTCGCCGGGTCCTTGGCCGTGCCGAGCGCCGAATCGATCAGGCTCTTGAAGAATTCGCGCGTGTTGACGAGGTTCGGGGCGCCGTCGATGCGCACGCGCTTGTCCTTGTAATGCAATTCACCGACATGACAGGCGGCGCAGTTCAGCCCGACCATGGGTCCGAGCGGCTCCAGCCCGATGGTGACGCCGGAGGTCAGGCCGACGGGCAAGCCGTCCTTGTTGTCGGGATCAGGCAGGAAGCCGAGACGCTCGAGATCTTGAAGGAACGGCTTGCCATTTTCGTTTTCCAGGGCCTTGAGCCAGGTGAGCGGATAGACTTCGCTCCCCTCGGCGAGGTGATAAAATTCCGCGCGCTCGGTGTCGGTCAGGCCGTTGTTCAGGTAGATCGGCCGGAGCTGCTGATCGTCGCCGGTAAGTTGCTTCATGCTTTTCTTCAGCCCCTTGAGAGTCTGTTCGGAACCCTCCATGGCGACCTGCAGTTCGTTAACTTTGTGAAAGGTGAACAACGACAAACCAAGCACTGCAATCAGAATCAAGAAGGACGGCATGAGCAACCAGATGAGCCTGGCCTTGATGGCAGCCAGCTCGGCAGCTGTCTGTTTCTTGAAGTCGTTCAAGAACGCTGCCTGTTGGTTGGGCTCGGGGCCCCATTGGGGAGTGTCCGCCATGGCGATCTCCTGAAATAAGGAAATGATTGGTATTACTAATTCGCAAGATCATATGCAGGCGAAGCGCGGATTGCAAGCGGTTACTTCAAGTTTCTTAACGATTCGGCAACGACGGCGCGCGTCCCGGCGCTCTCACGGCCGTGGCTCGTTTCGAGGCGTATTCCCAGAACATCCTTTCTATCCGCTATTGTCCGTATGTCAGGCTCACAGGATGCCAGCCGCACCTGAAATGAATGAACTTCTCCGGGGTGGGAAGCGGATATAGAGAAGAGAGTTGGAGAATTTAAGGGAGAAGTAACGTCGTGAAATACCTGATGTACCTTTCCATAGGCTTTCTCGGCTGTTGTGCCGCCGTGGTCGCGAAACCTTGCGAAAAAGCCATCGATTCATACCTGTACGAGCCTTCCTATTGCCTGGACAAAGTGCTGCGCGGCGAGCCGCGCAAGTACGTGCCCCAACCCGGCGATGTGCTGCTGGCGACCGATAAGAACAAGTTCTGGAAAATCACTCACGATCTGGCGCTGGCGTTCGAGCCGCACAATTCGGCAATCGTGATCGCTCGCAGCGACGGCCGGCTGGCGGTTCTCGAAGCAGGGCCGAACGACACGATGCGCTGCAGTCTGCTTGACATGCTGCCGCACTTGAAGGAATACGCCGACAAAGGGCCGGTGTGGATTCGCAAGCACAAGGCAACGCTGACGGCAGAGCAATCGGCCTGCCTCACCGATTTCGCGGAAAGGCAGAACGGCAAGATTTTCGCCCTCCAGCGTCTTGGTTGGCAGTTGACGCCGTTCCGTGACCGCGGGCCGCTACGCACCGCCTTTATGGGAGGGCCGCACGGCGATCGCAGGACCTATTATTGCTCGGAGCTTGTGCTGGAGGCATGCGTGGCAGCGGGGCTGGTCGATGCGAAGACGACCCGGCCCAGCGCGTCCTATCCGCACGATATCTTCTTCGACAAGTCGTTCAATCCTTACATCCGCAGGCATCCGCCGTTGGCGTGCGACTGGGAGCCGCCGGCGCGCTGGGTGGATTGCGTGAATTGACGCCGCTTGCGGCTTAGCGCTCGCGTGGTGCCGTGCGAGCGCTAAGCCGCAAGCGGCATCGCCTCACCACTTCTCCGCCAGCGCCGCCTTCTTGTCCTTGAACGCGGGAATCTTTTCGACGTGCAGGATTGACATGGCGGAACTCAATTCGGGGCGAATGCGGCAGAAAGCGAGGGTACTGCCCCAGGGGCGCAGCCAGCGGTGAAAATCGGCCAGCATCATCACGGCGGACGACGACAGCCGGCGGACATTCTTCAAATCCAGCAGCACGCGCAGATTTGGCCTGTTGAGGTTGTCGCACAGTTCCCGCTTGATGAGGGCGATCTCCGATTCATCGATGAGCATATCGTCGTGGAAGCGAATGACGGTCACGTTTCCCTCGCTGCCGAGGCGCAGCCGGCCCTTGACCTCGCCTTTCATGGCGTTGAGTTGATTTAAGATTGACTGGGCGGCGGAGGCGGCGGATTTGTAGTTCGAAGACTGCAAGGTGTCCTCCGCTTCCGGTACTTTTTCCTCATCAAGACAGCGCGAGGCCCATTCTTCCAGGTCCTTTTGGGCCATGCCGGTCTCGCGGAACTGGATCATGAATTCGAGGGCGCCGACCGAAACGCGGTCCCCCGAGTGCAGCGGCCATTCAGCGCCGGGCGGGATCGCGGCGCCGTTGACGAGCGTCAGCTCGCCGCTGTCCATGTCGCGCACGAAGACCTTCTTGTCGCGCGTGACCAAGGCGCAGTGCTTGAGCCCAAGGCTGCTCTTGCGCAGCTGGCACATCTTGTCGGAGCCAATCAGGAACAGATCGACCGTGATGGGAATCGGCAAGCCTTGCTTGCTTCCCTTGGCCACGATCAGGTAGAACTTCATCGAACCTTCCTCCAACCCCAATCATGCCTTCATGGATGGCAGATGCTGATGGATGTCAACCCCCGTCGTCCGGCGAACTTCCTGTAGCGCAAACCGGAGTTGAGGGGTAATCTTGTTGGAATGATGAAGTAATCTTACCATCTGCGGGATATGTTGACGCGGAATTCTCACTTTTGTTTAGCCGATGCCAGCACGCAGGGCAAGCAAGGGTATTCGCGGTGAGCCTTGCGTGCATCGCGGCCTCGTAAGCGCTTCGTTACTCGCCATGCATGCTTTCATAGAGCTTGTTGAGCGCTTCGCCCTCGATCTGCCTGACGCGCTCGCGGGTCAGCCCGAGAGCTTCGCCGATCTCCTTGAGGGTTCTGGGCTCTTCGCCGGCCTTCAGGCCGAACCGCATGCGCAGGACTTCCGCCTCGCGTGGGTCCATCTTGTCGAGCAGTTCGAGGACGTGTTTGAGATCGTCGGCCTCGACCATTTCCAGGTCGGGCGACTTGGAGTTGCCGTCCATCACCATTTCGTCGAGCGACCAGCCGGCCTCGGGCTGATCGGTCTGCGGAGCGGCGTTGTAGACGCGGATCGCCTTCTTGATGATCGCCAGCTTTTTCTTGGGCAGGTTCAAGCCCTTGGCGACTTCCTCATGCGTCGGCGGCCGGCCGTATAGGTCCTGGAGGCGAGCGGTCTCACGCCGCCATTTCGCCAGCAATTCAACCATGTAAGCGGGAATGCGAATGGTCTTGGCGGTGTTGACGAGGGCGCGCTTGATGGACTGCTTGATCCAGTAGCTGGCGTAGGTGGAAAAGCGGGTGTTCATGCGCGGGTCGAAGCCCTCGACGGCACGCAGGAGGCCGAGGTTGCCTTCTTCGATGAGGTCTTGCAGTCCGAGCCCTTTGCCCGTGTAACTTCGGGCGATGTTGACGACGAGACGCAGGTTGGCGCGGACCATGCGATCGCGTGCCTCGCTGTCGCCGTCCTCGATCTTGTGGGCGAGTTCCTTTTCCTCGTCCGCCGAGAGGAGGGACGTCTCGTTGATCTCGCGCAGGTACGTCTCCAGAGGCGACTGGACGGAGAGTCCGCGCTGCCTACGTGGTCGAGTCATGGGGATTGTTCCAAGGCAGTAGATGGTCCGCGTTGCGTGGGTCCGACGCTCCCTTGCCCTCTTCCATTGTAAGCCGACCGATTCGCATGGGCAATTCGCAAATCCTGCGTGGATTGCCTGTTTTGCCAGACGATTCACGAAACGATAGCGATTGCAGCAGCGACCGGAGAATTCCTTTTCTCACCGGCTCGCACAACAGAAGGTCGGACGAATGCCAGGCATCCGTCCTGCATTGTGTATCGACGGAAATTCTTAACTTCTCAACGATTGCCGTGGGGAGATGGAAAAACGCGCCGGTTCATCAGCGTTTCACGTTGTGCAAAGCATATTATCATAGAAAAGCCCTGCGCCGGCAGGATGGGCACGATTGATACTGCCGGCACAAGTTGACCTCTGCCGCTGGCGGCTTGGCGCACGCAAGGCGCCACGCGAGCGCTAGGCGGCCAGCGGCCTGGAGTATCCCATGTACGCCTCCGTCCGCGCCCTACTGACTGGGATCATCGACTACGCCGGCCTGTTCCCGCCGGCGAAGTTGCCACTCGCAGAGGCACTGGGCAACTATTTGCGCTATCGCAAGGAATCGCCGTATGCGTGGATGCTCGGTCGTTTCGTCTGCCCGACGGCTCGGCTGCAAGAGTTATTGCCGCTGGCGACAGCGCATCCGCATTTGTCGCTCTTATCTTTGACGGCCCTCGGCACGCAAGGTTCCCAGGCAAGCGATTTTGTGCCGCGGATCGAATTGGATCTGCAGGCGATCGGCGCATTTCGGCGTGCCTGGGGCACTGACGCGGTGGTTGACATGTACGAAGTCGCGCTGCCGAAGGGGGTGGCAACCGCGCAAAGCCTACCGCACATGCCACGCGCTGTGTCGGCACTTGTTGGCAATCGACTTCGCGGCTACTTCGAGATTCCGATAGGTGCTGCTTGGCGCGACGATGTCGCGAATTTGAGCAAATACCTGTCGTGCGCCACAGGTCCGATGTCGCCTGGTCTGAAATTGCGCTGCGGCGGCGTAACAGCGGACGCGTTTCCGAGCAATGACCAGGTCGCGTTCTTCGTCTGCCGCTGCCAGGAGGCGATCGTTTCCTGCAAAGCGACCGCCGGCTTGCACCACCCGCGCCGCCATTGGGATGCGACGCTCAACCTTTGGCACCACGGCTTTTTCAACGTGTTCGGCGCGGGCTTGCTGGCGTGGACGAACTCTCTGACCGAGGCCGACCTCGTTGCAATCCTGGCGGATCGCGAGGCTCATCATTTCCATTTTGACGAAGCAGGCTTCGGCTGGAAGACCTGGAGATGCACGACCGCGCAAATCGTCGCGGGCCGAACTGCTTTCGCGACATCGTTTGGCTGTTGCAGCTTCACGGAGCCGGTCGAGGACTTGCTCGCGCTGGGACTGCTCGATTGGGCATGATCACTCTTCCGTCCTCAGCAACCGCAGCCCGATCGGCAATGCCTCGCCGAACATCTGGCTCTGCTCGTCGGCCTCCAACTCCAGCACGTCCTCGACCATGCGTACCCAGTGGGCCGGGACTTTCTGCGCGTTGAGAATGTTGAGGACGTGAAGCCGATGGCTGTCGTCGATATCGATCGCCCGCTGGCCGCTTTTACGCGCGAGCTGAGTCAGGCAGAACGTCCAGGCCATACGCTCGCTCTGATGGCTCGGCTCGAATTTCAGGAGGGCGTCGATCCATTTCTGCACGACCTGCGGATGCAGGACGCCGTTGAGCGGGCCGTACAGCAGCGTCCGCGCTCCGAGCCGCGTCACGGCAAAGAAGCCGTGCGGCAGCGTGGGGCTGCGCCGGCACGATTTCAGCGCGGCCTCACCGAGAAGTTCCTTCGCCTTGAGGTCGAGCCGTTCGAGGCTCGCGGCGGCGCGCCACATCTCGGTGTACTCGTTCGCCGGCGGCTTCGAGGCGTTGCTCTTGGGCAGAAGCACCGGGCGCAATCGGTTGAAGAGCGTGTTCTGCAACGGCGTCCCCAGCCCGCCGGCAACGCGCCGCCACATGATCCAGAAGTCGGCGCCGCCTTCGGGTTGTGCCAGGCCTCCCTTCGGTGTCGAGTGCAGGAGCTTCCAGAGCTGCTCGACACGGAACTTGTCCAGCGGATCGCCGAAGCCGGGGCGCAGGCAGAAGCCGACGAGGTTGTACCAGCGTGCCAGATGGGCCGGCGACGTGCGGCGTCGATCGGCGACGTCGGCGAGGAATTCCCACAGCCGTCGGCACAACCCCGTGGGCCATTTGTCGCGCCCGGCGTCGAGGGCGGCTTCGAGCGCCTTGGTCAGCTCCTTTGGTTCCGGCGCGTCGGGCAATTGCTTATAGGCGCCGCGAATGCGCTTGGCCGCCTCCTGCACTAGCTCCTCGGGCCAGACGTCGGTGACAACGTTCTTAGGCTCGGCGTCATTTTCATCGGCGTCGCGGACGATGTCGCGGACGTTGAATTCGAGTCGCCAGCGATTGTTGCCGTCCTTGGCGACGCAGTAGAGTTCGAGCGTGCCGATCTCGGTGCAGCGGGCGGCGAGGGTGACCGGCACGTTCTTGGTACCGCTGCGCCTGCCGCCGCGTAGGACGGTGTGGAGCGGTGGCAACTGCAGGAGCTGCGTCGGCGCCACGTCAAGCAGGTCGCCCGCCTTGCCACCGGCGCGGACCGTTGACGAATAGAGCGGGAACATCACCGGTTGACCAAGCGACAGCTCCAGTTCCGGCTGCGCCAGCACGATTTCCTGTCCCTCCTCAAGATGTTGCGGTACGACGCAGAGGACCGTCGTCTTGTCAGCGGCCCGGCTTTGCAGAGCAACGTAATACGACCGCGCGATGCCGCCGCCGATGCGCCGGCCGCCGGTGTGCTTGAGCCAGGCGAAATGGGCGGCCCCCCAGGCGACGGCGAGATCGAGAGAGGGATTTGTCAGCACCAGCGGCTTCCAGTCCGGCTGGGCGGCGTCGAACCACTGGTGCAACACTTCGACGACGCGCTCGCGCAGCGCCGTCGCCGTGAAGACGCCGCCATTGAAAAGGATCGCGTCCGGGGCTCGTGTCGTGCCGTCGGCGCTCAGGTGTTTTTTCAGGAAGCTGGCGAGATGCCGCGTAATTGCCGGATCGTTGACGTAGGGCAAGCCCATTTCATGCAGGCCGGCCCGGGCGCCGCGCGTCGGCTCGGCGTCGCGCGGCGCGAGCGGGAAGAAGCCTTCGAGAATGGTGCGGCGCACATCCTCCGGTGTCAGCGTCGCGTGCAGCGAGCCGCCGATGACCGACCC
>JACXTT010004420.1_pt1 | contig 20892 bp, 20 predicted proteins | sample 9270951 | NCBI WGS metagenome assembly JACXTT01 (sample SAMN15532306, study PRJNA645909) | rock metagenome | isolation source: weathered quartz diorite | place: Puerto Rico | collected 2017-06-21
CCACCCAAGAGGTGATCGCGCAGGTCCCCGATCTGGGCGCCTCCGATTGCGAAGATGCGATCGCCGCAGCCGACGCCGCCTTCCCTGCATGGGCCGCCAAAACCGCCAAAGAACGCGCCACGATCATCCGCGCCTGGTACGAGGCGATGATGGCGGACTTGGATCGGCTTGCCGCCATGATCACGCGCGAGGGCGGCAAACCGTTAGCGGAAGCGAAAGGCGAGGCCGCATACGGCGCAAGCTTCGTCGAGTGGTTCGGCGAAGAGGCCAAGCGCGCCTATGGGCGCACGATACCCACGACCACGCAGAGCCGCCGCTACCTCACCATCAAACAGCCCGTCGGCGTCTGCTGCGCGGTGACGCCGTGGAATTTTCCGATGGCGATGATTACGCGCAAGGCCGCGCCCGCAATCGCCGCAGGCTGCACCATCGTGCTGAAGCCCCCGCACCAAACGCCGCTCACGGCCCTGATGCTGGCGGAACTCGGCGAAAAGGCCGGACTGCCGAAGGGCGTATTCAATGTCGTGACCACGAGCGAGAACACCGACGCCATCGGCAAGATCATGTGCGAAAGCCCCACGGTGAAGAAATTCTCCTTCACCGGCTCGACTGCCGTCGGCAAAAGGCTCGGCGCGCTTTGCGTGGGCTCCACCGTAAAGCGGATTTCGCTCGAACTCGGCGGCAATGCGCCCCTGCTCGTCTTCGCCGATTGCAATATGGAGCAAGCGGTCAAGGGCGCCGTCGCCTCTAAATTCCGCAATGCGGGCCAGACCTGCGTCTGCGCCAACCGCATTCTGGTGGAAGCTCCAATCTACGACGAATTCTCCAAAAAACTCGCCGAAGCCGTCAAAACATTGAAGGTCGGCCCAGGCGACCAGGACGGCGTCGCTATCGGCCCGCTCATCGACATGAGGGCTATGGAAAAAGTCGAGCGCCTGGTCGCTGAAGCCATCGACGACGGCGCAGAGCCCCTCGTCGGGGGCAAGGCGCACGCGGCGGGCAAGCAATTCTTCACACCTACGGTGCTCGCCAACGTCACGCGCGACATGCGCGTCAACACCGAAGAAATCTTCGGTCCCGTTGCGCCGCTGATCAAGTTTTCTTCCGACGACGAAGCCGTCGCCATCGCCAACGACACGCCCTTCGGGCTCGCTGGTTATTTCTTCACCAAGGACATACATCGCGCCTGGCGCGTCGCCGAACGGCTTCAATACGGCATGATCTCCATCAATGACGGCATTCTCTCTAACGAAGTCGTACCCTTTGGCGGCGTCAAGGAAAGCGGCCTGGGTCGCGAAGGCGGCGTCGAAGGCTTGGAAGAGTACCTCGACGTGAAGTACATCAATTTCGGCGGTTTTAGCTGAGCGGGTCTGGCTTCGTTTACGTCTTGGGCAGCATCCGCGGCGCGGATCGGCGCACTTATGTCGGCTGGTGCGTCGACCTCGATCAACGTCTTAGCGCCCACAATGACGGTCGTGGCGCGCGCTCCACGCGCGGCCGGACCTGGGCGCTCCTTTATGCCGAGCGCTACCCGACGCGCCGCCAAGCCATGAGCCGCGAGGTCTCGTTGAAGCGCGACCGCGCATTCCGCGCCCAACTGCTCGACTTGCTCAAGGACTAGCTTCTTTGGCGAAGCGACCGAGGCGACGGAACCAGATCCTCGCAACGACGACATCGCCCTCCCGATCTTTCCTCGTCCATTGAGCCTCCCGGGATGACGCCGAAAAAGAATGCAGGCTATGGTGGCGGGAATGGCCGCACTGATGTCCTTTGCGCAATCGAGCGCCGCGTCGCTGTTACAGAACGGGCGCGAAGTGCTGATCGCGGGTCTTGTCTTCGCGGCCGCAGCTTTCATCGCCGGCGGCCACGACGCGCTCCGCAAAGCCCGCAACGCGCAAGGCGAGGTGGCGATCAATCTAGGGCTCTGGGTCTTCGACATCGTCGTCATGACGCCGGTGTTTGCAATCCTCACCGCCTTGATGGGCGCTGCAATGCAGCGCGGGGGGCTGATCCTGGTGCATCCGAATTTCTGGGCGCGCTGGGCGCCATGGCTCGTGGGCGTGTTTGCCGTCTTTGCCGGCGACTTCATCGGATATTGGCGCCATCGCCTCGAACACACCCCGCCGCTTTGGCCCTCGCACGCCATCCATCACAGCGACGCGGCGATGACGTGGACGACGCTCTTTCGCTTTCATCCAATCAACCGCATCTCCACAGTGTTGATCGACACGGCGGGCCTAGCGCTGCTCGGCCTGCCGCCTTGGGCGCTCGTCATCAACAACATGGTTCGCCACTATTGGGGTATGTTCATCCACATGGACGTGCCCTGGGCGTTCGGGCCCCTTGGGCGCATTGTCGTGTCGCCAGTGATGCATCGGTGGCATCACGTGCGGGACGGCCAAGGCGTCGGCTCCAATTTCGCCACCGCGTTCTCGATCTTCGATCAGGCCTTCGGCACCTATTACGCGCCGCGCGTCTGCGACGCGCCGCTCGGCGTGCATGAAAGCGTCGGCGACAACGCTTTTTCCCAACTCCTCTATCCCTTCAAAGTCGCCGCACGCTTTCTCGTTCGCCCATTCGCGCGGCGTATCGTAAGGGAGCCAGCATGAAGCCGATGTCGCTCCCTGCCTGGCTCTACACCGACCAGCGTTTCTTCGAGATCGAGCGCGAGAAGGTTTTCTCGCAAGCCTGGCATGTCATGGGCCACATCAACGATGTGCCTCACATCGGGGACTATCTCACTCTCGATATTCTCGGCGAACGCATCGTGAGCTTGCGCGGCGAAGACAATGTGCTTCGCAGCTTCCACAATGTCTGCCGCCACCGCGCTGGGAAAATCGCGGCCGAAGCGCGCGGCTCATGCGGACGTCGGTTGGCATGCCCCTATCACGCCTGGAGCTACAAGCTTGACGGCTCCTTCGCCGGCGCGCCGAAATGGCAGGGCTTCGAGGGCCTCGACGCCGAGGCGTTGCGCCTCAAATCGGTCGACCAGGAAATCGCGCACGGCTTCATCTTCGTACGCCTCGAAGGCGGCCTGCCCAGCGTCGCCGACATGATGGCGCCCTATGCCGACGAACTTGCAGGGTTCGAGCTCGAAAAGCTCGTCCCGAACGGACGCGTTACGCTTCGACCGCGCCCGGTGAACTGGAAAAACGTCGGCGACAATTATTCCGACGGCATGCACATCCCGGTCGCCCACCCCGGCCTCTCGCGCCTCTTCGCCGGCTCCTATCGCATCGAAGCCAAGCGATGGATCGACAAAATGTGGGGCGATATCAGCGACACGCTCTCGAACAATTGGTCGGAGTGCGCCTATCAAAAATTATTGGACGGCTTTACCCATATCCCGCCCGAGCGCCGGCGCCGGTGGACCTATTACAAGCTCTGGCCGAACGTCGCCTTCGACATCTATCCAGATCAAGTCGACTTCATGCAATTCATCCCGGTCTCGGCCAAGCAAACCGTGATCCGCGAGATCGCTTACGCGCACCCCGACGCCAGCCGCGAAATGCGCGCCGCGCGTTTCCTGAATTGGCGTATCAACCGCCAAGTCAACGCCGAGGACACCATGCTCATCGAAGGCGTGCAGCAAGGCATGGAATCATCGAGCTACACAACCGGCCCGCTCTCGCCCTCGGAAGCCTGCCTCATCTCGTTCGGCGCCCGCATGCGCGCGCTCATCCCGGACGCGAACCTGGAGCACGCCCCGGCTTGAGGCGCTGCGTCGAGGACATGCAAGGTTTCGTCCCAATCGCGCAGGTCGGCGCCCCCCCGTGCCCGCCCGGCGTTTGTGTGTTGCGGGCGGCGGGGGAGCGCCGAACACGGCAAGCGCCCTCCCAGAGCCGCGCGATTGGCGGCGAAATTCTGCAAGACGCTGAACGGGACACGCTCGGGCCCGGGCTCGGCCGACAGGGGGACGAGAAGTCAGATTGTGGCCCTTCAGGGCGCGGTGTGGGGTTCGCGCGTTGCGAAAAACGCTACCATCACCGACGTCGTCACCAGAAACGCCGCCGCCAGGAACGGCGCGCCCGGCTGGTGCCAGCCCGACTCGCGGCCGATGAAGAGCGCAAAGACTGTGGTGAAAAGGCCCGGCCCGATCATCCCGGCGATGCCGGTGAGCGAGGCCAACGCCCCTTGCAGCAGGCCCTGTTCAGTCGGCTCGACGCGGCTTGTCATAATCGATTGGTTGGCCGGCCCCGCGAGCCCCCAGAGCACTCCGATCGGTAGAAAGATGAGCAGGTAATAGCCCGTCGGCGAAAGCGCGATTGCCACAAATCCGAACGCGCCAAATATCAAACCCCAGACAACCGATCCGCGCTCGCCCACGGCCTTGACGATCCGCCCCACCAAACCCGCCTGCACCACCCCGCTCAGCACCGCATAGAGCGTCAGCGTCAATCCGATCTCGCGCGGTCCCCAATGGTAGCGATACATGGCGTAAAGCGCGAACGTCGACTGGAACGACAAGAACGCGATGTCATTCAGGAATTTTACGACGGCCAGGCCGCGCACATTGGCGCGCTGGCGGAAGAGCCGGAAACTCGCGAACGGATTGACCCGCCTCCAGGTAAAGCGCGCGCGCCGTTCAGCTGGAAGCGATTCCGGCAGCACGAAGAGCCCGTAGAGGCCGTTCAGCGCCGAAAGCGCGCCCGCGACCCAGAACGGGGCGCGCGGGTCGAACTGCCCGACCACGCCGCCCAAGGCCGGTCCGATCATGAAGCCTAGCCCAAACGCCGCGCTCAGCGCCCCAAACGCGCCCGCCCGATCTCTGGGGGGCGTCACGTCGGCGACATAGGCCATCGCCGTCGACACCGACGACGAAGTCACCCCGGAAATAACCTGCCCGATCATCAGCCACCAGAGGTCGGGCGCCATTGCAATGATGACGTAATTGGCCGCCTGGCCAAACATCGAGAGCAGCATGATTGGACGCCGCCCGATGGTGTCGGAAAGCGCGCCCACACTCGCCATTGTGGCGAATTGCATGACCGCCCAGATCGTGCCGAACCAGCCGACCCAGTGCGCGGCGCTCGCCTCGTCTCCGCCTTGCAGCTGCATGATGAGGCGCGGCAACACCGGCGAGATGATGCCAAGCGCCAGCATGTCGAGCGCCAGGGCGATGAAGATGAACATGAAGGCCGCCCGCATCGGCGTCGGCGCGTCGGATTCGGGTGCGGCGAGTTCGGCCATCAGCGGGCGGAAACCACCACGCCTTAAGGGAAAAATCCAGGTGAAAACGCCTCACGCGCCGCTCGCGCAAAGCCACACCCCGCAATAGCGCGCTCAGATCGGCGCGAATTCCGGCAACAGCGCCGCATTGATCTCGTCCTCACGAACGAGTTCGAACGATGAGCAGCACCGAGCGCAATAGGCGATGTCGCCTACGATCGTGCGAAACGTTGAGCGCCGCCTCTGCAGCGGCGTTTCGCAGGTCGGGCAAGGCTCGCCGATTTTCTTCTCGAGCATTGTCTGTCCTTCCAGCCCTTCACGTTACTGCATTAATGCTGAACGAAACCTTTCAGCACATGCTCAGTTAAGATTCAGGATGCGCCCGCGTTCCAGTTCGGACGCGCATCAACAAGCTTGTGATCGCCCCACCGCCCCATTCGGGCGAAATGTGGCGCCCGATGTCGGAAATGTGCTCCGCTTCGCCACAACCCGGCTAGAGCTTCAGTGCAACACGAACCGCGCCAGCGCAGCCACAACGCCAGCTGTTACAGCCAATCCGATGAGATCGCTCGCGGTGAGTGGCCATGCTGCATCAGTCTTTGGCCCCCCGACGGCCCATGAGTTCGCGCGCGATGATGAAGAGGGGGAAGGTGACGCTGAATCGCGATCAGAAATCCAAGCAGGACATAAGAGCCAACCAAGCGCAAAATTGAACCGCCGGGCCTCCATCACCCATGAAGGCCGACGCCGCCAAGCGGAAAGCCCAATGCCGGCGGTTCAATTCAGCGGCGAGCGGCTGGCGGGATTGACCCCCGCGTCTCCTGCGCAAAGGTCTGAAACGCGCCAAGGGCGCCATTGCTGGGGAAGGAAAGGTTCTGGCCTCAGCTCGCAGCCGGCCCCGCTTCGGAGACGAGCGCGTAAAACGCGATCAAGGAGGCGCGCTGGTCGCCGGTCACGCGAGGGCCTGGCGCATGGCGGCGCTTGAACGGCAATGAGACGTGCTCGGAGCTTAGAACCAGCCCTTTTTCTTCTTAGGCGGCTCGGACTCGGGCGCAGGCTGAGAGCGGCTCGGCTGGGACTTGGCTTGCGGTGCGTTGCGGGCCGCCGCATGCGACTTTGTGGATTGCGGCTCCGCCTTGCCGAGCGGCGAATTCTTCGGAACGGGCCCGAGCTTGTCGGCAAACCACATGAGACGTCCTCCCTGACCCACCGCTTTTAGCTCATTTCTGAGCCGAGCCAACACAGGTTCGAGACCTCGCGGGATAACTAATCGGCCATCCCTGGCAGGTTCGCCCAGGGGAGCCGGATTCGAGCTGCCGAAACTCTTCCACCGGCGGCGCATTCCACCCGTTGCAGCGAAGCAGACAGCATGAGTAAAGCTTCAGAAATGGCACGGCGCGCCCGGGGAACCTTACGTCGAATGCGAAACGGTGAGCCGCGCTGGGCGGCATTGTCCGACGACGAATTGCTCGCACTATCCCTCAAAAGCTTGAAGCTCAGATTTTCGGGCTCATGGCTTGAGGAAAGTTTGCGCGAATTGAACGACGAATTGCGCGAACGCGACATCAAAGTGCGCGCGCACGGGTGGATTTCCGAAGATTGGTTCAGCGCGCCCGAGACTGCCGGCATCGCGTTTCCGTTCTACCTCGCCCATCCGCGTCTATTGCGGCTCGAGCGCAAAATGATGCTTGAGGCCGAAGGCGGCACTCAGCGCGAGTGCATGCGCATCCTGCGCCACGAAGCGGGACACGTGGTGCAATATGCCTATGGACTGCACCGGCGCCGGCGCTGGCAATCGCTATTTGGCCGCGCCTCGACGCCATATCCCGAGCATTATCAGCCGAACCCGGCCAGTAAGAACTATGTTCAATATCTGCGCCGCTGGTATGCGCAATGCCATCCCGACGAAGACTTTGCCGAGACCTTCGCTGTGTGGCTGACGCCGCGCTCGAACTGGCGCAAACGCTATGGCGACTGGCCCCGTGCGCACAAGAAACTCGAATACGTCGAGGAGCTGATGGCGGAGATCGCCGGGCAAAAACCGCTGCCGCAGAAGCGCATTACGGTCGACCCGCTGAACAAGCTGAATATCACGCTCCGAGAACACTATCGCCACAAGCGCGAGCGCTATTCCATCGACACCCCTACCGTTTTCGATCGCGATTTGCGCCGTGTCTTTTCCACCGATTCCCAAGATCGGGACGCCCCACTCGCGACCACAGTCATCCGCCGCAACCGCGGCCGCATTGTCCGCGCCGTGGCGCGCGAAAGCGGGGAATATCCGTTTGCACTCGACGCTGCGATCGATGACATGATGGTTCGCACGCGCGCGCTCAATCTACGCGCGCCGGGCCCCAGCCAAAAAGTGCGTCGCGACATTACTGCGATGTTGACGTCGAAGGCCGTGCACTCGCACTATCTCACCTCCCGTCGCGCCTGGTTCGCTGTATGAAGACGCTCCGCATTCTCGCGATCTGCCGGCCGGACCAATTGCCGCCAGCTTCGCTCGAGGGCTTGAGCGAAAAGGAAGTCTACGCCTGCAAGACCGAGTGGAATGTCCACACCACGCTCCGGGACGCCGGCCACGAGATCAAATGGCTGGGCGTGCAATACGATCTAACGCCGCTGCGCGAAGAGATCGAAACTTGGAAGCCCGACATCGTCTTCAACTTGCTCGACCAGTTCCACGGCGAGACGCTCTATTGCCAGCATGTCGCGGCGTTCCTCGAGTTGATGAAGGTGCCCTACACCGGCTGTAATCCGCGCGGCATGGTGCTTTCTCAAGGCAAGGACCTGTCGAAGAAGCTGCTCAAGTTTCACCGCATTCCGACGCCGGCGTTCATCGTCTATCCGATTGGGCGCAAGGTGACGCGGCCAAGCCGACTCAAATTCCCTCTTATCGTGAAGAGCCTCACCGAGGACGCGTCGCTCGGCATTTCGCAGGCCTCGGTCGTTCATTCCGATGAGAAGCTGTTGGAGCGCGTAGCCTTTGTCCACGAGCGCATCGGCACGGCCGCAATCGTCGAGCAATATATCGACGGGCGTGAGATCTATGTCGGCGTCCTGGGCGACGGGCGTCTCACTGTGCTGCCGATCTGGGAACTCAAATTCACCGACATGCCGGCCGATGCGCTGCCTATCGCCACTGAGCACGTGAAGCACAACGTCGAGTACCAGAAGCGCCGCGGCGTCAAGGACGGTCCTGCCGAGGATTTGACGGCGCCGCTCGTCTCCAAGATTCGCACCATGGTGAAGCGCATCTGTCGCACTCTGGAGCTCGACGGCTACGCCCGCATCGATCTCCGCCTCGACAAGGACGGCACGCCATATTTCATCGAAGCCAATCCCAATCCCGAAATCGCCCCCAGCGAAGAATTGGCGCAATCGGCGCTGCACGACAACATCAGCTACGCCGAACTGCTGGAGCGCATCCTCGCGCTCGGCCTCCGCCGCGCCGGCGCGCAGCCGGACTATGCCCCGCCGAAGCAAAGCCCTCAGCGACCCACGGCGCCAAGCGTAACGCCCTAGGCCTTCAAGACAGCGCAGGGGAGCGCCGAATAGAAGCGGGCGAAGCAACATGAAGCGCGAACCGCACCGCAACGGCGGCTACGACGCGCCGGCGCCCGATCACGGCAAAATCGAGCCTCTGTCTGCCCGCCAAAATCGTGTGCGTTAAGGCGCATTTCGGGGTCTGCGCCATAAAACCGGTACGGCGCGCAGCCATCGCGCCAATTCACGCCAAACCTCACGAACAGCGCGGGTTCGCGAGCCCCAACCCTCTTAACTGAGCCAGCTCGGCCGCTTGCATGGCTTGCCGAGATCCTTCGCCACCGCTTCGTGCGCGATCGCGCCCTCGTAGACATTCAAGCCATTGGCCAAGTGCGGATCGTCTTGCAGGGCCTTTTTGTAGCCTTTGTTGGCGAGCGCGAGCGTGAACGGCAGCGTCGCATTGTTGAGCGCAAACGCGCTCGTGCGCGCCACGGCGCCCGGCATATTGGCGACGCAATAATGGATGACGCCGTCGACGGTGAACACCGGATCGGAATGCGTCGTTGGGTGCGAGGTCTCGAAGCAGCCGCCTTGGTCGATGGAAATATCGACGAGCACTGAGCCGGGCTGCATCGTCTTCAGCATTGGCTTGGTGATCAGCTTCGGCGCGGCCGCACCCGCCACCAGAACGGCGCCAACCACAACGTCGGCGTCCTTGATCGCCTCAGCAATTGCAGCGCCGGTTGAATAGACCGTCTCCAGCCGGCCGTTGAATTCGCGGTCGAGCTCTTCAAGCCGCGCCGGGTTTTTGTCGAACACCGTCACACGCGCGCGCATGCCGACGGCGATTTGCGCGGCATTGTACCCCGAGACGCCGGCGCCCAAGATCACGACATCCGCCGGGCGCACACCCGGCACGCCGCCCATCAGCACGCCGCGTCCGCCATTGGCCTTTTCCAGATAATGCGCGCCGACCTGGATCGACATCCGGCCCGCCACTTCCGACATCGGTTTCAATAGCGGCAAGCGCCCGTCCTTGTCGGTCACCGTCTCATAGGCAATGCAGGTCGCGCCGGATTTCATGAGCCCCTCGGCCTGCTCCGGATCGGGCGCGAGGTGGAGATAAGTGAAGAGCGTGTGTTTCGGCTTTAGCCGGGCGATCTCGACCGCCTGCGGCTCCTTTACCTTCACGATCATCTCGGCCTCGGCGAACACCGCCTCTGCGTCCGCCAGAATTTTCACGCCGACTTTCTCATAGACTTTGTCTGGCGCGCCGATGCCTTCGCCCGCCTTGGCCTCCAGGATGACCTCGTGGCCAGCGCGGACTAATTCGGCCGCGCTCTCCGGCGTCAGGCCGACGCGATATTCGTGGACTTTGATTTCCTTCGGGCAGCCGACGCGCATGGAATGTCCTCCAATCGCGCGCTCAAATATCGCAAAAAGCGTGCACGATCTTGGATATTTCGCTAGATCTAAGCCTAGGGAAGCTTATTTATGATCGCTACGATGCCTGCAGCGCGAAATTCTCCCGTAACGCTCGACGACTTCGACCATAAGATCCTGATCGAGCTGGAGCGCGACGGAGTGCTGACCGCAGCGGCGCTCGCTGAAAAAGTCGGCCTCTCACCCTCTGCCTGCCACCGCCGCGTCAAGGCGATGGAGGCGGCCGGCGTCATCGAGGGCTACGCCGCGATCCTTTCTGAAAAAGCGTTGGGGCGCAGCGCCACGATTTTCGTCGCGGTCACGCTCGACAATCAGCGCAGCGACACCATGGCCGCCTTCGAGCGCGCCGTCGCCAAATGCCACGAAGTGCAGGACTGCCATCTGATGACCGGCGAAAGCGATTATCTGTTGCGCATCGTTATCGCAGACGAGGACCGCTACGAGCGCGTCCACCAGGAGACGCTGTCGAAGCTCCCGGGCGTACGCCGTCTTGTCTCCAACTTCACTATCCGCACCGTTTTCAGGCGCGCCGCTAGCGTCGCGCACTAACGCGCAGCCAAACTGCATGCGACCCGGAGATAGTACGCTCGCCAGCAACGCTCTGACGACAGCCGCCGCCACTCGTACAGCTTGAGCGCCCACGAATAGCGCCAACAACGGCATCGCCAGCGCCGGCAATGTCAGCAGCGTGTCGCACCGCTAGGCGTCACATTGATGTTGCAGTCCAAACAAGAGGTTATAGGCGATCGCCACTAGGCCCAGCGCCAAAGGCGACCACGAATAATCCGCGCGCTTTGCAAAGCATGGAATGCGACCGGATCGATCTTGCCCCCAGCCGGGGCGTGTTGGGCGCCACGAAAACGCGCAGAAGACATGTTGGCCGGCGGGTGGCGAGCGTCGGTAGAAGCGTCCAGGACGGCCGTTTCGCAAGCTCGCGCCCGCCACCAGCTCGCCGACCAATTGCCGATCGTGGGCCCAAATCCGCGCCACGCGCATAAGGGCGCGCTGCCGGATGAGCTCGGGCGCACACAGATGTTCGTCGCCGCTCACTGCATCCGCCGCCGACGTTCCGATTTCGCGTTGGCTCGGAGCGACAAGCGCAAGGCTCGGCCTGGGGCCTTGTGGGTGCGACAGCCAGTCGGCGGCGCTCGCAGCGCCGGCGCTGCTTGTGGTGGTTTGCGAGCCGCCGCTCGGGGTTTTGCGTCGTGCTCGTCGTGCTGTTCGATCTGCGCAATGGCGGTTTCCGTCGCGAAGCCTTGCGATTCGGCAAGCTCTGGATGCGTGACGGCTTTCGAGCCGACCCGGGCTGTGCTTTGGTCCGGCTTGGAGAAGACCATGCCAGAGAACGTTGTCATTCCTGTTCCACCCGAATGGGCCAAGAAGGCATATGTCGACGATCTCGGTTATCGCGCCATGCACGCCTCCGCGCTTGCGGACCCCGAAGCATTCTGGGGCGTGCACGGTCAGCGGCTCGACTGGATTAAGCCGTACACAAAGGTGAAGGACACAAGCTTCAAACGCGAAGATTTTCACGTCCGCTGGTACGAAGACGGCGTTCTCAACGTCTCCGCCAATTGCGTCGATCGCCACCTTGAAAAGCGCGGCGATCAGGTCGCAATCATCTGGGAGGGCGACGATCCCAACCAGTCGCGAACCATCACCTATCGGCAGCTGCACCAGGAAGTGAGCCGCTTCGCCAATGTGCTGAAAGCGCGCGGCGTCCGCAAAGGCGACCGCGTCACCATCTACATGCCGATGATTCCTGAAACGGCGTACGCGATGCTCGCCTGTACGCGCATCGGGGCCATCCATTCCGTTGTCTTCGGCGGCTTCTCGCCAGAAAGCCTGTCCAACCGCATCAACGATTGCCAATCGAAGTTCGTCATCACGGCCGATGAAGGCATGCGCGGGGGCAAGAAGGTCCCGCTCACCGAGAATGTCGTCACCGCGCTTGCGCATACGCAAGGCGTTGAGAGCGTGCTCGTCGTCAGCCACACCGGTAATGGCGGCATTATCCCGCAAAATGACGCCCGCTTCATCAGCTACGCTCAAGCTGCGGCCAACGTCTCGACTGATTGCCCCCCCGAACCGATGGGCGCGGAAGATCCGATGTTCATCCTTTACACGTCAGGCTCGACGGGAAAGCCGAAGGGCGTGCTGCACACAACGGGGGGCTACCTCGTCTACGCGGCGATGACGCACCAATACATTTTCGACTATCACGACGGCCCAAACGGCCCTGAAGTTTTTTGGTGCACCGCCGACGTCGGCTGGGTCACCGGCCACACCTACATCGTCTATGGGCCCCTTGCGAACGGCGCGACGACGCTCATTTTCGAAGGCGTGCCCAACTACCCAACAACGTCGCGGTTCTGGGAAGTGGTCGACAAGCACAAGGTCAACATCTTCTACACCGCCCCCACCGCCATCCGCGCCTTGATGCGCGACGGCGAAGCGCCGGTGAAGAAAGCCTCTCGCGCATCCCTGCGCCTCATCGGCACCGTCGGCGAGCCGATCAATCCCGAGGCATGGCTTTGGTATTATCGCACGGTCGGCGACGGGCGTTGCCCGATCGTCGACACCTGGTGGCAGACCGAGACCGGCGGCGCGCTCATCACCAATCTCCCGGGCGCCAACGCGATGAAGCCCGGCTCCGCCACGCGTCCGTTCTTTGGAATCAAGCCTGCGCTCGTCGATGAAGCCGGCAAGCTGCTCGAAGGACCCGCGAGCGGCAATCTCGTCTTGCTTGATTCCTGGCCTGGGCAGATGCGCAGCGTCTATGGCGATCCGCAGCGTTTCTTCGACACCTATTTCACCACCTATCCGGGCATGTATTTCACCGGCGACGGGTGTCGGCGCGACGAAGACGGCTATTACTGGATCACAGGGCGCGTTGACGACGTGCTGAACGTGAGCGGTCACCGGATCGGCACGGCCGAAATCGAGAGCGCGTTGGTGGCGGACACGAAGGTCGCGGAGGCCGCAGTTGTCGGCTACCCGCACGACATCAAGGGGCAAGGCATCTATTGCTATGTGACGCTGAAACAGGGCATCGGCCAAAGCGACGATTTGAAGCGCGAGCTCATCCAAATGGTCCGCACGGAAATCGGCCCAACGGCCGCGCCTGACGTTATCCAATGGGCGCCTGGACTGCCGAAGACCCGGAGCGGCAAAATCATGCGCCGCATACTGCGCAAAATCGCCGAGAACGATCTCGGCAATCTCGGCGACACTTCAACGCTCGCCGATCCGAGCGTCGTGGACGATCTGGTGCGAAACCGGGCGAGCACATGAGTTCAAAACGCCGCCTCACCACCTCCAGCCAATGCGTGTGCGACGCCGAACCGAGCGCCATGGCCCAAGCCGACGCCATGATCGATTACGCCCGCGGCTAAGCCGGCGCGAGCACTGCGCTTCTTTCGAACCAGCGTGTGAAGCGCACGCGGACCATCCAAAAAACGAGCAGCAGAATCGGCGCGAACTGCGGCAGGAAGAACGCCGGCGGCACGTGATATGGCCCCGGCAAGAGCCGCGCAAAGCCGTTGGTGAAGGCTGACCCATAGGCGAGCGCCAAGCCAAGGCACATGCGCCAGAGATGGCGCGCGATACGCGGCGCGCCGGAAATGCCGCCGCCGAACACGACCTTCGCGTCGCCAAGCGCCCCAATCGCCAGCACGCTCGTAAACACGTAAATCGCGATGCGCACGGGGCCGGTCAGCGGGACAGCGCTTCTGAACATAAGCGGCAACCCGGCCGCCAGTTGAAAGGAGATGATCGCAAACGGCGCGCTGAGGAGAAGCGCAACGGGAAGCGCGAGTTTCTCAGCCAGGCCTGCTTTTCCGTCTCCATGGCGAACGGTCAGCCATGCCGTCACAATGAGATAACTGGCGAAGATAGCGATGAATACATTGGCCAGTTGATCTGGAATGACGATCGCCAAGTAACAAGCGAACGCCCCCATCGCCAACATCGCCGCGACGAAGACGGCGCCGGCGGCGCGATGAATGCGTCCGCCCTTGCGCGCGAGGATCGCTACTGTGCCTGCAACCAGTGCAACGAGACCGCCGCCGATGTGAACGGCGAACGCGATCGGCGTCAGCACGCCGAGCAGCATGGCTTTAGCCCCCGCGCGCGTTGGCCGAAGCGGTGGCGGCGGGCGCACTAGGTGCGGCGCCTCGTGCGCCGGGCTTCAAGAATTTCACCAGCACGCGCTGGCCGACAAGAACCGGCGCTTGCTGGGCGTCGGCCACGACCTCCACGACGCGTTCGTCGGTCTGCTGTGAGGGGTCGTCGCTTTGAAGGCGCCGCGCGCCAAACACTTGGGCGATGCGCAGCACCGTTCCTTGATAAGCGTGCGTCTGATCGGATTCGGGCACGATCTCGACGCGCATGCCCACGCGCACTGCGCTCAGCGAACGCTCCTCCAGCTCCGCCCGCACGATGCGGGCGGTGTGGGGCTGCAATTGGAACATCGGCGTCACGTTGAGCGTCGAGGCGCCCATGCCTGGATTGGCGTAACGGCGAACGATGCGGCCGTCTTCGGGGGCGCGCACGATACTCTGCTCGACGGTGTAGCTGGCTTGCGCCAGCGCCGCGCGGGCTGCAGCGATGTTGGCGGTCTGCACGTCGACCTGCGACTGAGCCGTGCGCACCGCGTCGCGCGAATTCTCCACCGCTTGCGGCGAGACGAAATTTTGCGCTGCAAGCTGTTCAGTGCGCGCCTCGCTGCGCTGCGCTGCGCCAAGCGAAGTCTGATATGACGCCAATTGCGCCTGCGCCTGTTGCAGGCTCGCCTCCGCTTGCCCGCGCGCCAGCCGCGATTGCTCGTTGTCGAGCTGCGCCAGGATCTGCCCGCGTGTGACCTCCGCGCCCTCTTCAACCATCACGGTTTGAACGATGCCAGGCTGGCGAGCCGCAATGTCGACGAGACCGCCTTCGACGTCGACCTTGCCGGCGGCGATCGCCGCGTACGGCGAATTCGCCTCGGCCGCCGCGTGCGCGGCGCGTTGCTTTTCTTCGCTTCCCTGCGCATTGCCGCAAGAGGCAAGGCCTGCCGCCGCGCCAACGAGCAACGCCGAGGCCAAGGTGGCGCGGAGCGTGGTTTTGAATGCGCTATTCATGATCAAAGCCCGTTGCATCAATGGATGCCCTTGAAAGACGATGGGTCGGCATTTTGCGAAAGAATGCGGCCGTCCTCGATGGTGATGATGCGGTCCGCATAGGAAGCGAGGCGCACATCGTGGGTGACGCATAGAACGCTCGCGCCATGGTTTTTCGCCGAGCGACGCAACAACCCCATGACATTGGCGCCGTTTTCCCCGTCCAGCGCCGAGGTGGGTTCGTCTGCGAAAATGAGTTTCGGATTCTTCGCCAGCGCCCGGGCGATCGCGACGCGCTGCTTTTCGCCGCCCGACAATTCGTCCGGCCGCTTGCGCAAAAATTTCGTGAGGCCGACTTCGCCCAGGGCTGTTTCGGCGATGGCGCCGAGCTCCTCCTTCGGAAAGCCCGCGTACTTCAGCACCGTCTCAACCTGTTGACGCGCGTTCAACGCTCCAAACAAGTTGAAACCCTGGAAAATAAAGCCGCAATGATCCAGCCGGAACTTGTCGATCTTGGCCTTCTTCAGGTCCCAGATGTTTTCGCCAAGCGCGCTGACATCGCCATTGTCGGGTTTGAGCAGGCCTGAGATCGCTGCAAGCAAAGTCGACTTGCCCGAGCCCGATGGACCCATCACAAGCGCGATTTCGCCCTGTGCGATATTGAGGTCGCTGCCCTTTAGCACCGGCGTCTTCACCTTGCCGGTCTTGAAGCTCTTTTCGATGCCGTGGGCGGTGATGGCTGCAGCTGTCATCGGAGCAAATCCGCCGGTTGGCTTTTTTTCAACACGCCGAGTGAGAAGAAGCCCGACGCCAGCGCGATGATCATCAGCATGATCGCGCAAGTGATGATCCAGCTCGGCATGAAGCCAAACGGCACGCCGCCGAACCCGGCGAGCATTGCGATCAGAGCCATGATGCCGGCGGTGACGAAGAGGCCGGCAATGCCGACCCAGAAGGAGAGCTCCATAACGATGAAGCGAAGGCTTCCCATCGAAACGCCGAGCGCGCGCAAGCTGGCGAGCTCCTTGATGTTGGCGAGGATGGCGCCGCGCAGCGTCTGCCAGGTGATCATGATGCCGACCAGCAGCCCAAGCACTGTCGCCGCCCACATAAAGAGCGCGATAATGCTTTCATTGAGGAAACTGTCGAGCGTTGCGGCGTGTAGCCCGTTGCGCGTCCAAGCGCGGTATTGATTATTGGAGATGGAATTGAGCTCGTCGCGGACCTGTTCGGCTTGGTCGGCGTCGCGCACGCGCACCATAAGCGGCCCAAGCCGCGTTGTGTTGGCGCGGCCCATTTCGCGCAATGTCTGGCGCGACATCACGATGACGGGATTGTCGAGTGCAGGATAGCCGTCGAGAATCGCCGCCACGCGCACCACATGCCCACGGAACGTCGCTGCGCTGCCAAGCTGAACGCCGAGACGACGCAACAGGGTGCGGTCAACGGCGATATTGTATGGAACCGAAAGCGCCTGCCGGGTTGCTTCGGTGAAATCCGTCGGCAGTGTCACCGCGTTCGGAATCGGATCGATGATCGACACGCTCACATATTCCGGATCGGATTTGCCCGGCCCGTAGAAGCGCCCGTCGTCGCCATCGAGATCGCGGACCTCGGTGACCTCCGAATTCATATAAACGAGCGGCAGGATGCGTTCGGGCAGCCCGCCGGCATTGTTGAGCGACTTTGCGTTCGGCGGCAGCACCATGATGTCTGCGCGCGAGCGGTCGATGGTGGCGGTGTAGCCGCTGATCAATCCGACAAAGAGGCCGGACATGCCGAGCACGAGCACGCCGGCCGACGCCAACGCCACGATCGCCGCCATATAGCGGCGCCACTCGAACAGGAGCGTGGACAGAGCCAGGCTCAAGGCTTACCCCCGACCTATGATGCTTATCGATAATCGATAAAGTCCGGGCCGTCCAGACCCGCCTGGTCCTGGGATGCAACAAAATGAGCGCCTGGATGCGCGCCGGCGCGCTTTAATTCAGCGTCAGGCGCTCGCTTTATCCAGCGCCGCGACGTCCTCGGCGCTGAGCTTCACTCCGAGCGCCCCCATCAATTCCTGCAGCTGATCCACACTCGTGGCGCTCGCAATCGGCGCGGCGATGGCGGGTTTGGCCATGATCCAGGCCAGCGCGACTTGGGCAGGCGTCGCATCATGAGAAGCGCCCACCGCATCGAGCGCCATAAGGACGGCCGGCCCCTTGCCTTGCATGTACTTGTCCATGCGCTGACCGCGCGGGCTCTTCGCTTTGTCGGCTTGCGCGCGATACTTGCCCGTAAGATAGCCGCTCGCGAGCCCATAATAAGGCGTAAGCGACACTTGCTCGCGTTCGCACAGAGGCATCAGTTCCGCTTCGATCTCGCGGTTCACGAGATTATATTCCGGCTGCTGGGCGCTGAAGCGCGCTTTCACGCTTCCGTCGCTTTGCTTCAATCCTTGTTCGAAGCGCGCCGGCTTGAAGTTCGACGCGCCAATCGCGCGCACCTTGCCCGCCTTCACGAGCGTATCGAGCGCACCGATATATTCTTCCGCTGACGTCGCCTCATCATCGGGATGCAGCCAGTAAAAATCGATCGTCCCCACGCCCAACAGCCTTAGCGAAGCGTCGCACGCCGCCAGGATATTCTCGCGTTTGATGCCCAATTGCTTCGGCCACATGCCGACCTTGGTGCCGATCACCACTCTATTGCGCTTGCCGCTCGCCTTCAGCCAGCGGCCGATCACGCTTTCGCTTTCACCGCCCTCGTGACCTGGGACCCAGGCCGAATAGACATCGGCGGTATCTATGGCGTCGCCGCCGGCATCGACGAACGCATCCAACACCGCAAACGACGCCTTCTCATCCGCCGTCCAGCCAAACACGTTTCCGCCGAGCATTAACGGCCTAATCGCGATATCGGTGCGTCCCAGTTTGCGCTTGGCTTGCATATCGGGGATCCTTATGGGGCGCCTGCTCTATGGACCCGCCCCGAACCTATGTCGACAATCGCGCCAAAGGAGGCCTCATGCGCATGCTCAACATTAGCGCAGCGTTAAGCGGTGCGCTGGCTCTGGTCGCGCTCGCCGCCCGCCATGTGCGCCCTGACATCGACGCAACGACGCTGGTGCTCGCAGCGATAGCTCAATTGAGCGCGGCGAGCGCTTGTCTCGCCATCGCCAACCGCGCGGGCCGGCTGCACGCGATCGCCGGCGGCGTCATTCTCGCTGGGGCCTTCATCTTCAGCGGTGAAATCTATTTCGCCGCCTACACAGCCAATCATAGCTTCATCATGCTGGCGCCCCTGGGTGGAACACTCATGATCTTCGGCTGGACCGCGCTCGCCTTCGCCAAACCGGGCGAGCGCGCCTGATTCTCAAGCGCACGCCCGATCTCGCCATCGGCGCATGCCGCCGCTAGAGGGTGTCTCCGTGATGCAAACTCCCCCCGCACCCAGCGCGCATCCTTCGCTGCTTGCCCAACTGCAATCCTTCGTCGCCGGCGTCTTCGCGCTCGATCCCACGCAAGCCGCCATTCGCGGCGGCCTCACCATTCTTGTCCTGTTCGGCGCGGTCTTGATCATCTGGGGCCTGCACCTCGTCTTCAAAACAATCGGCGAACGCATCGCTCCGGAAAGCGCCGCCGCCGACAAAGAGCGCCGCAAGCGCATCGGCCGCCTGACGCTCTTCATGACGCGCCTGTTCGTCTTCGCAGTCGGCGGCTTCATCATCCTGCGCGTTTGGGGGCTTGATCTCACCGGCTTCACCGAAGGCCCGATTGGACGCGTCCTGATTACGGGCGCGCGCATCGCACTTATCGTGGCCCTCGCGCTCGCCGCCGTTGAAATCGTCGACATCGCCATCATTGGGCTGTTCACGCGCGTCGCCCAGCGGGCGAGCACTGTGCGCCGCGCCTCGCAGCTGCGCACGCTTGCGCCAGTGCTGGTCGGCGTCGCCAACACCGCCCTCGTTGTGCTCGCAGCGATGATGGCGCTCTCGCAAATCGGCGTCGAGATCGGACCCCTTCTCGCCGGCGCCGGCATTGTCGGCGTGGCTGTCGGCTTCGGCGCGCAGACCGTCGTGAAGGACTTTCTCACTGGCGTCTTTCTCATCCTCGAAGACGCTGTCTCTATCGGCGACAATGTGAAGATCGGGGGATTTGGCGGCGTTGTGGAAGAAATGTCATTGCGCACGATCAAACTGCGCGACTTCGACGGCACATTGCACATTTTCCCGTACAGCGAGGCCCAGGTCATTCATAACCAGACCAAGAGCTATTCTTATTATGTGATCGAACTCGTCATCTCGCGCTCGAGCGACATTGGCAAAGCGCTCGATCTTATGGCCGCCACCGGTCAAGAGATCCGCCGCGATCCCGCCTTCAAAGGTCTCGGCGTCGACGACGTTGAGATCGCCGGCGTCGACAAACTTTCAGACGCGGGCATTGCGCTTAAAGCGCGCATCAAGACTGCGCCTGGCAAGCAATGGCGGGTCGGGCGCGAGTATCTGCAGCGCCTAAAGCTTGCGCTCGATGCAGCCCACATCGAAACGCCGACGCCCTCCCTCAAGTTCGCGATGATGGAGCAATCGCCCCCGCCGCTCGACGCTGCAAAAAGCTAAGGTGCGGGATTTCCCGGCGGCGCATGTCCGTTCGGCGTCAGATAATCGATAGCTTGCGGCAGGAATTGCGCCAATTGCTGCGAAAGCTGTTGCGGGCTCATGCCGACGCGCTGAGCAATCTCTTCGATCGTGCCTGAGCCAAAAACTTGATGCAGCCGCTCAGCCGAGATCGGCTGATTTGGACCCGTCGACACCCAGGAGCGCACGGTGTCGCCCAAGCCGTGCTGTTGCATCTGGTTGATCACGCCCTCAACGCCGCCGTGCTGTTCGATGATCCGCGACGCCGCCACCGCAAGCCCTGCGCCCACTGCGCCGCCAACCAATCCGTCCAGCAAGCCCATGGCAAAGATCCTCCGCTTCGAGACGCCTTCCATCTAGAGGGCGCGTGATGCATTTGCAATTCGCCCGCGAAGCCGTCGTCGCAATTGAGTGAACGTAGCGCGCTATCAAGAAACCTAGCCCACGCGCGCCCACAATTGAGTGCGCCCGATCAAAGGAAGCCCGACATAAGGGCGTACTTCGAGCGCGCCATTGGGCGTTACCCGTACGACGCAATCATAGGTGCGGCGATCTTCGCGATTGAAGATCCGGCCCCTCCAATGATCACCATCGACCTGGAGATCGGTGATGAGATGAAAGCCGACGGGCAGCGGCGCCGCGGCCGCCTTTCCCGGGCCAATCATCGAATTGTTGGCGAGCACCTCCACGACGCTGCCGCACATCGAGCGTCCACAACGCGCCACCGCGACGACAAGATTGCGGCTTGCCGTAATCCAACGCCCCTCCGGCAAGGCCGGCGCGCCCGTCGGCGAGACGCACGCCGACACCGCCAATAACGCCGCCGCAATCGCTAATTTCGCCAAGCCCCTCATACCCGCCCCTCCATTAAGTAAGCAATGCTTACTTTATTGGTTGCGGCTGCGCAAGGGTTGTCATGTGCAACTGTAAGCATCGCTTACATGTGCGCTGTGGCCATGAGAAAATCGCCCATGACCGCCTCCGACGCCAAACGCCGCACCCAACGCGCGTAACATCACGGTCTCCTTCCCCAAGCCATGCTCGCAGCCGGAATCAAGATCCTTCGAGACA
>JACXTT010004421.1_pt1 | contig 20891 bp, 24 predicted proteins | sample 9270951 | NCBI WGS metagenome assembly JACXTT01 (sample SAMN15532306, study PRJNA645909) | rock metagenome | isolation source: weathered quartz diorite | place: Puerto Rico | collected 2017-06-21
CGGAACATGCGGATCAGCGAATGGATGTCGTGTCGTATCGCCTTGATGGTCTGGCGGTAGAGCCGGAACAATACGACCACGATCACCAGCAGGATGAGCAGGATAAACCCGACATAATAGATCCGGTTGCCGGCAAAAATCGCGGGCGGGATGTCCCCGGACTGGTACAGCAGCGTCCAGTGGCTGTCGCCCAGCACACTGGCCACGGACGCGCCCTGCGCGCCCGCCACCTGACCAAGAGCGACGACGGCTTGCGCCTGGTCGCCCGCGACCGGTTGTTGCAGTTCCATGTATCCGCCCGCCGGCAACGACTGCTCGATGGCGGACAGCAGCGGCGCGCGTGTGAAGCTCGCCAGGAGGTAACCGGCCGGTTTCCGGTTTTCATCCGGCACCGTCACCGCGAGGTCATAGTGTTCGGAGGGCGTGCCGATGGCATGAAATTCGGGCGCCGCGGGTGCGTTGGCCATGGACGCGCGCCGGAGGAAATCGAGACAGGCCGGATCCAGTCCTTCGGTGAAAAGCAGCGCGCCATCGCTGTTTCGCGGTATCAGGTAAACCGCGGTCTCGTTCGTCAGAATGGATTTGAACTCCTCCGCTTTCCGTTCCCGGTCGGCCGGCGTGCCGCGCGACAGCAGGCCCGCCATGCCCGGCTGGCGCGCAAGTTTATCCAGCGCCTGACGCTGTTGCGCGAGGACTTCGGCAACGCGGTCGGACGCGGCGCGCGCGGTTTGCGTCGCCTTTTGCTGATAGGAAGATTGTTGCAGGTCGCGCACCGCCAGATAACCGGCGTAGCCAGCGGCGGCGAGGCACAGCAGCAGGATCAGGATGACCTGAAAATGAATGCGTGTCAGCGAGCGGGCCATGGCGGCGGCAGGTCCCTGGAGGCGGCGGTTTGGCGTCCGTTGGAAAACATGTCCTTACTTACTATAAACATAGGAGAGTCCGCGGTGGACGGCCAGCGGACGGGCGCAGCTTCCGACCCGTGGCGAGAAAACAGGGATGCGCGAGGCGTTACCGGGGCTATTTCCGGCCGGAGTGGCCGAACCCGCCCGCGCCACGCTTGCTTTCCTCGAAATCTTCCACGATGCGAAATTCCGCCTGCACCACCGGCACGAACACCATTTGCGCGACGCGGTCGCCGGGTTCGATGGTGAACGGTTCGCGTCCGCGATTCCACACCGAGATGAATATCTGGCCCTGGTAATCCGAGTCGATGAGGCCGACGAGATTGCCCAACACGATGCCGTGCTTGTGTCCGAGGCCGGAGCGCGGCAGCAACACCGCGGCGAGATCGTTGTCGCCGATGTGAATCGCGATCCCCGCGGGCACGAGGTGCGTCTCGCCGGGCGCGATATGCAGATGCTCGTCGAGACAGGCGTACAGGTCCATGCCGGCGGAGCCGTGCGTGGCGTAGCGCGGCAGGGGAAATTCGGCGCCGATGCGCTTGTCGAGAATTTTCATTTCCACTTTCTGCATCAGGGTCTCCGTAACACGTGTACCGGGGCGGCGTTTTTGGCGCGAACTCGCGCGGCGATATGGCGGATCAGCGCGCGCGCGAGTTTCGCCTTCGGCTGGACCGGAAGCTCAGTCGTGCCTTCGCGCTCGACCAGCAGCAGGCTGTTTTCGTCCGACTCGAACCCGAGATCGGCGCCGACGCGGTTGGCCGCGACCAGGTCGAGTTTCTTGTTTTCCAGCTTGGCGCGCGCGTGCTGTTCGAGATTTTCCGTCTCGGCCGCGAAACCGACGGTGAACGGCGCGGGCCGGAGCGCCGCCACGCTCGCGAGGATGTCGGGATTGCGCTCCAGTTCGAGTGTCATGCTTTTATTCGTTTTCTTGATTTTCCGGTCCGCGGTTCGCGCCGGCCGGTAGTCGGCGACGGCGGCAACGCCGATGAAGATGTCCGCCTCCGTCGCGTGCTGGTGCACCGCGTCGTGCATTTCCTGCGCACTGGTGACGCGTATCGTGCGCACGAGCGCCGGATCGGCGAGCGCGGTCGGGCCCGAGACCAGGATCACCCTGGCGCCGGCCTCGGCCGCGGCTTCAGCGACGGCGTAACCCATCTTGCCCGAGCTGCGATTGGTCAGGCCGCGCACCGGGTCGATCGCCTCCCAGGTCGGGCCCGCGGTGACGAGCACGGTCAGGCCGTCGAGTTCGCCGGTGGCGAAGAGTTCCGAGGTGAGCGTGACCAGCTCCACGGGTTCGAGCATGCGGCCCGGGCCGACTTCGCCGCAGGCCTGCGATCCTTCCGCCGGACCGAAAATCCGCACCGCGTTTTTTTTGATCGCCGCCAGGTTCGATTGCGTGGCGGGGTTGTTCCACATCTGCTGATTCATCGCCGGCGCGACCGCGACCGGCGCTTCGGTGGCGAGGCAGACCGTGCTCAGCAAATCGTCGGCGCGGCCCTGCGCCAAGCGCGCGAGAAAATTCGCGCTCGCCGGGGCCACCAGCACCGCGTCGGCCCAGCGCGCGAGTTCGATGTGGCCCATGCCTGCGGCGCCTGCCCCGGCATGCTTTAAGCCGGGGGCGGTATCGAGCAGGTGCTGATACACCGGATGGCCGCTCACCGCCTGAAGGGTTAGGGGCGTGATGAACTCGGTCGCCGACGCGGTCATGACGACGCGCACCTCGGCGCCGGCGTCGCGCAGGCGCCGCACCAGGTCGGCGCTTTTGTACGCGGCAATGCCGCCGGTGACGCCCAGCAGGATACGTTTATTGACCAGACTGCCCATATGTTAAAGTGTACTTGTCAGGGAAGCTGTCTACAAACTATCAGGGATGAGACGATGGCGATAAGCGAGTGGCCGGAACACGAACGGCCGCGGGAAAAGCTGCTGCAACGGGGTCCCCAGGCGCTCTCGGACGCCGAACTGCTGGCGATATTCATCCGCACCGGCGTGCCCGGCAAGACCGCCGTGGACGTGGCGCGCGACCTGCTCGCGCGCTTCGGTGGCTTGCGTGAGATGCTGACGGCCGGCGCCGAAGAGCTGTGCGAACAGCCGGGACTGGGCCAGGCCAAGTACGTGCAAATGCAGGCGAGCCTCGAACTCGGCCGGCGCTTCCTGGCGGAACGGCTCAAGCGCGAGGCGACCCTCGGCTCCACCCGCGACACGAAGGATTTTCTCCAGGCGCAGTTGCGCGACCGCAAGAACGAAGTGTTCGGCGTGCTGTTTCTCGACAACCGACACCGGGTGCTGGAGTTCGAGGAGTTGTTCCAGGGCACGCTGAACGGCACTGCGGTCTATCCGCGCGAGGTCGTCAAGCGCGCCCTCAAGCACAACGCCGCCGCCGTGATATTGGTGCACAATCATCCCTCCGGGGTGGCCGAGCCCAGCCGCGCGGACGAGCTTCTGACGACCCGCCTCAAGGAGGCGCTGACCCTGGTCGATGTCCGGCTGCTGGACCACTTGGTGGTAGGGGATGGCGAGATGGTCTCGTTCAGCGAGCGGGGGCTGATTTAGCCGCGGATCGGCAGAATCAGGAGCCATGGCAAGCCTCTACCATGTGACTGCCATATCTGGTATAAAAGCCGTCCTTTATGAGCCCTCGGGGCGCCAGTTTAGGGAGAATTCCGATGTCGAGAGTATGTCAGGTGACGGGCAAGCGCGTACGCACGGGCAATAACGTGTCCCATGCGAACAACAAGACCCGCCGCCGCTTCCTGCCGAATTTGCAGAACCGCCGCCTGTGGGTGGAGAGCGAGAAACGCTGGGTGTCGCTGCGCCTGTCGAGCCAGGGTCTGCGCACCATCGACAAGAAAGGCATAGACGCCGTGCTGGCCGAGATGCGCGCCCGCGGCGAGAAGGTTTAAGGAGCAATTATGGCCAAAGCAATCCGCGAAAAGATCAAGCTCGTCTCCAGCGCCGGTACGGGACATTTCTACACCACGACCAAGAACAAGCGCACCACCCCCGACAAGCTCGAGTTCAAGAAATACGACCCGGTCGTGCGCAAGCACGTCGCCTACAAGGAAGCGAAGATCAAGTAGAGTCTCGCCCGATTCGATAAAAAAGCCCGGCTTTGCCGGGCTTTTTGTTTTCAGGAACCCGGCCTGGCATCGGCTAGACTTGGATAAAGGGTTCATTCGAAGCGTCCGGCTATGTACAAGCCCCGGTTTTTCTGACATAAATATCGACCGTAGCGAACGACGAGTTACGGAAGGCCGTGTCGTGTATGCACTGAATCAGCAAGTTCTGAGGACCGACGCATCGGGGATGCCGCTTGAATGGATTGATTTCAAAGAGGCCGTGCGGGTCTATCATCTCGGGCAGGTGGCCTACACCTGCGGCGTGCCGCTGTACCGGATCCGCGGCGGTCACAACGCCGTCACCGGCAAGCGCTCCGTTGTAGAAATCAACTCCATCATCGCCACCCACGGCGACAGCCACGCGGTCCTGAAGGCGCGGGCGCATTATGTTCCGCCGCTGAACAACCAGACGCTGTTCGCCCGCGACGCTCACCTGTGCATGTACTGCGGCACCCAGTTTTCCTCGCGCGGCCTGTCGCGCGACCACATCATCCCGCTGAGCGTCGGCGGCACCGACACCTGGAACAACGTCGTCACTGCCTGCAAGCGCTGCAACAACCACAAGGCGGGGCGCACCCCCGAACAGGCGGGGCTGGAACTGCTCGCGGTGCCGTTCATGCCGACGCACGCCGAATACATCTTCCTGCAGGGCAAGCGTATCCTCGCGGACCAGATGCAGTTTCTCCTGGCGCATTTCCCGCGTCACAGCCCGTTGCACAAGCGTCTGGCCAGGCCGGCGTGAGCAAGGTCACGGGCCGAACCCAATAAAAAAACCCGCCGAAGGCGGGTTTTTTTATTGGGTCAAAGCAAGTGACGATCAGGCCGGCGTGGGTGCCAGCGTGTAGGTGCGAAGCTTCTGTGCAAAATTGCGCAACGCTTCGATGCCGGTGGCCTCGGCCTCGTGACACCATTCCTGCAAGGCCAGCCGCAGATGTTCCTGCGTGGTGGCAGAACGCTGCCAGATGTCCTGCAGTTTCTGCTTCATGGTGTACACGGTCTTGAGCGTGCCGTTTTTTTCCAGCGCCTTGTCCAGCCACTTGTGCGAGGCTTCGTCGAGCAATCCCGCCTCGCGCACCATCAACCGGCGCGCGCGCTTGAGCAGTGCCCAGGATTCGCGGTCGGCGCGGTCGGCCTTTTTCAGTTCCTCGCGATGGACGTTCTTCATTACCTCGCGCGCGAACTGCGCCATCACGTGGAAGCGCCCGGCGATCACCGCCTTCACCGTCTCCACGTCGATATGCTGCTTGGCCGTGTCGCAGGCAAGTTCCGGCGGGATTTTCTTGACCCGCGCCAGCGCCAGCATTTCCATGAGGCGGATATACATCCAGCCGATGTCGAATTCCCACCACTTAGAGGAAAGCTTGGCGGAACTGCCGAAGGTGTGATGATTGTTGTGCAGCTCCTCGCCGCCGATCAGGATGCCCCACGGCACGATGTTGGTAGAGGCGTCGGCAACCTCGAAATTGCGGTAGCCCCAGTAATGGCCGATGCCGTTGATGACGCCGGCGGCGAACAGCGGTATCCATATCATCTGCACCGCCCAGATCGTGATGCCGATCGGGCCGAACAGCAGCACGTCGATCAGGAGCATCAGCACGATGCCCTTGCCGTTGTGCGGCGTGTAGACCGTGCGCTCCAGCCAGTCGTCGGGCGCGCCGTGACCGTACTTCTCCATCGTTTGCCGGTTCTTCGCTTCCTGACGGTAGAGATCGGCGCCGTCGAGCAGCACCTTCTTGATGCCCTTCACCTGCGGACTGTGCGGATCCTCGGCCGTTTCCACCTTGGCGTGGTGCTTGCGATGGATCGCGGCCCATTCCTTGGTGATCATGCCGGTGGTCAGCCACAGCCAGAAGCGGAAGAAGTGACTGACGACGGGGTGCAGGTCGAGCGCCCGGTGGGCCTGATGACGGTGCAGATAGATGGTGACGGCGGCGATGGTGATGTGAGTCAGGACAAGTGCGGCGACGAGGTATCCCCACCATGGGAGACTGATCAGTCCTTCAAGCATTCGTAAAACCCCGTTTCATTTGACAATATATTATGCAAGTATAACAGAAAGCACCTCCGACCGCGTGTTTTCACGCGAGACCCGACAAAAGGCGCTCCCATTCTGATATATGCCGGTACCGAAGACTCCCTCGCTGACCACGGACATCATCATCGAACTGACCGATCGTCCGGACGTGCCGATCGTGCTCATCCGGCGCAAGAATCCGCCGCACGGCTGGGCCCTGCCCGGAGGGTTCGTGGACGTCGGTGAATCGCTCGAGCAGGCTGCGGTGCGCGAGGCCGAGGAGGAAACGGCGTTGCGCGTGAAACTCAAGCTGCTGCTGGGTTGTTATTCCGATCCGGCGCGCGATCCGCGCAGTCACACCGCCTCGGCGGTGTATGTCGCGGAGGCGACGGGCGAACCGCGGGCGCAGGACGATGCCGCGGGCGTGGCGGTATTCAGTCCGGAGGGTTTGCCTTCGCCGCTGGTTTTCGACCACGCGCGGATTTTGCGCGACTACCTGATGTGGCGGATGCAGGGGAAGCTCCCGGGCCCGCAAATTCCCTGATGTAGACGTCGCGCTGCGGGAACGGCAGGCTGATGCCCGCGGTCTTGAAGTCCTTCCAGATGTGCCGGAAAAGATCGGAGCGCACGTCGCCGCCGCGCTCGGGGTCGTCGATCCAGACCAGCAATTCCAGGTTCACGCCGTTGTCGCCGAAACCGCTCACGACCGCCGCGGGGGCGGGATTCTTCAGCACGCGCCCGTGCTCCCGCGCGATGCGCTCGAGACGCGCGATGACCTGTTCCGGGTCGTCGTCATAGCCGGTCTGCACCGGCAGCCGCAGGCGGATGCGGCGGTCGCCCTCGTAGGACCAGTTGGTGATGTCGGAGGTCATGAGATTTTCGTTGGGCACCAGAATGTCCATGCCGTCGCGCGTGCGAATCACGATGTGGCGCGTGTGCAGCGCCCTGACCGTGCCGAAGGTGTTGCCGAAGCTGATGACGTCGCCGGGGCGGATGGAGCCTTCGAAAACCAGAATGAAACCGCTGATAAAATTGCTCACCACGCGCTGCAGGCCCAATCCCAGCCCGACGCCGAGCGCGCCGCCGAAAACCGCGAACGCCGTGATGTCGATGCCGGCCATCATCATGGCCATGAGCACGGCGAAGGTCAGCAGCGTTATCTTGACGAGCTTGGACAGCGCGATCTTCATGCTGTCCTCGAGAACGCGGCTCTGTTGCACGCGGTGGCGTATGGTGTTGGCCAGCCACAACGCGACCAGCAGCATGACCGCGATCGACAGCACGAAACTCACGACGTTAAGCAGCGAGATGCGTACCTTGCCGAAGTTCAGCGCGTAGTCGTCGAGCAGCTGCTGGATCCAGGGCAGCCAGTCGAGAATGTGCAGCGCGACCAGGGTCCAGATCGTAATCGTCAGCACGCCTTCCCAGGCCTTGAGCGGTCCGCCGGGGCTCAGGCTGTGGCGCAGCACGAACACGCCCATGCGGATCACGGCCAGCGCGCCGGCGAGGATCATCGCCGGGCGCAGCAGGCCGGTGGGCCAGCCGTGATTGCGCAGGATCGCGGAGACCGCCAATAACCACAGCCACAACAGCAGCGGAACGAGGGCGAGCGCACCGGTGCGCATCGCGGTGCGACGCATGCCCTCGACGCCGCCCGCCTCGGTGGCGCTTTGCAGGCGCGGCAGCAGCTTGTCGCCGATCAGTTTCGCGATCAGCAGCCCGGCCAGGAACAGGCCGATCTGCCACCAGGTGTACGGCGAATTCAGGAAATCGCGGATCGCGGCGCTGGAGGGAAGGGCTTCAAGCAGATCTTGCATGCGCGGAAGGCAACTCCGGGCGGCCGACGGCGCCCTTCGTGCCTAGGATAACGAGTCGTCCGGCCAAAAAAAAGCCCGCGGGGAGCGCGGGCTGGAGGAGAGAGACAGCACGCTGTCTCAGGGCTTCATTCGTACACGGTCATTCCGATTCATTCTGGACATCCCGGTTCCGCCATGTCCCGTTTCATGGCTTCAGGTAGGCATATCCTTCCTGCTGGAGTTTGGTTACCTCGACGACACCGGAGGGAACCAGCTTCGCTTCCGGAATCACTTTTTTCGGATCGATCTTCCGGCGCTCCAGGGTGATTTTGCAGACTCGGAATTCCACCCCTTTCGCGGCAAGCGCCGCGACAGGGCCGCTATACGGATTTCCATTCTTGTCTTCCGCGCCTTCCAGCAGGAAGTCAACCCCGGCGCTATGAGTGACTACAACGATCTTTGCCGTGGGGTCTACGGCCAGGTGATTGCTGATATTCCGCAGCGCATCGGTGGCCTGCTCATTTCCAAGGTTGACGTGGTAGACGACCTTGTTGGCTCCGGCGGCGTGACTCGCGTTGACCGGAATCAGGCTGAGCGGGAGCAGGGCGATGAGGCCAAGTAAAAAAAGTTTGCGCATGAATGACTCCTCCTTGCTGGTTATGTAATTAGCGAAATATTCAAACCTGTAAATAGGCCCAGCCCTCGTGCTGCCGGCGCATGATCTGCGCCACGCCGGAGTCGATGGTGACGACACCGGGCAGCAACTTCGCCGTGAACCCCAGTTCCTGCTGGTAACGGTCGATGGTATTCTGGCAGGCAACAAACGTCAGCCCGTGATATTCCTTTTGCATTTTCTGGATGCGCTCGGCGTAGGGCGATATGCCGGCGAGCAGCAGGTTCAGTCCCTCGCCGTTGGTGATCACCTCCACCCGCGCCTTCTGATGCGAACGCTGGTAATGTTTCATCAGGTCTTCGACATCATCCAGCACCGCCTTGAGATGTTCGGCATGACCGTCGCTCACATGGATCAGTACCTTGGCCGGGATGTCATTGCCGGGCCCGTTCTGGGCAACGGAAACAACCTGGTTCACCGGCGGCTGATGCAGAAACCAGCCGGTGATACCGCCGATGATGAGCATCATTCCGGCGGCCACGCCGAGACCGATTTTCCGTCCGGCGGAAAACGTCGCCATCCCGCGGGCGGGCATGGGCGGCTGCTTGTACGCGAGCTGCACCAGGTCGCGGGTCTTGCGCAGTTCACAGATCTGCCGGCTCAGCGCTTCGTCGCCGGCCAGGCGCGCGTAAACTTGCGCCTTCTCTTCGGCCGTCAACTGGTCGTCAACGAAGGCGTTGAGAAATTCGTCGGAAAAATTCTGTTCCTGGTTGTTCATTTGATTCTCCGGATTTTCAATTCTTCAGCAGCGGTTTTGGGAGCGAAATCTCCCAGCAGGTCCTTGAGGGCGTAACGCGCCCGGCACAGGCGGCTCATGACCGTTCCGATCGGCACGTTCAGGATCTGGGCCACTTCCAGGTAGCTCAGGCCCTGAATGTCGACCAGCGTCACGACCTGGCGCTGGCCTTCCGACAGTCTGGCGATGGCCTCCCTGACCTTGAGGACCACTTGTTGCTCGCTGCTCTCCTTCTCCGGGGTGGATTCATGGGTTATGGTATTTTCGTCGATCTCTTCCGTGACGCGACTGCGGCGGAAGTGATCGCGGTAACAGTTCGACAGGATGCTGTACAGCCACGCCTCGCCGGCGTTCGGGTCGCGCAACTGGCCGGATTTCTGCAGCGCCTTGGCCAGGGTCTCCTGCACCAGATCGTCCGCGAGCGCGGCGCTGTGCGTCCAGGCATAGGCGATGCGATACAGCCGCAGGCGATGCTGTTCGAGCCTTGCCTTGTCTTCGCGGGTACGCCCCAGGAAATTGAAAACGTCCATCGTCGGGCCTGAAAAGAGTGATTACCGGTGCCGGTGACTATTCCCCAAAGACGGGGGTGGATCGGGATTTATTCCGGGTTTCGGGTATTCCCATCATTATAAGCAAGTCAGCCGGGTTACGGCCCTAGCGGGGGGATTTCGCGGTTCAAACCCTGTTCCGGGCATTCCTGCCCGTCCAGCAGCACCCGTCCGTTTTCAATGGACAGGCGGCCGGCGAGGAACCAGCCGATGGCCAGCGGGTATATGCGGTGTTCTTCTTTAAGCACACGTTCCGCGAGGGTTTCGGGCGTGTCGTCCGGGAACACCGGCACCGACGCCTGAACGATGACCGGACCGCCGTCCACTTCGTGCGTGACGAAGTGGACGCTCGCGCCGTGAACCGTCGCGCCGCTTTGCAGAGCGCGCGCGTGGGTGTTGAGTCCGGGAAACGCCGGCAGCAGCGAAGGATGGATATTGAGCAACCGCCCGGCGTAATGATCGATGAACGCGTCGCTCAGGATGCGCATGAATCCGGCGAGCACCACGGCGCGGGGACGATAGAAATCGATCTGGCGCATCAACGCCTGGTCGAATTGTTCGCGCGTGGCGAAACCGCGATGATCAATCGCGTGCACGGGAATCCCCGCGGTGCGCGCCCGCGCCAGTCCCGGCGCGCCGGGCTGGTTGCCGATGACGGCGCGGATCTCGGCCGGCAGGCGACCGGCGTTCACTGCGTCGATGATCGCCTGCAGATTGCTCCCGCGACCCGAGATCAGCACCACGATGCCGGCGCGCGCCGCGGTTCCGCGTCCGGCGTCCGGCTGGTCGGCTGAAGAGGGTGGCGGTGTCAAAGTGGGATATGACCCTTGAACGTTCCGGCGGTTTCTTCCGGGGCGGATCTGTTTTCCGGGAAAGGCCGTCGGTCAATTGAGAATGACGACCTGATCCTCTCCCGCGTGCGGTTCGACGTGGCCGATGATCGAGGCGGTTTCGCCGGCGGCGGCGAGCAGCTTCAGGGCCTTTTCGGCGTTGGCCGCGTCGAGCGCGAGCACCATGCCGATGCCGCAATTGAAGGTGCGGTACATTTCGAAATCCTCGACGCCGCCCATTTCCTGCAACCAGTCGAAGATCGCCGGGCGCTTCCACGCGCGCGAGTCGATCACGGCACGCACACCTTCGGGCAGCACGCGTGGCACGTTGCCCGGCAGGCCGCCGCCGGTGATGTGCGCCGCCGCGTGCACCGGCAGCTCGCGCAGCAGCGCGAGCAGCGACTTGACGTAAATGCGCGTGGGTGCGAGCAACACGTCGCCCAGCGGCTTTCCGCCGAGCGGCTGGTCGAGCTTGGCCTTGCGCACTTTGATGATCTTGCGGATCAGCGAATAGCCGTTCGAGTGTGCGCCGCTCGAGGCGATGCCGATCAGCGTGTCGTTCGGCTTCACCTGCGAACCGTCGATGATTTTTGATTTTTCCACCACGCCGACGGTGAAGCCGGCGAGATCGTAATCGCCCGCGCCGTACATGCCCGGCATCTCGGCGGTCTCGCCGCCGACGAGCGCGCAGCCGGCCTGGCGGCAGCCCTCGCCGATGCCGCGGATGACCTGCTCGGCGACGGCGTTGTCGAGCTTGCCGGTGGCGTAGTAATCGAGGAAGAACAGCGGCTCGGCGCCCTGCACGACGATGTCGTTGACGCACATGGCCACGAGGTCGATGCCGATGGTGTCGTGGCGCTTGAGTTCGATGGCGAGCTTGAGCTTGGTGCCGACGCCGTCGGTGCTCGACACCAGCACCGGCTCGCGGTACTGGCCCGGCGGGATTTCGAACATGGCGCCGAAACCGCCGACCCCGGCGAGCAGCCCGGGACGCCGCGTGGCGCCCGCGATCGGCCGGATCGCGTCGACCAGCGCGTCGCCCGCGTCGATGTCCACGCCGGCATCGCGGTAGGTCAGGGAAACGCGCGATTTGTTCACGTCAGGCTCCGGGAATCTTCAGGGATGCGTATGGTAGGGCCAGCCGCGGTTGTCGTAAACATCCAATATATGGATGCCGCCGGCAGCGGTGCCTGCCGGGCGACCGGACTTCGCCGATCAGTGGTCCTGCTTCGCCGGTCCTGCCATTATAATGCCTGCCCATGTCACCCGGCAGGAGCCGGATGCGCGCCCCAACAGGACAAGAGCGACCGGATGTTGAATATTTCCCAACTGCCGAACCTGATCACGATATGCCGCATCGCCCTGGCGCCGGTGATGATTCTGCTGCTGAAGGAGCAGCAGTACGCCGCCTCGCTGGCGGTGTTCATTCTCGCCGGCGTGTCCGACGGGCTCGACGGGCTCATCGCCAAGCGCTTCAACTTCGTGAGCCGGCTCGGTTCGATTCTCGATCCGCTGGCCGACAAGATCCTGCTGGTGAGCAGTTACGTGATGCTCACGCTGCTTGACCAGTTGCCGTTCTGGCTCATGCTCACCGTGGCGTTCCGCGACCTGCTGATCATCGGCGGGTATCTCGTGTACACCTCGATGGTCGGACCGGTGCAGATGCGTCCGAGCTGGCTGAGCAAGGTCAACACCTTCATGCAGATCGCGCTGGTCATCGTGATTCTGGCGCAGCAGGCGCTGCACTGGGTCTACCGGCCGGCGAGCGACGCGCTGATTTACGCCGTGACCCTGACCACGGTCGCCAGCGGCCTGCATTACCTCTGGACCTGGCTGGTGGTCAAGGAAGTCGAGCCGGTGAAGGAAGGCCGTGGCTGACGCGCGCCCGTTGCTGACGATAACTCTGGTCGCCCTCGGCGGCTGGCTGCTGTATCTGCTCGCGCCCGTGCTCACGCCGTTTCTGGTCGGCGGCCTGCTGGCCTACCTCGGCAATCCCGCGGTCAACCGCCTGGTGCGCTGGCATCTGCCGCGCGCGCTCGCGGTCACGCTGGTGTTCGTGCTGTTTTTGCTGCTCGTGGTCGGGTTGCTGGTTTATATCATTCCGCTCTTGCAGGCGCAGATCGTGAACTTCGTCGCCAACGTCCCGGGCTATCTCGACTGGCTGCAACACACCGCGATTCCCCGGATACAGGAACTGCTCGGAGTGAATCTCGCCCTGGACATGGCGTCGCTGCGCCAGACGCTGCTCGATCACTGGCGCGAAGTGGGCAACTGGGCGAGCAACCTGTTCCTTTACGTCACCCGTTCGGGACTGAGCGTGATCGGCTGGATGGTCAACCTGCTGCTGATTCCGGTGGTGACGTTCTATCTGCTGCTCGACTGGGAAAAATTGCTGGCGCGCACGCTGGCGCTGCTGCCGCGGCGGCGCCAGGCCTGGGCGGCCGGACTCGCGCGCGAAACCGACGCGGTGCTGGGCAGTTTCCTGCGCGGCCAGCTGACGGTGATGCTGGCGCTCGCCACGGTTTACTCGGTGGGACTTACGCTGGTTGGTCTGAACCTGGCGCTGCCGATCGGCGTGCTCGCGGGCCTGGCGAGTTTCATTCCCTATGTCGGTTTCCTCACCGGACTGGTTTCCGCGGCGCTTGCCGCGTACCTGCAGTTTCACGGTTGGCCGCCATTGCTGTGGGTGGCCGGGGTTTTCCTCACCGGACAGCTGCTGGAGAGCCTGTGGCTCACGCCGCGGCTGGTGGGGAACCGCATCGGCCTGCATCCGGTCGCGGTGATCTTCGCGGTGATGGCGGGCGGACAGCTGTTCGGATTCACCGGCGTGCTGCTGGCGCTGCCGGCGGCCGCGGTGCTCAAGGTCTGGTTGGGTCACGTGCACCGGTTTTACGTCGGCGACGATGGCGACTTCGGGAACAAGCGCCGGCGCCGCGTGCGTCCCGCGCCATGAGCCGGCAGCTGGCGCTCAATCTGCGCCTCAAGGACGGATCGTCGTTCAGCAACTTTCTGCCCGGTCCGAACCGCGAAGCGCTCGAACGTCTGCGCGCCGCGGTCGTGGCGGCGACGGCCCGTGACGCCGGGACGGAGGATAAAATCCTGTTCCTGTGGGGCGCGGAAGGTTGCGGCAAGTCGCATCTGCTGCAAGCCGCCTGCCGCCTGGCGCAGGAACTGGGCGCGGCGCCGCTGTACGTGCCGCTGGCCGACGTCGCCGCGCTGTCGCCGTCGCTGCTGGAAGACGCCGAGCAGGCGCTGCTCGTCTGTCTCGACGACGTGGAACGGATCGCCGGCGAGCCCGAATGGGAAGCGGCCTTGTTCAGCCTGACCGAACGCCGGCGCGCCACCGGCGGTCTGCAAATCTGCGCCGCCAATGCGCCGCCGGCGCGTCTCGGTTTGCGCCTGCCGGACCTGAGCAGCCGGCTCGCCTGGGGCGCGGTTTACGCGTTGCAGGGACTCAGCGATGTGGAGAAACTCGAGGCGGTGCGGCTGCGCGCGCGCAACCGCGGACTCGACATGCCGGAGGACGTGGTGCAGTACATCCTCAGCCGTTATCCGCGCGACATGCACTCCTTGTTCGATCTGCTGGAGCGCATCGACCGCGCGTCGCTCAGCCAGCAGCGGCGCGTGACGATTCCGTTCCTGCGCCGCCTCGAAGAAGCGGGCCGCGAAGATACCGGCACTGCTTAGAGTATCTCCAGAACTTTCTCCGGCGGCCGTCCCAGCGCCGCCATGTTACCGGACACCACGATCGGGCGTTCTATCAGGCGAGGGTATTTGACCATGGCGCGGATAATGTCGGCGTCGGTGATGTCGGGCCGGTCGAGCTTGGCCTGCTTGTATTCGTCTTCCTTGGTGCGCAGCAATTCGCGCGGTTGCAGGCCGAGCAGTTTCAGCAGCCGTTTGAGTTCCGCCTCGGTGGGCGGCGTGACGAGATATTCGATGACCTTCGGTTCTATGCCGCGTTTTTCCAGCAGTGCAAGCGTCTGCTGCGATTTGCTGCAACGGGGATTGTGATAGATCGTGACGGGCTTCAATGAAGCCCTACTCGCTCCGCTCGTTCGTCCTGTCATAAGAAGATCTCCGGATTCTCGTCGGGTGTTGAGGTATCTTAGAATAATGATTTTCACCGCAGGACTGCGTCGGCGGCAAGTGCCGGCGGGCATAATTCGGCTACCATAGGGACATGAACTTTCTCCGGGCCTGCTTTCGGTTGCTGCGCTGGGTCGTGCAACGGTTCCGCGAAGACCGTTGTACGCGCGTGGCCGGGGCCTTGTCGTTCACGACGCTGCTGGCGCTGGTGCCGCTCACGGCAGTCATGTTCGCCATCTTTTCGCGTTTCGAGATATTTGAATCGTGGATGACGACGGTGCAGGAATTCATCTACGGCAATTTCGTCCCGGCCTCGGGGGAGGTCGTCAGCCGTTATCTGCAGAAGTTTGCCGCCAACGCGGGGAAGCTTACCGCCTGGGGATTGCTGTTCCTCTTCCTCACCTCGCTCATGCTCATGGCCACGATCGAGCGGGTGTTCAACGACATCTGGCATGTGCCGCACACCCGAAAGCGCCTGCACCGTTATCTCGGTTACGGCGCGTTGCTGGTGCTGGGACCGATGCTGATCGGCATCAGCCTGTCATCCACCTCCTATCTCATTTCCTTGCCGCTGTTCGCGCGCAACGCGCCGCTCGGCGACCTGAAGGTGTTTTTGCTGGCGGCCGCACCGGTGACTTTCGAATGGCTGGCGTTCTGGGCCTTGTACGTCGTGGTGCCGAATTATCACGTGCGGCTGCGCCACGGACTGATCGGCAGCCTGATCACCACCGTGGCTTTCGAGATCGCCAAGCGCGGCTTCGCGTTTTTCGTGACGCACTTCGCAAACTACAAGGCGATCTACGGGGCGGTGGCGGCGTTGCCGGTGTTCCTGATCTGGATTTACCTGTCGTGGACCATCATCCTGCTGGGGGCGGTGGTGACGGCGACGCTGCCCGAATGGCGGCGTCCGCAGGCCGTGCGTCGCTGGCGCCGGAGGCGTCCGGCGTAGCGGGGATTCAGGCGTTCATCGTGTCAAAGCTGAATTGTTCGAACGAATGGCTCGCCTCAAGGATTCTGGCGGGCGCGATCCGGTACAGCCGATAACCGTTGTCCATGAATATCTCCACGCCCGGCTTGCAGATGCCGCGCTGGACGATGAGGGTCTGCGGCTGCTTGAGCGGCCTGATTTCCGGCAGCAGCAGCGCCGGAAGAAAATCGCTTTCAATTTTCTTTTCCGACACGGTCTTGATCACCGCGGGTTCGGCGCTTGGCGCCAGATGCTGGATGCCGATCTCGACGTTCGATGAGCCCGGGCTTCTCACCCAGCGGATCACGCCCACGCCCCAGGCGCTGCCGATGCCGGGCGGGCGGGTGATCACGAGGTCGCCGACGTGGACCGGCACGCGGATCTGGCCGCTCTTGGACAACGCCAGTCCGCCGGCGCTTTCGTCCGCGACGTCCCAGGTCGAATATTCCCGCTCGGCCATGCGCGCCACGGCCGGTTTTTTGTCGTCAATCCCGAGTTGCATGCGCTGCGGCATCGGGCCGACGAAGTTGGAGCTGACGACGAATTTTTTCCCGCCGTTGATCCAGTAGTTGATGGCATCCAGGCCGACGGCGATGTCCACCTGATGGCCGTCGCGGTGACTGCGACGGAAGCTGCGCTGCGGGTTGACGCCCCAGGCGCTGATGAGGCGCTTGAGCAGATCCTGGCCACTTTCCTGGAAAAAGTTTTCCCGCAAGCCCTCGGACGGCGGCAGTTGTCCGTTCTTGAGCAGCGTCAGTTGTGTATGCGTGAGGCGCGCCAGCTCCACGGTATTGAGCAGCCGGTAAGGGGGCGTGTGCTTGTTCAGCACGGCATCCGCCGAATAAACGATACCGGCGCGGTCCTTTTCCTGATCGATCAGGAACTGGCAGGTGGGGTTGTACTTCTGCGCGACATCGGACAACTGCGCGAGCGAGGCCCAGCGGTCCAGATAATGATGAACCCGGTCGACCATGCGCGGAGGCAGGTGATAGGGGTCGCTGAAATCGAGCAGCAGCGCCTGCTTGTACGCGTGGCTGACGCTGTTTCGGGGCAGCGCCTTGTTCAGCGGATCATCGATTTCCAGCTCGACGAGCTTCAGTTTTTCCGCGTGCGCATGCAGCGTGTGGATTTCCTTCCAGGTTTCCGGCGGATAAGGCGAGTAGGTCTGATAGGAAACCGCCAGCACGTCGGTGAGGCAGCGGATGGCGCGCTGGATCGTGAGCGCGGTAACCGCCAGTTCCTTGCGGTCACCGGGCTTGGCGGCAAGGTTCAGCACCAGGCGCTTGTAGCCGTTGGCCATTTCCTGCTGCAGCTGGCGGTTATGCTCGGCGACGGTCTTGTGCTTTTCCGGGAGCGGCAGCGGCTGGCCGACGTACTGCCTGGCGAGCTCGAGCGATATCTCGTTGACCGGGTAACGGAACAGTTCCAGCAGTTGCAGGCGGAGCGTGTCGTCGAATTCGACGCGGTTGTGGATCGACAGGGTCGAAAGCAGCTTGCGGCTGGTCTCGGCGATGTTGAGCAGCGGCAGATCCTCGAGCCATTTTTTTACCTGTGGTGGCTGCAACTCCATGTCGCCGGGATTGCGCGCGGACAGGCTCGGCACGGACAGGACCAGGGTCATTCGATACTCGCCGGGTTTTATATCAGGTATCTTATCAGGAGAGTGTAGATCCCGGTTTGATAGTTCACCATTTCAGGTTGTCGGCGCGGAACGCGACCGGTCGGCAGGCCCGACGGGGTAATCCGGGCCGCGCTAGCGGCGGGGAGCGGCGATGTTGCCTTCGATGGCGGCGCGCTCGACGAGACGGTCGAACTCCTCGGTGCTCATCAGGCCTTTTTCCGCGACCACGTCGCGCACCGGCCGCCCGCTGCGCTCGGATTCCTTGGCCACCTCGGCCGCGGCGCTGTAGCCGATGGAGGTGTTGAGCAGCGTGGCGAGACCGACGCTGGTGTGCGCCAGCTCGCGGCAGCGCTCGCGATGCACCTTGAGGCCGCGCAGGCCTTTTTCGGTCGCGGCGCTCATGGCGTTCGTGAGCCAGTCCATGGCATCGAACAGCGCCGAGCCGAGCGCCGGCATCATGACGTTGAGCTCGAGCTGCCCCGCCTGGGTCATCAGGGCCACGGCGTGATCCTGCCCGAGCACCTGGTAACACACCTGGTTCAGCATTTCGAACATGACCGGATTGACCTTGCCCGGCATGATCGAGGAGCCCGGCTGCACCGCCGGCAGCTCGATTTCGCCGAAGCCGGTGCGCGGACCCGACGCCAGCAGGCGCAGGTCGTTGGCGATGCGCGTGAGCTCCAGCGTCAGCGCGCGGATCGCGCCCGAGAGCTGCAGCAGGTCGTGCATCGACTGCATCTGCGCCGCGAGATCGTCGGCGGCGCGCACCGGCTCGCCGGTGAGGCGCGCCAGTTCCTCGGCGACGTGCGCGGCGTAACCCGGCACGGTGTTGAGCCCGGTGCCGGCGGCCGAGCCGCCGAGGCCGATCTCGCACAGCAGCGGAAGGGTTGCGCGCAGCTGATGTGCGCTGCGGCGCAGAATCCAGGCATAGGCGGCGAACTCGCGTCCGAGCGTCGTCGGCACCGCGTCCTGCAGATGCGTGCGTCCGCTCTTGACGGTATTCGCTTCGCGGCGGGCGATGGCTTCGAGCTCGTCGGCCATGCCGTGCACGGCGGCGAGCAGCCGCGGCAGTTTGGCGAGCACGGCGAGACGGATCGCCGTGGGAATGGTATCGTTGGTGCTCTGACCCATGTTCACGTGGTCGTTGGGATGCACCGGCTTGTAATCGCCCTTTTTGCCGCCGAGCGCCGCGTTCGCGAGGTTGGCGATCACCTCGTTGGTGTTCATGTTGTGCGAGGTGCCGGCGCCGGCCTGGAACCGGTCGACGACGAATTCATCGAGATGCTTGCCGGCGATCAGCGTGTCCGCCGCCTTGATGATGGCATTCGCCAGCCGCGGTTCGAGGGCGCCGGCCGATTCGTTGACCACCGCCGCGGCGCGCTTGATGCGGACATGGGCGACGATGAAATCGCGGTCCGGCCGTCTGTCGGAAATCGGGAAGTTTTCCACCGCCCGCGCCGTCTGTATGCCGTACCAGGCGTCGAGCGGGACCGGGTACTCGCCCAGCGAATCTTTTTCGGTACGGAATTTTTTGCTCATGGCGGACTCCAATCCAGACACGCAGAGGGATTATAAGGTTGGCGTCGCGGGAATGCATCCGCGCGCCCATGCATGAATTTCCCAACGGAGGTTGACGTGCTGCATCGAATCAGGCTGTTTGTCGTGTTGTTGCTGATGTTGCCGGGGCTGGTCCTGGCGGCGGGGCCGGATATCCGGCTCAGGGACATGGACGGCAGGGATCATGACGTCGGCGAATTCATCGGCCAGGGGAAGTGGACCATCGTCGCGATCTGGTCCGCCGACTGTCCGATCTGCCGGCGCGATATTTATCATATGACTTTCTTCCATGACGAGCACCGCAAGACCGACGCCACGGTGCTGGGCCTGTCCATCGACGGCCAGACCGGGCGCGACAAGGCGCGCGCCTTCGTCAACGACCAGAGCCTCAACTTTCCCAACCTGCTCGGCGAGCCGGACGACCCGGGCCGGCTCAGCGGCGCCATGTTCATCGGCACGCCCACGTATTACTTTTTTTCTCCCGACGGGAAATTCATGACCCAGCGCATCGGTCCGGTGACGCAACAGCAGGCGGAAGAGGTGATCCGCGGCCTGAAAAAGCGTCTGGCGCCGAAGCCGGGCTGATTCGCGCGGGTCGGGGATGAACCGTTGCCGGCATTTTCGGGTGTCCGGACGGGTGCAGGGCGTGTTCTTTCGCGCCGCGACCGAAGCCGCCGCGCGCCGACTGGGCCTGACCGGCTGGGTGCGCAACCTCCCCGACGGCAGCGTCGAGCTGCTCGCCTGCGGCGAGGAAACCAAACTCAAAGAGCTGGAAAAGTGGTTGTGGCAGGGACCGCCACGGGCGCGGGTCGAGCAGGTGCAGGCATCGGAGACGCCGCCGCAGTCATTCGACGACTTCAGCGTTCGTTGAGTTACTGCCGGAACCAGCGGGTGCGCAGTGCCTTGTCGACCTTGAGCGAATAGTCGCGTTCGCGCGTGCCGTTGTAACGCTTGAGCGCGGCGTACAGATTGCCTTTTTCCTTGTCGAGATAATATTTGAGTATCGTGCAGCCGAGCCGCAGGTTGGTCTGGAGGCGGAACAGGCTGTCGCCGGGCCGGCCGATTTCCTTCAGCCAGAATGGCATGACCTGCATCAGACCGCGCGCTCCCGCGGACGAAATCGCATACTGATTGAAGTTGCTTTCCACGTCGATGACCGACAACACCACCTCGGGCGAAAGACCGGCGCGGTTCGCTTCGTAGTGCACGTTCTTCAGCAGTTCCACGCGGTAACCCGCCTCGGGCACGCGCGACGAAAGCCGGCGCGACATGTCCGCGAGCCAGACTTCGCCGTCGAAGCGGTCATGGAAGCTGTCGGTTTCCTGCGCCGCCTTCTTCACCAGCAGACGCAATTCCGGGTCGATCGGCGCCGGTGCGGCGGCTTCGACGCCGCCGGCCGGGGCGAGACCGGCAACCAGCGTCAGCACAAGACCGGTCAGCATCGATCTGGCGATATTCATAAGCGGCCGGGAACTATGGACATTGACGGCAACGGGAGTGATCATGACAAAGTGATAAAGGAATTATAGACAGCAATGTCCGTTTGTCGCGAATCATCAAGATCGAACCGTGGTTGAACCGGGACATCGCATGGCCAAATCCACGCAAAGCCCCGCCACCGGCGCGTCGTCCGGGACGCACGAGGCGGAACCTTGGCTGACCGAGGGTCGTCCGGCGGAGGAGCAGGAATTCCTGCGCCGCGCCGTGGCCCTGGCCGCCCGCGCCCATGCCGGGCAGCGGCGCGTTTCCGGCGAACCCTATGTCCAGCATTCGCTGGCGGTCGCGAAAATCCTCGCCGAGCTGGGTCTCGACCATGAATCGCTCGCCGCCGCCATCCTGCATGACGTGGTCGAGGACGGCGGCGTGACGCTGGACGACCTGCGGCGCGATTTCGGCGCGCGCGTCGCCGCGCTCGTCGACGGCGTGACCAAGATGAAAGTGATCCAGGAATTCCAGAGCGAACCCTCCGGCTCGCGGCGCGAGCACGCCCAGGCCGAGAGCCTGCGCAAGATGCTGCTGGCCATGGCCGAGGACGT
>JACXTT010004422.1_pt1 | contig 20887 bp, 16 predicted proteins | sample 9270951 | NCBI WGS metagenome assembly JACXTT01 (sample SAMN15532306, study PRJNA645909) | rock metagenome | isolation source: weathered quartz diorite | place: Puerto Rico | collected 2017-06-21
TCTTGGCGCGGCAGTATAGCTGAAGTGTCAGCGAGAACCAAGCCGGCCTTACGAGCTTTGTCCGGGGAAATCCTCAACCCTGTCATTGTTAGGTCTCTCATGCCGACGAGACCGAAACTTCCGATTAACGGGCCACCCGGAAGTTAGACCACAACGCGCCCCCGTGGAATGTCAACTTCCCGTTTGCCGACAATCCGTCCAGAATCTCTTGTTTTGCTTGCAACACCTCCTCTTGTGGACGGTCATGTCCTTGAGCTATATGTCGGAAATACCGACTTGCCCGGCCATCACGAACCGTTCAGAAAAGCCTGGACTCCCCGATCGAATGAGACACAGCTCGGATCCCAGAGGTGATCGTGAGCTAGAAGCGGATTATTGTGCTAAACCGACGCGGCGCAATAAGTCTTGGAAGCGCGGGTCGCTGCGCAGCGGGTCGTAGAGTGGCTCCACTTTGATTGTGACGACAACAGTGGAATGCTTCGAGTAAGCCTTTTGGAGCAGTGCAATAACCTCGTCTCTCCGGTCCGTGCCAACATACGCAACCGACAGCGGCAGCGTCACATCCGATTGTGAATACCGGATAATGTGTTCCAGTTTTGCCAGGGCACGCCGGGCAGTCGCCTGCTGGCCTGAGCGGCCATAGACATAGGCCAAGTAAGTCCAGTACGACAGCTCATTACCATGAGTACGCCACTTCTCTAGTTCGGCCAGCGCATCAGCGAATTGTCCCTTTTGAACGTAGGCCTCAATCAGAGCGCCGGGCCGCGGAAAATCGGGATCCATCTCGCGCACAGTGCGAAATTGCTCGATGGCGCGGTCATATTGCCGGGAGAAGTAAAGGATTGTTCCATGGTCGCGGGCAATGATCACCGAGAGCGGATCGAGCTGGCGCGCCCGCTCGCTTTCCGTCAGTGCGTCATCAAAGCGCCCCTGGAACGAAAGGCACTCCGCATACCACTGGTGAGCCGTGCCGTAGCCGGGGTCCAATTGGATGGCTTGCCTGAATTCTTTCTCCGCCGTTTGCCAGTCATAATCATAATTCTCGGCAACCAGTGCCAGCGATGTGTGGGCCTCCGCAACGCTTGCATCGATTCGTAGTGCTTTGACTGCTGCTTCTCGCGCCTTAGGCATGAACTCATTCTGAGGAACCAAAGACCAAGTGCTCATGAGCCCGTACGTGTCGGCCAGCCCGGCGTAGGCCCGGGCATAGTTTGGGTCCTTGGCGATAGCTTGTTGAAAATACTCCGTCGCCTGCTGAAAACCGTCTTTTGTCCTCTTGTTCCAGAAATAGCGGCCTTTGAGATAAAGGTCGTACGCTTCGTACGAACTAGGGGAGGCAGTGGACTTGCGATCTGCGCTGATGCGCTTGTGATCGCTTCCCAAGATCGGCTGAATCTCGTCGGCAATTTCTTGCGCGATTTCGCCTTGAAGAGCCAACAAGCCGCTCAGTTCGCGATCGTATTGGCGCGACCACACCGGCGTCTGCTGTTTCATCTGGACCAGTTGCGCGGTGATTCGCACTTTGCCGGCATCCCGGCGCACGCTCCCTTCCAGTACGTACTGGACCGCCAGCTCGCGGCCGATCTGACCCAGTTGTTCCTGCCCGTGTTTATAGTGCATAACCGAAGTTCGCGCGATAACTCCGAGGTGCTCCGGATCCAGGTGCCCGAGTTGCGCGATCATCTCCTCGGTCAGGCCGTCGCTAAGGTAGTCTTGCCCCGAATCTCCCGTTAGATTCTCGAAGGGTAGAATCGCCAACATCACTCGTCCGATCGGAGGCTGGGGGCGAACGCGGTCCCGCGTCCACGCAAAATAGCCAGCGAGCACCGCGATTAGAACTGCGGGAATTCCCAGAAGCAGCGGCCACGGGCGGTGGCGCGATTCTTCCGTTTTGGCCGCTCTTTCAAGATGTATCGTTACGACGGGAGCCTCCGGGGCGGACCGCCCGCCTGTTGGGATTTCCTCCACGGGCGCTATAAACCGGTAGCCCAGCCGCGGAAGCGTCTCGATGTATCGCGAGTTTTCCGGGGAGTCGCCCAGCGCCGCGCGCAACTTTTTGATTGCGCTGTTCAAGCCGTGCTCAAAATCCACGAAGGTGTCGGAGGACCACAGTCTCTGCTGCATCTCTTCGCGCGTAATTACTTGTCCCGGTTTCTCCAGCAGGATTGACAGGATGTAAAAAGGCTGGCCGGGCAAGCGAATGCGCACGCCATGTTTACGCAGTTCCTGCGCCGCCAGATTGACCTGGAAGATACCAAAGCGAAGCACACGCGTGGGCGAGAGTTCTTTCTTTTCCGCCACAGCTTCACCAAAGGTTGGGGCCACCCCCTTGGGGCAGCAGTTACCCAATCACGTAACCCACATCCTATCTGCGATTTCGCTGGTCATCAAGAGACCATGTCACGTGCATTGCGTTCCCGTCACTAGTCCCTTAGTTTGCTAGAAAATTCTGTCCCTTTCGTCTTGGAGAGCAGTGATCTAGCCTGCGCCAACGGCGCTACAAGAGGTGTTCCGATGCAGACTTTCCCACTCCAGCAGTCCAGCTTTTCCCGTTGCCTGTCCCAGTTTTTTGCCCAAGGGTCCACGATCACGCGCAAATACACACGCAATATCATCAGCACTTTTTTTCTAGCTGTCGCCACGCTGCTGGCCATTGCGGCGTTGAATGGACAGCAAATCACTTTCATCGCTAACGGAACGTTTTTCGGAAATCCGGGTGGCGCGTCCGAAACCCATAGCACAACCGGAGGTGGCATCGACCTGACGGGACCATTCTTCCAGAGCTTGGGCACTAACGGCCGTTCGTGTGGCAGCTGCCACCAGCCCAGCGACGGTATGTCCGTATCAGCCGCCCATGTCCAAGAGCGTTTCTCGCTAACCCAAGGCCAGGATCCGATTTTCCGCACCGTCGACGGTTCCAACTGCAACCACAATTTCGATGTCTCGACGCTTGCCGGAAGGTCCGCGGCCTAATAGCCTGCTCCGGACGCGCGGCCTGATCCGCATCGCCATCGCTGTCCCTGCAAACGCGGACTATCGAGTGGTCAGCGTGAACAACCCCTACGGCTGCAACGAATCCGATGTAATTTCCATGTACCGTCGGCCTCTGCCCTCTACAAACCTCCGTTTCCTGAGCGCGGTAATGTTTGACGGACGCGAATCATCGGCGGCCACCGGCACAACCAAAATCCTCAACTCGAACTATCCGGCCTCCCTCTTGAATGATCTGGCACATCAGTCCGTGGATGCCACAACTGGACACGCGCAGGGGGACGGCACGAGGCCAACCCCCGCGGAGCAACAGCAGATTGTCAATTTTGAGATGGCACTCTTCACGGCGCAAACCATTGGCAATTACGCCGGCCGATTGGACGCGCATGGCGCGAGTGGCGGACCCCTGCCTCTCGTCACGCAGCCGTTCTTTATCAGTATCAACTCCAGCGTCAACCCTTTGGTCCCCACGCTCGAAACTCCAGGTGGGCTCGTGACGGCTGGCGATCACCATTTTACTCCCGCGATCTTCAACCCCTTTGACGCATGGGCATCACTGCCCGACACCTCCCCGCGGGCGACGGTTGCACGCGGACAGGCCATTTTCAATTCCAAGCCGATCAACATCACGGGTGTAGCTGGCATAAACGACGATTTGTCCGCTGGCGGCCTGGTTGCCGGCGGTATTCCCTCGCTTCAAGGAACCTGCGGCACCTGCCACGATGCTCCGAATGTGGGCAATCATTCCTTCCCGACGCCCTTGGACATAGGAACCGGGAATCCCAGCCCTTCCAACGCGTCCGTCAATCTGGGAGGCCTTGATGTTAGCTACTTGCCGGCCATCACGGTATGCAAATTGGATCTAACTACGAACCCGCCGACACCGACGAGCAATTGCAAGACCACCACTGATCTCGGCCAGGCATTGATTGATGGCAGATTCGACCACGTCGGCAAGATCAAGGGACCGATTCTGCGCGGCCTTTCAGCCCGCGCCCCGTATTTCCATAACGGATCCGCTCAGACACTTCTCGATGCCGTGCAGTTCTACGAACACCGCTTTGGCCTTGTTCTAACACCTCAGGAGGAGTCAGACTTGGTCGCATTTTTGAGCGTTCTCTAGCGCACATCCACTCTGGACTGGGAAATTGGTGGGGAGAAGTGGACGGTTGCGTGCATGGTTGCGCGGGTTCAACGCGATATGCGAGCGATAGATGGGAGCTTACAAGGATTTATGACTCCGGGAAATTTGCGAACGTATTGATCTTCCGCAAGGCACGTTGAGTCAAAAGCATAAAGAGTCTGAGTGGAAGCCCGTCCGAGTTTCGGATGCATGCGAGCGGTGGTCACCGGCGGAGCGGGATCTAGGATTGTCCTGCGAGGGGCTCTCGTGGCCGGAGGAAATAAAGCACAGCGGCCAGTGCCAACCGGAGTAGCGACCGGCCCCAGATTAGGTAGCCGGGATAGAGCCGGCGAAGGTCCAGCGTGTAGAGGGACAGCAAGGGTGTTATGGCCAGGACGCAAAGGCCCACAATGAGCCCATTCACGATAGCGATGTTGCGAACCGGGTCACGCGATGCAAAAAAGAACAAGACACTGAGCATGATCGCCAGTCCGCCCAATTCCCTCATCGCGAAGAGCAACAGGGTGGAGATTTCCGTCTCAGGAGGATAGAGAAGCAAGCGCATGACGAGCGGCTTGCCAGTGAAGACAAGCAGCAGGCCTGCCGCCCCGGTGAACACAGAAACAATACCTAATAGGATTCGCAAAGCCCGATAGGGAGGATTCGACATGGGATTCGGCCTCCTTTGCAAATGGATATAGTGCAAATTTGAGCCCGGAACAAGGGAAACCGTTCTTGGGGGAGGCGGCTGCGCGGCTTGGGACCTGCGTTGAAGATGGATAGGAAGCTCTCCCGCTCGGTTCACCTTCAGTCCACCCACAGTTCATCCTCGGTGCATTGTTCCTGCGCCCGGAACGCGAGAAAGTGCACACCGTTGTTGGAGCTGTTGCAAGAGAAACTGGCGGCAAACCGCCGGAGCCGTGCAAATCCAGGAGGCAGCCGTGGAAACGAAGTTCAATGACAAAGGTCGCAAATGGCTGTGGGGGTTCCTGGCAGTTATCGTGGTGTCGCAACTTTACGTCGTCCAGGAACTGCTCGCAGCGTTCGCCTTCTTCGCGCTGGGCTTTGCAACGATTGGCTTCGTGGTCGCAGGCCTCTACATGCTTCCGCATTGCTGGGAACTGGCCGTGGTGCGTCTTGCCGATATCCGCCGACCGGTCATGAACGTGGCCTCAGTCCGCCGCGAGAGTCAGAAAGCGGCCTAAGGAGCCAGACGCTAACTCACGCCTCCACATGCCTGAGTGCCTGATTAGCGCGTTTCCCGGACAAGTAAGACTTGGAAGTCCCGACGGATGCCCCAGACGGATCCCGTAGACGATTCTAGGTGGGCCTAACTCTCGACGGTTCCGCGGCGCTCACGCTACACTGTGCAATCCATTTTCCGGGGGAGGCTGCATGCGGGCGGTGGTCACCGGCGGGGCGGGATTTCTCGGATCGCATCTCTGCGACCGTTTGCTGGCGGAGGGATGGGAGATCTTGGCGCTGGATAACCTTGTCACCGGCACAGAGACGAATATCGCCCATTTGCTGAAAAATCCGAAGTTCCGAGTTGCGCGCGCGGACGTCTCGAACTACATCGACGTGGCGGGGCCGGTGGACTACGTTCTGCACTTCGCTTCGCCCGCGAGTCCTGTGGACTACCTCAAGCTGCCCATTCCGACTTTGAAGGTCGGCGCTCTCGGCACGCACAACGCACTCGGCCTGGCGCTGGCGAAGAAAGCGAAATTTTTTCTGGCTTCCACGAGCGAATGTTACGGCGATCCGGAAATCTCTCCTCAGCACGAGGAATACTGGGGTCACGTCAATCCCATCGGGCCGCGCGGCGTGTATGATGAAGCCAAACGCTATGCTGAAGCGATGACCATGGCGTACCATCGCTTTCACGGCGTGGATACGCGCATCGTCCGCATCTTCAACACCTATGGTCCTCGCATGCGCTTGAACGACGGCCGTGCGCTTCCGAACTTCGTGTTTCAGGCGCTCAGCGGCAAGCCGCTCACGATTTATGGAGACGGAAAGCAGACGCGCAGTTTTTGTTATGTCAGTGATCTGATCGACGGGATTTACCGGCTGATGCAGTCGGAGGAACATCTGCCCGTGAACATCGGCAACCCGCAGGAAATCACCATCCTGGAATTCGCCGAACGCATCCGCAAACATTTTAATAACGCCCCGCCTCTTGTTTTCGAGCCGCTGCCGCAGGATGATCCGAAACGCCGCTGCCCGGACATCACCAAAGCCCGTCGCATTTTAAGGTGGGAGCCCAAAATTGGACTGGACGAAGGGCTGAAACTCACACTCGATTACTTCAAACACGTTTTTTCCAGAAAAACTGAAAACTAAAACTACTCTCTTCCAAAGGAGAAGTACTCGAATCCTTTTTCCCGCATGTTCTGAGGCGAATAAAGATTTCTTCCGTCGATCACCAGTTTTCGGGCCATGACTTTTCCGGCGCGGTCCCAGTCGAGTTTGCGGAAGACATCCCATTCCGTGCACACGAGCGCGGCATCAGCTTCACGCAATACAACATAAGGATCTTTGTGGTAATTCACCTGCGGAAAGAGTGCTTTGGCGCGCGACATCGCTTCCGGGTCCGTCGCGTGCACCACCGCTCCTTCCTCCAGCAGCCGCTTCACCACTTCCAATGCCGGCGAGAATCGGATGTCGTCGGTGTTGGCCTTGAAGGCCAGGCCGAGCACGGCCACGTGTTTGCCCTTCACCACCCACAACGCCTGATGGATTTTTTCGAAAAAATGATCAATGCGCTGTTTGTTCACGCGCTCAGTGGCTTTCAGGATTTCAAAGTCCACACCGACTTTGGAAGACAGGTAAACGAAGGCTTGCACGTCTTTGGGAAGGCAAAAGCCGCCGTAACCGAGTCCGGCCTTGAGAAATTGTCCGCCAATGCGGGCGTCAAGTCCCATCGCGTGCGTGACTTCCTCGACGTTTGCGCCGAGCTTTTCACAAAGATCCGCGATGACATTGGCATAACTGATTTTCAGCGCGAGAAAGGAATTCGAAGCGTGTTTAATCAGCTCGGCGCTGTTGATGGTGGTGACCAGGAATTCTGCCTTGTTTCCTGGCGGACAGGTTCCATTGTGCACGGGGCACCGGAAAGTCTTCTCCAGAATGGGCCGGTAGATCTCCTTCAGTACCGCCGCTGACGATGGATCCTCTACGCCCACGACGATGCGGTCCGGATGGAAAAAGTCGCCGACCGCGGTGCCTTCGCGGAGAAATTCCGGATTCGACGCCACTTGGAATTTCACGTCGCTGCCCCGTGAGTATGCGGAAAGGGCCCGACTGAGCTCCAGCCCCGTCCGTGCGGGGACCGTGCTCTTTTCAATCACCAGTTTGGGAGCGCGCGCCTCCGCTGCGATTTGCCGCGCCACGTTGTCAATCGCGGAAAGGTCTGCCTCGCCGGAATCTTTTGGCGGCGTGCCCACGCAAATGAAAATGGCATCGCCAGCACGGATCGCTTCACCGGCATCCGCCGTGTACGAAATCCGGGCGGCTTTGCGAGCAGACGCGAGGATTTGCTCGAGGTGCTCCTCGTAGATTGGCACGCCGCCGGCATTGAGTTTGGCGATGCGCTCCCGGTCGATGTCGGTGCAAACCACTTCGTGCCCCGCTTCGGCAAGACAAGCTCCCGTGACCAAACCGACGTACCCACAACCGATGACTGAAAGGCGCAAGACAAGCTCTCCTTGGGTAGATTTTAGTGGAGTTCGGCGCGGTGCGAAACGCTTCGGCCGGTGGGAGTTCCTCCGGATCTAACTTCATAATTAGACGTGAATACTGCGTTCTGCCTTGCCCATCAACAGGCCGCGCAGCCCCAGGAGCACCAGTCGCGGCTGCCGTCGAACCACGTTCCAAAGCAGGCGCGCGGATTCATCGCGGTTGATCTCCCCGAGCGATTGGCGGGTAGAAGCATCCAGTAAGTCAACCAATTGTGAATAATCCTTTTGCTGAAAATGATGCAGCGCGCGGCGGATCAGCCAATGCGTGCCGAGCTCTCGGCGCAATGCGCCAAGCTCCGGGCTCTTGCCATCCTGCAAAAGGGCTTGCGCTACGCCGAGCGCGCCCCGAAATCCCGTGACGATTCCTCCCACGGTGGAAACCTTCACCTGCGCGGCCGCGTCGCCCACCAAATAAACCTCGCCATTCCCGATTTGCCGGTGCACCGGCACCCAGCCACGATAAACCGGTATACGTGCGCCCTGCCATTCGAGCGGCTCCATGTGCTTCTTCTCGAGGAATCGTTCGAAACACCGTTTGGTTTGGACCCCGTTTTCGCCAATTACGCCTACTGCCGCGCGCTCCGGGGATTCAGGAATCAACCAGTAAAAGTACGGCGTGTCATCCGGAACGAACCATACGCGTGTGGTATCCCGGGGACAATCTTTCGGCAGTCGTACGATGGCCTGAACAAGCGGCACGGTTTCGATCGGCGGCCAACCGGAAGCGCGCGCCACGCGGCTGGCCGCACCGTCCGCGCCTACAACACTGTCCGCATGCAATTCCTCGCGCCTGCCGCCGGTTTCGATCTCCACTCGCAACCCGCTGGCATTGGGGCCGATTCCCAGGAAACGCGTGTCGAAGAAAAGGCTGGCTCCGGCCTGCTGTGCCTCTCGTGCCAGAGCGGGAATTAGGTGCGAGCGCTCAATGATGAGGTCCGGCTTCGTCAGCGCCACCTGCGCCGAGCGCCCGTCGGTAAACAATTCGAATCGCCGAATTTCATTGATGATGCTTTCGCGCGCCGACCCCCCCATCTGACTTCGGAAGTGATCTGTGACGATCAGCGTGCGCGCCGCGGGTTCGAATCGCGGTTTCGATTCCAGTACGCGCACCCGGCGTCCGCCACGCGCCACGCTCGCCGCCGTAAACAATCCGGCTGCAGAACCCCCGACGATGATGACTTCCCGTTCGCCCCGGCCTGGCCCGAACTGATTTTCCATGTTCCCCACGGCTTCTGTGCGCCTCAATGACGCGCGTTCCCTGCAAAATCAATTCACGATGGATGTCACACTGAAAAACTTAGCTGCTCCCGTTCGGCCCCTGAGCCTTCCGGGGAGTAGGTGAGAGGACGCCCGGTAAGTATAGCGAATCCACTTTCGGAGGCAAAACCTCAAGGAGCTTGAAAAACCGTGGTGGTAGGCTCGTCCAAACGATCAGTTCTCTGACGCAGCAGACGATGGCTGGCGATCCTGGCGCTCATACGGCGCGCGCTCCAGGTACATCACACCAATGAAGATGATCGCCAATGTGAGAGCGCCAACGAATAATGCACCACCGTTGGAAAGATAGCTGACCAGCACGGCCGCCCCTCCGCCAATCGCACCGAGGACGTAAAGCGTTAGAACTGCCCCGCGATGGCCGAGCCCCAGATTGGAGAGCCGATGCGCTGCGTGATCCTTCCCGGGAGTGGCAAAAGGAAGCAGCCCGCGACGTACACGCGAAATCGTCACCAGTGTCGTATCGAAAATGGTCACGCCCAGGATCAGAATCGGAGCCAGCCAGGAAGCAAGATGGCTTGCGTGTTCCATGCGCAATTTTAGTCCCAGCGTGGCCATCAGGAAACCGAGAAACATCGCGCCGCCATCGCCCATGAAAATTTTTGCCGGCTTGAAATTCCAGCGAAGAAATCCCGTGGCCGCCCCGAGAACCGCCGCCGCCAACGTCGTCACCAGCGTCTGGCCATTTAGATACGCCAGCATAGCGAAAAAGACCGACGCCATTGCGGCAATCCCCGCGCACAGCCCATCCATGTGATCCAGAATGCTGAAAGACGCCGTGATTCCGACCACCCAAATCACGGTAAGGGCGACATCTAGGTATTCGCCGTCTCGTCCACCCAGCAGCACGCTAAAGACCTGCGCGCGAATTCCGCTCACCATCAGGATCGCTGCGGCAAATGGCATACCGATGAATAGTTTTACCTGATGATGAAGCACCCCACGGTCGTCCAGAATTCCGACGCCCGCGACCAGCGTTGCGCCAATCAGAATTCCCACCACCTGCGCACGCGCAGGCCCGTGAAACGCGGACAGCACGGCAATCACGACCGCCCCATACATCGCCAGGCCCCCCAGGAGTGGAATCGGCTTGAGATGGACCTTGCGCGGCCCGGGAAGGTCGACCATTCCGACGCGCAGCGCGAGCGCGCGCACCGGCACCACCAGCATTACCGACGCAAATAGAGCTATGAAAAAAGCCAACAGGCCCGCGGCCATGCAACCTCGTTGTTTATGAATCGTTAAGCGCCGCCGAGTTTGTGCGGCCAGCGCTTTACGTTCCTCATGCCGGATGGGGGTCAGGCTCCCAAGTATCACCCAGATAAAATTTCAGCTGCCCCACGCAGCGCATTTACGATACTCCGGAACTTGGTTCACTTCAAATCCGAAGAAATTGCTACGCCACCAGCCAGCGATTGCGCAGCCGCTCAAGTCCACAAAACCGTTACACGATGAAAAGTTGCGGCTGCCCGGTACAATTGTTGATCGGGTGCCCCGCCCTTCCAATCCGCTCTCGCGGGCGTCAGCGCTCGGTGAGTATGCGGGAAAAAATGCGCTTGACCTCGTCACGATCTCGCGTGGCGTAGTACCAGTCGATGGTGCGCTTCAATCCTTCTCGGAACAGGACTTTTGGTGCCCATCCAAGGAGTTTCTTGGCCAGTGAATTGTCAGCCACGCGATTGAGCGGGCCCGTGGGCATATCCGGGCGCAGTTTGATCTCCGCTTTGTGTCCCGTGAATTCGCAAACCATCTTTGCGCAATCGATCACCCGTATCCGTTCCATCGTGCCGAGGTTGACGGCCGTACCGTCGTTGATTTTTTCGCCAGCCAGGATCGTTCCTTCGACGATGTCGTCAATGTAGGTCCAATTGCGAATTTGCGTTCCGTCGCCCCATACTTCGAACGGATTCTGCTGCAGAAATGCTCGTGCAATCATCGCGATCACGGCGTGGTTTTCCACGCCACGCGGACCGTAGACCGTAAAGTACCTGCAGGAAGCAGCGCCCATGCCGTGTTCTTTCGCGTAGGCCTGCAGCGTGAATTCGCCCATCAATTTGGCCCACCCGTAGGTATTGTCCGCGTCGTTCGGACCTTTGGTCAGGTCCTCGGTCAAATAAAGTTCCTTCTTCGTGTCGGACTGCAGGAAATTTGGGTACACGCAACCGGATGACGCAAACACGACCTTCTTTACCTTGGCCCTCAACGCTTCCGCAAATACCAATCCATCCAGAAAAAAATTCGAAGCGGGCCCCGCTTGGTGAAGATCTACGTAACCTCGGCCTCCATGGTCCGCCGCAAGATGAAAAACCGTGTCAATCCCCTCCATCGCCGTGCGTGTCACACCGGGCTCCCGCAAGTCGGCCTGCAAAAATTCAACTTTGTCGCTGCCGAGGTGTCCGCGAATATTGTCGAGGTGGCCGCTGCTCAGATCGTCGGCAATGCGAACTTTGGCGGCTCCCCGCGCGAGAAGTTGATCCGTAAGCGTCGAGCCGATGAAAGACGCCCCTCCCGTCACAAACACTTTTTTCCCGGTCCAGTGCGTTTCCGCTGGCGTCACGCTGGCGCGTCCTCCTTGATCGATTCAGCGGTCTCAAAGCGATCGAAAACTTCCGCAAATTTTTGCAATTCTCTGACTCTATCATAGTCAGGTGCAGCGGCTCGCGCCGCCTCCCCCATGGTTTTCAATTTTTGCGCGTTCCCCACAAGGCCTCGAACGGCGGAAACAAGATCCGCGGGATTGTCCGGATCGGCAAAAACCGCGAACCCCCTCCGCATCCCTAGCGTTACCACATCCGTTTCTGCCGGGGCGACCGCGACGATCGGTTTTCCCGCCGCCAGGATTTCGTACATCTTGCTGGGCACCACCACGCCTTCCAGTCCTCGTTTCACGGTGATGACGTGCGCGTCGGCGGCCGCCAGCACCGACGGAATCTTCGCTGCTGGAAAAAAATCCAGAAACCGGATATTCCCCGCGCCAGCTGCCGCGGCTTCCACTTCCGCGCGCTGCGCGCCATCTCCCACGAACACCAAACCAACTCCACCGCTCGCCAAACTGCGTGCCGCGCTCACCAGTGTGTTCCATGCCCCGTAGAACCCGAGATTCCCCGCATGCAAGAGCACAAAAGAGAAGTTGTCGCGAATGGTGCGGACCACTTCCGGATCGGGCACCGGCTGCGGCGTGCTGGTTGGAAAGATCTCTGCCCCGTCCCGCACAATCACAATCCGGAAAGGCTCCACTCCTTTGGCGAAAATCCGCGCGCGCATATCGTCTCCCAGAACGACGACTCGCGTTGCCCGCCGCAGCGCCCAGCGATGCATCTTCTCCCAAATGCGTGCCAGCAGCCCTGGCTTGACGATCGAGCCCCCCACAGCCATGTCTGGGTACATGTCGCGGATGTTGTAAACGTAGGGCTTGCCCTTCAGCATCGCCACAAACGCACCTACAATGCCGCAGAACGGCGGATCGGTCATCGCCAGAACGGCGTCGCAAGGAACGAATAGGGCGCGCGGAACAGCCAGCGCCACGTAACTCAGGTAGTTCAGCACGCGCTTTTTCATCTCGAAGCGCGCAAAGTCCGTCGATCCCGTTCGAATGATGTGCGTCTGTCTTGCCACTTCTGTCTGATACCAGCGCCACCCCCGCCGCTCCGTGGGATCGTAGGAGGGCCGGCCGCACAGCACGGTAACGCTGTGACGCGAAATCAGGGCATCCACGACGGTGCGCGCCATCTTCGCGGTCGCCGAAGTGTCCGGCGGGTAATAAAGGTTAAGCAGCAGAATTCTCATGTCGTCTGAAATTGCGTCATGCGGCTGACGATCTTGTGATCAGGAAGTCGCCGAGGACGAGCGCATCCATCTGCGTGCGCAGGAAGCAATCGAGGGCTTCCTCCGGCCGGCAGACGATCGGTTCGTTGTCGTTGAACGAAGTATTCAGCACCAGAGGCACGCCCGTTAGATCGCGAAACGCCGAAATCAGCGCGTGGTAGCGCGGATTCGCCTCACGCGTGACCGTTTGTAGGCGGCCCGTCCCATCAACATGAGTCGGAGCAGGAATCTTGTTGCGTTTTTCGTTGCGAACGGAGTACGCCAGAGCCATGAATGGCGACGGATGTGACTTCTCAAAATAGTCTGCAACGGATTCCACAAGTATTGAAGGCGCGAACGGCCGGAAGATTTCTCTATGCTTGATCCGGCGGTTGAGGATCTCTTTCATTTCCGGACGCCGCGGATCGGCGACAATACTTCGATTTCCCAGCGCGCGAGGCCCCCATTCCGACCGCCCCTGAAACCAGCCAATTATTTTTCCATCGGCGACCAGAGCCGCCGTCTTGTTCATCAATTCCTTGTCAGGTAGTTCGGTAACGCAATACCCATTTTGCGCGATGCCGTTCGAATCGATCGCGCGGCGAATTTCCTCGCCCGAATATCCCGGTCCCCAATAGGCGTGGTCCATCACAAACCACCGCGGCTTGCCGAGTTTTTGGTGCCACACGTGGAACGCGGCGCCCACCGCAAGTCCTGCATCGCCCGCCGCCGGTTGCACGTAGACCTGCTCAAACGGCGTGGCATCAAAGATTTTCCCGTTGGCCACGCAATTAAATGTCACACCGCCCGCCAGACACACGGTTTTCAGTCTCGTATGCGCGGCGAGCTTTCTCAGCATCCCGAGATAAACCTCTTCGAGCCGCGCCTGCAGTGAAGCAGCAAGATTGCGATGGCGCTGTTCGAGCGGTTCTTCCGGAGCCCGCACCGGCCCAAGCCGCTTGGCCATTTCATCCGAAAACATCTTCCCGAGCGCCGGAGTTTTGTCCGCTTCAGCCCAGCTCATTTCCGGGCCTGTCCGATGGTGCGTGAAGAAATCCAGGCCCAGCCGGAAACCGTTGGAGTTCGAATCGGCATCGAACTGAACAATCTCACGAAAAACATTCATTCGTTCCGGCTCGCCGTACGCTGCCAGGCCCATCACTTTGTATTCGTCGCCGAATTTCAGGAAGCCCAGATACTGCGTGACGGCGCTGTAGAAAAGCCCGAGCGAATGAGGAAAGACGACCGCGCCATCGATGCTCATGCGATTGCCGCTGCCGGTGCCCCACATCGTGCTTGCAAAATCACCGAGACCATCGGCAGACAGCAGCGCCGCGCGTTCGAACGGCGAGCAGTAAAAACTGCTTGCCAGATGCGCCTGGTGGTGCTCCACGCGGTGAAACTTCCCCGCCAATTTCTTGGGATCGGCGTCAAAAATTCGCGCAAGCGCTTCGGGAATCCCGGTGAACTTCGTGAGGACTTTGGCGCGCTCGAGGGCGAACAACGGCATCCGCAGCGCATAAAAAAGTTTTGTCGCCAGCCGCGCAGACGGATTGCGCGGCACCGCCACGTGATCGATCTCCGCAAGCGTCACTCCCGCTTCCTTCAGGCAATAGCGGATCGCCTGCGCGGGAAACCCCGCCGCGTGCTTCACGCGGTTGAACCGTTCTTCTTCGACGGCGGCGATTAGCCGCCCGTCGCAGACAATCGCCGCCGAAGCGTTTCCGTGATACGCGTTGATCCCAAGAATATTCATCGCGTAATTTTTCAGTGTACCTCAGCCCAAGGCGTTATGCGGCGAGGTGTCGGCGGCACCATTCGTTCAGGACGTAAAGCGACCACGGGCGCGACCAGCTGGTCTTCCCGGCAAGGAAATCCGTCCATACGCCGCGAAGGCCTCCCGGCCGAAGATACGGCGCCAGCGAAGTCGCAGGATTGGCGAAGCTTTCTTCCAGGCGCGCGTGCAGCGGTCCCCGGAGCCATTCTTCCCAGGGCAGTGTAAAAGTTCGTTTGCGTTGCGTGAGAATTTCCTGCGGCAGCAAATCCCCAAGCGCTTCCACAAGGAGCGCTTTTTGCATTCCGGGCCGCTGACGCGCCGCGTCGGGAAGCGTTTCCACAAATTCGACGACCGGTGTATCCAGCAGCGGCACGCGAACTTCCAGCGATTGCGCCATGCTCACCGAATCGGTATCGCGAAGCAGCGTACTCGCCATGTAGGTGCGCATTTCCAGCCAGGATACTCCGGCAACGGGCTCCAGCTTGCGTGCCTCGTCCGCGGTTCGTTCCAGCCAGCCCAGCCAGGTCGGTTCCAGCGTCACTCCGTCCGAGCTGATGGTGCTCGCTCGAAACCGCGGCTCGATGATTCGGTCGAGCTGTCCCGGAGGGAAGAGTGTCCGCGCAAAGAAATAGGGATGGGGCAGCGCATCAGGGTACGCCCACGCGGCTGCAGCCTTTCTCGCTGCGTCTGCCGATTTCTGCCGCGCTGCCAGACTCGCAACCGCCGGCGCCGTCGTCCGCCGCAGTGCTCCCGGCACAAACCATGCAAGCTGCACCAGTTTCGAAAGGCGCGGCGTATCGGCAAACGTTTGATAACCCGCGAAGAGTTCATCGCCTCCGAGGCCCGAAAGCGCCACTTTCAGCCCAACCTTTTTGGCTGCCCAGGAAACGAAATAGGTATTGATGGCGTCCATCGTCGGCTGGTCGAGGCCCGCGAGAGCCTCGTCGATTCGGGAGACGATGGCATCGCCCGTCAGCGGCACGTCGGTGTGCTTCGTCTTGCACCGCTTCGCTACGGAGCGTGTGAGCTCTGCTTCATCGAATGCCGTTCCCGGAAACGTCAGCGTGAAGCTCTGGATTCCAGCCTTCTCCTGGGCCGCGAGCGCAGCGATCGCGCCCGAATCCAGCCCGCTCGAGAGAAACAGCCCCACCGGCACATCCGCAATGAGATGCCGGCGCACCGCCTCCTCAAGCAGCGATCGAAGGCGCCGCGTCGCCGAAGAAAGGTCGCGAGGTTTGCGCGGATCGCGGGCGGATGGGCTCTGCGCTGGATCCCACCAGGGCCTCGCCCTCGGCACACGTCGGCGTTCCGGAACGTGAAGGAGCATTCGGTGGCCGGGAGGCAAGGAAAACACGCCCTCGAGTAGCGTCACTGGCTCCGAGACGCTGCCGAAGAGCAGATAGGCCGTGAGTGCATCCTGCGAAAGTTGTCTTGGCGCGGCCCCTGCAACGAGGAGCGCGCGCACCTCGGACGCGAACGCAAAACCGTCCGGCGTCTGCGTGTAATAGAGCGGCTTGATTCCCAGCGGATCGCGGGCAAGAAAAAGAATAGGTGCCGTTGCGTATCGCTGCCGAAGATCAAGGAGCGCGAACGCAAACATTCCTTGCAATTCGTTCAGCGCGTCTTCGCCCCACTCTTCCCACGCGTGAACGAGAATTTCCGTATCCGATTGTGTGGCAAAGCGGTGCCCGCAAAGAGCAAGGCGCTCGCGCAATTCGCGGTAATTGTAAAGTTCGCCGTTGAGGAGAACTGCGACGTCCCGCGTTTCGTTCCAGATCGGCTGATTCCCCCCGAGAAGATCGATGATGCTCAGCCGCCGCATCCCCAGCGCGAGCCCCGGCGCCCGCGTCTCGCCCACGAGAAAGCCCTCTGCGTCCGGGCCGCGATGCCGCATTGCGCCCGTCATCGCGCGTACGCGTGCCTCCGCCTCTGCGCTGCGCGTGGCAAACGCGACCCCACATATCCCGCACACGCTATTCTTTGATCTCCGGCGCTGAAAGGAAGGCTGCGCCCGCCCGCACCGCGTTCTCCCGCAAGTGGAAACGAGGAATTCTCAAACGCCGGTCGGCATACCAACCGAGCAGGGTACGCATCAACAAGAAGAACAAAAATGCCGTGGCCGAGGCTACCAGATAGAAAAAGGACTGGCGCTCCAGAAGCAGGCTCCAATCAATGGCTTCATCCCATCCCGGATACACTCGTTCCAACAGGCCCCGCAGATGAAATCCGTCCAGCGGGACGCGAGCCAAGCGCACATGCGCAAAATTCTCGAAGTTGTATTCACGAGGATAGTTCGGAATGGCGTTGACTGCTTCCGCAAAAATCGAGGGATTCCGCAAGTCTTGCCGCGTTAAAGAGCGGCCCTTCGCATCCTTCATGATGACGCGATACGTCGGATCGACAATGATCCACTGGTCGCCGATCAGGACTTCGGCTACGACGTGTTTTGTCTTGCGATCGGGGGTCAAAAGCAATAAGCGGCGCACACGCAGATCGGAACTTCGGGCCAGATTGAGGAAGGCATTCGTCGCCGTGCCGCAGACTTTCAAAAGTTGCTGGTAGTTGAGCGTGATCTCCGGGTTACGGAGCGCAAGCGAGTCAGGGCGCGCCGCGATCGCCCGCGATGGCTCGGAGCGCATCCAGTTCAAAATGGCGTTGACCTTTTGTTCTGCGGGCAGCACGTCGGGCACAATCGCGTCAGAGAAGCCGTCGAGATAGCGGCGTACGGAGTACTCCCGCACGCACGAGTAAATCAGTGCGGCGAACGCCAGAGCGAGGAGCAGATTGCTGCTCCACCAGAGGGAGCGAAAAACTGGATGTCGAGATGTTGGCAAAGATTGCCCCATCAAGTCAGATTCTGCGGCTATGTTAGCTGGGAAGCAAGCCTCGCGTATAGCGTTTCCATCTCACGAACCGGTTCCTCCCATCCTAATCGTGACGTGACTTTGGCGCATCCCGCCTCGAGCCTGGCGCGCGTCTCCCCCGTGCCCAGGATCCGCCCAAGGGCCCCGGAAAGGGCAGCGGAATCATGCCGCACGGCCAGACCGGCCTCATTCGCCAGCAGCGGTGCGATCCCGCATTGTTCCGTAACGATCACGGGAGTGCCCGCGGCCACCGCCTCCGCCGCGGTGTTCCCGAAATTTTCGCTCTGTGATGGAAGTACGAAAACATCCGCGTCCCGGTACGCTGCCCATTTGTTCCCGTCAAAGATGGGCCCGACAAATTGAATTCTCGTTCGAACGCCGAGTTGCGCCGCTATTTCCTCCAACTGCGCCCTCATTCCTCCCTCATCCGGCCCGGCGAATACGAGCTGCAGCGGTTTTCCCTCAAGGTCTGCGGGCAACTTTGCGAATGCTTGCAGCAGCAAGTCGGGACTCTTTTTCGCGGAGAGTCTCCCTAGAAAAAGAATCAGTTTCGCATCTTGCGATATTCCATGAGTTCGCCGAAACACTCCCGGCTCGGGCCACGAAACAGGTATTTCTACTCCGTTCCGCCGCAGCACGATCTTCCCAGAAGGGACGCCGCCGGCCGCAAGCTCCTTGGCTTCCTGCTCCGATGTGGCAATCACGGCGCTCGCTCCTTCGAACAATCGCCGGCCCCAAACGAAGTGATAAAACGCCTTCAACAGAAAATTACGCACGATCGGCACGAACATCCCGATGGGCTCAAGGACATATGGAATCTTTCGAACGCGGCAGGCTCCGGCAACCGCCGGCCCTAGAAGATCGTATAGTCCGAAAATGTGCACCACGTCAAAATTCTGCAATCGTGCTCTGCAATATCGCTTGACCGCCGGATTCCAGCTCAGAGCTCGGTACCGATACAACGTCGGCAAATAAATGGCCTGCACTCCATTTTCGTTGCTTCGCCATCCGAAGGGCGATCGCTCTGCCGCGATTTTTGCTGCTTCGCTTTGCATGCGTTTTTCGAATCCCCAATCCGCCGTTAGAACACCGACTGTATGGTCCCTGCGCGCCAATCCCTCGGATAGCGCTCGCACTTTCACGGGCGGGCCGCCGAATTCCAGGAACGGGACGTACGTTTCTGTGACGTTCAGGATTCGCATTGTTCGCGGAGAATTTTCTTGAAGGCTTTCGCGAAAACACTAAACCGAAATTCGCGCTCCACGCGCTGCTTCCCGCGCGCGCCCATTTCTTTCGCATGCACCGGGTCTGCCAGCAAGGTTTCGATAGACGTCGCCAACTGGATCGCATCTCCGTGCGGAACCAGATAGCCGCTGATGCCGTCTTGAACAATTTCCGGCGCGCCCCCGTGGGCCCCCCCGATGACCGGTTTGCCTCGCGCCATCGCTTCCAAATAAACCAGCCCAAAGCCTTCGCCCCGGCTCGGCAACGCGAACATCTCGCACGCACCGTAGCAACCCGCCAGTTCCGCCGAACTCAATCCGCTCAGAAAATGCACGTGGCGGTTCACGCCGTTTTGTTCCGACAGATCTTCGAGCCAAGCCCGGTCATCGCCTTCTCCCGCGAGCGCGAGTTGCAGTTCCGGCCAGCGAGTCAGCAGCCGCGGCAGCGCGGTAATTAATGTGTCCATTCCTTTGTAGCGCTCGGTGGCCAGCCAGCGTCCCACGGTGAGAATCACGCGGCCCGCAGGAAAATCCCCCGGCGGGAAGGCTTGCGAACCCGGGGCCAGCAGGGCCTCAAATTGCGGGTCGAGCCCCCAACGCAGCACGCGGATCCGCTCGCGCGCCACTTGCTGTTCCGAGGCCACGTGATCCGCTGTATCGCGGCTCGGCGCCAGCACCACGGTGGCATGGCGCAGCGCCCGTCGCCGCAGCCCGGAGAGCGGCTCCCACACTTCAACGCCATGGGTACACACAATGCTTCGCAACCGCGGCGCCACCACCCGCATAGCTTGCACCAAGGGTCCCAGATTCGGGTGCGCGGCAAGAACGACTTTCACTTTGCGCCGCGCTGCCCGCAGCGTCGTCGCGATGAAGCGTCCCTTGGCGCGGTCGCAACCGGTGAACACGAATTCGCGCCCCCCCAGCGTCATGCGGTGCAGCTCGGGCGAATCGTTCAGGCTGATCAGCCTGCATTCCATTCCCCGGGTGGACGCAAATTCGCTCATCACTGCCGCCATATGGCGGCTTACGCGCTGCACGCCGCCCGGCGCATCCAATTCAGAGAAGAGTCCGATGAGCACGCGCTGAGTCTGCCAAGTGCCGCGCGATAACGCAAGACGGCAAATGCAACAAGTGTTTGTTCATTCGCGACTCTTACCGAGGAGAGGAGCGAGGTCGGTGAGGCGGTCGAGATAAATGTCGGCGGGGTGGGCGGCGCGGTCGTGGGTGCCGAAGCCGTAGTTCACGGCGGCGGCCAACGTTCCGGCGTTGCGCGCGGTCTGCACGTCCACTTCGGAATCGCCGATGAGAATCGCTTCGTTTGGAGAGGCAGCGAATTCGCGCAAGATCGTATTGGCGCCAAGCGGATCCGGTTTTTTTGTTTCAAAACTATTGCCGCCATAGACCGCGCGAAAATACTTCGCGAGGCCAAGACCTTCCAGAATGCGTACGCTGACGCGCACGGGCTTGTTCGTCAGGACGGCCATCGGATAAGCAGAGAGATGTTCGAGCGCTTCGGGTACGCCCGGGTAGGCGCAGGTGTTGTCCAGTTTGTGCTCGTTGTAGTGGGACAGGAAGAATTGCAGCGCCCGTTCACATTCCTGGTCGCCGGCGTTCCCGCCCAGCGCGCGCCGGACCAGTTGCGGCGCGCCGTGGCCGATGTAGCCGGAGATGGTGTCCTCGTGGAGCTGCTCGCGGCCCATTTCCTGAAGCATGGCGTTGACGGAGAGGATCAGGTCGCGCTGGGAATCGATGAGCGTGCCGTCGAGGTCAAAGATCAGGGCGCGGATGGATGAAAATTTCGAGGCAGCCATGAACCGGATATTGTAATACGGCCGCGGTTCCCCGGAAGTCACACATCCCGCATCAAATTGACATGAAAAATTAATGCTCCGGATTTTTAGAAATTCGAGCCCGTTCGCGTAAAATAAGGGATTCTGCAAGCGGCACAAAACGAGACCGGAGAATTCATGGCCCAGATTTACCCCTTCCGCGCGTTTCGCTACAACCCGGAGCGCGCTCCCTTCGAGCGCGTCCTGACCCAGCCTTACGACAAGATTTCTCCGGCGATGCAGGAAAAGTATTACGCCGCG
>JACXTT010004423.1_pt1 | contig 20886 bp, 17 predicted proteins | sample 9270951 | NCBI WGS metagenome assembly JACXTT01 (sample SAMN15532306, study PRJNA645909) | rock metagenome | isolation source: weathered quartz diorite | place: Puerto Rico | collected 2017-06-21
GGAAGGTGGGGAGGTAGTTCAGCGACGAGTGGCCGGTGCCGAAGTCGTCGATGGCGATGCGCACGCCCATCTCGCGCAGGCGGCGCAACGTGGCGATGGTGCGCTCGGTGTTCTGCATGGCCGTGCTCTCCGTGATCTCCAGCTCCAGGTCGGCCGGCGCCAGTCCCGACTCCTCCAGCGCCGCGGCGATGAGCATGGGCAAATCGCAATGCTGGAACTGCCGCGGCGAGAGATTCACCGCCATGAGTAGCCCGGCATGTCCCGCTTCCTGCCACGCCTTGGCGCGGCGGCAGGCCTCGCGCAGCACCCACTCGCCGATAGGGACGATAAGCCGCGTCTCCTCGGCGATGGGGATGAACTCGGTGGGGCCGATGCCCTTCCAGCGCAGCAGCGCCTCGACGCCGGAGATGGCATTGGTGGCCAGTTTGATCTGCGGCTGGTAATGCAGCGCCAGCTCGCCGCGGTCGATGGCGTGGCGAAGGTTGTTCTCCATTGACAGCCGCTCCAGCGCGCGGCTGTTCATGGTCTCGGTGAAGAGCTGATAGGAGCTCCGCCCGGCATCCTTGGCGCGATACATGGCGTGATCGGCGTTCTTGAGCAACAGCTCCGCCGTGTCGCCGTCGTTGGGGAAGAGGGCGATGCCGATGCTGGTGGTGATGAAGAGCTCCGTCCCCTCGATGCGCATCGGCTGCGCCACGGTGTCCAGAAGCTTCTGCGCCACCATTGCCGCGTCGTCGGGATGGTTCAGCTCCGGCAGCAACACGGTGAACTCGTCGCCGCCCATGCGGGCGATGGAGTCCTCCTCGCGCAGCGCCGCCTGCAAGCGCGTGGCCACGGCCTTCAGCATCTCGTCGCCGAGGGAGTGCCCGAGCGTGTCGTTGACGTACTTGAAGCGGTCGAGATCGAGGAACATCACCGCCAGCGACGACTGCGCGCGCCGCGCGTGCGCCAGCGCCACGGTCAAGCGGTCGCGGAAGAGGCGGCGATTGGGGAGCGCGGTCAACGCATCGTGGTAGGCCTGATACTCGATCTGCTCCTCCACCCGTTTCCGCTCGCTGATGTCGCGCGACACGCAGATGATCTCGTCGACATTGCCGGTAAGAGGATCGCGCACTGAGCGGCTGGTGGTCTCGAACCAGACCAGCGATCCATCCCGCCGCCGCACGCGATAGGCGAAGGTGGTGGGGCTGACATCGTTGATGAGCTTCGAGAGGTGCCGCACTTCGTCGCGGTCCTCCTCGAAGATGACGTCGTAGACCGACGAGCCGACTAGCTCCGCCGGATCGAATCCCATCAGCCTGCGCGAAGCCTCGGAGAGGTAGAGGAAGACGCCGTGCATCGACGCGCGTGAGATGAGATCGGTGGAGTTCTCGGCCATCAGGCGGTAACGCGCTTCGCTGTCGCGCAGCGCCTGCTCCGCCATACGGCGCTCGGTGATGTCGTTGTGCACGCCGATCGATCCGATGATGTTCCCCTCGGCGTCGGTGACCGGCGCGCCGCTGATCTCCACCCAGATCACCGAGCCGTCCTTGCGGCGCACGCGCACCTCGTAGCGGTCGGAGATGCCGCGCAGCCGCAGTGCCTGCTTCTCGCGCACCAGGGCCACGTCCTCCGGATAGGCCAGGAACTTGTCCGGCCTGGCGCCCTCGACCTCCTCGCGCGCGTAGCCGAACATCTCGCAGAAGCGGCTGTTGCAGAACTGGAGGATGCCGTCGTTGTCGACCTGCGCCAATCCCTCGCGCATCCGCTCCACCAGCAGGCGGTAGCGGCTCTCGCTCTCGCGCAGCGCGTTCTCGGTTAGCTTGCGGTCGCTGATGTCGATGACCGTCCCTTCGAGGACCTCGTCGTCAAGCAGGTGAACGCTCTCGATGACGTGCACCACGCTGCCGTCTTTGCGGCGCAAAGCGATCTCCTCGGCGAAGAGGCTGCGCTGCTCGCGCAGGCGGGCGATGAAGCGGTCGCGATCGCCGTCTTCGCTGTACAGCTCCTGCGCTCGGTGCTGCATCAGCTCTTCGCGCGAGAGGTAGCCGAGGATGCGCGCCAGCGCGTCGTTGCACTCCAGGAAGCGGCCGTCGACGGTGTTGCGGTAGACGCCGGCCAGGTTGCGCTCGAACAGCAGGCGGTGCCGCAGCTCGCTGCTGCGCAGCGCCGCCTCGATGCGATGCCTCCCGATGGCGCCGACCAGGATCTCGCCGGTGATGCGCAGCAGCGAGCCGCATTCGTCGCTCCACGACTTGTCCGCCGGAGAGCCGACGCCGAGGACGCCGACAGGCACGCGGTTGTAGAGCAGCGGGACGGCGAGGACGGAACGGTTGCCCGCCGCCTCGTACATAGCGCGCTCGCGCGGCGGCACGTCGGCGCTGCGCACGCTGAGAAACTCGTTCTGCGAGAGCCGCTCGAGGGACCAAGGGAACTGAGTGATGGAATACGAGCGGACATCGGTCTTGCGCGTCGACGGATCGGCGCTCCACTCGTGCGTCAGCGTTGCCGTCTTGCCGTCTTCGAAGGTGTAGAGGTAGGCGCGCTCCGCGCCGATGAACACGGCCACGCGGCCGAGGGCCTTCTCGATCTCCACGTCGAGCTCCGCCGGCGCAATGTTGATGAAGTGCGTGGAGATGCCGGAGATGAGCTTCTCGAACTCCAGGCGGTACGCGAGCGACTCCTGCGCGTCGCGGCGCTCCTGCGCGTCGAGGGCCATGGCCACCAGCTCGGCGATGGCGATGGCGAAGCTCTCGTCCTCCGGCGACCACGTGCGCGGCGCGCCGACATGCTCATGGCAGACCACGCCGGCGATCACACCGCGGTGGCGGATCGGCGCGTCGATGACCGAGGTGATGCCGGCCGAGTGGTGGTAATCGGAGAAGCCGGCCGTGCGCGGATCGAGGTTGGCGTCGTGCGCCACGATGGCGCGCTCAACCTCCAGCGATCGGAAGTAGAGCGGATAGACCGCAGCCTGCTCCGCGCCGGAGCTGTGTACGCCGCTACAGCGGTCGAAGAGATCGGCACAGCGGATAGCGTTGCGCTGCGGGGTGTAGAACCAGACGCCGACGCGCGCCACGTCCAGCGTGCACGCCGCCGCCTCAGTGATCTCGCGCAGCGCGTCGTCGAGGACGCCGGCGTGGATCGACGGCAGCTTCGCCAGCTCCGCCAGCAATTGGTTCTGCCGCCCCGCGCGCGCCTCCGCCTCGCGCAGCATTGCGTCATAACCGGCGTCGGAGCGCGCGCGGAGTGTGTCGGCCTCGGACAAAGTGGACTCGAAGTCAAATATAACAGAGCGCTCCTCGCCATCCTGAGATGTCATCCCGAGCCTGAGCGAGGGATCGGTGTGGGCAGGTGGCACGCCGCTCTCGCCACCCACCCACACCGATCCTTCGCTCACGCTCAGGATGACGGCGGTTCAGCACGTCTCCAACATATCGATCTCCACGTTCACCTCGCGCGCGTAGTGGCGCAGCGGCGCGGCATCGGCGCGGCACGAGCGCCTGCAGCTCCAGCGGCGGGACCTCCCAATGCAGGAAGATAAGGTGATGCCAGTCCTGATGCATGACGGCCATGAGAGGGAATCAAGCAAGATTTCGTCCCGCTTGTAGAGAGCACCTACCATGCGACGCTTTCTCATTTTCGCCCTCCTCCTCGCCGCCTGTTCGTCGTCCGCACCGCAAGCATCGGGTCCGAAGGCGAAGATCCCGCAGCCGCAGATCGCCATCGAGCAGGAGAACGGTCCGGCCGACCAAGGCTTCCCCTACGGCTCGTTCGAAGTGCAGTTCCGCTTCGAGATCGCCAATCCGGCGGACGTGCCGCTGACGCTGAAGCGGATCACCGTCCAGACGGTGAACCCCGCCGGCGGCGCGTACACACTCCGGCCGCCCTTCGATTACTACTTCAACCGGACCATTCCGCCGAAGTCGGCCGAGGCGGTCGAATTCTGGGCCAGAGCGTACGGCTACGGCCGCAGCATGCGCGATTCCGAGCCCGTGACGATCAAGGGCGTGGCCTACTTCCAGACGCCAGAGGGCTACATCAATCAGGTCTTCATCCGCGAGCTGGGGCAGTTGCCGTAGTCGCGATTTGCGTGTTGCGAGCTGCGTGTTGCGAGTTGCGAACACTGCTCGCAACTCGCACGCGCAACTATCTCATCCGCTGCGCGAGCATCCAGCGCACCAACTGCGGGTCGGCGTACGCGCGCTCCCAGGCGTTGTGGCCGACGCCGGGATATTCGGTGTAGCGCACGTTGCCGCCGGCGCGTCGCAGCGCGTCGACCATGGCTCGCGTTTCGGCGACGGGGACGACTTCGTCGGCGCTGCCGTGAAAGGCCCACACCGGCGTGGGACCGATCATCGCGGCGAGGGTGCCGTAAGGATCGCGCGCGTAGGCGATGCGCGCGATGTCGGGCGGGGGGTCGGTGGGGAACGGGTCATTCGGCGCGCGCACCACTTCGCCGCAGACGGGGACGAGCGCGGCGAAGCGCCGCCGGTGCCGCGCCATGTACCACGTGCCGATGCCGCCCATGGAGATCCCGGTGAGGACGAGGCGGCGACGGTCGCCGTGAAACTCGCGGATGGTCTGCTCGAGCGCGGCGAGCGCCATCTGCTCTTCCTCGCCGTACCACTCGTGGCCGTAGCGGCACTGCGGGAGGACCACCACGCTCTTGTAGCGCTCTCCCTGCTGCTCGAGGGCGGGAGCGAGGCCGACTGTCAACTGCCGCAGGTTGTCGTCGCCGCGCTCGCCGCTGCCGTGGAGGTAGAGCACCACCGGCCAGTGATGGAGCTTGGTGTAGTGCGCCGGCAGCCAGACGCGGTAGCGGTACGTGTGCTCGTTGATGACGACGCTGCGCTCGAGGAAGGCCGAGTGCTGCGCGCAGGCGGCGCCGAGGAGAAGGAGCACCAGGACAGCACGGCGCGTCACTCGAACAGATCGTATTCAGCCGCGGGGAGCGGCTCCGGCTCGGTCACGTCCGAGCGCCAGGTCTCGAAGACGTACAGATCCCAATGCAGCAGGAAGACTTCGCGGAACATGTCATAGCGGCCGGCGAGGCCGGGCCACAACCCGCGCTTGTTCTCCTTGATGAGGTGCCCGAGCTTGTGCACGATGGTCTGCCGCTGCCGGAACCCGGCGCGCGAGCAGAAGAAGTTGAGCGCCGCCTCGATCTTGAATCGCTCCTGATAGCGCAGCGGAACGGTGTCCCACACTTCCCGCCGCATCACCCGGATGCCGGAGAGCACCGGCCCGAGCTTCATTTCCAGGTGCAGGAAGTTGCGGATGAGACCGCGATTGCGGATGCCGATGTTCATGTCGCACTTGCCGCGCAGCACCGGAAGGAGAAGGGAGTCGATGTGCTCGTCGGTCAGGTTGAACATGTCGCCGTCGACGAAGAAGAGGACGTCGCCGCGGGCGTAGTCGACGCCCACGCGCATGGCGTAGCCCTTCCCCCAGTTCTCGCGCAGGGCGATGGTGGTGACACCCTCGAAACCGCGGGCAATGTCGACGGTGCGGTCGGTGGAGCCGTCGCTGACGACGATGATCTCGTCGACGAAGCGGCTGCGGGTGAGCGCGCCGAGGACCTCAGCGAGAGTCTTTTCTTCGTTGTAAGCGGCGATGATGGCCGAAGTCCGCAAACCGTTCTCCTAACACCATGATTCGGTCCTGGGGCGGGAGAGTTGCAACCGGTGGACCATACCACACGGGGTCCTGCGCCCTGCGTCCACTGGACCGAGGACGCGGGACGCAGCACGCAGGACGCAGGACCTTTTTCAAGCACTGCTTTTGCACAACATCCCATCATGAAACGCACTCTTGCATACGCGACCATCGCGATGGCGCTGGCGCTTTCCGGCTGCGCGACCGCGCTGCGGAACCTCAACATCGTCAACCCGTCGTATTCGATCCGTGACATCCGCCCACACGTGGCGGTGGCGCTGCCGCTCTCGGCCTCCTCCATCGACTTCGACTTCGACCTCGGCGTGGACAATCCGAATCCGGTCGGGCTGCGTCTCGACCGCGTCGACTTCGACGTGCTGATCAACGACAACCCCATCCTCAATCGCGTCAGCAGCGATCAGGGCATCCACATCCCGGCGCACGGCGTCGGCGACGTGCATCTGCGGACGCGCGTCGGCTACGAGAACATCCGCGCCATCTGGCGCGAGGTCACCGACGTGATCGCCGGCAACCGCGCGCGCTATCAGATCCGCGGCAACGCGACCTACGACACGCCCGCGGGGCAGATGCAGTTCCCGCTCACGGTGTACTCGCGGTAGCCTTGCCGGGCCATTTCGATCTCCAGCAAGCGCACGTCGTGGTTCGTTGCGTCGGTCGCCGCGGCCCTCTACTTTTCGGAGGGTCTCCCCTTCGGCATCGCCACCGAGCTGATGCCGCTCTACCTCCGCGCGCACGGCGTGGCCCTGACCGCCATCGGCTCGTTGAGCACGGTGGGCCTGGCCTGGACGCTCAAGTTCCTCTGGTCGCCGCTGATCGATTCGTTCGGCACCTACCGGCGCTGGATCGCCGCGGCCGTGCTGGCCATGGCGGCCATCCTGGTGGCCTTCGCCGTCCTGCCGGAGAGCGTGGGCCGCGCGTTCTGGGTGTTGATCACGCTCTTCGTCATCGCCTCGGCCACGCAGGACATCGCCATCGACGCCTTCACCATCCGCATCACGCCGAAGGAGATGCTCGGACCGGTCAACTCCATCCGCGTGATGGCGTATCGCGTGGCCATCATCGTCGGAGGCGGCGGGATGGCGGCGCTCGCCGGGCGGAGCGGGTGGCACGGCACGTTCGGCGCCGGGGCGGCGGTCGTCGGGGCGGTGCTCTTCGTAGCGCTCTGGCTGCCCGACGACCGCGGCGAGCGCGCGGAGAAGCAGAACCTGCTCAGCGATCTGGCGCGGTGGGCGCGGCGCCCGCGCGCCGGCGTGCTCATCGCCGTCGTCTTTCTCTACCGCCTCGGCGAGCTGGCTATTGTGACCATGATCAAGCCGTTCTGGCTGGACCGCGGCTACTCGCTCGCGGAGATCGGCTCGATCACCAGCGGCGTCGGCGTGATCGTCAGCGTGGCCGGCGCGGTGGCGGGCGGGGCCATCGTGGCGCGCATCGGCCTCTGGCGCGCGCTGCTCTGGCTCGGAATCGCGCAGACGATGTCGAACATCGGCTACGCGCTGGTGTCGACGATGAACGCGGGACGCTGGGCCATTTACGCGGCGGCGGTGGTGGAGAACTTCGGATTCGGACTCGGCACCGCCGCGTTCCTGGCGTTCCTCATGGCGCTCTGCGACCGGGAGCGCGCCGCCACCGAGTACGCCATGCTCACCGCCACCTTCGGCCTGACGCGCGCACTCATCGGCCCCCTCAGCGGCTGGATCGCGCAGCACGCCGGCTATCCGGCATTCTTCTGGTCGACGGTGCTTTTCGGAGCTCCGGCGCTGCTGTTGCTGCCGCTCATCAAAAACGATGTCATCCCGACCCTGAGCGTAGCCGAAGGATCGGGATGACATGCGCGCATGAAACATCGCTTCTTCATTGACGGCGAGCTCGTCTCCAGCGAGACATTCGAGCTCAGCGGCGACGAGCGCCACCACGCGCGCGTGGTGCGCGTGCGCAACGGCGAAGAAGTCGAGGTGTTCGACGGCCGCGGCAACGGATTCTTCGGCGTGTATGAAGACGACCACATCCGCCTGACCACGCCGGCACCCGATCGCGAGACGCCGGCGGCCATCCATCTGGCCATGGCCATCATCCAGCTCGAGAAGTTCGAGCTGGTGCTGCAGAAGGCGACGGAGCTCGGCGCGCGCTCGATCATCCCCATGGTCACCGCGCGCGTGGAGGTGAGGCCCGAGCGCTACCGCGGCAAGATCGATCGGTGGCGCAAGATCGTCTTCGAGGCGGTGAAGCAGAGTGGAAGGACGCGCATCCCTGACGTCGAGGAGCCCGCAACGTTCGACGAGGTGATCGCGCGCGAGGGGACAAAGATCGTCTTCGATGCCGACACCCTAGCAACTCAGCAACCCAGCAACTCGGCAACTCTTTTGATCGGCCCCGAAGGCGGCTGGACCGACGACGAATTGCGCGCCGCGCGCGAGGCCGGCTGCGCATTCGAACAGCTCGGCCCCCGCCGCCTGCGCGCGGAGACGGCGGCGATCGTGGCCACGGCGATCATCACTGCGCGATGTAGCCGCTTTTGATAGGCTTACGCGCCCGATGCCCAGCAACACCCTCTCCATCACCGACAACCGCACCGGCAAGACATACGAAGTCCCCATCGCCGAGGGAACCATCCGCGCCACCGACCTGCGGAAGATCAAAGTCGTCGACGACGACTTCGGTTTGATGACCTACGACCCGGCGTTCATGAACACCGCCGCCTGCCGCAGCGCCATCACCTTCATCGACGGCGACAAAGGCATCCTCGAGTACCGCGGCTATCCCATCGAGCAGCTCGCGGAGAAGAGCACCTACCTGGAGACCGCATACCTGCTCCTCAATGGCGAGCTGCCGAATAAAGCGCAGCTCGCGCAGTGGACGCACGACGTCACGCATCACACCTTCATCAACGAGAACCTCAAGAGCCTCCTCGACGCGTTCCGCTATAACGCGCACCCCATGGGCAAGCTGATCTCCACGCTCGCTGCCCTCGGCACGTTCTATCCCGAGGCCAAGAGCATCTTCGACGTGGAGTGCCGCAACAAACAGATCACGCGGCTGGTGGCGAAGATGATCACCATCGCCGCCTTCGGCTACCGGCACATGGTGGGGCAGCCGTATGCCTATCCCGACAACGACCTCTCCTACCCCGGCAACTTTCTGAACATGATGTACAAGACCACCGAGGCGAAGTACACGCCGAATCCAGCGCTGGAGCACGCCCTCGACGTCCTGTTCATCCTGCACGCCGATCACGAGCAGAACTGCTCGACTAACGCCATGCGCGCCGTCGGCAGCTCGCACGTCGATCCATACTCGGCGGTGGCCGCGGCCGCGGCGGCGCTCTACGGCCCGCTGCACGGCGGCGCGAACGAGGAAGTCATCCGCATGCTCACCGAGATCGAATCGGTGAACAACGTCCCGGCGTTCATCGGCAAGGTGAAGGCGGGCGAAGGGGTGCGGCTGATGGGCTTCGGCCACCGCGTCTACAAGAATTACGACCCGCGCGCGCGGATCATCAAGAAAGTGGCGTACGAGGTGTTCGAGGTCACTGGCAAGAATCCGCTGCTCGACATCGCCCTCGAGCTGGAGCGCATCGCGCTGGAGGACGAGTACTTCGTCAAGCGCAAGCTCTACCCGAACGTCGACTTCTATTCGGGCCTCATCTACCAGGCCATGAAGTTCCCGATGGACATGTTCACCACGCTCTTCGCCATACCGCGCGTCTCCGGCTGGCTGGCGCAATGGCAGGAGATGCTGCAGGACGCCGATCAGAAGATCGCGCGGCCGCGGCAGATCTATATCGGGAAGGCGCGACGCGATTTCGTGCCGATGGAGAGGCGTTCGTAGTTCTTTGTTCGTAGTTCTTTGTTCGTAGTTCTTTGTTTGTAGTTCTTTGTTCGTAGTTCTTTGTTCGTAGTTCTTCGTCTCTCCGACGAACTACGAACCACCAACCAAGAACCCTCGGGAATGCCGCCGCCCGCCCATCCGTTGCCCACCACTGCCGGTACCGGAAAGGTTTTCATCGTGAAAGCTTCCGGAACCATCCTTTTCTCGCTTCTGCTTCTCTTCCTCGCTCTTCCCCTCGCCGCGCAGGTCAACGACACATACGTCATCCCGGTGGTGGCCAATTCGCAGGGCGGATTCGGCACGCGCTGGATGACGCAGCTCAGCATCTTCAACCCGCAGGTCCATTACTCGCTCAAGGTCAGCGTGTCGTATCTGCCGACCGGCGGCGGCAACGGGCTGGAGGCGCTGATCACCGTGCCAGCGAACAGCGTGGCCTTCACGGACAACGCGCTGCAGGAGATCTTCAACCGCACGGGGAGCGGCGCATTCGTGATCGCTACGTTTCCCGAGGACAACCCCGGCGTGCCGAACGACACCGTCTCGCGATCATTCCTCGTGAACAGCAACACGTTCACCAAGCAGTCTGACGGCGGCACGATGGGGCAGACCATCCCCGGCATCTGGACCGGGCTGCAGGACGACGGCATCACCGCCATCGCCCACGGTCTCCGCCAGCTTTCCGCATTCGGATGGCGGACCAATTTCGGGGCGGTGAATCTCGGCAGCACGGCGGTCAACCTGCACATCAATGTCTTCGATCGCAACGGCGGCACGCTGGTCAACGACCGCGTGTACTCCATTCCTCCCCAAGCGCACATGCAGTGGGGCCTACCGGTCGAAGTCGATCAGGGAACGATCGAGTTCTCGATCGACGACCCGACGAAGAAGGCGGTCGTCTTTCCCTACACATCGACCCTCGACCGCTACACCAACGATCCGATGTACCAGTCGCCGCCGCTCCTGGCCTCGGCCAAGGTGCTGTTCGGCAAAACGGCCTTCGACCCGACAGCGGTCGGCAAGAAGATCACGCTCGACGACGCCCGAGCGGTGCGCGCCGCGATGACGTCGATCGGAGAGGTCGAGCTAAAGTAGATAAAGTAGGGGGATGGCGCTGACTGAAACCGCCCTCCCCCTTCCCCTCGCCCGCCGCGGCAAGGTGCGCGACGTCTACGACCTCGGCGACTCGTATCTGTTCGTGGCCACCGACCGCATCTCCGCGTTCGACGTCGTCCTCTCCCCCGGCATCCCCGACAAGGGAAAGATCCTCAATCAGATCTCCGTCTTCTGGTTCCGCCGTTTCACAGACGTGGAGAACCATCTGCTGGAGACGGAGTTCGAGCGGTTCCCGGCCGAGGTGCGCGCGCATCCGGAGCTGCGCGGGCGGAGCGTACTGGTTAAGAAGTGCCACGTGATCCCGGTGGAGTGCGTGGCACGCGGGTATCTGGTCGGATCGGGGCTGAAGGAGTATCGCCAGAGCGGAACGGTCTGCGGCATTCGCCTCGAGCCGGGCCTGACCACCGCGAGCAAACTGCGCGAGCCGATCTTCACGCCGGCGACGAAGGAGGAGTCGGGCCACGACATCAACATCTCCTTCGAGCGGATGGCGGAGATCGTCGGCGCCGACCTGGCGCGCGAGCTGCGCGACCTCACGCTGCGGCTCTACCGCGAAGCGGCCGACTACGCGACGTCGCGCGGCATCATCATCGCCGATACCAAGTTCGAGTTCGGCATCCGCGACGGGAAGGTGGTCTGGATCGACGAGGCGCTGACGCCCGACTCCTCCCGCTTCTGGCCCGCCAAAGAGTACAGAGTCGGCAGCAATCCGCCGTCCTTCGACAAACAGTTCGTTCGCGACTGGCTGGAGTCGACCGGGTGGGACAAGAACCCGCCCGCCCCCGAACTGCCGCCGTTCGTGGTTGAGAAAACGCGCGAGAAATACATTGAGGCGTATCGGGTGCTGACCGGGCGGGAGCCTGATCTTAGTTCGTAGTTCGTAGTTCTTGGAGGAACCAACGACGAACTATCAACTATCAACTACGAACTCTTATGTTCCACCTTCACCACCGTCTTGATCCCGCCGCGCACGTAGAAGTCTCCCTCCACCGCGAGGGACCGCGGCGCGAGCGCGCGGATCAGATCGTCGGCGATGCGGTTGGTCACCGCCTCGTGGAACGCCCCTTCATCGCGATACGACCATAGATACAGCTTGAGCGACTTCAGCTCGACGCACTTCTGATCGGGGACGTAGCGGATGCGGATGGTGGCGAAGTCGGGCTGCCCCGTCATCGGGCAGAGGCAGGTGAATTCCGGCGCCTCGAAGGAGATCTCGTAATCTCTTTCGGGGTTGGGGTTGGGGAACGTCTCAAGCTGTTTTGAGGGCTGGCTCGGCATGGTTGCGAGTTGCGAGTTGCGAGTTGCGAACCGCCCGCGCAACGCGCAACTCGCAACGCGCAACTACTTCTTCACTCCCCCCGGCGGCCCCTGCGCGGCCATCAACTTCTGATTGAGCTCCTTGATGCGCTCCTGGAGCTGGGCGATCTTGGCCTGCGCGTCGGCGCGGAGGCGCTCGGCGTCGCCGCGCATGCGGGCGATCTCCTCGTCGTACTGCCCGCGCGCGGCCTGCGACTGCAGGAGCTGCTGGCGGAGCAGCTCCACGTCGTGGCGGAGGTTCTCGAGCTGCTCGTCCTTGTCGGCGATGCGCTGGCGCCACTGCACGTCCTGCTCCTCGTAGAGCCGCTTGATGTCCATCAGCTCGGTGATCTGCGAGAAGTCCGAATAGCTCGGTGTCATGTCTCCCCCTTCGCGTACCCGCTCTTCGATCTGCGGGAAGAGCTTGCGCAGCTTGAGCGACAGATCGTCGGGGTCGCTCGACAGCGCCATGGCGTCCTTGTAGGTGATCTTCTGATGCGCCAAGAGAGCGATGAGCGACTGATTCATCGTCTGCATCCGGTACAGCCCCACCGAGCTCTCCATCGCTTCCAGGATGTCCTTGGTGGTGCCCTCTTCGACCATCTTGGCGATCTGCGGCGAGTTCTTCAGGATCTCCACCGCCGCGGTGAGCTTTCCCTCGGTGGTCTTCACCAGCTTGAGCGAGGCGATGCCGCGCAGGACCAGCGCGAGCTGCGCGCGGATCTGCTTGTGCTGCGCGGGAGGGAAGCTGTCGATGACGCGGTCGATGGTCTGCGCGGCGTTGTTGGTGTGCAGGGTGGAGAAGACCAGATGCCCGGTCTCCGCGGCGGTGAGCACGGTCTGCATGGTCTCCACATCGCGCATCTCGCCGACCATGATCACGTCGGGATCCTGCCGCATGGCGTTGCGCAGCGCTTCCTTGAAGTTGGGCGTGTCAGTGCCCACCTCGCGCTGCGAGATGGCCGCGGTTTTATCGGTGAAGAGGAACTCGATGGGGTCCTCGATGGTGACGATGTGCAGCGGCTCGTGCTCCGCGATGTCGGAGATCATCGCCGCCAGGGTGGTCGACTTGCCCGATCCGGTGGGGCCGGTGACCAGCACCAGGCCGTCGGGCATCTGCGACAGCTCGCGGATGGCGATGGGCAGCTCCAGCGCGTCGAGGGTCTGCACCTGGATGGGGATGCGGCGGAAGACCGCGCCGACAGTACCGCGCTGCATGTAGAGGTTGGCGCGGAAGCGCGCCACCCCCGGCACGCCGTAGCCGAAGTCGACCGATTGGAACTGCTCGTACTTTTCCTTCTGCGCCCGGTTGAGCACCGGCAGCAGCATCCGCTCCAGATCGCTCGGCTTGAGCGGCTCGGTCTTGATCGGCACGAGCTTCCCGCGCACCCGGATCAGCGGCGGGCGCATCGGCTTCAGATGAAGGTCCGACGCCTCCTGCTTGGCCATGTAAATCAAGAGGTCGTTGAGCGAGATGGCGGCGGCCTGTTGGGGTGCTGCGGTCACGAAACGGATTATACGGTGACGGTCAGGCGCGCGCCCCGGGGTGCCGGGCGCGCTGCCGCGCCGCCCCTACCTTCTCATCACGCTATCCAGAATCATCAAAAACGCCTCCTGCTGCTTCGCTTCCGTCTTCTGGATGACGGCGATGGTCTCGCCGATGCGGAAGCGCTGGTGCAGCTCGTCGGCGGAATGCGAGGAGGTAACCACAATTTGGCGCGGCGTGAGGCCCTTCTGCCGCGCGTAGTCGACGAACTTCTTCCCGTCCATCCCCGGCATCTCCAGATCGACGATGAGGAGGTCTATCGACGCGTCGATCTTCGGCAGCGCGTCGTACGGATGGCTGTACGTCTCCACCTTCACCTTATCCGCGTAGCGCTCGGCGATGAAGTTCGACCAGAGATCGCAGTACGACGGCGAGTCGTCGACGATGACGATGCGCTTCATGTCCTTGAGTACTTCACCACGCCGCCGACGGCGGTGCCCACGGCGCGCCCGCGCAGGGTTCGCCCGATGAACGGCGATTTCGAGGCCTTCGACTGGAACGGCGCCTGGGCCTCGAACGGCGTTGTCAAGTCGAAGAGCGCCACATCGCCCGGCGGCCGCGGCGCGAGCGTGCCGCACGGCAGGCGGAAAATGCGTGCCGGCGCGGCCGACATCAATTCGATCAGCCGCGGAAGCCCGATCACTTTTTTCCGTACCAGATGCTCGTGGCAGACGGCGAAGGCGGTCTCCAATCCGATCACGCCGAACGGCGCGAGGTCGAACTCCACGTTCTTCTCGTCGAAGTGATGCGGCGCGTGGTCGGTGGCGATGGCGTTGACGGTGCCGTCGGCGATGCCCTCCAGGATGGCCCGGCGATGCCCCTCCGGCCGCAGCGGCGGATTCATCTTCAGGTTCGTGGAGAAGGACCGCACCGCGTCGTCGCCGAGGGCGATGTGGTGAGGAGTGACCTCGCAGGTGACGTTCACGCCGGCAGCGCGCGCGGCGCGGACGGCATCCACCGCGCCGGCGGTGGAGAGATGCGCCACATGCAGGTGCGCGCCGGTGATTCGCGCCAGGATGACGTCGCGCGCCACCAGCGTCTCCTCCGACGCCGCCGGAATTCCTCCCATGCCGAGGAGCGTGGAGTAGTAGCCCTCGTGCATCACGCCCCCTTCGTTGAGGTTCGCGTCTTCTTCGTGCGCGATGACCGGAATGCCGAGCATGGTGCAGTACTCGAGCGCGCGGCGCATGAGCTGCGCGTTGTATACCGGCTTGCCGTCGTCGCTGACGCCGACGCACCCCGCCGCGCGGAGATCGGCCAGCTCCGCGAGCGCTTCGCCTTTCAGCCCCTTGCTCACCGCGCCGATGGGATAGACGCGGCACGACCCGTTCCGCGCCGCCTCGGCGATGATCATCTCCGTCACCGCGCGCTCGTCGTTCGGCGGCACCGTGTTCGCCATGGCGCAGACCGCCGTGTACCCCCCCGCCACCGCCGCCCGCGTGCCGCTGGCGATGGTCTCCTTGTGCTCCTGCCCCGGCTCGCGCAAGTGCGTGTGCAGATCGATCAACCCGGGGACGACGACGAGGCCGCTGGCGTCGATGGTCTCCACGTCGTTCGCCTTGATGCGCTTGTGGACGCGCGCCACGAGACCGTCCTCGATGAGGAGGTCGAGCTTGGCGTCGAGCTGCTGCGACGGGTCGATGACTCTTCCGTTGGCGATGAGCAGATTCATGAGGGGATACGGGGAATGTTGAATGTTGAATGTTTAATGTGGAATGAGAGGTTCCCGCGCTGACGCCCATTCAACATTAAACATTCAACATTCAACATTCCTCGTTACTCCTGTCCGTGTGCCCCGCCAAGCAAGTACAAAACCGCCATCCGCACCGCCACCCCGTTGGTCACCTGATCCAGAATCACTGACCAAGGCCCGTCCGCCACGTCGGAGGCGATCTCCACGCCGCGGTTCATCGGCCCGGGATGCATGACGATCGCTCCCTCTTTCGCGCGGCGGAGGCGATCGGGCGTCAGCCCGAAGGTGTTGTAGTACTCGCGCAAGGAAGGGAACGACAGATTCCCCTGCCGCTCGAGCTGGATGCGCAACATCATGATCACGTCGGCGCCCTCGATGGCTGCGTCGAGCGAATGCACCACGCGCACCCCCATCCCTTCGACCTCCACCGGCATCAGCGTCGGCGGCGCGGCGAGGGTCACCTTCGCCTTCATCTTGGTGAGCAGGTGGATGTTCGAGCGGACCACTCGGGAGTGGGCGATATCGCCGATGACAGAGACGTTCACACCCGCCAGGCGCCCGAGGCGCTCGCGGATGGTGAAGGCGTCAAGCAAGGCTTGGGTGGGGTGCTCGTGTGAGCCGTCGCCGGCGTTGATGATCGAGGCCGGCAGGCGCTCGGCAAGCATCTTCGGCGCGCCTGGATACTTGTGGCGGATGACGATCATGTCCGGCGCCATGGCCATCAGGTTCTCCGCCGTATCGATCAGCGTCTCCCCCTTTTCCACCGACGATCCGGATGCGGCGAAGTTGAGGGTGTCGGCCGAGAGGCGCTTCTCCGCGATCTCGAAGGAGACGCGCGTGCGCGTGGAGGCCTCCATGAAGAGGTTGATGACCAGTTGCCCGCGCAGCGCCGGCACCTTCTTCACCGGCCGCTCGCTCACTTCCTTGAAACCCTCGGCCGTGTCGAGAATCAGCGCGATTTCTTCGGGAGAAAGATGTTCGATGCCGAGAAGGTCTTTCGATTTGAGCGAGGAGGTTTCGGCGCGCATCGGTTGCTGAGTTGCTCGGTTGCTGGGTTGCTTGGCCGCTCAGCAACCCAGCAACTCAGCAACCAAGCGACTCTACTTTTCCATGATCAGAACTTCATCCTCGCCGTCGGTTTCGGCCATCTTCACCTTGATCACCTCGTTCGCATCGGTGGGAACGGTCTTGCCGATGACGTCGGCGTGGATGGGCAGCTCGCGGTGTCCGCGGTCGATGAGCACGGCGAGCATGACCGCCTTCGGGCGGCCGAAGTCGATCAGCGCGTCGAGCGCGGCGCGGACGGTGCGGCCGGTGTAGAGCACGTCGTCGACCAACACCACGACACGATCGTCGATCGGCTCCGGAAGCTTGGTCGGCTTCACCACCGGCTGCGGCGCGATGGTGGTGAGGTCATCGCGATAAAGCGTGATGTCGATGATGCCGAAGGGCACCGGGTGCCCTTCCATCTCCGCGATCTCCTTCGCCATCCGCTCGGCGATGGGGACGCCGCGGCTGCGGATGCCGACGATCATCAGATCGTCGGTGCCGCGATTCTTTTCGAGAACTTCGATTGCCATGCGCCGGATCGCGCGGGTCATACGGGCGCCGTCGAGGAGCCGTTTCTTGACGTTCATCGATGTCCTGGTTGTGAGGTGTCCGGAAGAGCCGCGGGAGGATAGCACGGCGCGGCTACGTGTGAACCCATCCCACGTGGGTCAGTTTGCCGCCACGACCCTGGATCAGCGCTGACCCAGTCGAGTCTAAGCAGCAGGGGTGAAAGCGCTATCACAGTTATTTGGCGTGCTCGACGAGAAAGTCTCCGCAATCGGATCGTTTATGCGGTTTCGCCATAAAATCGGCCTGCAAGTGCTTTACTGTCCTCGATTTAGACGTTGACTCCCACCCCTCGATTCATAGAATACCGCTTCACCAACGGCCCAACGGAACGTCCAGAAGTTTCGGTAGGAGCATGCATGGATAAGCGCTATTCAACGATCATCTTTGTCCCGCACGCGCGGGCCAAATTCAGGAAGTTGAAAGTGTCGCACCGCCTGCTCTTCTCCGTTCTTTCCGTGGTCACCTCCTCCCTCTGCCTCTCGACGTTCTTCTCGGTTCAGTACTTCACCTCACTTTCCCAAACGCACGAGCTCTCCAAGCTGCGCACCGAGAACCACGATCTGCAGAGCGCCAACGAACAGTTCAGCAAATCGGTCGAGTCGCTCCGCACGCAGCTCCGCACCGTGGAAGACCGCACGCACAAGCTGGCCATCATCGCCGGCATCACCAGCCTCGACGAAGGCAGCCAGGGCGGCGTGGGCGGGCTGCGCCCCCCCGACCTCGGCGAGAACCCCTATCGCGACGATCTCGACAAGATGTCGTTGCGCTCGCGCCGCATCAACAGCGATCTCTCCGTCCTCGAACAGAAGTTCGTGGAGAAGTCGCAGCAGTTCTCCTCCACGCCGTCGATCACGCCGGTGCACGGCATCCTCACCGACGGCTTCGGCGGCCGCTCCGATCCCTTCACCGGCGAGCAGGGAACACACAACGCCATCGACATCAGCACCGCCGTCGGGCAGCCGGTCCGCGCGCCCGCCGACGGCATCGTGGTCAAGTCGGAGTGGGCCAACGGCTACGGGAACGTGATCTACGTCTCGCACGGCTACGGCTACTCGACGCGCTACGGGCATCTGTCGTCGTTCGCCGTCCGCCCCGGACAGCACATCAGGCGCGGCGACATCATCGGATACGTCGGCTCCACCGGCCGCTCCACCGGCCCGCACCTGCACTACGAAGTGCGGCTCAACAACGTGCCGGTGAATCCGCTGGCGTATATCCTGAACGCGTTCTGAGCTCTCAGCTCTCAGGCCCGCCCACCGTTCTGAGCTCTCAGCTCTAAGCTCTAAGCTCTAAGGCCCTACCCACCCCGGCGGGGTCTGTCATTTGCAATGAACCGCGACGGTATCCCTTAGAGCTGAGAGCTGAGAGCTGAGAGCTGCAAGGCTAGAACAACCTCCTACCGATCATCCCCTGCTCGTCCTCTTCGTTGGTGAAGATCCAGCCGACGATGTCGCCTGGGATGAAGTTCTCGCCGGGGTAGCCCTTCACATCGAGCGCGGCGGAGCCGTAGCGCTCGACGTCTCGCTGCTTGATGCCGCCCAGGCGGTCGCGCCACTTCTCGAAATTCGCCAGCCGCAGATCGACCCAGCCGGTCTTGGCGTGGCGGTCGACGGCGGCGGGGGTCAGGTCGACCACGGTATGGCCGGCGGTCACGGCGGGAATGCTGATGCGCGGCCCGCGCGTGAGCATCAGCGTCCCGCCGCGCTCGCGCAGGATCGGCGTGCCGATGCGCACGATGGTGCTGGTGACGACGGGGTTGGCGTCGAGATAGACCTCCACGCGGCGCTGCATCTCCGCCGGCGCGGTGGCGCGGATGGCGGCGATGTCGCTGGTCCCCGCCGCCTCGCGGATGAGGTGCGCTTCTGCCAGGAGCTTGGACAGTTTCGGCGGTCCGAGGTCGCCGAGGGCGATGGACGGCACCTCGCCGCGCTTGTGTGATTCGAGCCGGCGCATCTCGCGCACGGCGTGCTCGCGCAAGACGCCGGCGCGGTAGCTCGGCTCGGTGATGGCGCCGTCGATCGCCGCCAGGACGTCGCGGCCGGTGGAGGCCCCCAGGATCTCCAGGATGGCCGTGCGCGCCACCTCCTCCGGCGTGACGTACTCCATCTGCCGCGGATAGGTGATGGCCAGGAACTCGCCGATGGAAAAGAAGCCGTTCTCTCCGGTATCGGCGCCGATGATCTCCAGCGGCACGTCGCGGTGCTCGAAACGCTCGTACGCGGCAGGATCCTGATGCAGCTCCAAGCGCGCGCCCACCGGCTCGTCGCGCGGCGTGAAGAGAAAGGCCTTCTCCCCCTCGCCGCGAACGCGCACGTGGCGCTTCTCCACGCGGCGGAAGCCGATCATCGCTCCCGGCTTCACTTCTTTGACGATCGCGCTGTGCTTCTCCTCCGAGGCGGCGGGGGTGCGCGCCAGAAGAAAGAGCAGTCCGGTGTGAGCGAAGCCGATGGCCGACTTCGCCAGCAGCGGCAGCGAAGGTTTGTCCTCGCTGTGCGTGTACGGAATGTTCAGCCCCATGCCGCCCGTGCCGGTGGTGCCGACTTTCACGTAGATCTGCACCGCCGAGTTTTCGAGCGTGCGGTGCAGCACGAGAATGTGCCGCGCGATCTGCGGGATGCCTTGCGAGATGAGCAGCTTTCGCACGGTAGCCAGGAACGGCTCCAGCTCCTGGCGCGCGATGGCGCCGTCGCGCCGCGCCAGCGCGTCGAGCATCTCCTTGGTCTTGATGGCGATGTCGAACTCGTTCTGATAGCTGATCCCGCTGGCGGTGTTGATGCAATCGACCACCACCTCGGGCTTGTACTTGTCGACCAGCTTAAAGAGCGCGCTCTCTTTGTAGTCCGCCTCTCGGCGGAAGACGGCGTCGAAGAGGAGGTCGTAGTTGGCGGCGCTGCCGAAGATCGCATCGCGCGGCATCTCGCGCAGCGCGTCGGGGACGAAGATGTTTCCCCACTCGCCAACCAGACGCGGCCCGCTGATCTCTTCCTGAAGAAAAGCGATCGCCTCGCGCACTTCCTCTTCGCGCAGCGAGGCGATGACGATTGTTTTCGGAGCGAGCTCGCGCGCCACCTCGCGCGCCGCCTGCAAGCCGACCATTCCCGCCCCGCCGAGGATGAGGACGGTGTCGGCGACGATCCTGCTAGGCAACCGCCGCCCCCATGGGGAAGAGGTTCGAGGTGTGAGGTGCGAATGAAGAATGAAGAAAAGAATTTCGGCTGATCATTTCTTCTTCATTTTCAATTCGCACCTCGCACCTCGAACCTCTTTTTTACCCAACCCGCTCTTCTTCCCCTTGCGGCAAATCCCATCTCTCGGTGATCCGCTCGTGCGTCAGCCAGCGCTCGCAGTCGAGAGCGGCCATGCATCCGGTGCCTGCTGCGGTCACCGCCTGCCGGTAGACATGATCGACCGCGTCGCCGCAGGCGAAGACGCCGTGGATGTTGGTCACCGTCGAGTTGTGGTGCGGCAGGACGATGTAGCCGCGCTCCTCGAGCTCGAGCTGCCCGGCGTAGACCTGCGTGTTCGGCGTGTGGCCGATGGCCACGAACAATCCCTGCGCTTTCATGTCGCTGGCCACGTTCGTCTTCAGGTTGCGGATCTTGAGTGCGGTGACGCCCCCCTCCTTCGTCCCCACCACCTCCTCCACCGTCGAATCGAAGACGAAGGAGATCTTAGGATTGCCGCGCGCGCGCTCCTGCATGATCTTCGAGGCGCGCAACTCGTCGCGGCGATGAATCACCGTGACCTTCGAGGCGAACTTGGTGAGGAACGTCGCCTCCTCCATCGCCGAGTCGCCGCCGCCGACGACGACGATCTCTTTGTTCTTGAAGAAGAAACCGTCGCACGTCGCGCAGTACGAGACGCCGAAGCCCTGCAGCGCCTTCTCGGTCGGCAATCCGATCTGCATGGCCGAGGCGCCGGAGGCGATGATGAGCGCCTCGCATTCGTAGGTCCGGGAGTCGGTGCGGACCTCGAAGGGATGCGTGCGCAGGTTCACGTTCTCGACCTGCTCCATCTTGAACACGGCGCCGAAGCGCTCGGCCTGTTGCCGCATCAAGTCCATCAGTTTCGGCCCCAGGATCCCCTCGGGGAACCCAGGGTAATTCTCGACGTCAGTGGTGATCGTGAGCTGCCC
>JACXTT010004424.1_pt1 | contig 20886 bp, 21 predicted proteins | sample 9270951 | NCBI WGS metagenome assembly JACXTT01 (sample SAMN15532306, study PRJNA645909) | rock metagenome | isolation source: weathered quartz diorite | place: Puerto Rico | collected 2017-06-21
TACTGTTTCCTGTCTATGCGGGGCCGTTCGCTGGATGGTGGGGGATCGTCGGGGGAATCGCCGGGATCCTCGGCTCCGGCACGCGCCTGATCGCGAGCCCGTTCATCGTCGAGAGGCTCGTGGCGATGCTCTCCACGAAGCCGCGCCTGTACCTCGGCACCCCGCCGCTGCCCCCACCGCCGGTTCCGCCACAGGCCGGCATGTGGGCGGTCCTGCACGAGATCCGGTCGGAGTACGCGCAGCTCATGAGCTGCCTCTTTCTCCTGATCTCGGGCCCGGGTCCCTGGTCGCTGGATGCGGTGCTGGGTTCGCGTGAGCGTCACGACGAGCGGCCCATCGCCGACCCGGTGTTCGCGAGCGGCCGCCAGCGAGCCCGGGCAAGCTGAATCACGTCCCCCTTGACTTCGCGCTCACTTGAACTTGTAGAGGGGGCCATGAGCATCCAGCTGAACCACACCATCGTGTGCTGCCGCGACAGGGAGCGGTCGGCGACATTCCTGACCGACATGCTCGGGCTCCCGCCTGCCAAGCCCTTCGGGCCGTTCCTCGTCGCCGACACCGCGAACGGCGTCTCGCTCGCTTTCCTCGAGACCGACGACGGCCGCGTTGCTTCCCAGCACTACGCCTTCCTCATTGGAGAGGACGACTTCGACGACGTGTTCGGGCGCATCCGCCAGCGAGGGCTCGCGTACTGGGCCGACCCGTTTCTGAGGCGATCTGGAGAGATCAACCACGACGACGGGGGCCGCGGCGTCTACTTCAAGGACCCCGACGGCCACCTGCTCGAGGTCATCACCCGCCCCTACGGCGGCCACTAGCCATGGCCGGCGACATGACCGATCGGCTGGTGCTCGTCACCGGCTCGACGGCCGGGATCGGCCGCGAGACCGCGCTCGAGCTCGCGCGCCGCGGCGCCCACGTGGTGTTGGTCGGGCGCAACGCCGGCAAGGCCGAGCGCGTGGCGTCCGAGCTCCGGGATGGGTCCGGCAACCGGCAGGTCGACGCGCTCGTCGCCGATCTGTCCTCCATGCAGGCCGTTCGCCAGCTCGCCGCGGAGGTGAAACGACGGTACGGCCGGTTGAACGTGCTCGTGAACAACGCCGGCGGGGTGAACATGCGACGCGAGGTCACCCTCGACGGGTACGAGCGGACGTTCGCCACCAACCACCTCGCGTACTTTCTGCTCACACAGCTGCTCCTGCCCGAGCTCGAGAAGGGGGCGCCGGCGCGCGTGGTCAACGTGGCGTCGGCAGCACACAACACGGCGACCCTCGACTTCGATGACCTGATGGCCGAGCGGCGCTACCGCGCGTTCCTGCAGTACGGGCGCAGCAAGCTGTGCAATATCCTCTTCACCCGCGAGCTGGCGCGGCGGATCGAGGGGAAGCGCATCACGGTCAACGCGCTCCATCCCGGCTTCGTCGCGTCCGACTTCCTCACGAAGGGCGGCGTCTGGAGCATCATCAAGCCCATCGCCAACCTGTTCGCGATCGACGAGGCGTCCGGCGCCAGTACCAGCGTCTACCTGGCGTCGTCGCCCGAGGTCGACGGCGTGACGGGAAAATATTTCTACAAGTGCCGCGAGAAGACGCCGAGCCGGCGGGCGCGCGACGAGGAGGCGGCGCAACGGTTGTGGGAGGTGAGCGAGCGCCTCACCGGTCTGCGCAGCGAACCTCGGGCCGCGTAGGTAGAACCTCGCTACGGTCCGACCGGGTCGAGCTGGAGCACCTGCTGGAACGTCGGGCGGTTGGTGGAGGGGAACTTGTTCGGAAGCAGTCCCGGCACGAAGCCGGTCATTGCCGCGGGTTTGCGCCACAGACTGGGGTCGGCCTGATTTTGCTGCGTGGTGAGGGCGTCGGCGACCTGGTGGATCACCTGCCACAGCGAGTCGCGGCAGGCCGGTAGCGAACCGAGGCCACAATAGGAGCGGTTGAAGGGACCGACGACCGGGTCACCGAGCAGAGTGCGGAGGTCCTTGTCCACGTAGGACTCGCCCTCCAGGCCGTCGAGGTTGCGGACGTTGTCCAGGTCGGTGAGGAGGGCGCCGAACACGGGGGACATCACCGCATCCACGATCGGCCGCCAGACCGCGTCCATGATGACCGGGCCGGATTCGTCGTAGAAGGTGTCGTTGTCGGCATCGAGGCGCGGGGCGTCCCGGCTGACCCAGTCGTCGAGGATGTCGACGACCTGCTGATCACGAGGGGTCGGGGCTGGACCCGTGCGGAGCACCCGGCTGACGACGGGCCAGACGGGCGCGCGGACGTCCTCGGTGGCGGCGCGGTTCATGATGCCGACGTCGTCCGTGAGCAGCACGCCGAGCGGAAAGCGGCTGAACAGCTCCACGCGGTGCACGGATCCGAACGGCTCGTCGTCGCCGTGCATGAATCCCGGGGCCGATCGGTTGTTCCAGTTGAGAAGGAGCCCACCGGGACCGCCGACGTCGTGCGGATGCTTGTTCGTCAAGATGAAGCCACGCCACTCGTAGGCGCCGGTTCCGAGCGTCGGCAGACGCCGATCGAGCCCCTGCGCACGGCGCGGAAGGTAGCCGGAAGAGAAGTACGCCGTCTTCCTGCGGGAGACGTAGGCCCAGTTGAAGGTGAACCCGAACTCGTCGGCGATCTTCCAGAAGCGAGAAGGGCTGGACGCCAGGCCCTCGGTCATGTCCTTCAACGCGGCGAGGTTGAGGGCGTCCCGCCCGAACGTGGAGCGCCGGCGCGACAGGGCATACGGCTGTCCGCCGACGGTGGCGGTCGCGAACACGGGGCCGTGCACCGAGACGTTGTAGATGAGCGAGTTGTTCCCCAGCATCCCCGCGTTGAAGACGTCGAAGGCGCGACACTCGCCGTTGAAGAGGTAGTGCGTGGACGCGCGCGTCGGGGGCGAGTTGTCGGGCTCGCAGAGCTGTTCCGCGAACACGTCGCGCACGTCGTGGCCCGCGGAAGTCAGGCTCCACGCGTAGTTCTGCGTGCGTCCGATGAGGATGTACATGGCGAGACCGGGCGCGGCGACGCCCTGCGCGTTGATGCCCGGTCCGTGAAGATCGATCTGCTGCACGATCTCCGGGTAGAAGTAGCCGAGCTGGGGGCCCATGACGGCGAGGGACTTCCGGGTGGCCGAGCGCGACGGTGAGACGACCAGGAAGTTCGAGGCGTGCCGGCGGGCGGGCGCCAGCGCGGCCTGTGCGGCCGACATCCGCGGATCAATGCTCTGGATGGAGCCGGGATCGACAAGCACCGATCCCGTCACCGGGCCCCCGGTGAACGGCCCGTAGTTGAAGCGCCGCCTGATCGTGGTCGGGGCCTCGGGGTCGTCGGCGAGCATCACGTCGACCCATGCCTGGTGGCCGTGGTCGAGGCCCAGCGACTGCTGGAGCTTGGCGAGGAGATCGGAGTTGGCCGCCTCGCCGCCACCACCGGCGCCGAAGATCGACCCGATGAACGCCGTCACCGCGACGACGTCATTCACGGTGGCCGGCGGCTGGTTGATGTTGTTCGCCGCCCAGTAGGCGTTGATGCCATCGGCGTAGGCCTGTGCGTCGTCGAGGATCTGCTGGCCCTTGGCGCCGTAGGTCTGGACCAGGAGCTGCGCCTCCTGCGTCACCAGGTTCTCGGCCTCCGGGCTCGGAGTGAACGACTGGAGGCTCGTCACCAGCGAGAAGGCGTCGATGTTGGGCACGTCAGCGACCGCCACGCGCGCCGGGCCGCGCCCCACCTGGATCAGCAACCCGCGGTCGCGCGCCGTCGTCCATCCCGCGCCGAAGGCGACGTCCTGCCGCGTCTGCCCGTAGACGTGCGGGATGCCGTAGGAGTCGTACAGGAGCTGCAGTCCCGGCCGGCCGGTCATCTCCTCGGTCGTGGCGCCGATCGGCATGAAGTCTTCGGGCAGGTAGAGGTTGTTGATGTCGGTGAGCGTGAGGTGGTCGCGGAGTGGCGTGAGCCCGGCGTAGAGTGGAAGCTGGTCGGTGGAATTCACGGTGAAGGGCACGCCGCCGAAGTTTCCGGGCGGGAGGATGTAGCGGGCGATGTCGGAAGCGCCCGCCGGAATCGCGGCGAGAAGCGAGAGGGCGAAGACGAGGATGCGTGGCACGGGCTCCTCCTCCGGCGAACCGGTTTACCTGTTCGACTGAGCCAGTCCTACCAGCCCGCTGCTCGCTGCGTAAAGTACGAATTTGCAATCATCACGCAGGGCTGATCGTCGAGAGATATTCATTGCTGCTGGAGGGATGCCCGATGAAGCACCTCACCCCGAACACCCCCGTGATCGTCGGGATCGGGTTCGAGCAGGAGACGTCCGAGGATCCCGGGCAGTGTGCGGAGCCCTGCCAGCTCATGGTCGGGGCCGTCCGCGGGGCGGCCGCGGATGCCGGCTCGGACGCGCTGCTCGCGCAGATCGAATCGATCTCCGTCCCGCAGGGCATGTGGGAGTACCGCAACCCCGGCAAGCTGATCGGCGACGCGCTCGGGTGTTCGTCGGCACGGAGCGTCCTCGCGGATCTGGGCGTGCTGCAGCTGTCGCTGCTGAGCGATCTCTGTCGCGCCATCGCGGCCGGCGAGCAGCGCGTGGGGGTGGTCACCGGAGGCGAGGCGAAGTTCCGGGAGCTGCGTGGAGCGATCACGGGGCAGGCCGTCGCCAACACCGAGCAGCCCGAGGACACGCGCCCGCCCGACGTGCACCACACATCGTCCGACCCCTGGGCCTCGGACCTGGAATCACGCGCCGGACTCTCCTCTCCGGTCGAGCTGTTCGCGATCATGGAATCCGGGCTCCGCCACGCGGAAGGCCTCGACGTCGACCGACATCGCGACCGGATCGCGCAGCTCTACAGCCGCTTCAGCGAGGTCGCGGCCGGGAACCCGCGCGCCTGGCGGCGGGAGCCGCTGAGCCCTCGGGCGATTCGGGATCCGTCGCCCACAAACGCCATGCTGGCGTTCCCGTACACCAAGCGACACTCGAGCCAGTGGAACGTCAATCAGGCGGTCGCCATTCTCGTCTGCTCGGCGGCGCGAGCGGCCGAGCTGGGGCTCGAGCGCGACGGTTGGATCTTCCCGCTCGCGGCGGCCCAGTCGAAGCACGTCGTGCCCCTGGCGCAGCAGCAGCGGTTGCACACCCATCCTGGGACCGTGCTGTCGGGCGAGCGGGCGCTCACGCTGGCGGGCATCTCCGCCCGGGACGTCGATGCCGCGGAGCTGTACAGCTGCTTTCCGGCGGCGATCCAGTCCTTTGCCCTGGATCTGAAGCTGGCGGAGACGTGCCCGTGGACCGTCACCGGCGCCATGCCGTTCGCCGGCGGGCCGTACAACAGCTTCAGCCTCGAGGGCGTCGCGAGAATGGTGGAGGTGCTGCGCGGAGGCGGATCGGAGCGGCGGATCGGCCTCGTCTCCAATCTGAGCGGCATCTTCGGGAAACAGGCTTGCGCGCTCTTCTCGAACCTGCCCAACCCCGATGGCTACCGGTACGAGGACGTCACCGCCCAGGTCGCCGCACGCGATCTCCCCGTCCCGCTCGACGGCGACTACGTCGGTCCGGCCGTGATCGTCGGCTACACGGTCGTCTTCATCGGAGGAGCGCCGTCGCACGCCATCGCCATCTGCGACACGCCGTCGGGGCGGCGCACCGTCGTGCGCAGCGAGGACCAGGCCCTCCTCGAGTCGATGACCCGGGAGGAGTTCTGCGGACGGGTCGTGCAGGTCGCCGGGGCTGGGTTCGGACGCTGACCTCTACGCCTCACGGAGCGACGTCCGGGAGAACCACACCGACGTGGCGGACATTGCCGTTCTCGTCGAAGCTCACGCGGAGGCGCTCCACGCGGTGGCGCGCCTCGTCGTAGCTGAAGCTCGCCTGGAGCAGTTTCACGTCGATGCCTCGCTCCGCAGAGTGGGAGTACAGGTACTCGAACGCGCTTCCGCCCGGCTCGTTCTCGACGTGGTCGGGTGGGCCCAGCCGGCCGAGGACCGTCGCCTTGGAGAGGCCAAGGACGATCGCCGCGGCATCCGCGGGAAGAACGGGTCTCCCGAGGGTTATCCGGGCCCGGGTGCAGCCCGCCGCCGTGATGACGACCGCCAGGATGAAAAGAGCCCGGCAGCTCATCGCAGCCGCCGGCCCTCGCCGTCCCGCCCGACGACCGCGACGACGCGCCCATCGCGATCGAAGAGCACGGCGACGCAGTCCTCGTGCAGCGTGCCACGCTCCAAGGTCAGCTTGAAGTTGGCGAGCGCCGATCCGATCGTCGGGTCGAGCGAGGCGAGCGGCAAGCCCAGCGAGGGATCGATGTCGAGGTGGTCGAAGTCGTAGCGGCGCGCGCGCCAGATGAGGAGCAGACCGTCCGGTGCAGACCAGTACTCGACCGGCACTCCCAGCCGCTCGAGCACATCGGCCACGCTCGCGCCTTCATCGATCGCCATGACGGCGGCGGGCGGCGGAACCGTGCCCACCGTCGTTTGGCCCATCCAGGCACAGCCGGCGAGGAGCGCGACCGCGACGGCGAGCGCCGGCCTCACAGCTCCTTCGTGCCTTCGGTGAGGCCGTAGCCCGCCACCTTCCCGCTCCGGTCGAAGAAGAAGACGAGCCGGTCCGCCTTGTCGACGCTCGTCACCCAGTTGAAGAAGCCAGCCATGATCACGGTGCGGTTCACGCGCCGGTACTCGTAGATGTACACGTCGTCGAGGAGCGCCGGATCGAGCTTCACGGTGAGTTCCTCGCCGTGGTAGCGGGTGGCCATGCTGCCGATGAGGCCCTCGATGTCGCGCCGCTGGATCAGGGTCGGGGCCCCGAAGCGTGAAAGGATCTCGGCCTTCGTCGTCACGCCGGGGTGGACGTCCGCCAGCACGGCGGTCGGAAGTCGCGCCCCCTCGTACTGCCGCCCAAGTGAGACACATCCCGTCGCCGCCAGGAGGAGGAGAGCCGGAACCGCGTGCCGTCTGTGCATGGCGGTCCCTTAGCAGCCCGATCCGTCCTCGGCCAACGACGGGAGCCGCCAGGCGAACGGCAGATCGGGAGGCTGGCTATAGCTAGAGGGCCGCGGGCCCCCGCTTGAGGAACTCGATCTCCTCGGTCGTGGACGGCCGGCCGAGGACGGCATTGCGGTGCGGGAACCGACCGAAGCGCTCGATGGTGCGCTTGTGGCTCAGCGCGTACTCCAGATTCCCCTCCAACCCCGGCTGAGCGAACAGCTCCACGGCGCGTTCCTGGATCAGGCGCGATTCGCTGTGCATGAACGGCACGTACATGAAGGCGCGTCGAGATGACACCAGCTCCAGATCAGCACCCCGCGCAATCGCCTCTTGGGCAAGTACGAGCGCCACGCTATCGCATGCGAACGCCCGCGGCGTGCCCCGATACATGTTCCGAGAGAACTGATCGAGCACGATGATCTCCGCGAGCCTGCCCTCGGCCGTGGCGCGCCACGCGAAGAGCTCGCCACGAGCAGCGGCCACGTGGGTCGGTTCGAACCGCGTCCTGATCTGGGCATCGAGCCGGGCGTCCTTCCGCCACCACTGCTCGGCAGAGAGCTCGTCGAACCAGAAACGGATCACCTCGGCAGGACTCATCGTTTCCTCCGCGGAAGGGAGCGTACACCGTACATTCGATGCCTCCGGGTCCCCGGACGCCGCGGCCCGGGGACCCGTCCGTGAGTCGCTCTCTACATCTTCTTTGGCTCGACCACCTTGCCGCCCTTCTTCACGCACTCCTCCGCGCTGCTCACGTCGACGTAGCCCTTCCCCTTGCACGCGTTCTTGCCCTTGCAGGCGTTCTCCGCTCCCGCACAGCTCCCCTGGCCCTTGCATGCGTTGATGCCGGCGCAGTGCACCTCGGTCGCCGTCTTGTCGGTTGCGCGCGCCGCCACGTTGCCGGCGAGCACCAAGGCTGCCGCCGCGCTCGCGATCAGCACTCCTCGTCCAACGGTGTTCATCCTCGGTCCTCCTCTCGCTCGATTCGGGCGCCCCCATGGCGCCGGTCGTCGTGTCACTGCTCTTTCGTCTTGCCGCTGGCTCCGTCGGACGCGATCGCAAAGAGGTTGACGTCGATCGTCCCCTCGGTCCCGACCACATCCGCGAGCTCCTGAACGCGGGCGAGCCACCCCGGGGTATTCTTCGGGGTCACCCCGTACTTCTCGCGGTCGAAGTGCTCGATGCGAGCCCGGATGCGGAGCGTCCGCTTCGACCCATACGTGCCCGCCGGGAGGTCGATCACCGTCCCCTGAATGCGCTCCGGGCGGAGATCGTCACGCGAGCGACCGCAGATGGTGAACGTGCCCTCGGTGGTGAAGGCGACGGGCTTCTTGGGCTCGACGGGGGGCGGCAGTGTCACCCTCGGCACGTCGAGCTCGAACGTGCACTTGGCGGGCTCCGTCTTCTTGTTGGTGGCCCATTGCCCGAAGTGCTCGGTCTTGGTGTCGTCGTTGTCGACGCGGATCGAGCGGAGGGGCACGGAGCAGCTGGCGCGGCCCTCGAGCATCGTCTCGTCGGCGGTGAGCGTGCAGCCGACGGCCGAGCTGACGGCGGTGATCCGCTCGCCGATCGTCGCGTCGAAGACGGCCGTGAAGGCGTTGTTCCCGGCGTCGGGGTCGACGACGAAACGTGTTTCTCCCGCGGCGCCGCCCCGTCCTTCCAGGGTGGCGAGCAATGCCAGGGCTGCCGTCAGTCCTCGGATCCGCATGCGGCGACCTCCTCGTCGGGAGGAGATTCGCCGGAGGGCAGGCGGGCGTTACATCGATTCGGGCCGCCCCGTGCTGAGTGCCCAGCGGCCGAACCAGGTCGCACCGAGGGCTCCCGAGAGGACGGCTGCAACCCCGACCGGAAGGAGGTGCCAGGCGAGGACGTGCAGGCGGGCGTCGATCGGGCAGACGACCCGCATCGCCACGTTGGCGAGGAGGAAGGCGGCCGCGCCGGCGAAAGCACCCCCCGTAGCCGGTGCGACGGGCGCCCCCCGCCGGAGTGCGACGAGGAGCATCCCCCACGGGAGGGCCGCCAGCGCCACCGTCTTCTCGAGACATCCCGTGCCCCCGGCAGCGAATCCCCCGACAACCGGATTCCGGCCACCGGGCTCCGAGAGCAGCGCCGCGACTGCCGCTGCGACGAGGCCGATGGTGATCCAGAGCCCGTCACCCGGCGAAGGGCGATCCGGCGCGGCCGCGCGGAAGGCGAACCAGGTGCTGATTCCCGCGCCGGCCGCGAGGAGGCCGAGCTCGAGCGCGAAGGCAGGCGTTCCGAGCCGACCAATCAGATCCGGGCGCAGATGTCCCATGGTGGTGCTGACCACCACCGCCACGGGGAGCGCCATCCAGGTGAGCATCCGCGTCGCCGGGGGGCGCAACCGGGAGACCGGCCGCGCGTCGGCAGCGAGCCGATCCACGAGCGCCCGGTGGTTGCGCGGAATCTCCATCGCTGGCCGTCAGGCTCCGAGCAGGCGCCGGAGCGCCCTGTACGCCCGGTGCCCACGCACCTTCGCCGCCCCGGGCGTGGTCCCCATCCGCGCTGCAGCCTGCTCGAAGGAGAGGCCCTCGACCTGCAGGAGACGGATGGCCTCGCGCTCGGTCGGCGAGAGCCCGCGAAGCGCCTCCGCGATCTGGTGCGTGCCGGGCCCGGCGTCGCCGACCGCCGTCTCCGGGGCGACATCGACGAGCACTTCGCGCCGAAGGCGTGTCTGCCTCCGGAAGTAGCTCACGGTCACGAAGCGCGCGATCGCGAAGAGCCACGGTTCGAGGGGGCGGCGGGGATCATAGGTGTGACGGACACGGTGCACGGCGAGCAGAACCTCCTGGTACACGTCCTCGAGCTCGGAGGCCGGGGCGCGGGTCCGGAGGAAGGCGGCGAGTGCCGGCGCGATATCGTGCAGGAGCGCGCGATATGCGTCCTCGTCGCCTTGCTGCACCTGCTTCATCCATCGCATGCGGCGCCGCGCCCGCTCGGTGGTGTCCTCTTCGTCCATTCGCTCTCGTGCCCGATCGGTTACATTCGATCGGTGGCCGCTCAGATGGGTTGCCAGGGGCAGTGCCCCGACTCAAGGGAGTGGCGGCGGCGACGGAACGGCCGCCGCCGCGCCGTCCGGCGGACCGGTCAGCGGCGACACCTTCGCCAGCTGATCCGACAGCACGGCCGGGTCAGAGGTCGGCAGCGCGCACACCTTCTGCTCGCACACATAGGCGGTCGGCGCGCCGTGGAGCGCCTCCTTGTCCGCCACCAGCGGGATGATTTCCCTTTGGCGGGCCAGCTCATCGCCGACCCTCGCGACCGTGAGGACGTGGTTGGGCACATAGGTTCTCCGTACCGTCCCCAGCAGCGCCTCGTCGCCCGTCGCGGCCGCCGGCCGCACGATGACGATCTCCTTCGCCCGGTCGAGACGAAAGTCGAGCGCGGCGAGAAGCGCGGGCGCTGCGGCCGGTGTGCGCTGGAGGATCGGCGCGAACGCGCGGAGGGTCGCGTCCGCGCGATCCCGGCGCCGGTCGTCTGTCGTGAACTCGGCGAGCCGTAGGAGGTTCAGCGCCGCGACCGCGTTCCCCGACGGAATCGCCCCGTCGTAGTAGGGCTTCTGGCGGGTGAGCGTCACCTCGCGCCGAGCGCCGGTGAGGAAGAAGGCACCCTTCTCCGCGTCCCAGAAATCGCGAACGAGGACGTCTTGAAGCGCGATCGCCTCGCGCAGCCACCGCAGCTCGAAGGTCGCCTCGTAGAGGTCGAGGAGCCCGGCGACGAGATACGCGTAGTCGTCGAGGAAGGCGTCCTCGTGCGCGGCGCCCTCCGCGAAGCTCCGTCGCAGGCGGCCGTCGGCGCGCATGCGCTCGAGGACGAACCCCGCCGCGGTCCGGGCGCGCTCGACGTAGCCAGGATTACCGAGGACAGCCCCGGCGCGGGCGAAGGCCGAGATCATGAGCCCGTTCCAGCCGGCGAGGATCTTCGTGTCCTTGTGGGGCGGGACGCGGCGGTCGCGGACGGCATACAGTCTGGCCCGCGCCTCATCGAGCAGCTGGTGGAACCGGGCGGGCTCGATGCCGAGCCTGGACGCGACCTCGGGGAGCGGCGCGGCGACGTGGAGGATGTTCTTCCCGTGAAAGTTCCCCGGCTCGGTGACGCCGTAGTAGGCGATGACGGCGTCGGCGCGTGTGGCGTCGAGGGCCGCGCGGATCTCGGCGGGCGTCCAGACGAAGAACTTTCCCTCGACCCCCTCGCTGTCCGCGTCGGTCGCCGCGTAGAAGCCGCCGGCCGGCGCCGTCATCTCCCGCCCGGCGTAGTCGAGGACGTCGCGCGTCACGGCGGCAAAGTCGTCGCGCTTCGTCAGCTGGTAGGCCTCGAGGTAGAGGACCGCGAGCTGGGCGTTGTCGTAGAGCATCTTCTCGAAGTGGGGCACCTGCCAGGCGGCGTCGGTCGCGTAGCGGTGGAAGCCGCCGCCGATCTGGTCGTGGATCCCGCCGGCCGCCATCTTCTCGAGGGTCAGGGTCACCATCTCGAGGGCCCGCGCACTCGCGGCGTGACGGTGGTAGCGGAGGAGCAATTCGAGGTCGGGCGGGCTCGGAAACTTGGGCGCGCCCCCGAACCCGCCGTTCGTCGGATCGAAGACCGTGCGGAACCCGTCGAACGCGCGGTGGAGGACGGCCGCGTCCGGTACTCCCTCGCCCCCCGGCCGCTGGGCCATCTGCTGCACCCGTCGCGTGATCTCGCCGGCCTGCTCGGCGACGCGGAGCGGCTCGGTATCGAACGCCTGCCGGAGCTGCCGGAGCGTGCCGAGAAACCGCTGCGGCGGGAAGTAGGTACCGCCGGAGAACGGCTGGCGCCCGGGCGTGAGCCAGACCGTCATCGGCCAGCCTCCGCCCCCGGTCAGCATCTGCACGACGCTCATGTACGCGTCGTCCACGTCGGGCCGGACCTCCCGGTCGACCTTGATCGCGACGTAGTTCTGGTTGAGGTAGGTCGCGATCTCCTCGTTCTCGAAGGATTCCTCTTCCATCACGTGGCACCAGTGGCAGGTCGAGTAGCCGACGCTGAGGAGCACCGGCTTCGACTCGGCAGCCGCCCGGGCGAAGGCCTCGTCGCCCCATGGATACCAGTCGACCGGGTTGTGCGCGTGCTGGAGGAGGTATGGGCTCGACTCCAGGACCAAGCGGTTGGTGTAGCGCGGCGAGCCGTCGGGCCGGAGATGCCGGGTATGCGGGCGATAGCTTGCTCCCTTCTCGCGGAGCGCCGTCATGAGCGTCTGTTCCAGCTCGGCACCGAACGGCGCGGCACCCGGTAGCGGGTCGCTGGTCGGGAGCGAACCAGCGCTGGCGAGCAGAGGCGGGACGAGCCCTGCGAAGGTCAAAGCGACGATGACGCGAAGGACAGGGATCACCTTCATTCGAGACCGCTCCGCACGCTCGCGCCGACCGCCTCCTCGAGCGGGCCGAGCAGGGCGGCCGTCTGCTCGCCGTCGCCCACCATCGCCAGCATGGTCTCGCCCGCCGGGAGCAGGCACACGCGGTAGTCTCCGATCGAGGCGCTGCACCGGCTCCCCGGCGTGATCGGCGAAGGGAAGCGCGCTCGCTCGGCGATGAAGAGGGACAGCCGCTTCCCCTGTGCTTCGTAGAAGGTGAGTGCGACCTTCTGACCCCAGAGCGAACAGCGTCGGCCCCCGAGGAGCGCGGCGCCTTTCAGGCGCGGGATCGCGATGGGAAACCCCACCTCCTCCTCGAGCACGGCGGCGAGACGATCCGGGTCGCTCGACCCGATCTCGACGGCCCTGGGCTCCTGGAGGAAGTGCAGATGGTCGGCCACGAGCGCGTCGACCACGCGGTCGCTCCCACCGCGGGGTGCACCCATCGATGACACCGGCGGAGGTACCCGACGATCCGCCGCCACGACGACGGCGAGCAACACGCCAGCAGCGAGGAGTCCGATTCGAACGACGCGGACGCGCCCCCACCGGCTGCCCGCGCGGGCGTGGGCAGCCAATCGTTCGCGCAGCGTGTGCGGGACGGGGCGCATCTCGGCGCTCGCCGCGACGGCGTCCTTGACGGCGAGCAGACTCTCGACGTGCGCCGTGCAGCTCGGGCAGACGTCGAGGTGACGCCGCACCTCGAGCTCTTCGCCTGCCGGGAGTTCACCGTCGACGTAGGCGTTCAGGCGATCGATCGACACCGCGCACGTCGTCATGACCGCGGTCCCATCCCGATCCCGAGCGCAGCCGCGTGCGGGGCAAGGTGTCGCATCAGCTGCGCTCGCGCCCGCGCGATGCGCGATCGCACGGTGCCGATCGGGCAATGCATGATGTCCCCGATCTCCGCGTACGTGAATCCTTCCAGATCACAGAGCAGCAGCGCGGTCCGCATGTCGTCCGGGAGCGTCGCCAGCGCGTGGAGGATCGCGGGGCGGGTGAGCCGGGCCACCACGGCGCGTTCGAGCCGTGGCAGCGTTTCGCTGACCAGGCCCGCGTCCGCAGCCTCCAGGCCACCTTCGAGGATGATCAGCTCGGGACGCGCGCGGCGGATGCGCTCGCGCGAGACGCGCCGGTTGCGAAGGATGCGGAAGAGCCAAGCTCGACAGCGCGCGAGGTTGCGCAGCTGTCCCGCATGCCGGAACGCCTCCACGTAGGTGTCCTGGACCAGGTCTTCCGCATCGGCCTCGTTGCCGACCAGACGGTACGCGAAGTTGTAAAGCGACGAGAGGGCGCCGAGGGCCACGGCCGCGAACTCCGGCTGAGCCCGTGTTCGCGTCCGCCTCGTCTGCCGTGATCGCATGGCTGTCCTCTACTGTGGACGCTTGCAGTGCGCCGAGAGTTCCGGGAACCCCCGCGTCACGGGAACTCTTTGCCGGCGCAGGGCGTCTCAGCCAGGTGAACATGCCGTGGAACGGGATCCAAAGCAGCCGGGCACGGCTCGTGGCCGTCCTGTGGATGATGCTCGCCCCCGGCTGCCAGCGCGCGCTGCCCTCGGACCCGGCCCCTGCCGCCCGGCACTACCGCGAGGTGACGAAGCACACCCCCGTGAGCGTTCGCCATCCCCGGTTCCGACTCGACTGGACGAACAAGCCGGCGCTCTATCGAAGCTACCCCGGTTCCGAGACGGTCGCGCTGCCAGAGAGGCGCATTCTCAGCAGGCCCGCGGTTGATGCGATCGCCCAGGCCCCTGCAGCACTCACGAGCGCCGCGCCGCTCGACCTCGAACTGCTCGGCACCATCCTCTTCCTGACGGGCGGGGTCACACGCCCCCGGGCAGGCGGCGGGGACATCCGGGCGACCGCCGCCGCGGGCGCGCTCTACCCGAACGAGCTCTACGTCGTGACCGGCGATCTGCCGACGCTGGCCGCAGGCGTCTATCACTACGAGCCGCACGACCAGCGTCTGAGCCGCCTGCGCGACGGAGACTGGCGCGGCGTCCTCGCCGAGGCGGCCGACGATCCGGAGGTCCGGCGCGCCCCTGCCACGATCATCCTGACGGGCATCCTCTGGCGGAGCGCGTGGAAGTACCGCGAGCGCGCCTATCGGCACCTGCACTGGGACGGGGGCATGATGCTGGCGCACGTGCTCGCCGCTGCGCAGGCTGCGGACCTCCCGGCCGTCGTCCTCGGGGCGTTCATCGACGAGCCCGTGGATCGGATCGTCGGAATCGACGGGGTCCACGAAGCAGCGCTCGCCCTCGTCCGTCTCGGCGCGCCCGGGGCGCTGGCCGTCGGGAACGGGGCAGAAATCGGATCCCTCCCGTTTGCCCCCACACCGCTCTCCCGCGCCCCCATCGACTACCCCGAGGCCCTCCGCTACCAGGCCGCCTCGAAGCTCGAGACCGCAAAGGCCGTCGAGCGGATCCGCGAGGCACGACTCGAGGAAGGCCTGGTCACGCCCGCCTCGGAGCCGGTTTCGCTCCCAGCGCCGGCACGGTCCGAAGCCTCGCTCGACGTCGTCGTCCGCCGTCGCAGCTCGACCCGGCACTTCGTCGAGCGACCGATCACGGCGGCGGAGCTCGCCGCAGTGCTGACGCTTCCGAGCCGCGGTGCGAGGGCGGACTTCCTGCGCGGGCAGCCGACGCTCCTCGAGACCTACGTCATCGTCAATGCCGTCGAGGGAGTATCGAGCGGTGCCTATCACTATCGCCGGGACGCTCAGCAGCTCGAGCCCCTGCGTGCCGGAGACTTCCGGGACACGGCGGGCTTCCTCTGCCTCGAACAGACCCTCGCGCGGGACGCGAGTGCCGTGGTCTTCTACCTGGCCGACCTCCAGCGCGTCGGGGCTGCCTTCGGCGAGCGCGGCGACCGACTGGCAGAGCTGGAGGCAGGCCTCCTGGCGGGGAGAGCTTACGTCGCCGCATACGCCATCGGACGGGGCGCTACGGGCCTAACCTTCTACGACGATGAGGTCGTCCGGCTCTTCTCGCCGCACGCGGACCGCCGGGCACCGCTCCTCGTCGTTGCGGTCGGCGTCCCCGCGCGGCGACACGCCCGGAGCCCCCGTTTTCAGTGGGACTTCGATGAAGATCGGCAAGCACGGGGCGACCCGCCAGGGTCAGGGACACTGCGCTGTCCCTAGAAACCTGACGAGAAGGGCTCCGCCGAACTCCAACGTCCCCCTCTACCCGCTCGACCTCGGCGCCGCATGGGTGATCCCTGCTCAGGCTACCCGGCCGCGCCGGGCATGATCCTGCTCCGCCTCGATCGCGACCGCGGCGGGAGCTCGTGTGGTCTCGCTGGCCTCGGTCAGACGGGCGAGCGAGAAGGCAGCGGTCGCCATGACCAGGTCGCGGACCGTAACGTCGAGGAAGTTACCCGAAGCGACGAGGTTGACGGCGATCGCCACGAGCCACACCGCCGCGACGTAGCTGCCGATCACGGTCCATCGCGTCACGATCGCGACTCCCACCACCATCTCCACCACGCCCGCGACGTACATGAAGGTCTGACCCGACACGGGCAGGATGGCCTGAGCCGCCGGGCTCAGGTAGCGTGGCCAATCGGCGAGCAGGTTGAAGAACTTGTCGAGCCCGGCCAGGAACGGGACCACCGCGAAGGCCACCCTGAGCGCCTGCCGTGCCGACTCGACCCTTCGATCAATCGTCATGTGTCACCTCCTACCTTGAACAGAGCATCGAGGGATCGATTGGTTTCCGGGAACCTTTTCGGCGCGGCTGACTCAGTGGGAGGTAAGGGTGAATCGGGTATGGAGACCGAGACTGCTTCTGCGTTCCAGCTGGCCGCCCTGACCGACGAGGAGATCGTCGAACGGATATTGGGGGGCGAGACCGCCCTCTTCGAGCTTCTCATGCGGCGCTACAACCAAAGGCTCTACCGGGTCACGCGGGCGATCGTGAGGGACGACGGCGAAGCCGAGGACGTGATCCAGGACGCCTACGTGCGCGCCTTCGAGCACCTCGACCAGTTCGCGGGTCGGGCCAGGTTCTCGACATGGCTCACGCGGATCGCCGTGCATGAGGCGTCGGCACGTCTTCGCCGGCGAGGCCGATGGATCGACATCGAGGAGAGCATGCCGACTCTTGCATCGGCTGGCCCGGGACCGGAGCAGCGCGCCGCTGACCATGAGCTCGGCCAGGCGATCGAGGCTGCCGTGGAGGCGCTACCTCGAGTCTACAGCTCGGTATTCATGCTGCGGGAGGTCGAGGGCTTGAGCACGGCCGAAACGGCGGCCTGCCTCGACATCAACGCCGAAACCGTGAAAACCCGTCTCCACCGCGCCCGGGCGTTGCTCCGCAACCACATCACAGCACGCATCGGTGTCGCGGCACGAGAAACGTTCGAGTTCGCCGGCGCGCGCTGCGATCGCACGGTCGCTGCCGTCATGGCGAGAATCACAGCCTCGCGGGCGCGCCACGAGCAGGATCGCTCGCCGGCACGGAGAACCGAAGCCGAAGGAGACGCCTGACCCAGGCGGTATGTGAACCTCTGAGCGCCACCCGCACGCGCGGTCGGTCACCTCGCGCGGAGGATCTCCTCCTCGACGTCCCGCAATCGGTCCTTGCCGAACCACATCTCGTCGCCGAGGAAGAAGGTCGGGATGCCGAAGGCGCCCCGCTCGAACGCGCGCTGCGTGTTGGCGGCGAGGGTGTCCTTGACGCGTTGATCCTGGGCCCTGGTGAGCAGACGGTCCGCGTCGACCCCGGACTCGATCAGCGCCGCACGGCAAACCTGCGGGTCGTCCATCTTCTTCGGCCGCTCCCACATGTGCTGGAACACGGCCTCGACGTACGGCATCAGCGCGCCGTCCGCCTCCGCCGCCACCGCGCCGCGCATGAGCTGGAGCGTGTTGACCGGGAAGTGCGGGTTGAAGGTGAAGGCGTCGAGCTGGTGGCGCGCCACGAAGCGGCGCGTCTCGAGCATCTCGTACGGGAGCTTGTTCTTGATGTTGCCGAACGCCACCATCGGCGGCTGGTTGTTCGTCAGCTTGAAGAGGCCCCCGAGCAGCACGGGGGTATAGACGAAGCGCGCACCGGTGCGCGCCTCGATGCCGGGGATCACGCGGTGGCTCAGGAAGGCATTGGGGCTGCCGAAGTCGAACAGGAACTCGACGGTCGTTGCCATGGGCGCCTCACCAGCTTTCCGTCCAGGGACGCAGGTCGAGCTCGAACGTCCAGGCGTCCCGGGGCTGGACGTGCAGCATCCAGAGCTGGTCCGCGATGTGGGCGGGATCGAGGATCCCGCTCTCGTCCTTGCGGGCGTAGACCTCTGGAAACGAGGTGCGGATGAACTCGGTGTCGATCGCGCCGTCGATGATGACGTGCGCCACGTGGATGCCCTTCGGTCCCAGCTCTCGCGCCATGCTCTGGGCGAGGGCGCGGAGCGCGTGCTTCGCGCCCGCGAAGGCGGCGAAGTACTCCCGCCCGCGGACCGAGGCGGTGGCGCCGGTGTAGAGGATCGTGCCGCGGCCGCGCGGCACCATCCGTCGGGCGACCTCGCGGCCCATGAGGAAGCCGCCGAAACAGGCCATCTCCCAGATCTTGAAGTACTTGCGGGCGGTCTCCTCGAGGATGCTCGCCGGCACGTTGGCGCCGACGTTGAACGCGGCGACCTCGATCGGCCCGACGTCGCGCTCGATCTCCTCGACCAGCGCGACGATCTGCTCTTCTTTTCGCGCGTCGCGACCGAAGGCGCGGGCGCGGCCACCGGCGGCCTCGATCTCGCTCACGAGCGGGCCGAGCTTGTCCGCCGTGCGTCGGACCACGCAGGCGACGAACCCTTCGCGCGCGAAGCGCTTGGCGATCGCGCCGCCGGTACCGTCACCCGCGCCGATGACGAGGCTCACCTTCTCGGCCATCGAGTGGACGATTAACGGGGCAGCCGCTCGACGTTCCGCGCCAGCGCTTCCTTGGCGCCGCCGAGCTTGGGTGTCCCGTGGCTGGAGATCAGGTTGTCGAAGTCGAGCGCGAGCACGCGCTCGAAGTCCTCGCGCACGCTCCCGCCCGGCGGCGTGACGGCCTTCAACCAGATCGGCCCAATCACGCACGGCGTGAAGAACCCCATCGGGTACATGACGAGCTTCCCGAGCGTGGAGACGAGGGGATCGTGGTCGTAGTGCTGCACGCTGTCGCAGGTCACGAGCAGCCGATGCTGCGGGAGGCAGACGACGCACTCGGCTCGTGTGGCGTTCTTGAAGATCACGACCCGCGCGCTCGGGATCGGGAACGGTCCCTCCTCGGTGATCTGCCGGCTGAATCGGGGCACGGGGTACGTCTGCTCTCCGGGCACACCCCAGAACTCGACGCCGAACCTGTCGACGTAGTAGCGGTCGTCACGCCCATGATAGGTGCCGAGCCGCACGGCGTGCCGGAAGGGAGCCTTCGCCAGCAGCGCGGCCTCGGCGCTCTCGCTCAGCCGCACGGGGTTGAGGAGCACCCAGCCGTCGGCCCCGCGCACGGCGACCATGTTCCGGCTGAACGTGATCGTCAGGCCGAGCGGGATCGACATCGGGTTCGCGCTCGCCGCCAGCCACACGTCGGGGAAACATTCACGCAATGGCAGATGACGGAGAGCCGGCGGGTGATCACTCATGCGGGCGGACCGTAGGTCGCCAGCCACGTCAACGCAACGACCACCCGCTCGGCGCCCAGATCCGGGACCGCCGGGCCGCGGGCGACCCCCCGTCGACCCCTAGCCGCTGCTGAAAAGGGGCGACGTGGTCGGGCGCCGGGGGTCCCCGCCGCCCTCTGTCGTTTCGCCCTTTTCAGCACCCTGCTAGTGTCCCGAGTCCGAAGTCCGTTGCCAAAGTCGGGGGTGTATCGGCGACGCTGACAAGGCGCGACGACGAGGAATAGTTGACGCTATTCCGAGGAGGAGCAACGCAGCCAGCGTCGTCGAGACGCCCCCGAATTTGGTGACGGACTTCGGACTCGGGACACTAGATCTGCCCCCGTGACGAACCGGCACGTTCCGTGTGACAATCGCACCGACATGCCTTCTCGCATCGACTCCATGAGGAGCAGGAACGGCACCCAGGACCTCGACGTCGTCGTCGTCGGCGCGGGATTCGCCGGACTCTACATGCTCCACCGACTGCGGGGACTCGGGTTCTCGGCGACGGTCGTCGAGAGCGCCGACGACGTCGGCGGCACGTGGTACTGGAACCGATACCCCGGCGCCCGCTGCGATATCGAGAGCATCGACTACTCCTACAGCTTCGATCCGGAGCTCCAGGCCGAATGGCAGTGGTCGGAGCGTTACGCGACGCAGCCCGAGATCCTGCGGTACCTGGGTCGGGTCGCCGACAAGCACGACCTCCGCCGCGACATCCGGTTCTCGACGCGCGTCGCGTCCGCCACCTGGGACGGCAACGCGCGGCGCTGGTCCATCCGCACCGACCGCGGCGACGAGCTGCGCTGCCGGTTCTACGTGATGGCCAGCGGGTGCCTCTCCCTGCCGAAGACGCTGGACATCGTCGGCGTCGACCGCTTCCGCGGCGAGACCTACTACACCAACCGGTGGCCGCACGCGGGCGTCGATTTCTCCGGGAAGCGGGTGGCCGTCATCGGCACGGGGTCGTCGGGCATCCAGTCGATTCCGATCATCGCGCGGCAGGCGGCCGAGCTCACGGTGTTCCAGCGCACGCCGAACTTCTCGCGCCCCGCATACAACGGGCCGGTGTCCGCCGCGAAGAAGGCCGCGTTCGACGCCGATCCGGCCGCGTACCGCGAGGCCGCGCGGTGGTCACGCGCCGGCGTGCCCGCCGAGCCCACCCTGGTGCGCACGTTCCAGGTATCCGAGCAGGACCGGCTCGCGAAGTACGAGGAGGCGTACGCCTCCGGCGACCTCCTCGCCCTCAGCACGACCTTCGTCGACATCGGCGCCGACCCCCGCGCCAACGAGACCGTGTGCGAGTTCATGCGCGGCAAGATCCGCGCGATCGTGCGCGACCCCGCGACGGCGGAGGCGCTCTCCCCGAAGGACCATTTCTACGGCACCAAGCGCCCGTGCCTCGACACCGACTACTTCGAGACCTTCAACCTCCCCACCGTCCACCTCGTCGATCTGCGGAAGGACCCCATCCGGACTATCACCGAGACGGGCATCGACACGGCGTCGCGGTCGTTGGCGTTCGACGCCATCGTGTTCGCCACGGGGTTCGACGCGATGACCGGCGCGATCGTCGCCGTGGACATCCGGGGCCGGGACGACCTGCCGCTCGCCCGGAAGTGGGTCGAGGGCCCGCGAACCTACCTCGGCCTGATGACCGGCGGCTTCCCGAACTTCTTCACCATCACCGGGCCGGGCAGCCCCTCGGTGCTGTCGAACATGGTGGTGTCGATCGAGCAGCACGCCGACTGGGTGAGCGCGTGTCTCGTCCACATGCGCGGCGAGCGCCTCGAGGTGGTCGAGCCGACGCCGCTGGCCGAGGCGGGGTGGGTGCAGCACGTGAACGACTGCGGCGACGTCACCCTCTTTCCCCGCGCGGACTCCTGGTACATGGGCGCGAACGTCCCGGGGA
>JACXTT010004425.1_pt1 | contig 20886 bp, 12 predicted proteins | sample 9270951 | NCBI WGS metagenome assembly JACXTT01 (sample SAMN15532306, study PRJNA645909) | rock metagenome | isolation source: weathered quartz diorite | place: Puerto Rico | collected 2017-06-21
CCGAAGGTTGCCGAGGTGAAGAAAGAAGAGGCGCAGCGCACAGCCATGCCGAAGCAGACCGCGCCTGAGCGATCTTCAACGACCGGAGCGCCGCAAGCCGGCTCGGCCACGGCGCCGAAAAAGGAACCTGCAGTGACCTCGCTCAAGCCCGACTCCGCCGCCGCCCCTTCCACTCTTCAAACCCGGCCGCATCAGGGCTCCGGCGCCGCGCGGCACGAAACTGCTCCGCCGGCAACGAAGGCGGCCCAGACAGCCGAGTCTGCGCTGGAAAACGAGGGGGACCTGACGGTACACACGGTCAAGAAGGGGGAAACGATGACGACGATCGCCAAGCAGTACGGCGTGACTGTCGAACAGATCCTGAAATGGAACCTGCTCAAATCGATCGGCGTTAAGCCCGGCCAGGAACTCTACGTCTATGTGCGGAAGTGAGGGGGAACTTCGGCCGTTGGAGCGCTGTTAGACCTGTTGGAATCACCGCACCCGTCACCAATCCGTTAAAGGAGCATTCTATGAAACGAATCTCAGTTGTGCTGGTCGTGCTGGCTCTGGCCTGCGCGATCGGAACAGGGTACGCCCAGGACTCGGCGAAGGCCACAAAGGCGGCGCACACCGAAATGAAGATGGCTTCGAAGGAAAAGGAGATTACCGTGGCGGGCGAGGTTGTGGATGTCTCCTGCTACCTCCGGCACGGCGACAAGGGAATCGGCGACAGCCACGCGGCCTGCGCTGCGGCATGCGCGAAGGCGGGCAGCCCTCTGGGGATTCTTACGAAGGACGGAAAATTGTACGTTTCGGTCCTTCCCGACGATCACAGTACGGGGCCGAACGCGATGCTGATGGAGCACGTCGCACACCAGGTCGAGGCCACCGGGATCGTCCGTACCAAGGGAGGGATCAGGGGGATCATGCTTTCAAAGGTGGAGATGGCCAAACCTGCCGATCAGCACTGATCGGCCCGACCGGCTCACATTCGGTTTCAATGAGACCCCGTTCAGCAATGGACGGGGTTTTTCATTGCTTCTCAGGCATTTTTCTCGTATATTTTCGACGATAGCAGGTCCATTTTACACGTAAGGGCTCCTCTTTCATGCCGTTAATGACCAAGATACGAGAAAGTCTCACGACTTTCTTTTCTGTTTTTGCGGGTCTTTTCGTCGTTTACATCGTCCTCGACTGGGGGATGGATATCACCGGCCGGCGGCACCAGGCGCGTACCCAGGAAGGCCTCGAGGTGGGAAAAATCGACGGCGAACCCATCGCGTACAAGGACTTTTCAGAGATAGTCCGCCAGACTGCAGAAAACCAGAAAACCCAGACCGGCACCGAGCCCGACGACAACCAGATGAGAGCCATCCGGGACCAGGTCTGGAACTCGCTTGTAGAGCAGCGCCTCTTCGACGAGGCGGCAAAGGAATTCAACATCAGCGTTACAGACCAGGAGCTGGTCGACTGGGTCAAGGGCGACACCCCTCCCGACTTTCTCCGGTCGCAGTTTACCGATTCGACGGGCACATTCGACCGCCAGCGTTACGAATCCGCTCTCACCGACCCCCGCAACAAGAAGCAGCTCCTCTCGGTGGAAGACTTCCTCCGGAGGCAGCGCCTGCGCGAAAAACTCCAGAGCGCGGTCCTTGCGAGCGTCCGCGTCTCCGAGGATGAGGTCGCGCAGCGGTTCAGCGAACAATACGTCAAGTGCGAGGCGGACGTCCTCCTCTTCGACCCTGCGCTCGTGAAAGACGACGAGGTCAAGCTCTCCGACGACGATCTCAGAACTTACTACAACGACCACTCCGCCGAATACAAAGTCGAAGCAACGCGGAAGCTTCGGTACGTCCTCTTCGTGGATCAGCCGTCGAAGGCCGACACCGAGAGCGTCGTCAACGAGATTAACGACATTGCCAAGAGGGCCCGCGCCGGCGTGGATTTTGCCGAGCTGGCCAAGACCTACTCCGAGACTCCCGTCTCCGACGCATACTTCAAGCACGGCGAGCTGACCGGAGCGAAGGAGCTCTCCGTCTTCTCCGCAAAGGCCGGCGACATCATCGGCCCGACGGAGGAACCTGACGGCTACCACCTCATCAGGGTGGCGGATTTCCGGGAGGGGAAAGACGAGTACATCAACGCCCGCCACATCCTGGTGAATATCGAGAACAACGACAGCGCCGCGGCCCTGAAGACGGCAAAGGATCTCACCGCGAGGGCGAAGCGCGGCGAGGACTTCGCAGAACTGGCGAAAAAGTATTCGAAGGACTTCGGCTCCGGCGCGAAGGGCGGGGACCTCGGATGGTTCGGCAAGGGGCGCATGGTGAAACCCTTTGAGGATGCGGCCATGAAAGCACGCCCCGGGCAGATCGTCGGCCCCGTCCGCTCGCAGTTCGGCTACCACATTATCAATGTCGTCGCCAAGGACAACCGGGAAGTCAAGGTCGCCGACATTCACGTGACGATAACGACCAGTTCCAGGACCAAGAGCGACCTTCAGCAGCGCGCACAGGAGCTTTCCTACTTCGCCCAGCAGGGCGATTTCGGGAAAGAAGCGGAGAAAGACAAGTACACGGTCTCGGAGACGCCTGCGTTCACAAAGGATGCGGTCATTCCCGGAATCGGCCTGAACTCCGCCGTCAACAAGTTCGCGTTCAACGGGAAGGCCGGCCAGATCAGCGAGCCGATGAACGTGCAGAACGGCATCGCCGTCCTCATGATCACTGAGGTGAGGCAGGGAGGGATCCGTCCCTTCGACGAATTGAAGACCCAGATTGAGGGCCAGCTCAGGCGCGAAAAGAAGTTTGAGAAGCTCAAGGCCATGGCCGGGCAGCTCCGGCAGTCGCTCAACCCGGGCGACAGCCTGAAGAAGATCTCTGAGAAGCAGCCTGGAGTGACGTTCTCCCACCTCCCGCAGTTTAACCTTGGCGGGTTCATCCCCACGCTTGGACGCGACATGGGATTCCTCGGCGGCATCGTGGACCTGAAGGTCGGTGAGGTTTCACACCCGATCGCCGGCGCGCGCGGGGTGTACATCGTACGGCTCGGGAGCCGCACGCCCTTCGATTCCGCGACGTACAAGACCGCGCGGCAGAATCTCCGGGTGCAGCTCCTTGCCGAAAAGCGGAGCCGCTTCTTCAACGAATGGTCGGACCAACTGCGAAAGGGCGCGGAGATTGTCGACAATCGTGACCAGTTTTACAAGTAGGGATTCCGCAATCCCCGCGTGATTGAGGCCTGTCATGCGTCCCTTCCTCGCGGCACTCGGAGTGTTGATCCTTCTTCAACCGGCATCCAGGGCGCAGGACCGGCCGTATAGCGTAAGCCTCTTCGGAACCTTCACCTCCTCCTCAAAGCTCTTCCATCACCCGGACGATCCCGATCAGATCATCCGCAGCCAGTTTCTCCCCCTCGACGATATTTTCAGCGCGGGAATCGACATCCGCAGGAGTATCGAGAACCTCCGCATCCGCATCGGACTGAGCGCGGAGTACATCTCGACCTCGGATCTGATCTCCGTGCCCCTCTCCCCCTCGGGCTCTATTCCGGTGGAAGACGGCTTCACCGCCGTGCCGGTCGAGCTCTCGGGATACTTCATGATCCCCTTCGGGGACGAGAGCATCCAGTTCTACATGGGGGGCGGAGGCGGCCTCTACTTCGGCGCCAGGAAGTACCGCTTTGGGGACGCTGAGGCGGCGACCGTCGCCCGAAGCACGGGCGCCGGAATCCACGTCCTGAGCGGAGTGGAGTATGCGATTAAACCGTCGCTTTCGCTTCGCAGCGAAATCAAGTTCCGCGACGTGCAGTTTGAAACGACCAACCGGTTCGAGCGCTCGAGCACGACCTATCTCGGCCGCACCATTCTGCTCGACCAGAGCCCGCTTCCTTCCCGCGTCAACATCGACGGCCTCACCGTACACCTGGGGATCGTGTTTCATTTCTGAGGCATGAGCAGGCGCAGGAAGAACCTCATCTACCTGACCGGCTTCATGGGCAGCGGGAAGAGCACGATAGCGCCCATCCTCGCTAACACCCTCGGGTATTCATCGCGCGACATCGACGCTGAGATCGAGAGCATCACGGGCCGAAGGGTGTCCGACATCTTCACGGACTTCGGCGAGCCTTACTTCCGTGGAATCGAGCGCTCCCTCCTTGAGGAGTCGACGCATCTCGAGGGCTGCATCATCTCGCTCGGGGGCGGCACGATCGCACACCAATCGAATCTGCACATCGTGAAGTCGGCGGGGATCCTCGTCTACCTTTCTGCCAGTGTCGAGCAGATCCTCCGCAGGGTTCGCACCAAGGTCAACAGGCCGCTTCTTCTCGGCCCCGGCGGGGAGCGCCTCACAGAAGACGAGCTCCGGAGCCGGATCACCCGGCTCATGAACGAGCGCGCTCAATACTACGAGCAGGCCGACGTCACGATTCTCACCGGCGACCAGCCGGTCGGGTTGACGATCGACAAGATCGTACGGGCTATCACTCAGCTCGTCGAGTAACACCGCGGCCGTGAGAACGATCCCCGTAGAGTTAGGGGCGCGGACGTACCGGATCCACCTCGGGAGAGGCATCCTCAGGGAGCTCCCCGCGATCGCCTCCTCGCTACGCCTCCCTCCTCCCTTTGCGATCGTAACCGACCGGAATGTCGCATCCATCCACCTGCAGGCCTGCCTCAGGATCCTGAGCGGCCACCGCGTTGCTTCCACCGTCGTCGTCATGCCGCCCGGAGAACGGCAGAAATCGCTCCGGCGCGCGGAGGCCATCGTCACCGCCTTCCTCAAGGCAGGACACCCGCGCGGATCGCCTATCGCCGCGTTCGGTGGAGGAGTTGTCGGAGACGTCACCGGTTTTGTCGCTGCGACGTACCGACGGGGCTGTCCTCTGATCCAGATACCAACGACGTTTCTCGCCCAGGTCGAAAGCTCCATCGGAGGGAAAGTAGGGGTGAACCACGCTCTGGCAAAAAATGCGGTCGGCTCGTTCTACCAGCCGGGCGTTGTGCTCTCGGATGTCGCCCTCCTTGCAACCCTGCCGCGCAGGGAAATTATCTGCGGACTGGGCGAGGTGGCAAAGTATGCGATTCTCGATGCGGACATCCTATCGTTTCTCGAGAGCCATCTCGAATCGGTCATGCGGCTCGACCTGAGCGTGCTGGAGGAACTGATCGCACGCTGCAATGCGATCAAGGCGAGGCTCATATCGGAGGATGAGCGTGAGACCGATCCTCGCGGCGGGAGGAATCTGCTCAATCTCGGCCACAGGATCGGACATGCCCTGGAGCACCTTTCCCGCTTCAGACTCCATCACGGCGAGGCGGTTGTGGTTGGGCTTCGGCTTGAGCTTGCGGTCGCGAAGGAAGCCGGGATCGCGGACCGTGGGGATTGTGAGAGGATCGGACGATTCCTGGACCGGATCGACTTCCGGCCCCGGCTGGGGTTCATCCGTCCCGCCCGGCTCATTTCGGCGATCTTCGGCAGAAAGGGAAGAGCGGCTTTTGTGCTTCCCGAGCGCGTGGGTAAGGTTACTTCAATCGATTCAATCGAGGCTGGTCTCGTTCTCTCGGTCCTAAAAAGGTCGATGAAGCCCTCTAAATAAAATGCCCCGGCGAATACTCAACCGGGACATTTTGACTGCGAGGCGCACGCGTGCCCCTCACATGCGCCTCCGCCTCCCACTGCAGCCACCCAACGTTCGGGCTCATAGTTAATGTACAACAAAGATACTGCAATGGGGAGGTCGAAACAATCGGGGAATGCCTGATACTCTGGTTCGAAAAGCCTGACGTCATGGGGAACTGGTGTCACGGTCCATACCGTGACACCAGCCCCGTAGGCGCCGGCTGTAGGCGCCGGCTGTAGCCGGCGTTCGCTCGGGATGCGACGTACGATGGGAATCCGGAGAATTCGGTAGCCGAGGAGCGCAGTGAGGGGTGGGGCTACCTCTCGAGCTGGGTCACTCCTGCGCGGATGGCGTATTTGGTGAGTTCGGCAACGCTATAGATGTCGAGCTTTTCCATGATGTGTTTGCGGTGCGACTCGACTGTCTTGATGCTCACATGAAGAGTGTGCGCAATCTGTTTGGAAGATTTTCCCTCCGCAATCATTTGAAGCACCTCGCGCTCCTTCGGGGTCAGCACCGACGATCGCCCGACCGAAAGGTGCTGAACATATTCCTTGACAACCGATCCGGCTACTGCCGGACTGATGTATGTTTGGCGTGACATCACAGTCCGGATCGCCCTCTCTAACTCCTCGAGCGCACAGTCCTTCAGCAAATAGGCCGACGCCCCCGCCCGGAGCATCTCCGAGACAAACCGTTCGTCGGAATGCATGGAGAGAGCGATGATCCTGATCGACGGGTTTTCCTCGAGGATCAGGCGGGTCGCCTCCATTCCGTTCAAATCCGGCATGCTGACGTCCATGATGACGACATCGGGATTCAGTTCTTTTGCCAGCCGGACCGCCTCTCTCCCGTTCGCGGCCTGAGCGAGGATTTCCGTCTTCAGTTCGTGGCGGAGAATGCTCCTCAGGCCCTCGCGCACGATCTTGTGATCGTCCGCTATGATGACCCGGACGTTCATCCTTCACGCCCCGCCGCCGGTACCGCATCGTGCGATGCGGGAACATTCATCACCACCCTCGTTCCCCGCCCGGGGCTGGAATCGACCTCCAGGGATCCGCCGAGCGAATGGAGCCGCTCGCGGATGTGAAAGAGTCCGAAGCCGTCGTGACCGCCCGCATGGTCGTGCAACAGCGAGGAATCGAATCCGCATCCATCGTCCTCGACTTCAACCGAGACGCGGGAATGATCACGGCGGATGCGGATCGATGCTCGCCCCGCCCCGGCATGCTTGACGACATTGACGATCGCTTCGCGTACGGCATGGAACAGAAGGATGCTGAGGTCGGCGTCGAGAACGGGCTGGTGCGAAGAATCTTCCAGCCGGATTTCGATCTGGTGCCGCTCCCGCATCCGGCTGCAGAGCCAATCCACTGCGGCGGCAAGGCCCAGCTCGTGCAGAATCGGGGGGCTCAACTCGAGCGTCAGGCGCCTTGTTTCAGTAATCGACTGCTCGATCATCCCGAGGACATCCCTCAGGCGGGCGTCCGAGCCCTTCAACCGCGCGGTGCGCTGAACGGAGCCGAGTTTGATCTTGCAGAACGCAAGCGTTTGCGCGATCGAATCATGAAGATAGGCCGAGAGCCGGCGCCGTTCACGCTCCTCGGTCGTCGAGAGATCCGAGGCGAGCAGGCGGAGCTTTTCCTGATATGCAATGAGGTTGCGCTCGGCAAGCTCACGCGCAGCGATTTGCCGCTTCAGAGACGAAATGGTGCTTGAGAGCTCTTCGGTTCTCTCCCGTACCTGCTCCTCAAGCCGCTCCTTCAATTCCCACAGCTCCTGCTGGGCCCTGTTTCGCTCGAGTACCTCCTTCAGAAGACTCTCGTTCGTATGAGCGAGCTCGCGGGTTCTCTCCTCGATTTTCATCTCAAGCATTTCATTGCGCCGGCGGACAGTGGACATCCTCGCGCGGTACCCCGCCGCTGCGGCTGCGACGAGTGTAAGAACAGCCGCGGAGCGAAACCACCACGTCCTCCGGAACGGCGGCTCGATGATGAACCGGAAGACAGCTTCCTCCTCGCTCCAGACGCCGTCGTTATTGCTTCCTTTGAGCCGGAGCGAGTATTCGCCGGGTTCGATATTGGTATAACTCCCGTACCGCCTGCTCCCCGAATAGACCCAGTCGTTGTCGAACCCGTCGAGCTTGTAGGCGTATCGGTTCTTTTCAGGCCGCGTGTAATCGAGTGCCGCGAACTCAAATGATATGCCGTTATCCTCGTAGTCGAGCCGGACCGGATCCGCTCGTGAGTACCACACAGCGGGAAGTTTTTCCCTGTCCTTGATTTTCAGGTACGTCACAACGACAGGAGGAATGTGCCGGTTTTCCCGCAGGCTCTCGGGATAAAAACTTGTCAGGCCGTCCATTCCCCCGAAGAACATCTCTCCGGCGGGGCTTCTGTACGAGGCCCATTCATTGAACTCATTCCCCTGGAGGCCGTCGGCTATGTCAAAATTCTTCACGGCGCGCGTCTGCGGGTTTACCATCGCTATCCCCCTGTTCGTGCTGATCCAGAGGCTTCCAGTCGCATCTTCGAGGACTCCGCACACGAGATCGTTCGCAAGGCCGTCCGCGCACGTGAAGCGGCTCCAGGACATTGTCTCCGGGTCGAGCACGTTCAATCCACCCTCCGTTCCGATATAGAGTTTGCGATCCCGGCCGGGGAGGATCGACAAAATCCTGTCGTCACAGAGGCCTGCAGAATCGCCTCTCACAGAATGGAACGTCACGGACCTTCCGGTCTTCTGATCGAGCTCGGTAAGTCCTTCGTAGGTGCCGAACCATATCCGGCCCTCTCTGTCCTCCTCGATCTCCTGGACCGCCTCACTCCACACCCTCGCACTCGGGGCGGGAAGTTCGTCCTGCGCCAGATACCGCTCCTTCGCCGGATCAAAAACGGCGGCACCTCCATACGTCGCCAGCCAGATCATGCCGTTCGCAGCTCTGCAAAGCGCGACGACGGTATTCCTCCCCGAGTAGAGCGAATCGGGCGCCGGGCGGAGAAACCTCCTGAATGTCCCGGTTCTCATGTCAAATCGATTGAGCCCTCCCCCCCATGTTCCGAGCCAGAGAGCGCCGGATGGTTCCCCGAGGAGGGCCATGACGCTGTTGTTTCCCAGGCTCCGGAGGTTGGATGGATCGTGGCGGTAATGCACCCACTTTCCCGAATGTCTATCGATCCCGTCGAGGCCCCCGTTCGATCCCACCCACAGCATCCCGTTCCGGCCGCACAGCATGCTCCACACCTTGTTATCGCTCAGGGAGTTCTCCCGGTAGGGAATGTGCGTGTAGTTCCTGAACTGCTTCCCGTACCTGCAATACTTGTTCAGACCCCGCTTCGTCCCGAACCAGACGACGCCGCCCGCGTCGGCAATGGACATCACGGCTTCGTCGCTCAATGATCCGGGATCCCCGGGAGGCCCTCCGGCCCGATGAAAAGCGTCGGCGACGGGATCGTATCTCTGCAGACCCTCGTCGGTCCCTGCCCAGAGAGTCCCTGAACGGTCCTCGTAGACACAGAAGATGTAGTTCGAGTAGATGTTCCGTGAGTGTACTCCGAAGAGGTAGCGCTGAAACTTTCCTGTTCCGGGGTCGAGCCTGTTCAGGCCGAAGGCGGTGCCGACCCAAAGGTTTCCCCGGCTGTCGCCGAAGAGGCATTGGACGCTGTTGTTGCTGAGCGAGGTTCGATCCGAGGGGTCGTGATGCAGGCGGAGCGTGGCGCCGCCGGCGGGGTCGAGGCCGAATAGTCCCCGGCCGCGTGTCCCTATCCACACCCGGCCGTCTCTTCCGCGGCAGAGCGCAAGCACCGTGTCGCGGTTCGATGTGCGTGGGTCGAATTCCACCGGGAAAAACCGAAACGAGCGGCTCTCAACGCCGGTCAGCCCGCCGCCGTACGTGCCCACGAGAAGTCCGCCCTCGGTCCCGGGGCATATCGAGGAGATGAAGTTGCTCCCCGGACCGCGAGTGAATGTGCGGAACGTTTCCGTCCTGCTGTCGAAGAGGTTCAGCCCGTGTTGAGTTCCGATCCACAGAGCCCCCTGGGGATCTTCGTAGAGAGCAGTGATATAGTTATCGGAGATGGTGGTCGAGTCGGAGGGAGAATGCCGGTATACCCTGAAGGCGTACCCGTCGTACCTGTTCAGCCCATCCTGCGTGCCGAACCAGATGAAACCGGCTTTGTCCTCGAGCATGCAGTTGACGTCGGACTGGGAGAGCCCCTGCCCGATGGAGACGTGATCGAACTCGATTCTTCCGTCCTGGCCCTTGGCCGGCCGGGCGGGAAAAACACTCGCGGCAAGGCAGGCCAACACTACAAGCCCGCCGGGCCGCATCGAGCCCGCGGATGTGAATGGAATCATTGTGTGCGCTCCCTTCCTCCCGGTTTTACCCCAACCCGTCTCCCCTCTCCTGCACCCTCAGCGGGTGAGGATCATCTTCACCGTAGAGGTGAATACCGGCTTCCCCTCTTTGACAACGCTCAGGCGGCAGAAATACACTCCGCTTGCCGCGGGGTTCTCATTTCCCTCTCTTCCGTCCCACCTTGCGCGGTATCTGCCGGCGCTCTGATCCTCATCGACGAGCGTCCTCACCTCCTGGCCCGCGGCATTGTAGAGTCGGAGTTGGGTGTGCGCGGGTTCGGTCAGCACATATTCAATCGAGGTAGTCGGATTGAAGGGGTTCGGGTAGTTCTGACTCAGAGCATACGCCGAAGGAAGAGACCGCGGATCCGTTCCTCCCCGGTAGGCGACCGCAAATGTACCGAGCGACGGCACCCGGGCCGTGACCATGTTCGTGGCGGGATCCACGCGGCTTTCAACGGGAACCCAGCCGGAACCGGATAGGCGGACGATCGAGAGTACACCCTCCCTCCCTCGTTCCACCCGTGCCGGGTCGTAGCGCAGGGATACTTCAAGCGGCACAGCAAAGTCACGGCCCGGTCCAGCGGCGTATGGCACGCTCAGCAGATCGCCATTCGGCGCATCGCCCGTCATCATCGTGAAGTAGGTGTCATCGGTGAGAGCCTCTGCGGGGACGGAGATCGAGGCGTTTCCGTCCAGGCTCGTGATCATCCCCGGAGCTCCCGCTTTCAGAAGAGTGACTCCAAACGTTCGCTGGGCTGTGAGGGTGTTCCCTCCGGGGTCCAGAGCTGACACATTGATGGAAATGCTTCCGCTCGCAGTGAACTGGTACGAGCCACGGTACACACCTGAGGGCGACGTCTGCACCACCGTTGGGTAGCTGGTTCCGCTTGCCGCCGTCACCTGCAGCACGGGAAGCGACGTCAGCGCGGTATCCGACGTTACGATGATGTCGGAGAACTGAGAGAGGACGGGATTCTGGTGCACGGAGATTGACAGATGAACATGCGCGGCGACGTTGATAGGTCCGGTGGTCTTAAACACTCCTCGCCCGTGTGTTGCTGCGAAGAGGTACTCGTCTCCCCGCAGCGCGAGAGCCGCGACAGAAACATTTGCAAGCCCGCTGTTCTGCTGGATCCAGTTGGTCCCGTTGTTCACGCTCTCGAAGACCCCGAGATCTGTACCGATGATCCAGTGCCCCGTATTCGAGGGGTCGATCACGACTGCGTTAACCGGTAGATCCGGGAGATCCCCGCTTATGTTGGTCCACGACGTCCCGCGGTTAGAGGTCCTGAAGACATGTCCTGCTCCGTATCCAGAATAGGCTACGAGCGCGCGGTCGCTGTTGGCGGGATCGACCGCGATGGATTTCACGTACAAGTTTGGTAGAGGAGCCTTGGTCAGATCTGTCCACGAGCTCCCCGTGTTCGTAGTGACCTGTACTTTGGATGTCGAAGTAGAACTCCCGCTCGTCCCGACATAAATGGTCGATTGAGAAGTTTTTGCCACCGCGATCGCCGAAATGACCGCGCCGGTACCCCCGACGCTCCCCGACCCGTCGCCGGTCAGATCGCTGCTGGCGCTCGTCCAGGAGCCGGCGCCATTGACCGTCCGCCACATCCTGTAGGTGCCGGCATAGAGGATCAGCGAGTTGGAAGGGTCCATCGTGATCGGCGCGATAAATTCACAGCGGTCGGAAGTGCCGTCCGCGAGTGTGTTCCCCGTCGTGGGGATTCCGCTCATCGCCTTCGTCCACGAGTTCGGGGCGCCGGAGCTCGTCGACTTCAGTATGCTCAGATAGACGTACTCCGAGTACACGGTCGTTGGCGTCACGAAGTCCACCGCCGTCGCACCCCCGTCGCCCGGAATAGAGACAGACCATGCCGGCGGTGAGGTTGAGCGGAGCGTGCCGTTGTCCTGAGTACCGCCATAGTAGATATCGGCTGTGGGGTGGACAGCGCCGCTGTAAAATTGCGTGATCGCTAGATTGTTGTTGATCGCCGAGAATGACGCCCCGCGGTCAGTCGTCTTGAACATCCCCCCGTCATTCCCGAAATAGATGATGGCGGGGTTCCCCGGGGTGAAGGCGATTGCGTGCTGATCCACGTGAACGTACGGCGTGCCGTATCCGTCGCTGATCCTGCTGAAGCTCGTCCCGCCATTTGTGGATTTGAACAGGTTGATGCCGCCCGTGTACACCATGCTTGAGTCGGTCGGATCGACCGCAATGAAATTATTATACCATCCCTGTCCCCCCAGATGCGTGCCGCTGACGGCTGAAGAGTTATCATATGGAGTCTGCACCGCAAACCACGTCGCCCCGCCGTTGGTCGTTTTCTGGATGCTGTGCGTGAAGTAGTTTGAGTCGGCAAGGCAGGCATAGAGGATCGAAGGAGAGCTCTGCGATAGTGCCAGACTGATCCTGCCGTACTTCGTGGCAGGAGAAGGAAAGCCGCCCGCGAGCTTTGACCAATTGGCTCCTCCGTTCGTGCTCTTGTACACGCCGTCTGTCACAAACAGACCGAAGGAGGCGTAGAGAGTGTTGTAATTCGTGGGGTCGGCGACGAGATCGAGGCATCCCGACGACGTGGTGGAGATCGTAAGCTTGGACCAGCTTGCCCCCGCGTTGGTCGTTTTCCATATGCCCCCGAGGAGCGCGGCGTAGAGGGTGTTATGGTCGTCTCCGCGAATGAGGAGTTTGGAAATGTAATAGTAGAAATTCGGGGAGGCGGCCCCCGCGAAATTTGTCAACAGGGTCCATGTCGATCCGCCGTCTGTGGTCTTGAGAACGCCTGCACCCCGGAGTGCGTCGACGTTGAAATACGCCTCCCCCGTCCCTGCATAAATCGTGTTTGTGTCGACGGGATCCATTACCATCGTCCCGATCACAAGGTTCGCTGCGGCGTCGCTTGTTGGAAACCATGACGCTCCCGCGTTTGTGCTCTTCCAGATTCCGCCGCTGACCGATCCGCAGTACACCGTGTTCGGGTTGAGGGGATTGACCAGGATGGAGCGCACCCTGCCCCCGATCGCAGTTGGCCCGACGGAATTCCATGCCACAGAGCTCTGAGAAGCGGGTTTCTTGAAGTCATTCCTGGCGATCTGAGCAAGAGCCTTCTCCCGCCAATCCAGCGGAATCGAACCTGTAGGATACGCGCGCTGGTCGTTATACCAGCGAAGAGCCTCGAGGGCGTGCGTGGCTTCCATCTCGGGCCGTTCCGTCCCTCCAACGGCGGTGGGCTGCGGCTGTATGGGGCGTAGCTCTCCAGAGGTTGTAGGCGCCGGCTTTAGCCGGCGTGACTCCATCGTTGTAGGCGCCGGCTTTAGCCGCCGTGACTCGATGTTCGGAGAGTATCGAAGGACAATCACGAACGCCAGAAGAAACGCGATGGAAGCGGCTACCGTGAGAAACACTCTGGAATTCATGGCTTCATGAGGAAGTTGTAGGGCTAAGGTTTGCGTGCATCCACGAGAACCCACCCCTTGGATAGGAGCGAGATCGTGCCTCTGATCTGATCGCCTTTTCCCGCTGAGTGAAGGCTCATCAGTCTCTTGTTGCGGGCATTTGATGGATCGACGTTTCCCTGGTTGTCGGTGGCGTAGTCGGGAACCAGCGTGATGCTCTGGCCGGCGGAGGCGGGAGAATCCATTCCTTCAACTCCGGAGGCTGAGCTCAGCCGGACGAAGAGCCTGTAGTTCATGTCGTCAACTCCCTGGACGGAATCGACCACCGCAACGATTTCCGCGGCGTTTCTTTTTATCGCGGCGCCGCCCTGCCCCGCTATCCGATTGCCTTGCGGTGGAGTCGCATGCTCGGATAAGGCTTTTTCCCCCCGGTGGGTTGAACAGCATCCGCCGAGCGAGGTGAGAACGGCGAGAGCAAGGAGAGCGCGATTGATCATGCCGACAGTTCAATATGGGGACTATTGCGTTGAAATGCAATCAAATCTTGCAGAAATCGCAAATTAATCCTATCTTTTGTGTCCACAGTGCACATCACTCGAGTCAGGAAATTCCGGCCCACAATGAATGAGCAGGATTCCGGGAGGAGGCGTTTGAGGATACTTCTCGCCTGCCTGCCGGTCGTCCTCCTCTCCTTCCCCGGCCTCGCCCAGGAATCGAAAGAGAATCCCGAGTTCAAGCTCGCGGTGGGCCTCTACAAGGACGGGATGTTCGATCTCGCCTCCGAGCAATTCAAGAACTTCATTGCAGCATATCCCAATACAGCCGACGGCATCGAAGCTCGCTATTACCTGGGACTGACCCAGATGAAGCTCAAGAAGTTCGACGAAGCGCGCATCACCTTCCAAAACTTTGCGCTCGCCTATGTCGATCATCCGAAGGCTCCTGAGGCCTGGTTTAGCGTCGGAGAAGCCTTTTTGGCGCTGCACAACGACCGCGAGGCCGCATCCGCATTCGAGCGCGTCAAGGTTTTCCATCCAAAGAGCGCTCTCGTTCCGGACGCATTGCTCAGGGCCGCGCAACTCTACCGGAAGTTGGGAGAGCGGGAGAGCGCAAAACAGGCCCTGCGCTCGATCATTCAGGATTATCCCACGAGCAAAAGCGTGTTGGCCGCGAGGCTCGCCGTGGGCGAGCTCTATGCCGAGGAGGGGCAAACGAATCTCGCGGAACAGGAGGCCCGGCGGGTGAGTGAGAGCGACGCGGCGCCGGAGGTCAAGGCCGCGGCTCTCTTTGCGCTCGGCAAACTGCAGACAACTGCGTGCCTCTATGAAGACGCGAAAAAGACGTTTGCATCCGTGCTCGCCGCATACAAGGATGCGCCTGCCGCAGCCGCCTCCCGGTTCGAACTGGGGAAGCTCGAGGGTGGCTCGGGCCATTACGCCTCAGCCGTGGATGCGTTTAAGAAAGTTATTTCTGGCTCGGATGAAGGAGATACACTTCAGGCCCGGGCGTACTTCGAACTCGGCCGCACCTACCAGCTCAGTCGTGACCCCGCTTTGGCAACGGCCTCATACGAGAAGGCCGCTGAATCGGCCGATAGCGTTCTCGCACTCAGGGCACTCGAAGGCGCGGCAGAGTGCGCTCTGGATAAAAACGAGTTCGAGAGGGCGCTGAGGTTTTCTGAGAGAGCGCTCCGGTATGCGTTCCCTATCCTGAAGCGAAAAGCGTACGTGACCGCGGCGATGTCGCTTGCCCAAATGGGCCACGACGCAGAGGCGGCCGGTTATTATGAGTCTTTCACCGAGGCGTACCCTGAGGATCCCTGGACTCCGGACATTCTGATGTCACTTGCGGAGCTCAGCGCTCATCAGGATTGCAGGAAGGCGGAAGCGTGGCTTGAGCGCATCGTCGTACGGTATCCGCGGTGGAGGCATGTCGCAGACGCAATGGAGAAGATCGGCGATTGCGAACAAAGCACGGGTGATTTCAAGGGTGCGCTCTCGACCTATCTCGACATTGCGAAACGATATCCGGCATACGACGGTGGCCCGTCGATAGCGGCGAAAGGCCGGTATCTCGTCGATCACAAGATTAAGGATCACGAGGCAGGGATGGACGAGTTGGCCCGGCTGATGGGGGAGGTCCTGTCGGACAAATCCCAGCCTGCTCTTCCGCTGAAGCTGGGAAGAATCTACTTTCGTGATTTGAAGGATTATGCTTCGGCGCGGAAGCAGTTCGATGCGGCGATTGCCGGCGGATTGACCGGAAACGATCGTGCCGAAGCGCTCTATTCAAAGGCCCGCTGCGACGACCTCCTCGCCGATTCCGATTCCACGATGGCGCTGAGCGCGATCTCCGGATATGAGGCCTTTCTCAAGGAGTTTCCCTCTTCTAACCTGCGCGAAGAGGCGGCCGAGTATCTTTACGATCTCAAACGAGCGCGATCGAACCTTCGCGAACGCATCGAGCTTGCCGGTTCAATGCTACAGTCGCAACCCGCATCCCGATACCGCGACCGGTACCTCTTCGACCTGGGATGGGAGGACATTGCTGCGGGCGACACCGGAAGGGGAATGGAGAGATTGATGCAGGTAATAACGGTATTTCCCGGATCCGGTTACGCCGCCGAAGCCCTGCTTTTGCGCGGAAAGGTCTTTGCCGGGAGCCTCCCCGACTCTGCGCTCGCGTCCTGGGGACAGGCCTCGGTGTATGTTCCGCCCACCCGTCCGGCCCTCGATGCCCTCTGGCTGATGGCTTCATACAGATCCGCGAAGCAACAGCCCTCCGAGGCTGCTCCTCTGTGGAAGCGGCTATCCGATGAGTTTTCGTATACGGCGCGCGGAGAGAGCGCGGCAGTAAAGATAGCCGCTGCTGCAATTTCCAACGGCGACTACGACCAGGCAATATCGCTATTGAGCAAGCGCCTCAAGAAATCCGAGACGTCTCCCTTCCCCGGGCCCTTTGACGCTTCTCCCCTCTTCGATCTCGGAGATGCCTATCAGAAAAAAGGCGAGCGTCAGATGGCAATGAAATACTTCAGCGAGTATCTCGAACGGAATCCGACAGGCCCGCTGGCCGGCAGGGCGTTTTATTCACTCGGAATCATCGCGCGGACGGAGGGAAGGATGGAGGCCGCTTCAACGTATTTCAAGGAGGCAGGCCTGCTCGGTGGAACCGTGGGGGCCTCACCTGAAATCGCCGATCTTCTCTATCAGACCGAGCAATATGCGGAGGCGGCGCGACAATACGCTCAGCTGGCGCAATCATCAGACAGCGCACAGGCGAAAGAGGAGTACGGCGCGAAGGTCATCCTCGCGACGCTGCGCCAGGGAAAACTCCAGGAAGCGGACAAGCTCATCACAGGATTCAACGAATCGTACGGAGATGACCGTTCGCACGCCGCGGAATTTCAGTATGAACGCGGACTGGCGTGCTACAGGAAAGAGGACTACCAAACGGCGGAGAAGATATTCAAAAAGGTCGCCGGCGACTACGGGCAGACACGGTTCGGTCCATGGGGCGCGTATTACAGAGCCAAGATCCTCGAGGTGACCAACAAGCCTAACGACGCTGCGAAAGGGTACGAGGAGGTCTTGAAGAAGTACCCCGATTCCGATGTCATCCCGAGAGTCCAGCTTTCGCTCGGAAACATGCACTATAACTCCGAGCGCTACGAAGACGCGATTCGTTACTACCAGAAGATAGCGGCATCGCCGGAAAGCGCGGGAGACATTCTGCCGTACGCCCTGAACAACCTCATCGAGGCATACGAGTCCACAAAGCTCTACGACGCAGCGCTCAAGACAGCGCGCGATTTTATTGCCCGTTACCCGAACGACGAGAGCATTCTCGATAAGAAGATCAAGATCGGCACCCTCTATACGAAACTCGGGTTCTACGACCAGGCCATCCTGCAGTTTCAGAACCTCATCGGCGAGGCCGGAAGCCTCCTTGAGGCGGAACTGCGGTACGATATCGGCGAGGCGTACTACAACAAGGGAGATTACCAGCAGGCGATTCTTGAATTCCTGAAAGTTCCGTATCTTGTCTCCAGGCAGGGGAAGGTGAACTGGACGGCGACCTCGTTCTACATGGCCGGCCAGTCGTACGAAAAAATGTCGAAGTTCGACGAAGCGATCGGGATGTACCGGCAGGTGGTGGAGCGGCCCGGCATCGACGCCACCTTCAAAGCCGCCGCGAAGAAGGAAATCGACCGTGTCAAACAGATAATCAATAAAGGACCAAAGTAACGATGCTCGAACGGGAAACAGAAGCGATTATCAACACAGTAACCCAACGGACCCTGGCGGGACGCGAAAGTGTCACCGTAAAGGAAATTTTGGCGGCAGAGATCCCTCACGCCGTCAAGACGTTTTTCCGGGCGGATGTCGAATCGATGCTCGGTGAAGAGCTCCGGGCCCAGCACAGGACAAGCCGGTTCAATTACCAGCATCCCGAAGTTCAATCTCTCCAGAAGCAGATCAATTCAATCGTCGTCCTCGAATACTCGTTCCAGAGAACTGAGTTCATGGAACGCCTCGACGAGTCGGTTCACATGCTTGGGAACTTCCTCATCCGTCCCCAGTGGACGCTTCTGAACGCACTCTTCGAGCAGGATCAAAACATATCGGCCTCCGCTCTCACCCACCTCCTGCGGCATTTCGGTCCGTACGAGTATCTGAGAGATTTGATCACGCACTACATTCGCGACAAGAACGTCTCGTCGTTCACAAGGAACGAATTCTCCAGCCTTCTTTCGAGGATGGACGGGGAGTACATCCGCCGGAAAGCGGGAGGCGAGATGGCGCGCGTGATGTCTCCGGTGTTCGATTATTTCGACTACCCCGTCAACACCGGGGCGAAATCGCTCCCGGTGAATGCGCTGATCCGTTACTTCGAGGATAAGAGGCTGAGCACCGTGATCTCACGCCTCGAAGGTGAGGCGAGCCAGGGGAAGCAGGAATTGGCTCTACGCGAGCTTGGAGAACTTCTTGAGGCGGTGCGCCGCACATCGGGAGCGTTCGAAGTCGACAAGTGGGAACCGGAGCCCGGGCTGGCGCGCTCAGACGCTGGCGGGGCAAGCGCCCTTCCCATTCTCGATTCGATAAGCGAGGGGGACCGCCGCCGCTTCGTACGGAAGATTTTCCGTCAGGATGAATCGTCCTTTACGACCGCCGTTACCGCAATCGGCTCTCTGGGCTCATGGAAGGAGGCGTCGAAATTCATCGATCAGATTCTGATTAAGAACGACGTCGACCCCTACTCTACCGAGGCCGAGCGGTTCGTCGAGATCATCTCGCAGCAATTCCAGCCTCTCCGCTCGTGACGGCGCTGCGCCGCCGCGTACTTCCAATCTTCGACTCTCCTCGCACCCATGTTTATTGATCGGGCGACAATCACCGTCAGGGCGGGAAGCGGGGGGAGCGGCGTAGTGAGTTTCCGCCGCGAAAAATATATCCCCAAAGGAGGCCCCGACGGGGGAAACGGGGGGAACGGGGGAAACGTCGTGCTTCAGACCGATCCCCAGCTGACGACCCTGATGGACTACCGCTACCGGAGGATCTACACCGCCGAGGCCGGACGTCAGGGAGCCGGGGCGAACAAGACCGGGAAGAGCGGCGCCGATGTCGTCCTCCGCGTCCCCGTCGGGACCGTAATACAGGATGACGAGAGCGGCGATATTCTGGCGGACCTCGTCGAGGAGAGAGAATTGTACATTGTTGCCAAGGGGGGACGTGGAGGCAAAGGCAACTCTGAGTTTGCCACCCCCACCAACCGTGCGCCGAGAAAGGCGACGAAGGGGACGCCTGGGGAGGAGAAGTCGATCCGGCTCGAATTGAAGCTCCTCGCGGATGTGGGGCTCGTGGGATTTCCGAACGCCGGCAAATCGACCCTCATCTCCAGGATCTCGGCCGCAAAACCAAAGATCGCTGACTATCCTTTCACAACCCTTATCCCGAACCTCGGCCTGGTCCGGTTCGGTGAATTCCAGAGTTTCGTCGTGGCTGATATGCCCGGACTGATTGAGGGTGCCCATGAAGGAAAAGGACTGGGAATTGAGTTTCTGCAGCACATCGAACGCACCCGCGTGCTCGTATTCCTCATCGAATCGACGAGCGATCACCCGGCAAAAGAGTACAAGGTCCTCCTGAATGAGCTCAAGTCATTCAACGCCGCTCTGTCAAAAAAGCCCCGGATCGTGGCCCTCACGAAGATGGACCTCATGACCGAAGACGGAAGGCTCAAGCTTGAAGGGATCACCTTCAGGAAAGGCGATCCGGTCATACCGATCTCTTCTGTGACGGGGGAGGGTTTGGAAGCGCTCGTGGGAGCGATGTGGAAGAAGCTCCGCCCCCGCTCGCAATCTCGCCACGCACGGTAGGGGGGCTGTTGGCGCCGGTTGTAGGCGCCGGCTTTAGCCGGCGTTCGCTCCGGAGAAAATCCGCATGAATCTGGTGTCACGGTCCATACCGTGACACCAACCGGGAACATTCTTTCGAGGGTCGGTGGGCGCCGGCTTAAACTGGTGTCACGGTCCATACCGTGACACCAGCCGGGAACATTCCATGGGAGGTGAGAGTAGAACCTGTAAGGACCCTACTCTCACTTACTCGAAAGGAGCCTTCCATGAAATCCCACATGCATCGCGGTGAACCCGCGATCTTCCTTCCCCGGCTTCTCGCCTCCCTACTGTTCTTCTTGACAGTCAGCCTCTCGGAGGCCATGTCGTACCCTCCTCCCCCTCCCGGTGAGGTCAACATCGAGGGGCATCTCAATTCCGCCTGCCTTCCGCACAGCGGAGGTACTGTATACCTCCTCATCAGTGTTACGACCGGTTCCGACCGCCACCCCGACCCGGTACGGCGGCCGTTAAACCTTGCCGTGGTCCTTGACCGCAGCGGCTCGATGGCGGAGGAGCGGAAATTCGACTACGCAAGGGAAGCAGTCTGCTCGCTGCTCGATCATCTCAACGGCCAGGATTTTCTCTCGATCATCGTCTACGATGACCGAATCGAGACGCTTCTCCCGACCCAGCGTGTGAGGGACAGGAACGCCATCAAAGCGATACTCGAGGAGGTGTATCCCCGGGGATCGACGAATCTCGGAGGCGGGATGCAGGAGGGTTTCAGACAGATCGAAAGGAATTTCAGGCCTGAGTGCGTCAACCGGGTGATCCTTCTCTCGGACGGTCTCGCAAACCGAGGCATCACCGACCCCCGCCGGCTGAATGAATTGGCCGCCTGCTACCGCGCGAAATCTATCTCGCTCAGCACAATCGGAGTGGGTCTTGAGTACAATGAAAACCTCATGCTCGGCCTCTCCCAGCACGGGGGCGGAAATTACTACTTCGTCGAGAGCGGCCGCCAGCTTTCCTCAATCTTCGATCACGAGTTCGACGGTATGAGCGCTGTCGTAGCCCAGAATGCATTGGTCGATCTTACACCGGGGCGCGGCGTGGAGATCAGGGATGTCATAGGAGCCCCGTGGCATCGCGAAGCGGGACGGGTGCTGTTCGATGTAGGC
>JACXTT010004426.1_pt1 | contig 20884 bp, 21 predicted proteins | sample 9270951 | NCBI WGS metagenome assembly JACXTT01 (sample SAMN15532306, study PRJNA645909) | rock metagenome | isolation source: weathered quartz diorite | place: Puerto Rico | collected 2017-06-21
CAGCCCCCAGTAGGTCGCGTCCTGGTGCCACGAGACGTACGCGGGGTCGCGCGCCTCCTTGATGAAGAAGCTCGTGCTCCACGCCAGGAGGTTCGGGCCGAGGACGTCCTCGACGGCGTCGAGAATCGCCGGATGCCGCACGAGGTCGGCCAGCCACGTGAAGAGCAGATGGGGCTTGTGGCGGATCTCGCCGCGGAGCGCGCCCCCGTGCTCGGCCTCGACGGCCTCGAGCCGCCGGCGCATCCCGAGAGCCTCACCCGGCGTCAGGACGGGGACCGGGAAGTAGAAGCCGTCTCGGTGATAGCGCTCGACCGCGGACGAAGCGAGTCGGCTCATCGAGTCATGGTCTCCCGTCGATCGTACCCGAAGACGCGCACCCCCAGACGGCATACATGGGATCCCCGCGGCCCGGCGATCGGTCTTCGGCCCGCACGTCGGCAAATCCGCCGGCCGCCTCGAAGTAGCTGTGGACGAGCCGCACGTGCTGCTCGTCGCTGGTATCGAGCCAGACGGCCACCGCCTTGGTCGTAAAGCAGCGGTTCGAGAAGGACACCACGAAGGGCGCGCCCGGCCGCAGCACCCGACGGACCTCGCGCAGGAGCCGCACGGGATGGATCACGTACTGGATCGAGACGGCGCACATCGCGCCGTCGAACGCGCGGTCGTCGAACGGCAGCCGCGCCTCGCGATTCACGTCGTGGACGACGTGGGCCGCGAGCTGCGGGTTGTCGGCCATCTCCTCGGCGTTCAGGCCGAGCCCCACGACGTCGCCGGCGCGGAAATCGCGGGGCAGGTGGCTGCGCCAGCTGCTCATCAGGTCGAGGAGACGCCCGCCCGCCGGCAGCACGGCCGCGTAGAGCGCGCCGAGCGCGGCGATCGCGCCGTCGTCGATGTGGACGACCTTGCGCGGCATGGTGTAGAACCGATCGTCGGCCGACTCGTCCTCGCGCGCGTACGCGAGGGGTGAGAGCAAGCCGTCCCCGGCGGACGGATCCATCGGTCTCCTTGCCCGGCCCGAGCGCGTCGGGCGGCGCGGCTAGAGTACGATGAGTCAGGCAGGCCATGCGCATTCTCGTGGTCGAGGACGACCGGAAGGTCCTGAGCTTCATCCGGCAGGGGCTCGAGGAAGAGGGGCACACCGTCGAGACCGCCGCCGACGGCGATGGCGCCCTGGAGCTGTTGCTGGCCAGCGACCCCTACGACCTGATCGTGCTCGACGTCATGCTGCCCAAGCGCGACGGCTTCGGCGTTCTCAAGACCGCGCGCCAGGCCGGCGTGCACGCGCCCGTCATCATGCTCACCGCCCGCGACAGCGTCGCCGACAAGGTGACCGGGCTCGATCTGGGCGCCGACGACTACCTGGCCAAGCCGTTCGCGTTCGAGGAGCTCCTGGCCCGGGTGCGCGCCCTGTTCCGGCGCGGCTCGGAGCGGCGCGCCCCGGTGCTGCGGCTGGCCGATCTGACGCTCGACCCGGCCACGCGCAAAGTGGAGCGGGCCGGCCGCCGGGTCGAGCTGACCACGCGCGAGTGGGCGCTGCTCGAGTACTTCATGCGCAACGCCGGCCGCGTCCTCACGCGCCCGATGCTGGTCCAGCACGTGTGGGGGCTCGACTTCGACCCCGAGAGCAACATCGTCGACGTGTACGTCGGCTACCTGCGCCGGAAGATCGACGGGCCACAGGAGCGCAAGCTCTTCCACACGATCCGCGGGGCCGGCTACGTCTTGAAGGACGAGGCCTGAGGTGGGGCCGCTCTCGATCCGGGCCCGGCTGACGCTCTGGTACTCGGGGGTGGTTGTCGCCATCCTCTTGCTGGTCAGCGTGGCCGCGTACTCGCTCCTGCGCTGGCATCTCTTCAACGATCTCGACGCTGCGCTCTTCACGGTGGCCGGCGTGCTCCGCGACGTGCCGCCGGCGGATCCGGCGGCGCCGCTGCCGCCCGATCTCGAGCCGCTCGTACGCGAGTTCCTGGGCTCGGAGTTCGCCGATGCGCTGCTGCAGCTCCTCGACCCGGAGGGCCGCGTGCGCTCCCGCGCGCTGCGCCCCGGCCTGCCGCTCTCGCCCGAAGCGCGCGTCAACGCGCTGCGCGGCGCGCCCACGGTCGAGACCGTCGATCTGGCCACCGGCGAGCAGGCGCGGCTGCTCACGATGCCGGTGGTGCGCGCCGGACGCGTCGTCGATCTGGTCCAGGTGGCGATGCCGCTGCGCCGGACGCGGCAGACGCTGATCCGCTACGTGGAGACCCTGGCGGTGCTCGTGCCGCTGGGCGTGGTGCTTTCGGCCGTCGGGGGCTGGCTGCTGGCCCGTCGGGCCCTCCGGCCGGTCGATCGCATGTCGCAGAGCGCGCTCCGCATCAGCGCCGAGGATCTCAGCCGGCGCCTGGAGCGGCGGGGCGCCGAGGACGAGATCGACCGGCTCGCCGACACGCTCAACGCGATGCTCGCCCGGCTGCAGGCGGCCTTCGGCGGGATGCAGCGCTTCACCGCCGACGCCGCGCACGAGCTGCGGACGCCGCTCACGGCACTGCGCGGCGGCATCGAGATCGCGCTGCGCGCCGAGCGCTCGCCCGACGAGTACCGCCGCGTCCTCGCCTCGAGCATCGAGGAGGTCGACCAGCTCATCCGGCTCGCCGAGGACCTGCTGCTCCTCTCACGATCGACGGTGGGCCTCACCGCGACGCGGCAGCCGGTCGACGTCGAGCCCCTGTGCCTCGAGGCGCTCGAGCTCGGCGTGCGCCTGGCCAAGGGCAAGGGCGTCACGGTGAGCATGGGCCCCACGGCGCCCGCAGCGGTGCGGGGAGACGCCGGCGCGCTCCGGCGCGCGCTGTTGAACCTCGTCGACAACGCGGTCAAGTACACGCCGGCCGGCGGCAGCGTGACGATCTCGCTGGAGACGGCGGCCGACGGCGTGGCCGTCGCCGTCGAGGACACCGGCATCGGCATCGACCCGGCCGACACCAGGCGCATCTTCGAGCCCTTCGTGCGGCTCGACGAGGGACGCAGTCGCGACACGGGCGGCAGCGGGCTAGGTCTGGCCATCGCCCGCTCGATCGTCGTGGCCCACGGCGGCACGCTCGAGGTCGACAGCCGCCCGGGCGGCGGCAGCCGGTTCACGATCCGGCTCCCCGCCGCCTAGACCCGCGTCGCACCACGCTTCCTCAGCCTTAAGAGGCTTCTCATGCCCGTCTCACGGCGGACTTACGTCCGGCCGCTATCGTGGATCTCGTCACTTGGACCACGTCGCACGAGGAGGGGATCCATGAACATCATGCCGAAGCATCGCCGCTGGGCGGCGCCAATCGTCGCTCTGGTCGCGATCGCCGCCCTGGTCGGGCTCCTGCCCCACCTGGGCTTCACGAGCGGGCCAAAAGCGCCGCTGTGGACCGAAGAGCGCGCCCCCGTTCAAACCATGCAGGTGCAGATGCCGGACTGGGTGCGGCTCAGCCGAGAGGCCAAGCCCGCGGTGGTCAACATCAGCGCCAAGCTCAACGCCGAATCGCAGGCGCCCCCGCAGCTCCGAGGGCGCCCCGACGAGCGCTCGTTCGAGGATTTCTTCAAGCGCTTCTTCGACGAGGGGCCGCGCCACCCGGTACGCGCCGGAGGCTCGGGCTTCATCCTGAACTCGAACGGCTTCGTCGTTACCAACAACCACGTCGTCGAGAACGCGGCCGACATCCAGGTGACGCTCGGCGACGGGCGCGAGCTACCCGCCAAGGTGGTGGGGCGCGACCCCAAGACCGATCTGGCGCTCCTGAAGATCGAGGCGACCGGGCTGCCGGTCATTCCCCTGGGCGACTCGACCGCGCTGCAGGTCGGTGAGCCGGTGATGGCCATCGGCAATCCGTTCGGGCTCGAGCAGACGGTGACCACCGGCATCGTGAGCGCGACGGGCCGGGTCATCGGGAGCGGGCCGTACGACAACTTCATCCAGACCGACGCGTCGATCAACCCCGGCAACAGCGGCGGCCCGCTGATCAACGCGCGCGGCGAGGTCGTCGGCATCAACACCGCGATCTTCAGCCGCAGCGGCGGCTCGGTCGGCATCGGCTTCGCGGTGCCGTCGAGCCTGGCCAAGACGGTGATCACGCAGCTGGCCGACCGCGGCAAGGTCGAGCGGGGCTGGCTCGGCGTGGCGATCCAGCCGCTCACCCAGGACCTCGCCAAGAGCTTCAAGCGTGGGGACACCATGGGCGCGCTCGTCTCGGAAGTGAAAGACGGCTCGCCCGCCGAGAAGGCCGGCATGAAGACCGGCGACGTGATCGTCGAGCTCGACGGCAAGAAGGTCGCGAAGGCGACCGATCTGCCCGGCTTCGTGGCCGAGATGCCGGTGGGCAAGAACGTGCCGATCGTGGTGATGCGGGACGGCCGCGAGGTGCGGCTCAACGCCCAGATCGCGCGGCTCGAGGACGAGTCGCCCACCAAGGTCGCCGAGACCGAGGGCAAGGGCCACCTGGGCCTCTCCGTGCAGCCGCTCACGCCGCCGGTGGCGCGTGAGCTCGGGCTCACGGTGAAGGAAGGCGTGCTCGTCCGTGACGTCGTCGAGGGCGGCCGCGCCGCCGAGGCCGGCATCCGCGCCGGCGACGTGATCGTCGAGGTCGACCGCCGGCCGGTCCGCACGCTCGAGGACTTCAAGGCGCACCTGGCCCGGCAGGCCAAGGACGCGCCGGTCGTGCTGCTCGTGAATCGCGACGGGCAGACGATGTACGTGGCGATTCCCGCCGTGTAGCGCTCGCGGGTCGGCGGGGAGCGACCGTCGCTCCCCGGCCGACCGGCCGAGCGCTGGCCCACCTCTCCGCGTTCGGCTAGACTCGCGCAAGCATGCGGCTGGCCCGTCGACTCACGCGCGCCACGCTCTTCACGTCGCTGATGCTGGGCCTCTGCCTTGCCGGCTGCGCCTCGTCAGGGAGCGACACGTGGACGAAGCCCGGCGTCACCGAGCAGGAGCGCGGCCGCGACACGCTCGACTGTTTGAGCGACGCCCGGCGTGTGACGCCGGGGCCCGGAGGCCCGGTCGAGCAGGTCAACCAGGATCGCTACCGGCGCTGCATGATGGACCGCGGCTACACGTCGGGTCCGGCGAAGTGATCGTAGCGCTAGCCGAGCCGCTCCCTCGCTTCGTCGCGTAGCCGGGCCTTCTGCACCTTGCCGCTCGACGTCATCGGCAGCTCGTCGACGACGATGACGCGGCGGGGGATCTTGAAGCTCGCGATGCGGCCGCGGCAGAACGCGATCAGATCGTCCGGAGCCACCCCAGCGCCCGGCGCCACCTGGACGAACGCCACACCGACCTCGCCGAGCCGCGCGTCCGGGTAGCTGACGACCGCGGCTTGCCGCACGCCGGGGTACGTGGCCAGATAGCTCTCGACCTCGGTCGGATCGACGTTCTCGCCGCCGACCTTGATCATGTCTTTGTAGCGGCCGACGAAGCGCAGGTGGCCGTCGGCGCGCAGGATGCCGGCGTCACCGGTGTGGAACCACCGGTCGGCGTCGATGGCGCGCGCGGTCGCCTCGGGGTCGCGATAGTAGCCCTGCATGAGATACGGCGTCCGCACCACGACCTCGCCGGGCGTGCCGAGCGGCTGATCCCGGCCGGTGTCGGGATCGATCACGCGCACCTCGAACCCCTCGCACGGGGCGCCCGAGGCTTCGCACGCCTGCTCCTCCGTGGAGTCGAGGAACGAGAGCGAGATCGTCGCGCCGACTTCCGTCATGCCGTAGGCGGTCAGGTGACGCAGCGGCGCCAGCACCTTGCGCGCGCGGTACACGAGCGGCGTCGCGCTCGCGGCGCCCCCGGCGATCACGCCGGTGCGCAGGGTCGAGAGATCGCGCGGCCGCGCCTCCTGGGCGTCGATGAGAAGCTTCAGGTGCGTGTCGAAGCCGTCGATGTGCGTGACGCCCTCGCGCTCGACCAGGTCGAGCGCCGCCTCTGCGTCGAAGGCGTCCGTGAGGATCTGCCGGTAGCCGGTCAGCATCGAGCCCAGCGGCCCCTCGATGTACCCGAAGATATGGAAGAGCGGCAGGTAGTTGAGGAAGACGTCGCGCTCCGTGGATTGCAGCCGCCGATATCGATCGGCCAGGTGCGCGAGCAGGGTGGTCACGCATCACCCCTTTCGGGAATCCGGTCGTGCCCGACGTGTACATGATGAACACGGTGTCGCTCGGGCGGACCGCGGCCGCTCGAGCCGCCAGGCTTGCCGTGTCGACCACGCTCGCCGACGCGAGCAGCTCGGGCCAGCTCCAGGCGCCCGGATACTTCTCGTCGCTGACAACGATCACGCGCTCGAGATCGGGCAGGCTCGAGCTCCGCGCCCGCCGGGCACCTCCGGAGTCGTCGAAGGCCGCCAGCTCGCGCACCATTCCGAGGTAGTCGACCGGCCCGGAGACGTCGTGGGTGATCAAAGTCGTCGCGTTCGAGCGCTCGAGCACCTGGGCCAGATCGACGGTCCGCAAGCGCGTGTTGATCGGCACGTGGACGGCGCCGATCCTGGCCAGGGCGAACATCGCGAAGATCCACTCCGGGCGGTTGCAAAGCCAGATCGCGACCTTCTCACCGGGCCGCACGCCGGCGTGGATCAACCCGCGCGCGACGCGATCGACTTCGCTCGCGATCTGACGAAACGTGTAGCGGCGGTCGCCAAAGACCAGCGCGTCGCGGTCGCCCCACCGGGCCGCGGCCGCGTCGGGCAGATCGCCGAAGCGGGTCACGGCGCTCGGGTCCATCGTGAGCGCTCTCAGCCGCGCCTGGGCAGCTCGACGACCCCGCCGCCCAGCACCGAGAGCTCGCCGTCCTGATTGCGCGCCTCCTGCTCGATCTCGACGAGGTGGCGGCCGTTCTCGACGAGCTTCTTCTTCACGACGCCGTCGATCCTGAGGGTGTCGCCCTCGGGATTGTGCCGTCGGATCTTGCAGTGGGCGCGGCGCAGGAACCCGTCGTCGCCCATCCAGTTGGTCAGGTGGTGGGTGAGCCACGAGCAGCGCTCGGGGCCGTAGTCGTAGGCGCCGGGCGCGCCGACCAGGGTGGCGAACTCCGGCTCCCAGTGGACGCGCTCCGGGCAGTCGGGGATGCCGAAGCGGTTCTTGATCCCCAGGCCCGAGTGGCGATGCACCTGCTTCCACGCGAGCTTGTTGGCGCGGATGTAGAGACCGCCCCAGCCCTGGGCGTAGGCGATGAAGCCGGTCACCGTCATCGGCCCCTTCGCCATCGTCGGCAGCCGCTCGTCCTCGCGCACGTCGTCCCAGTAGCGCGCGGCGGCGCCGCGGATCTGCTCGCTCGCATAGAGCCGGTAGACGTCGGCGAGCTCTTCGTCGGTGTAGCGCTTGGGCGGTCGCGCCTTCACCGCGGTGTACTTCGTCCCGGCTTCGCGCGCCTGGTCGCGGTCGGTGCGGAAGCACCAGCTGTCGGCGGCGGCCACGAGCTCACCGCGCTGGTTGCGGAAGTCGACGTGATAGACCTGCTGGATCGAGCGGCCGGCGAACGTCGTCTGGTGCTCGATCAGCTCCTTCAGCCACGCCTCGGTCGTGATGGCGTCGTTCCTATGCACGGGTAGATGCCACGTCCAGTCGGCGCCCGCCCACATCGCGTGCACGCCCGGGAGCCCGCCGACATAGCCCGAGATGATGCGGCTCGTGGCGAAGAGAAAGCTCGGCGGCGCCACGATGCCGCCCCAGCGCGTGCCGGCCGCGTACGCGGGATCGCACCAGAGCGGGTTGTCGTCGCCGATTCCGTGGGCGTAGTGGCGGATGTTGTCGCGGGTGGCCTCGTGGCACCAGGGCTCGAGCGTGTCGGTGATCTTGACGCCGATGCGGCGCCGCAGCTCGTCCAGCGCCTGGTCGGTGATCTTCGGAAAGAGCGTCTGCTCACGGGGCATGCGTGGGCTCCACGGCGCTGGCCTCCGCCTCGCGCAGCGCCTTGCGATTGACCTTGCCGGCCGGCGTCTTGGGCAGCGCGGCCACGAACGCGACCCGGCGCGGATACTCGTGCTGCGAGAGCCGCGTGCGCGTGAACTCCTGAAGCTCGCGGGCGAACGCGTCGTCGCCGCCGCGCGCGCTCACGACGAAGGCCTTGACCACCTGGCCGCGCAGGGCGTCGGCGACGCCGATCACCGCGGCCTCGCGCACGTCCGGGTGCCGCAGCAGGACGTCCTCGATCTCGATCGCGCTCATCGTCCAGCCGGCCGAGATGATCACGTCGTCGGCGCGCCCGGCGTGGTAGAAGTAGCCATCGCCGTCCACGTGGCCTCGATCCTTCGTCGGGAACCAGGCATCCCGTCGCCACACCTTGATCTCGCCGATCTGGCTCGGCGGGCAGGGCCGGCCGTCCGCGTCCTGCACCTCGACGCGAACGCCGGGCACCGGCTTGCCGAGCGCGCCGGGCTTGACCGGGTAGTCGGCCGCGCCCGGGTAATCGGCGAGGATCACGCCGACCTCGGTGGTGCCGTACATGCTGCACACGCGCGCGCCGAGCGTCGCCTCGACGAACGCCCGCGTGGCGCTGTCCATCGGCTCGCCCGTGAAGGAGAGCTTCTCGAGCTCGTAGCGGTAGGCCGAGGCCTGGCCGGAGCTCTTCAGCATGCGATAGTGCGTCGCGGCGGCGGAGAGGTTGGTCACGCCGTAGTCTTGCAGTGCCCGCAGCATCCGCACCGGGTCGAACTTGCCCGCCATCGTGCCGGTGGTGACGCCGAGCGCCAGCGGCGCCAGGGTGCCGTGCCAGAGGCCGTGGCCCCACGCGGGCGACGACGGACAGAAGAAGCGATCGCCCGGGCGGATGCCGGTGCCGTAGAGCGCCGCCACCATGAGCGCGACGATCGCGCGCTGCGGGTGGCGCACCGCCGCCGGAAGCTCGCGCGTGGTGCCCGAGGTGTACTGGAACACCGCGAGGTCGTCGGGCGCGCTGCGCGCATCGTAGCGGCTCGGCTGCGCCGCGAGGCGCGTCATGAACGCCTCGTCGGCGACCACGACGTCGAGGCCGGCGACCTCGCGCGCGGTGTCGGCCTTCTCGGCGTTGGTCAAGAGGAGCTTCGGCGCGCAGTCGGAGACCCGCAGCCGGATGCCGTCGGGGCCGAACAAGGTGAAGAGCGGCACCGCGATCGCGCCGCGCTTGATCGCGCCGAAGAGCGCCGCGTAGAAGGCCAGCGAGGGCTCGAGCATGATCGCCACGCGGTCGCCGCGCTCGACTCCGCGGGCGGCGAGCCAGTGGGCGAAGCGCCCGGACCAGTCGGCCAGATCAAGAAAGCTCAGGACCTCGTCGCGGCCGTCGGCGTGGGCCACGCGGACGGCCACGCGCCCGGAGGCGGCGTGGCGGTCGATGCACTCGTGCGCGATGTTCATCGAGGCGCGGTCGCCGTCGAAGAGCGACCACAGCGCCGCGGACGAGAAATGGCGATGGCCGTCCGCGTAGGTGGTGTAGTCCGTCAGCCGGGTCATAGCTCCCGGGCCCCATTGTATAGGGACCGCGCGTGACCACGCGGGGCCGCGCATGACGATGCGGCGCAGTAGGCTGGTGCTCGGCGGCGCCTTCGTGACGTTTGCGGTCAGCGCCGCGCTGATGCACTCCTACGCGGTGTTTCTCCTGGCGTTCCTCGAGGAGTTCCGGTGGAGCCGCGCCGAGACCTCGCTCGCCTACTCGATCTCGGCCTTCGCGAGCGGCGCGAGCGCGCCCTTCGTCGGCGCGCTCGTGGATCGCCTCGGCCCCCGGCGCCTCGTGCTGCTGGGCGGGAGTCTTCTGGCGCTGGGGCTCGTGGGCAGCGCCTACGTCCACGCGCTCTGGCAGCTCATCCTCCTCTACGGGTTCCTCATGACCATCGGGGCCAACTGCCTCGGCCTGGTGGTGTTCGTGCCGATGCTGTCGCGCCGGTTCGTGGGCAACCGCGGCATGGCGATCGCGATCGTCCAGTCGGCCAACGGCCTCGCGCGGGCCGTGTCGGCGCCGGTCGCCCAGATTCTGATCTCGACGATCGGCTGGCGGCATGCGTACCTCGCGCAGGCGGCGCTCATGGCGGCGCTCGTCTGGCCGCTGGCCGCGCTGTTTCCCCTCGACGAGGCGCCGGCGCGGGCCGTACCGTCGAGCCAGTCGCCTGCGGGGGAAAGGGTGACGGATCGTCCGGCGCGCCGGGGCTGGACGCTGGCCGAGGCGATCGCGACACCGCACTTCTGGCTCCTGTTCACGGTCTACCTCTGTACGGGCCTCGGCAGCTTCTTCGTCTCGCTGCACCAGCTCGCGTTCGCGGTCGACGTGGGATTCGACAAGCTCTACGCGGCGAGCGTGCTCGGGCTCGGCGCCTTGCTGTCGGTCGCCGGGGTGATCGTCACCGGGACGCTCTCGGACTACATCGGTCGCGAGCTGTCCGCGGTGCTCGCCTACGTGGTCTCGATCGTCGGCGTGATCTGCGCGCTCTTCATCACGGGGCCCGACCACGCATGGCTCCTCTGGATCCACGCGTGCTTCTTCGGGCTCACCTGGGGCGCGCGCGGCCCGTCGGTCACCGCGAAGACCGCGGATCTCTTTCCGGGCCCGAACCTCGGCGCCATCCTGGGCGTGATCACGGTCGGCACCGGCATCGGCTCGGCCGTCGGCGCCTGGGGCGCCGGATGGATCTTCGACGTGTCCGGCAGCTATCGGCTCGCCTTCGTGGCGTCGATCGTCTCCTACCTGATCGGCTGCGCGGCGTTCTGGGCGCTGCGCCGGCCGCCGACGCGCCAGGTGGTATAAAGACAGGCGATGGACTTCCACGCGTTCATGTACGTGACGATCGGGCGGCGCCGCGAGCTCGAGCGCGGCATGGCCGGCAAGGATCCGGTGCTGTATCAGCGGATGCTGGACGAGATCGGCGAGTACGCGCGCGCCTGCGACGCGACGGGTTGGTCGGGCATCGGCATCCCCGAGCACCACCTGCAGATCGAGGGCTTCGAGCTCGGGCAGGACCCGGGCCTCATGGCGATGTTCCTCGGGCAGCACGGCCCGCGTCTCCGGATCAATCAGTTCGGCTACGTGCTGCCCACGCACAACCCGCTTCGTGTGGCCGAGCACGCCGCCACGCTCGATCATCTACTCGGCGGCCGGCTCAACGTGGCGTTCGTGCGCGGCTACCAGGCGCGCTGGTTCGAGAACTATGCGGCGGTGCCGGGCGCCAAAGCGACCGGGCCGTGGAACCGCAGGAGCGACGAGGACGCGAAGAACCGCGAGCTCTTCGAGGAGTGCGTGGCCATCATCAAGACCGCGTGGACTCAGGACACGTTCGCGTTCAAGGGCAAGTACTGGACGTATCCGCCCGAGGGCCAGCGCCAGCCGCACCCGCATCCGGTCTATCTGAAGTACGGCCGCGGCGTCGACGCCGACGGCACGATCCGCGAGGTCGGCATCGCCCCACGCCCGCTCCAGAATCCGATCCCGGTCTACTCCGGCTTCACGCACAGCTTGCAGACCTCGCTCTACTGGGCGCGGGAAGGCGGCAAGCCGATCGTGATGGCCAGCGAGATGGACTTCTGCGAGATGCTCTGGAGCCGCTACCGCGAGGTGGCCGAGCAGCACGGCCGCGACGTCCGGCGCGGGGACGAAGCGGCGTGGGGCGGCTATCTCGTGCTGGCCGACACGAAGAGCGAGGCCGAGGCATGGGCCGAGGACTGCTTGTGGATGTGGGACTCGTGGTCCGTCCCGTTCGGCCAGGACCGCCCGCCGCTCCTCATCGGCGACGCCGACACCGTCACCCGCATGATCGAGAACGCCGCGCGCCACGTGCCGTTCAACGAGATGTTCCTGCTCTTCGGCCAGGGCATCCTCGAGCGCGATCGGTGCTTGAAGACACTGGAGCTCTTCGCGGAGAAGGTGATTCCGCGATTTCGAAACTAGGTCGTGCGGGCGCTGCTACTGACCCTGCACATCCTGGGCGCTTGCGTCTGGACCGGCGGCCATCTGGTGCTCGCGATCACCGTGCTGCCCAAGGCGCTCGCCCGCCGTGACGCGCGCATCCTTCGCGCCTTCGAGGAGCCCTTCGAGCGGATCGGGATCCCGGCGCTCGTCGTCCAGGTGCTCACCGGAGTCTGGCTGGCAAGCCAGTTCGCGCCGGTCGGCCGCTGGCTCGCGTTCGGTAATGCGCTCGAGGCCCGCATCGGCGTGAAGCTGGTCATGCTCGGGTTGACGCTGGCGCTTGCGCTCCACGCGCGCGTGCGCGTGATCCCGCGCCTCGACGAGTCCAACTTGCGCCTGCTCGCCGCGCACATCGTCGCGGTCACCGTGCTCGCCGTCGCGCTGGTCGTCGTCGGCGCGAGCTTCCAGACGGGCGGGCTCTTCTAGCGCCGCCGGCGGCGGGCGCCGCCGACCAGTCGCTAGACGCGGATCATCACGAGGATCATCTTGAACCTCCTGATCGCCTTGACGGCGTGAGGCTCACCGGCGGGCAGCTTGAGCAGCTGGCCAGCCGAGACGCGGTGAACGACCTTCCCGATGGAAATCTCGGCAGTCCCGTCCACGCCAAGGACCATGGCGTCGTATGGCGCGGTATGCTCGCTCAGGCCCTCGCCGGCGTCGAACGCGAACGCCGTGATCGTCCCGGTGGATTTCTTGATGAGCGTCCGGCTGACAACGGAGCCGGGCTGATACTCGACGAGCCCGAGCTGCGGGATCACGCCTTCGAGCTCGCCGGCCTGCCTGGGATCGGCACTCATGCGAGTTGCCTCCTACCCGCCGAAGAACTTGTGGAGCTCGGCGTACGTTTCGTCGGGAGCCTGCTCGGCCGGATAGTGGCCGCAGGGTAGCGCGATGCAGCCGACCAGATTCTCGACGTAGGTCGCCCAGCCCTTCTCGTAGCCGTAGAACTTCGCGGTGTGGCTCTGGCCGCCGACGATCACAAGTACCGGGCACGCGATCTTGTTGCCGGCCTCCAGGTCTTTGCGGTCCATCTCGAAGTCGATCGTCGCGGCCGCGCGATAGTCTTCGCACACGCCGTGGATGTTCTCGGGCGTGCAGCAGCGCACGTACTCGCGAATCGCGTCCTCGGTGAATCCGCCCTTGCCCAATCCCTGGGAGCCGAGCTTGAGACGGATGTAGTACTCCTCCTTGCCGGCCAGCAGGCGCTCCGGGAAGTCGTAGGGCTGCGCCATGAACGACCAGTGATAGCTGTTGAGCGCCCACTCGCGCGTGACGTGCGTCCACACGTGATGGGTCGGCAGGATGTCGATCGCGCAGAGCTTCTGCACCGTCGCCGAATGATCGAGCGCCATGCGATAGGCGGTGCGCGCGCCACGATCGTGGCCGGCCACCATGAAGCGCGTGAAGCCCAGCTCGCGCATGACGTCGACCTGGTCCTGCGCCATGCGCCTGAACGAATAGTTGCTGTGATCCGGCAGCCCGCGCGGCTTGCCGCTGTCGCCGTAGCCGCGAAGGTCGGTGGCGACCACGGTGAAGTCCTTCGCCAGGCGAGGCGCGACGAATCGCCAGTGGTAGTGCGAGAGCGGATTGCCGTGCAGGAGGAGCACCGGCGGGCCCGAGCCGCCCACGACGCCGCGGATCGTTACCTGAGAATCGCTCGTCTGGATATCGAAGCGGCGGAAGCCCTCGAACATCGCGTCCTCCTGGCCTGCGAGAGAGTTTATCCTGCTACCGGGATGGCCATCTTGGAGATCAAGACCGCCGACGAGCTCGGCGCGGGCGACCTGGAAGACCGCTGGAAGGCCCGCCGGGCCGGCCGGGAGACCGCCGTCTCTCGGCGTGTGCTCCAGCTCTTCGTGGACCGCGGCGGCCCGATCCCGGTCGACGAGATCGTCGCCGGGTTCCCCGATGCCCCGCCCGAGTCGGTGAGACGCGCGCTGGTCAAGCTGGACGACGACGACCTGATCCGTGTCCAGGCCGGTCAGGTCGACATGGCCTATCCCTTCGCGGCGCTGCCCACGACATGGGTGGTGCGGCTGCCGGGCGGGCAGGAGCGGTTCGCCTGCTGCGCCGTCGACGCGCTCGGCATCGCGCCGATGATCGGCCAGGCTGTCGAGATCCGGTCGCGCTGCCACCATTGCGGGGAGCCGCTCGCGCTCGAGTCGACGCCGGAAGGAGCCAGGCCCGAGGGCTCCGGAATCATGCTCTGGGTCGGTCAGCGAACGGACGCGCGCTGCAAGGTCGCCGACTCGCTCTGAACGACGATCAACTTCTTCCGGTCGGAAGAGCATCTGAGGGCGTGGCGAGAGGCGAACCCGTCGGCCGAAGGCGCCGGCGTCACACTGGCCGAGGCGTTCAAGCTCGGCGCACGCCTCTTCGGCGGTCTGCTCACTGGAGGACGTCGATGACGGAGGGGTCGAAAGAAGTCCGCGTCGAGCGCGACGGACGCGCCATGACGATCACGCTCGACCGGCCGAGCGATCAGAACCGGCTCACGCGTGACGTGCTGCACACCCTGCAAGCCCTCGTCGGTCACCTCGCCGCCGACGCGGAGACGCAGGCCGTCGTGATCACCGGCAGCGGCTCCGAGTTCTTCTCGATGGGCATCTTGAATCCCGTGGTTCGCGCGAGCTACACGAAGGAGCAGATTGTCGAGCTCGTTCGCACCGCGAATCGCCTCTACGATTCGATCGAAGCGCTCCCACAGATCGTGATCGCCGCGTTCAACGGGGCCGCCCGCGCGGGAGCCGCCGAGCTCTCGCTCGCGTGTGACATCCGTCTCGCGGCGGAGCACGCGACGTTCGCGCTGCCCGAAGCGCTCTGGGGCGGGTTCCCCGGCGCCGGCGGCCCGGTTCGCTTACCGGGCATCGTCGGGCGGGCGCGCGCGCTCGAGCTGATCTGCACCGGCCGGGAGATCGACGCTGTCGAGATGGAGCGCCTGGGGCTCGTGCTCGCGGTCTATCCCGCTGCGCGCCTGCTGCCCGAAGCTTGCGCGCTAGCCGCGCGCATCTGCGCGGGCGGCCCAATCGCCACCCGCGGTGCCAAGCGCATCGTCAACGTCCGCAATGGTGCGGGCTTCGCGGCGGCCCGATCGCTGTCCGACGCGCTCCGCCACGCGCTGGAGTACAGCCACGACGTCGACGAAGGCATGCTCGCGCACCGCGAGAATCGCGCGCCGCGCTTTACGGGGCGCTGACCCCTACTGAATCACCTCGTCGGCTTGGTACGCCGCGAGAGCCAGGGCGAGTCCGATCGATCGCATCGAGGCCGGGGGTCTCGCCGCGCACCTCAGTCGACCGTCACCGGCTTGATCTCCCGGAGCCGCGGGAGCACTTCGGTCGAGAAGAGGCGGATGCTCTTCTCCGATTCCGCGTGCGTCATGAAGCCGGAGCGGCCGACCAGGCTCAGGTGGCCGAAGCCGCCGACCTTGTCGTAGAACTCCATCACCTGCCTGTAGACGCTGTCCGGGTTGCCCGCGAACAGGATGCCCTGCTCCATCGCCTGCTCGACGCTGATCGACGCGAGCCGCGCGGCGTTCTGGCCCGCCGACATCACGCCCGTGCCGGCTCCGGGCCTGGGCGCCGTGCGATAGACCTGAGGCGCGGCCGAGGGCGGCGTGCTGCCGGGCAGGAACCGCGAGTACTGCGGAGCCGATTTCAGGCTTGTATGCAGGAACCAGAGCAGCTTGCTCCCGACCCGCAGCCCCTCCTCGTCGGTGTCGCCGACGTAGCCGAGTGCGGCGTAGGCGAAGTTGTCGGTGGTCACCTTCGGCAGGCCCGCCTCGGCGCGCGCCTTGCGGTGGGCCGCGTAGGCGCGCTTCGTGCCCTCGGGGCCGCGCAGCACCAGCACGTGGACCATCCCGCGCCGGCCGACCTCGGCGGCGGTCTCGGGGTCGCCGGTCGCCGACCACATCCGCGGATGGGGCTTCTGCCACGGACGTGGCCAGATGTTCACGTGCCGGTGCGTGAAGTGCTTGCCCTCCCAGCTGAACGGGCCGTCCTGGTGGCTGAGCGCCTTCTTGACGAGGTCGATCGCCTCCCAGTAGCGCTCGATGTTGTTCACGGGGTTCGCGTTGTTCGATGCCATCTCGGTCCCGCCGGATTTCACGAAGCCGATCTCGAGCCGGCCGCGCGAGATCACGTCGGCCGTCGCGTACTCCTCGGCCACGCGCACCGGATCCTTGCGCAGCGAGATCAAGGTGCCCAGGCTCAGGATGCGGACCTGCCGGGTCTGCCGGGCGAGGATGCCGACGAGCAGGGGATTGGCGCCGAGGAGCGAATTGATCCCGGCGTGGTGCTCGACCGCCAGCACGTTGAGGCCGAGGTCGTCGCACAGCAGGAACTCGTCGATGACTTCCTCGAACAGGTCGGCGGCCACCTTCGGATCGCAGTAGCGGTTCGGGAGGCTGGCGCGGACGGAATCCGTCGCGTTGAGGACGTCCTGCGGCACGAACGGGTACGGGACTTCGCACTGCCACCAAGCGTCCATCGTGCTCTCCCCGAGCCGCGTCAGCGATTGAGGAACTTCACGACCGTGTCCACGAACGCCCGCGCCTGCTCGAGCTCGGGATGGTGCCCGGCGCGCTCGATCAGCTCGAAGCGCGAGCCGGGGATCAGGCCGCTGTAGGCGCGGCCGTACGACGGCTTCACGATGCCGTCGCTGGCGCCCCACACGACGAGCGTCGGCACCGTGATCCGCGAGAGCCAGCGCTTGAGCTGCGGATTGTACATGTACGGATTCCAGCCGTAGAGGGAGAGGGCCTCCCAGTTGCGCGCGCGGATCACCAGCTCGTCGTCGGACAAGGCGTCGAGATCGGGCGCCCAGGTCGCCGGATCGTGCCAGCTCCGCCGCTGGACTTCCTGCGGCGAGGCGTTGAAGACGTCGAGGATGTCCGGGGTCTCGCGGTCGCTCACCTTGATGCCGAAGGCGTCGACCAGGACGAGCCCGTCGAGCCGGTGGCGGCACTTGACGGCGAGCTCGGCCGCGAGCCAGCCGCCGAACGACAGGCCGATCACCGTCAGCTTCTCGTGTGGCAGCGCGTCGAGAAGCTCGAGGTAGAAGTGCACCAGGTCGTAGACCGTCTCGAAATCCGCCGGGCGCGCCGACCGGCCGAAGCCGGGGTGCGAGGGCGCGATGATCTCGGCGTGACGGCCGAGCAGGTCCAGAAACGGCGCGCCCGGATCGACGGTCTGCGCGCCGTGCAGGAGCAGCACCGGCCGCCCGGCGCCGCGACGCAGCACTTCCAGCTCGATTCCCCCCACGACGAGCCCCGCCGACATAGCGCCTCCGCGTTTCGAGCGCTTAGGGTAGCATGCGTGGGGGTGACGCCATGGACCTGGCAATTCGCGTGCTCGTGCTCGGACTGGTGGTGATGGCGCTCGGCGTGATCGGCGACGCGCGCGCCCAGACGCCGGCGCCCGCTCAGGCACCGACCCCCGCCGCGCCGCCGACCCCGGCCCCCATCGTGGGCAACATCTATTCCGTGACCTACATCGAGGTCATGCCCACGTCGAAGGCCGACGCCGCGACCGTGCTCCGGCGCTACCGCGAGGCCGCGCAGAAGGAAGGCGGCAACCTGCGGTGCGAGGTGATCCAGCGCATCGATCAGCCCCATCAGTTCGCGATCCTCGAGATCTGGAAGGACCAGGCCGCGTACGAGGCGCACGGGAAGAGCGCCAACACCACCGACACGCGCGAGAAGATCGCGGCGATCCGCAACGCGCCGACCGACGAGCGCGTGCACACCGCGCTGTCGATCGGCCCGATCGACGCCCCCTCGACCCGCGGCGGCATCTACGTGGCGACCCACGTCGACGTGATCCCGCCGCGCAAGGACGACGGCGTCGCCGCGCTCAAGCGCCTGGGCGAGGACAGCCGGCGCGGCGCCGACAATGTCCGCTTCGAGGTCGTCCAGCAGGTCAACCGCCAGAATCACTTCACGGTGATCGAGATCTGGAAGGACGCGAAGGCGGTCGAGGCGCACTCGATGGCGGCGCCGACGCGCGAGTTCCGCGACAAGCTCGCGACGATGACGGGCGCCCTGTACGACGAGCGGATGTACCGGGCGATCGACTAGCCACATCGTCGAGGAGTCGATGGTGGACGACTGCAGCATGTGTCGACTGGACGAGCCCGAGCAGAAGGTGATCCTGCGTCACGACACGGTGGTCTTCGTGCAGAACGAGAAGGAGCAGGGCGTGCTGCGCGGCTCGGGCGTCATCATTCCGGTGAGACACGCCGAGACCGTCTTCGATCTGATGCCGGCGGAGATCGACGCGACCTTCGTGCTGCTCAAAGAGGTCAAGGCGTGGATGGACGAGCAGTACCATCCCGACGGGTACAACGTCGGCTGGAATTGCGGGGCGGTCGGCGGGCAGCTCGCCATGCACGCTCACATGCATGTCATCCCGCGCTTCCGGCAGGAGCCCTATGCCGGGCGCGGCATCCGCTACTGGCTGAAGCAGCCGGCGAATCGGTGGTGGTAGGCGGCGGGTTAGCCGCTAGCGAACCTCGATCCGCCGCGCGCGTGCCTTGACGAGCACCACGCGGTCTTCGACTGACCAGCCAGCCGCGCCTCGCTCGAGTGCGGCACCGTCGAGACGCGGAACCGGCAGGCCGTCAGCCGAGACCGAGCGGACGGCGGGTCCCTGGCGCAGCCTCAATACGAACGTCGTCGGCGCGGCGCTCGCCTCGAAGGTCGCGTCGTTCTCCCGACGGTGACAGCGTAGCGAGACCGTGCCCGCGTCGCCGCGCAGCGCGAACGACGCTTCGTTCGTGACGAACGCCTCGACGGTGAGCGGATCGGCCGGCCGCTCGCCGACATGGCTCCGCTCCGGTCCCAGCACGACCAGGCTCTCGTCCCTGACGTAGAGCGGTAGCTCCTCCAGCGGCACCCGGCGCCGGATCGTCGTCGGCCCCTCGTGCACGGCGCCGGTCCACCAGTCGGTCCACTTCCCTCGCGGCAGATACGTGGTGACCACCCCGTCCTCGCGGACGACGGGCGAGACGAGCAGCTCGCGCCCGAGACAGAACTGAAGGTCGAACGCATACCCGGCCGGGTCGTCGGGGAACTCCATCACCATCGGCCGCATCAACGGCACGCCGTCCTGCGCCGCCTGCCATCCGTAGCTCACCAGATAGGGCACGAGCCGGCTGCGCAAACGCGCGTAAAGCCGGAAGATCCGCAGCGCCTCGTCGCCGTAGCGCCAGGGCTCGCGCGGCGTCGCCCCGTGAAAACGGCTCAGCGCCGACAGAAAGCCGAGCTGGGACCAGCGCACGAAGAGCTCGGGCGACGGATCGCCCCAGAAGCCGCCCATGTCGTGGCTCCAGTAGGCCAGGCCGCTCATCGATGCGGCGAGGCCGCCGCGCAAGGTGTTGGCGAGGTCGACGAAGGTGCACTCCGGATCGCCCGACCAGTGCCCGGGATAGCGCTGGACACCCGGCGCGGCGCTGCGCGACCAGGCCACCACGCGGTCCGCGCGCTCGCGCGAGGCGTCGAAGACTTCCTTCTGGAAGAGCAGCGGGTACGGGTTGTGCATCTCGGCGCCGGTGAGCCCGTTCGCGAAGACCGCGTCGGCCGGAATTTCCTCGGCGAAATCGGGCTTGAACGAATCGGCGCCGAGGTCGAGCTGCTCGATGAGCTTGCGCCGATACCACTCGGCGGCCGCCGGGTTCGTGAAGTCGACGATCGCGCAGAGGCCCATGCCGCGCTCGGTCCGCTGGCTCCACACGATCGGGTGATAGACACTGCCGTCGGGCCGGTGGAGGAAATAACCGTGGGTCGCGCCTTCTCGATACAGATCGCTCTGCAGCGACACGTAGGGGTTGATCCACAAGCAGTTGTGAAATCCCTCCTTGTGCAGCTCGGCCAGCAGGCGCTTGGGATTCGGAAGCCGCGCCGAGTCCCATTCGAAGTCGCACCACATGTAGGCGCGCTGCCAGAACGAATCCAGATGGAAGACGTCGCAGGGGATGCCCTCGGCGCGCAGGCGTCGCGCCACCTCCAGCACCGAGGCCTCGGTGAACTGGACGAAGCAGGTCGATGCCCAGAGACCGAACGCCCACTCCGGCGGCACCGCGGGCCGCCCCGTCAGCTCCGTGTAGGCGGTGACGATCTCCTTCGGCGCGCCGGCCATCAGGTAGTAATCGAGCTCCTCGCCCTCGGCGTGCACCGTGTAGGCGCGGTTCGACAAGCTGCCGAGATGAAAGCCCACGGCGTTCGGCACGTCCACGAAGAGACCGTAGCCGCGGCTGCCGACGACGAGCGGGAGGTTCTTGTAGGCCAGCTCGGAGCGCGCGCCGTAGGGGTTGCGGTTCCAGACGCGCACGGTCCGGCCGACCAGGTCGAGGCGGCCGAATCGCTCGCCGCTGCCGTAGAAGTGGTCCTCGGGATCGAGCAGCAAGGTCTCGACGACGGCACGAACGCGGCGTGCCGGATCGTGGGGAAGGCTCTCGACCTCGAGCCCGGGGCGCGGGCCGAAGCGGTGGCCGGCGAAGTTCGCGTCGTCGTGCACCTGATGGGTCAGGAGCCGCCCGTCCGGTGTCCGGAAGGCGAGCTGGAAGGGGTCGAGGCTCGCCTCGACGACGACGTGGTCGGTCCTCAGAGTGACGCGCCCGGCGGCGGCGTCGACCGACCACGGCCCCGGATCGGGCCGCCCCACGACGTAGCTGAAGCGCTTCGCCGCGGCCATCGGACCGGGGGTCGTGCGGACGCGGACGACCCGCGGCGCGATCGCGCTCACCGTCACGCGCGCCGCCGAAAGCAATTCCGTCACGCACGAAAATTCGATGCCGTTGGCGGTCTGCTCCCAGGCGAGCGCCCTGATGATGCCGAGATTGCGCGTCTCCACGGGAGTCTCCAATCGACTATCCCTTGACCGCCCCGAGCGTGAGGCCCTTGACCAGGTAGCGCTGCAGGGCGAGCGTCATGACGATGTTGGGCAGCATCACCATCACCGCGGCCGCGCTCATCTCGCCGTAGAGCGGCCCGGCGTCGGTGTTGAGTCCGGCGATGACCACCGGCAG
>JACXTT010004427.1_pt1 | contig 20882 bp, 18 predicted proteins | sample 9270951 | NCBI WGS metagenome assembly JACXTT01 (sample SAMN15532306, study PRJNA645909) | rock metagenome | isolation source: weathered quartz diorite | place: Puerto Rico | collected 2017-06-21
CGGCGCCGCCCAGGCGCAGAATGCGGCGCGCAGGCACGACGTCGGCCTCTTGGACGGGCCTCATGGCACGCTCCGATAGCGAAGGCCCTCGGCGAGGTACGGATCGGCCAGCGGAACCACCAGCCGTCCATCGAGCCGCCACGCCGCCGCGCCCACGGCGACGCCGCCGACCCCGGCGAGCGCGGCGACGTCGAGCCAATGCGGCGCCGCCCCGTGCGCGCCGAAGGCCGGCACCACGAGCCAGTGTGCGTCGAGACAGTGCATGAGCAGAATCCACACCGAGAGCATCGCCATGGGTCGCGCCTCTTGTTTGAATCGCCGTGGCAAAAGAACGAAGAAGGGCACCACGAAGTGGCCGGCCACGAGCAGCCACACGAATGGCAACCAGCCGTGCTCGGTGCGTCGAATGAAATAGGTCACCTCTTCTGGTTTGTTGGCGATGCGAATGAGCATCGCCTGGAAGTACCCGAGGTAGGCCCACACCACGACGAACGCGAACGTGAGCCGCCCGAGCGCGTGGTAGTGATAGCGCGTCGGAGCGAGCTGGCCGGCGCGCTGCGCGGCGTAAACGCCGAGGGTGATGAGCGCAAACGCGGCGAGCTGGCCGCCCGCGTAGACGTACAGGCCGTATGCCGTCGAAAACCAAGTCGGTTCGAGCGACATGAGCCAATCGAACGCCGCGAACGTCAACGCGAGGCCAACGATGGGCAGCATGCCCGATGAAAAAGCGCGCTCGCGCCGGTGTGCGGTCTCGCCGCCATCTACGATTCGCGTGTCGCGCTCGCTTGACCAACGAGTGAGACGCTCAGCGGCGAACACCCAAATGGCAAAATACGATGCCGTGCGCGCGGCGAAAAATGGCCAATTGAGATACGCGCGTTTGGCGGCCACTTCGGCGGCGAGATCGGCGGGTGCGGCGAGCCAAGGATAGATGCGTCGCGCCCCGAACAGAACGGGAAGCGCCAAAACGGCCAGCGCCGGCAGCGCGGCGGCGACGCCCTCGGTGACGCGGCGCACGGCGGTGGGCCACTTGGCGCGCGTGGCGTAGCCGATCATCAGGAACACCAGCGCGCCCACCGCGGTGACCGTGCAGCAGGCGAAGGCGGTCAAATACGACGCGAGCGCGCGCGCAGGGCGAAACAGCGCGCCGAGCGCGGTGAACGCGAGGCCGGCGGCCCCGACGGCGAGAGCGCGCCGCGCCAACGCGCGCGTGCGGAAAATCCCGACGTCGCCTACCTCAGCCATCGCTTGGCCTCCTCTTGCACGTCGGGGGGCAGATCCACGAGCTTGGCCCCTTGGCGCCCTTGCAGCGCGCGCAGGTACGCCACCACCGCCCAGCGATCGCTCGGCGGCAGCTGGGCGGCGTACGAGCGCATCAGGCCGTAGCCCTCGCCGATGGTGCGGAAGATCGTGCCGGGCGGCAGGTCGCGAATTCGCGGTTCGAGCAGCGAGGGGGGGGGGCGGAGGGGCATGCGCCTCGTCACCTCGGAGCGGCCGTCGCCGAGCTCGCCGTGACACGGCGCGCAAAAGGTGTCGAAGCGGTCTTGGCCGCGCACCATCACGTCGCGCGAGACGGGCACGGGAATGCGCGCGGCGTCGCCGTGCTGGTCCTTACCAAGGTGAACGAGCGCGGGCTCGCGGACGCGCTCGCGCGCGATCGCCCTGGGCGGCGGGGCACGCATGACCATGCCGTCTTCGAAGGCGTCGCTCGGTTGATAGGCGCGGTAGCGCGGCTGGTGGATCATGCGCTGGAAGTCGGCGTCGCAGCCGAGCGCGAACGAGAGCGCGAGACCGAGCCAGCGCGCGTCCGCTGTCACGCCCGATCTCCTGGGCGGACGATCGCGCGCGGTTCGTGGACGCGCAGCACGTGCTCGAGCTCGGGCAGCCGCGCGGTCTCGACGTGGCGCACTTCGAGCCAGTGCCGATCGATCGCGGCGCGCTCGAAGCCGTCCACCTCGAAGATGGGCTGCCACAGCCGGCCCAGTCGGCCGAGCACGAACGCACACGCCACCGCGGCCAGCGACGCGCACAAGACGCCCATCTCGAAGGCGATGGGCACGAACGAGAGCGGAAAATGCGGCGGGCGCGCACCGGCATTCAAGGGATAAAGGTGCGCGTTCAAGAGCCACTCGAGGGCGTAAGTGGCGGCGGCCCCCGCCAGCCCGGCGGCGAGCACCACGCCCGGCAATGGACTCGACGGCAGGGCCAATGCGGCTTCGATCTCGGGAACGGCATAGGGCGTGTGCGCGTCGAGATCGCGAAAGCCGCGCGCGCGCAGCGCGCGAACGGCCGCGACCACCTGGGCCGGATCTTCGAACTCCGCCAGCACCAAGGCGCCTGTCACGACGCCTCCGGCAACGCGCCTTCGTGCGCCAGCTCGCGCCGCAGCTCTTTCATCTCGGACGAGGAGATGAACGCCACGCCGCGTAGAAACAGCATGAACAAGAGCGCGAAGAAGCACATCGTGCCGAAGAGCAGCGACAGATCGACCCACGTGGGCGAATAGCCGTGCCATTTGCTCGGCAGGTATTCGCGCTGCAGGCTCATGACGACGATTACGAAACGCTCGGACCACATGCCGAGATTCACGAGGAGCGATACGACGAACAAGACTGCCGGGCTGCGCCGCAGACGCCCAACCCACAAGAGCTGCGGCACAGCGACGTTGCAGAGCATCATCAGCCAGAACACCGGCGCGTTCGGGCCGAACGGTCGTGCGCGGAAAAACTGGTGGGCCTCGAACGGGCTTCGCGAATACCAAGCCATGAAAAATTCGACGAGGTAGCCGTATTGAACGATGAGCCCGGTCGCGAGCATCAGCTTGGCGCAGTTGTCGAGGTGCCGTGTCGTGATGAGATTTTTCACGCCGAACACGGCCCGCGCCGGGATGACGAGCGTGAGCACCATCGCGAAGCCGCTGAAAATCGCCCCCGCCACGAAAAACGGCGGAAACACCGTCGAGTGCCATCCGGGCGTCAAACCAATGGCGAAGTCCGAGCTGACGATGCTGTGCACCGAAACGACCAGCGGCGTCGCGATTCCGGCGAGCAGCAGGTACGCTTTGCGGTAGTGGCGCCACGCACGCGCCGAGCCGGACCAGCCCAGCGCGAAAATGCCGTAGAGCACGCGGCGTGCGCGCGTCGGCGCGCGGTCACGCAAGCTCGCGAGATCGGGAATCAAGCCGAGATACCAAAACAAGAGCGATACGGTGAAATAGGTGGTGATGGCCGCGGCGTCCCAGGGCAGGGCGCTCTTCACGTGCGGCCAGACGTCCATGGTCGCGGGATAGGGAAATAGCCAATAGAAAAACCACGGCCTGCCGAGATGCAGAAGCGGAAACACGCCGGCCTGGATGACGGCGAACAGCGTCATTCCCTCGGCGAAGCGGTTGATCGACGTGCGCCAGCGTTGCTCGAGGAGATAGAGGATCGCCGAGATGAACGTGCCGGCATGGCCGATGCCGATCCACCACACGAAATTGATGATCCCGAACGCCCAGCCGACGGGCACGTTGTTGCCCCACAGGCCAATGCCGGTCGACACCGTGTAGGTGATCGCCGAAAACAAGAGCGCGGTGCCGGCGCCGGCGATGGTGAACGCGACTTTCCAACCGGCCCCCCCCCGACCCCAGGTCGTCGACAGGATCTGCTGGTGAAGCGCCTCTTCGCTCGGCGCGCCGAGAAGGAGGGCTTCTGTCGTCACGAGGCCTTCTCCTCGTGCGGCGTGGTGATCTTTGCCAGATAGAGCGTGCGTGGGCGCGTCCCCTGGTCGTGGAGCACCGCGTACGCCCGCGGCTCTTTGCGCAACTTCACCACGGCCGAGTTGGAGTGCCGCAGCGAGCCGAAGTGAATCGCTCCGGTCGGACATGCCTGCGCGCAGGCGCTGACCACTTCATCGTGGCGAATGTTGCGTTTGTCGACGCGCGCCGCGATTTCGGCGCGACGTATGCGTTGCACGCAGTACGTGCATTTCTCCATGACACCCCGCGCGCGCACCGTGACGTCGGGATTCTTTTGCAGCGTACGCGCGTCGGTGACTTGGTTGTAGTCGAACCAGTTGAAGCGCCGCACCTTGTAAGGACAGTTGTTCGAACAGAAGCGCGTCCCGACGCAGCGGTTGTAGGTCATTTCGTTGATGCCGTCGGGGCTGTGGGTCGTGGCGTACACGGGGCACACGTATTCACACGGCGCTGCCTCACAGTGCTGGCACATCATCGGCTGGTGGACGGGCTCGGGCGCGTCGGCCGGGCCGGCGACGTAGCGGTCGATGCGTAGCCAGTGCATCTCGCGGCCGTCGAGCACGCCGTGCTTGCCGACCACGGGTACGTTGTTCTCCGCTTGGCAAGCGACGACGCAGGCGCTGCATCCGGTGCAGATCGACGTGTCGATGGTGAGCGCCCACTGATCGCCGCTGCCCGCGACGACGGGCAGCATGGTCGGCTTGGGCTCGCGCCGGCGCGCGATGCGCTCGGGCTCTGCGCGCAGCTCGCCGAGCGTCGCGGTGAGGGCCAATTCGCGTCCCGCTTGGCGATCGTGCTCTTGCGTGCGCGCCAGGCGCACCCGCTCGGCGGTCGCGGTGAGCGTCGCCCCCATCGCGAACAGGGCGCCATCGCGCGGGATGAGCGCGTATCCGTTGACGCCGACGTCGCGCGCCAAGGACTCCGCCCCGCCGCGGCCGTAGCCGAGCGCGAGGCTGACCGAATGCTCGGCGTGCCCCGGCACGACCAGCGCCGGCGCGTGCAGCGTGCGGCCTCCGACGGCCACCGCCAGCACGCGTCCCGTGTCCACGCCGAGGCGTTCGGCGACGCGCGGCGCGATCAGCGCGGCGTTGTCCCAGGTGAGCTTGGTGACGGGATGCGGCAGCTCGAGGAGCCAGGCGTTGTTGCTGAAGCGGCCATCGTGGAGCGGCGCGTCGAAGTTGATCTCGAGCGCGCCGCGATCGGCGGTCGGACCGTTCGCGACTTCGGCCGCGGCGGTCACGTCGAGCGCGGCGCGCACGGCCGCGAAGCGGCTGCCCGGTTCGAAGCCCAAGCGAATGCGCTCGAACCAGCCGGTCTCGAAGTCGCCCCCGATGCGCGCCCGCAGCGACGCGCGCAGCAAGTCGAAGCCGCTGCCGGTCATGCCCGCGAACGCCGCGAGCACCTCGGCGGTGGACCGGCCGGCGTAGAGCGGCCGGATGAGCGGCTGCACGAACGACAGCGTGCCGTCGTAGGCGCGCGCGTCGCCCCAACTCTCCAGGAAATGCGCGGCCGGCAAGAACCAGCCGCACGCCGCGGAGGTCTCGTCGAAATAGAGCGAGAGGTGAACGCTCCCTTTCGCTTTGCGCACCAGGCGCGCGAATTCGAGGTCGGGCGGGGCAGCGTAGGCGGGATTCGCCTCGAGCACCACCACCGTGTCGACGTCGCCGGCGTCGAGCGCGTGGGCGATGTCGTCGAGCGAGCCGTTCTCGGGCTCGAACAGCGCCGTGTCGGTGAGGTGCACGGTCTTGTCGAAGTTGCCGAGCGCCGCGTTGGCGAGATGGGCGAGCACGTGTGCATCGCGGCTCTGGCGGTCGCCGGCGATGACGATGCTCTCGCCGGCGGCGGCGACGAGATCGCGCGCCACGGCGCGCAACCACACGGAGATGTCGTCGCGGCTCGGCTCGCTGGGCGGATCGATCGCTTCGGCCATGCGCGGCGGCGTGCGCCCCAACGCCGCCAGCTCGACCAACAGCGCGCGTCCCACGTCGGCGATGAGCGCGGCGGGCACCGCCAGGCGATGATCGGCGAGCGACGAGGTCGGCGTGGGCGCCGGTCCGGCCTCGTACAGTCGGCACATCGCGTCGTAGGGCGGCACGGGGCGGCGGCGCGTCGCGAAGTCGCGCGCCCAGCGGATCGACATGGCCATCGAGTGCGTGAAGTCCGCGTCGAGCGCGAGCACCACCTTGGCGCGGTCGAAGGCGTATTGCGCGTCGAGCGGGCGCCCGTAGAGGAGGCGCGCCGCGGCGTAGGCCCCGCGCCGTGCCAGCGGCGCCCAAAACGCGAAACGCGCCCGCGGATGGCGCTCGCGCACGCGCGCGACGATCTCGCCGATCAGCGGCGAGCTCTGCGGCGGCAACACGAACGCGACGCGTTGATCGGGCGTGGCGGCGACCTCGCGCGCGAACCGCTGCCACGAGGCGATCATTCCGCCGTGCGACGGCGCTTTGGCGCGATCGGGATCGTAGAGGCCCAAGATGGCGGCCTGCTCCCACGCGCGCGTGGCGCCGAGGCTGGCGGGATGCTCCGGGTTGCCTTCGATCTTGGTGGGACGGCCGTCGTGGCTCGCGACCAAGAGGCCGGTGGCGACGCCGTCGAGCACCATCGAGGTGGCGTAGTGGAGCGGCACGCCCGGCAGCTGTTCGGGCGGCTGCAGCGCAAACGGCAGAATTTTCTCGGCGGGCGGTTGGCTGCAGCCGGCGCCGAGCGCGAGGCCCCCCCCCATGAGCCGCAACACGTCGCGCCGCGCGAGGGTCGGCGGCTCGTGCGGCTCGTCGCGCCCGTACGGCCTATCCATGTACGCCTCGGTTCAGCGGTGGCAAGCGCTGCAGGTGGTGAGCGCGGTGACGGCGCGTTCTCGACCGGGGGGGGGGCGCAAGTCTTCGAACGCCTCGGGGCCCGCGCCCCACAGCGTTCCCTGCGGCGCGCGGCTCGGGCGGTTGTCCGCGACGTACTCGGGCGGATCGCGATGGCAGTCGAGGCACCACCCCATGGTGAGCGGCCGTGCCTTGTAGACGACCGCCATGCCGTCGACCGCGCCGTGGCACAAACCGCAGCCCACGCCGCGCCGCACGTGCACGGCGTGATTGAAGAACACGAAGTCGGGCAGCCGGTGCACGCGATTCCAAGGGATGGGGCGGCTCGAGAAGTAGCTGCGCCGCACCGGCTCGAGCAGCGGGCTCGACGACCAAATCTGCGCGTGACACCCCATGCACACGTCGGTCGACGGCACGCCCGCCAACGCCGACGACTCCGCGCCGGAATGGCAATACGAGCAGCCGATCGCGGCGTCCCGTACGTGGTGCCGGTGGTCGAACGCTACCGGTTGATCGACCGGGGTGAGCACGCCGGTGTTGTACGGAGTGCGCACGTAGATCATCGGCGCAGCCAGCGCGGCGGCCAGGGTGGATGCGAGCGCCACCACACCCACGGCGAGCGCGGTGTTCGTCCAAGGTCGAAACAGGGCGGCCATTCATGAGCGCGGTAAACGCAACGCAGCGGGGCCCCGCAAAGCGGGAACCGACGACAGCCGCCGTGCAAGCCGCGCGCCTCGGTAGATGCGCGGAGGCTCGCGCGCGCGTTTTCAGCCACGCCACGAGCGTGGCGCGCCGCCGCGAAAGTATTTTTGGTAACGTGGGGCAGAAATGGCCGGCGTCGTCGTTTGGATAGTGCTGTTCACGGTCATCATGGTGCTGCGCGCCGCGCGGGCCTCGGGCGTGCGCAGCTACGACACGCTGCAAGTGACCGGCGTGCCGGCGCGCGGCGTTCTATTGGCCGTGGCGCCGACCGGCATGAAGGTCACTTACGGGTTTCGCGCGTTCGCGCAGCGCCAAGTGACCATCGACGTCGAGGTGCCGGGCCGCCCGCCCTACGTGGTCAGCACCACGGTCAACATCCCGACGAATTTTCTGCGCGACGTGCTGCCCGGCGTGACCGTCGAGCTGCGCGTCGATCCCGCGAGCCCGCGAAACGTGGCCATCGTCGGGCCCGCCGTCGGCATGCCGCCGCCGCTCGTGGCGCAACCACCCGGGCCGCAGGCGATGATGGCGCCGCCGCCGCCCCAACTGCGGTAGTCTGGGCCGAATGTCCGGTCAGGTTCCCTGCACCAACTGCGGCGCGCTGATGGTCCCGCGACAGACCGACGCGCGCGTGTACGTGTGCCCGTATTGCCACGCGCAGCAGCAAGTCGCCATCGACGCGGGACAAATCGCCGCCGGCATGCACATCGATCTCGCCAACGCCGACGCGTTTCTGGCGCAGGTGGCGCGCGTCCTCGGGAGCGCGCTCGCAGAGCACACGCGCATTCAGGAGCACAACGGTTGGGTGGTGCACGTCGAGGTCAACCTCGAGCCGGACGTGTTTGTCGCGCGCCGCGAGGCGAGCGGCGTGCTCGCGCAGCACAAGCGCGTCGTGCGCGGTATCGCGCTCAAGACCAATACGCATCCGCTCGACCGCTGGTTCGAGATGCTCACCGCCGCCCTGGCGCGGCACGCCAACACCAGCGCCCGCGCCGCTCAGGCGCTCGCCCTTCTCGGTCGCAAATAGCGCTGCGAGGTCACCATGCCACCCAACGCCCCGTCTGCGCCTTACGGCGATCTTCCGCAGCATGCCCGCGAGCGCCTCGCGGAGATGCGCCAGCACCAGTTCTTCACCAGCGATCTCTCGGTCAACGAGTTCTTGCTGGTGCGCGAGGCGGGCTTCGTTCCGCTCGGTTTGGTGATGGGCTCGAGCATCTACCACATCGGTTATCAACCGATCCGCGGGGTCGCCGAAGAGTTGGTCGGGCTCACGCAGGCGCTCTACCAGGCGCGCGAGCACGCCATGGTGCGCATGGAAGAAGAGGCCGACGCGCTCGGCGCGGACGGCATCGTCGCGGTGCGCCTCACGCTCAACGTGCACGCTTGGGGCAACAACGTCATCGAGTTCTTGGCGATTGGCACGGCCGTGAAGAGCGAACAAGGCGCGGCGTTCCGCACCAACGAGGGCAAACCGTTCACGAGCGATCTGTCGGGACAGGACTTCTGGACGCTGCTCGAAGCGGGCTACCGCCCGGTTGGCTTCGTGATGGGCAATTGCGTCTATTACATCGGCCAACAACAGGTGCAGCAGCAGCCGGCGCAGAACATGGAGCTCACCGGCCCGACGCAGGCGCTCTACGACGCGCGCGAGCTCGCCATGGAGCGCATGCAGGCCGAGGCCGAGGCGCTCGGCGCGGCGGGCATCGTCGGCGTCACCATCGACGAGAACAACCACACATGGGGCCCGAGCGTGCTCGAGTTCAGCGCGGTCGGCACCGCGGTCGTGCCGATTCGCGACGACCATCACATCGAAAAACCGGCGCTGATCTTGTCGGTCAACGAGGGGTGACGCGCCGGTGAGCGAGCACCGCCCCATCGACCTGCGCGCCAGCATCGCCGAGGTGCAGCGCGGCGGCATTCCGTTGCGCGCGCGGGAGCGTTTGGCCGAGGAGGCGGGCCCGAACCGGCGCCTGTTCACGAGCGATCTCTCGGTGAGCGAGTACCTCTTGGCGCGCGACGCCGCCTGCGAGCCAATTTCGCAGGTGATGGGCTCGAGCATTTTTCACGTGGGGCAAATTCCCGATTACAAGGGAAAGACCGCGGAGCTGACCGTGCTGAGCGACGCTCACCGCGAGTCGCGCCGCGCGGCGCTGGCGCGCTTGTTTCAAGAGGCGGCGCTGGTGGGCGCCGACGCGGTCATCGGCGTGCGGCTCCGCGACCGGATGATCACCATGGGCGCGCGCGGCAAGGGCGGCGACGACGGCGGCGAAGTCATCGAGTTCACGGTGGTGGGCACGGCGGTGCGCGCGCCGTGGATCACGCACCCGCCGGGCCAGCCGATCGTCACCGACTTGTCTGGCAAGGAGCTGTGGGCGTTGGCGCAAGACGGCTTCGAGCCGTGCGGGTTCTTGTTCGAGTTTTGCCGGTATCACGTGTGGCACGCCACCTCGGGCGCGCGTTTCGCCAGCGGCGAGATCACCGACGCGAGCAACGCCGTCGAACAAGCGCGCAGCATCGCGGCGCAGAGATTGCTCCTGCAGGCCGAGCGCTTCCAGGCCGAGCTCGTGGTGGGCAGCGCGCTCGAGGTGAAGGTCAAAGAGGTGCCGTGCGGATTTCGCGGCTGCGAGCTGGACGACATGGATGTCGACGTGAGTTGGTTCGGCACGGGTGTGCGCCGCATTCCGCAGTTTCGGCGCCACGAGCTCACCGTGCCGCCGCTCATTCTGTCGATGATGCCGCTCGGCCGCCGCGACGCCGCGCGCATCGGCGCCGAAGACGACGAAAACGACGTGGAGATCGCCGCCGAAGAGGCCGAAGAGGCGGCGCTGGAAGCGGACGAGGCGGCCGGCGATGGCTGACGCCCGAACGGGTGGGCGCGCGCCGGCGCCGAACGCGTTGCCCGCGGATTTGCCGGTGCACGCGCGCGCGCGGCTCACCGAGATGAGGGCGCGCCGGCTGTTCACGAGCGACTTCAGCGTCAACGAGCTCCTGCTGGTGCGCGAAGCGGGGTTCGAGCCGCTCGGCCTGGTGATGGGCACGTCGATTTACCAGATCGCGCCCAACCTGCCGCAGCTCGCGTCGGGCGAGCCGGGGCGCGAGCTCGTCGACATGACCCGCGCGCTCTACCACGCGCGCGAGCTGGCCATGAACCGCATGGAAGAAGAGGCCGACGCGCTCGGCGCCGACGGCATCGTCGGCGTGCGGCTGACCGTCAACGTCGCGACCGACCCGCGGCGGCTCGAGTGGCAGCAGTACTGCGAGTGGCTGAAATGGTCGCGGAGTGTCGGTTTTCGGCGCCCGCAAAACGCCCCGCCCGCGGGCTGGTTTCAAGGATGGCAATACCTCGCGTGGGATCAATGGTCGCGCTGGTGCTTGCAGATGGGCTGGGGCCAGGTGCCGCCCGCGCCGTGGGCGATGCCGCCGGGACAAGCGATGTACGCGTTCGGCGCCAACGTGGCCGAGTTCATCGCCATAGGAACGGCCGTGCGCCACAGCGCCGCGCAGGCAGCGCGAGCTGCCGATCGCGGGGCCCCAGGCCGGAGCAATTACAAGAACGCGCGCGGCAAGCCGTTTCAATCGGATTTATCCGGACAGGACTTTTGGCTTTTGGTGCGCACCGGTTATCGGCCAGTCGGTTTCGTGATGGGCAATTGCGTTTATTACGTTCCGCCGCAATTACTCGCCGCCGCGCCGCGCCAAAGCTGCGAATTGCCTCATTACACGCATGCGCTTTACGACGCGCGCGAATTGGCAATCGAACGGCTGCAGGACGAGGCCGAGACGCTGGGCGCCGCCGGCATCGTGGGCGTGACGGTCACCGAAAAGCAGCACTCGTGGCGCACCAACCCGTACAACGTGGGCAACGCGGCGCTGCAAGCAGGTGAGGTCATCGAGCTGTTCGTGATCGGCACCGCGGTGGTGCCGACCGGCGAAGCGGGCGAGCTCGACAAACCTTCGCTGGTGATGTGCGCCAACGACGCGCCGCCGCCCGCGGCCGAGGGGGCAGAGTGACGGCCGCGCTCTCGGAGCTCAGCGTCACGGAGTTCTTGGCGCTGTCGCGCATGGGGTTCTTGCCGCGCGGGCTGTGCATCGGCTCGTGCGTGTTCGCGGCGGGCTCGCAGTACGACTGGCAAGTCGCCACCGCCGAGGTGCCGGGCCTGAGCTTCGCGATGCACCAGGCGCGTCAGCTCGCCATCGCGCGCATGCGCTTTCAGGCGGCGCGCTTCGGCGCCGAGGGCGTGGTCGACGTGCGGCTCGAGGTCGAGCACCACTTGTGGCGCGGCGCGCGGCAGGTCGCCAAGTGCGTCGCGGTCGGCACCGCCATCGCGTTCGATCGCGAGCACGCGCCGGCCGCGTTTCGCTCGGCGCCGCCCTTGCATTTGTCCAACGGCCAACCGTTCGACAGTGATTTGTCGGGCGCGGACTTCGTGACGCTCTTGCGCGCCGGGTTTCGGCCGGTGACCGTCGCGATGGGCAACTGCGTTTACGGGCTCGATCCGCGCGTGCTGCGCGCCTACCGCGGACAAGACGTGGAGATCGCGCCGTTCACGCAGGCGTTCTTCGACGCGCGCGAGTCGGCGATGGAGCGGCTGCAACACGAGCTATTCCGCGCATTTCCGCCCGGGCACCCCGACTGTCCGAGCGGCATCGTCGGCATGACGGTCAGCGAGGCCACCACCGGTGGCGGTGCGGCGAGCGGGCCGCCCATCGTCGAGTTTACGGCGCTCGGCACGGCCGTGGCCCCGCTGGCGCCGGGCGATCCGCGGCGCGCCGCCGAACTGCCCAAGCCCAAGTTGGTCGTGCCGCTCGATCGCTAAATCGAGGAGCACACGCTCGCCGATTTAGTGATTGACGAAGAATAGCGGCATGCAACACGTGCTACCGACGGGGCAGGCCGCGTCGGGGCTGCTCGGAGCGATGCATTTGCCGAAGAACGCGCCATCGAGAAAGCATTGGCAGATATACTGGGCGTTACCGGAGGGGGCGCACTGGTCGCTGTAGGTGTGGCCGCCGGCGGTCCACTTCCAAGTGCAGGCGCCGTTCGGGTCGCCACTGCCGCCGCTGCTGTCGCCCTTTTCGCCGGCGCAGATCAAATAGGTCATCAGCGCGCCGTTGCACTCCGGCACGGAGGGGCAGGGCTGGGCCCATCCGTGCTGCGCGAGGCACGCCAGCCACTGCTGATGCTGCGCGTTGCACATCGGATTGACGCTCTTGCACGTGTTGTAGCAATCGTTGACGCCGGCGCAGGACTTGACCGTCGAGCAGACGACCGAGCACGGGTCCATCATCGGCCCGGTTTGCGCGCTCGTCATGCCGGTCGTAGCGCCGGGCCCACCGCTCGATTGCGGGCCGATGCTGGAGCTCGCGGGGCCGCCCGTCGCTTGATCGCTCGAGCTGCTCGTGCCAGCGCCACCGCTGCCTGCCGTTGTGCCTTCGACCGTGACCTTGCCGCCGCAGGCCGTGGCGATCGCCGCTGCCAACCAAACCCGTTTCGCGCCCGTCATGACCCCGTCCTATGATCCATCTCGATGCACGGTGGCCACGGATCATTCATTGGCGCAGGTGCAGGAGGCTGTCATGCAAGCGAAATCCTTGAATCGCCGCGCCGCGTTGGAGCTGTTCGGCGCGGTGGGCACGTTGGTGGTGGGCTGCGGATCGAGCACCAACGCCGGCGGCAGCGGGACCACGGCGAGCACGGGCAACGGCGCGGGCGGCGGCACGTCGAGCGCGACGAGCTCCAGCACGGCGTCGACCGCGAGCGGCGCCGCGTGCAAGACCGTGCCGAGCGAGACCGCCGGGCCGTATCCCGACAAGAGCAACATGCTCGGCAGCGCGATCTACGAGCGCCAAGACATCAGCGAAGGCCGCCCCGGCGTGAAGCTCACCGTGGAGCTCACCGTGCAGTTCGCCGCGACGTGCCACGCCGTGACGGGCGCGACCGTGATGATTTGGCATTGCGACGCGGACGGGCACTACTCCGAGTACAACCAAATGGGCTACGACGGCACCGGGCAGACCTTCCTGCGCGGCTATCAAAAGAGCGGCGCAGACGGCAAGGTCACGTTCACGACAATTTACCCCGGCTGGTATCAGGGCCGCGCGACGCACATTCACATCGAGGTGTTCGTGGGCGGCAAGTCGGTCAAGGTCACGCAGATGGCGTTTCCCGAGGACGTGTCCGCGAAGGTGTTCGCGGTCGCGCCGTATGCGACCAAAGGCAACAACACGACGAGCAACGCGGCCGACATGGTGTTCGGCGACGGCGACAGCGACGAGCTCGCCGCCATGAAGGGCGACACCAACGCGGGCTTCACCGCATCGCTCGCGCTCGGCATTTCTTGATGCTGCGCGTTGCAGCCCAGGTGGATGTGCTTGCAGCGGGGGGGGGGACGCAACCCGAGGCGCTGGCGCGCGCCTTGACGACGCCGTTTCTCGAGGAGCATGCCGCTGCGATAGCCCGCGCAACGACGGATCCCCGCTGCGCGGCGCGCCGCCGTGAGCGTTGCGTTCGCGGCGGAGACGAGTAGATTGCCGTCGGGATGGCGGTGCGCATCGCTCTCATGTTCGCGTTCGGCGCGGTGACGCTGTCGTTCTTCGACGGATTTCACACGCACTCCGGCGCCACGGCGTATCCGCACCCGTGGCTGTGGCAAATGGCGTGGTGGGTGCCGCTCGAGTTCGGGTTCGTGACCGCCGCCGGCGGGCTGTTTTATGCGCGCGCCTACCAAGCGCTCGGCGGCGCGCGCCGCGTGACGGCGCCGGCGGTGGCGGCGGCGTTCGTGTTGTTCGCGGCGGCCTACTGGGCGAGCGGATTCTTGCCGGCGGCGAACGGCGTCAAGAGCGCGGCGGTGGGCGCGCTGTTCGCGGCGGCGTGGCTCGTTTCGGACCGAACCTGGCAGGGGGTCGCGCTCTCGCTCGTGGCGGCGGTCGGCGGCTCGGTCACCGAGATCACCCTGACGCATTTCGGGTGCTTTGCGCACTTGCGCGCCGATCGGTGGGGGATCCCGATGTGGCTGCCGTTCCTGTACCTCGCGTCAGGCCCGGCCATCGGCCAGCTCGCGCGGCTCGTCTTCGACGCTCGCGAATCGCGCGATGCGCCCAACGCGGCGGCGGTCTGATACGCTCCAAGGATGCGGTGGGTGGGGCTCACGCTCGTGCTCGTGCTCGGCTGCACGGGCACCGTCGACGTGGAGCACGACCCCGCCGCGCCGAGCGATCCAGCCGTCGAGCACGGCCCGCGCGCGGGGACGCGCATCCGCCCGATCGTCGAGACCGCCGCGGGCACCAAGCGCATCGTCGGCTGGCACGATGCCTTGCTCGACGTTGACTGCGGCTTCCAGGACGCCAGCGGAACAACCCGCTGTTACCCGGCGGCCGCGGACGGTGACTTGGACGATCCCAAGTTCACGGATGCTGCGTGCGCCGCGCCGGCGGTGCGCGTCGCGACGGAGTATCGCGTGCCGAAGTACGCGCTCCCGCCGCTGAGAGACGCGGACGGGTGCTTCGAAGCGGAGTGGCACGAGCTCGGCGCGCCGGTGGCGTTGGTGTACCACCGGCCCTACGGCGACAAGTGCCAGCCATTCGTCCCCAAGCCGGACGAACCTTACAGTTACTATGGGCTCGGCGCGCCCGTGCCGGTCAGCACGTTCGTCGCTGCCGTGCGGGAGCACGATGCCACGGGGCAGCTCTGGTTTTTGGCCGAGGACGGAACGCGCGCGCCGTACGGCGGCTGGGATGGGCGGCCGGTGGCGCCATCTCCCATCGTCGGAGGCGAGTTGCGTTGGGCGCCGTGGATCGTGGCGTTCGCGGCCACGGCCGGCGTTCAAGGCGAGGGAGAATTCGCCGATGCCGCTTGCACGAAGCAAGTGGCCTACGACTTGAACCCGAAGTGTTTTCAGTTCGACGCCGAAGCGCTTCATCCCACCGCCACGACGGGTTGCGGCGTGAAGATTTGGGGGCACGAGTTCGCGTTGCCGGGGCCACTCCTCACTACCGTGTACCGTGGCGAGAACGGCCAATGTTCGCAGGCGACCCCGGAGCTCCTCGGCTCGGGCAGTTGGTTCGCCCCCGGCGCGGATCTCACGGCATCACTGAAACCCGTCGGCGAGCGCCTCGACGGAACGGGATCCATTCGGGTGCATCATATGACCATGGGTGAAACCAGCATCTTGTGGGCTACGACCTACGAATACGACTGGAGCTGTACGGACTGCACGGGCTGGCCCCGTCCCGATCCGTTCGTCGACGCGGCGAGCGGCGTGGATTGCGAGGCAGCCACGGGCGCCGATGGAAAACAGCGCTGTTTGCCGAGCCGGGTCGCGTGGCTCGAGGGATGGTTCGCGGACGGCGCATGCACGCAGCCGCTCGTCGCGACGAGCCCGCTGTGCGCCGAGCCGAAGTTCGCCGCGAACAAGGGCCACATTTTTGCGGTCGACGGGCCCCATGCCGGCAGCGTTTTTTCGCGCGTCGGCGCCGAGTCGTGTCACCCAGCCGTCGATCCCGGGAAGCCGCTGTGGCGCGTCGGGGCCGAGCTGCCGCCGGAAAGGTTCGCCGAGGTCACGACCGCGATCGAGTGATCGCGCCGCGCGCGCCGCGCCTCTGATATCCTCGGACCGTCATGCGCAAGGCATCGTTGGGCTCGGCCGTGCTCGGCGCGCTGTTCGCGAGCTGCGGCACGCACACGGACGACGGCGGAGGCGAGAGCGCGCCGGCGTGCGTCGGCGAGATTCCGCTCGGCAGCGCCACGGGGCACGCCGATCCGTTCGGTGCCAAAGCCGCCAAGCAAGCGCGCGCGGGCGTGGTGGCCAACGCCGCGAGCCTCGCGCAGCCGGCGCACGGTCGCCAACGGATCCACGACGGCGACTTCGTGCTCGCCAACGATCGCCTCGCGGTGTTCGTGCAAAAGCCGGGGCTCAACGACGGCTACGGGCGGTTCGGCGGCGCGATCGTGTCGCTCGATCAAGTCGGCCCCGACGGCAAGCCGCTCGGCCGCTCGCGCTACAACGAGTCGCTCGCCACGGTCGGCGCGATGATGCCGAACGTCCGTTCGGTCACGGTGCTCGCCGACGGCTCCGACGGCAAAGCGGCGGCGGTGCGCGCGGTCGGCAAGCTCGAGACCATGCCGTATCTGATCGGCTCGCTCGCCAAACTGCTGCGCACCGATTTCGATCTCGACGTCGCTTACGATTATTTGCTCGCGCCCGGCTCGGAGAAGGTCGCGCTGCGCATGGTGGTGCGCAACGCCGCGCCCGACGACGTCGACTTTGGCGTGGACCGGCCCGGCGACGACATCCTCTACGGTTTCTTCCAGACGAGCTTCTACCAGATCGCCACCGAGGGCGCCGGCTTCGGGCCGACGCCGCACACCTCGCCGTGGATCGGCTTCGTCGGGGGGCGGGCGCCGGCGGGCGTCGACGCGGGCGGCTTGAACTTCGCGTGGCGCGCCACCGGCGGCGCGCTCACCACCGAGGTGCCGCTCGGCACGTTCTTTCTCTTCAGCGGGCCGGCGTTCGTGGCCAAGGGCTGCGCGCTCACCAGCTACGATCGCGCCGAGGTGATCGCCGGCGGGCCCGAGTACGACGGCTTGCGCGAGGCGATTCGCCGCGTCGACGGCGCCCCCGCGTGGCGCGCGATCGGCGGCGTCGTCAAGGACGGCGCCGGCGCCCCGGTGGCGGGCGCGCTGGTGCACGAGCTCGACGCCAAAGGCGCGTACCTGAGCCGCGCCGCGGCCGACGCCGCGGGCAAGTTCACGATTCACGCGCCGCCCGGCCAGGCCGTGCACCTGGTCGCCACCGCGCGCGGCTATTGGCACGACGGCACCGACGTGGCCGCCGACGCCGCCGACGCGACGCTCGGCTTCGCCGCGACCGCGAGCATCCACGTGACCGCCAAAGACGACCAGGGCGGCCCGCTGCCGGTGCGCATCCAAATCATCCCCGAAAAACCGACGGCGGCGTATCCGGCGTCGTTCGGCGTGGAGCAGGAGACGAACGGCCGCTTGCACCAGATCTTCGACGCCGACGGCGACGCGACCGCGGTGGTGCCGACCAGCAAGAACCGCGTCATCGTGACGCGCGGCTACGAATACGAGCTTCACGACGAGACCGTCGACGTGGCGCCGGGCGAGACCAAGGCCGTCTCCACGGTGCTGGTGCACAGCGTCGACTCGACCGGCGTGATGTGCGGCGACTTTCACATCCACACGCAGCAGTCGGTCGACGCGACCGATCCGGTCGACTTCAAGGTGCTCGGCGCGGTGGCCGACGGTCTCGACATCCCGTGCTCGAGCGATCACGAATGGGTGTTCGACTTCGGCCCGGTGGTGAAGAAGCTCGGCCTCGAGAAATGGGCGTTCGGGATGAGCTCGAGCGAGCTGTCCACGAACACCTGGGGGCATTTCGGCGTCATTCCGCTCAGCGTGCGCCCCGAGCGCTACAACCACGGCGCGGTGGACTGGATCGGGTTGACGCCCGCGCAGACGTTCGCGGCGGCGCACGCGCTGCCGGAAAAGCCGGCGGTGGTGGTGAACCATCCGCGCAAGGCCAACATCGGCGGCTACTTCGCGAGCGCGCTGTGGGATCCGGATCTGGGCGTCGCGCACGACGCGGAGCTGTGGAGCACGGATTTCGACGCCATCGAGGTGTTCAACGACGCGAGCTTCGACGGCACGCAGAACACCGTGAAGGATTGGGTGAGCCTGCTCTTGCACGGCAAGCGCGTGTTCGCGATCGGCAACTCCGACAGCCACACGCTGCGCACCACGCCGGTCGGCTATCCGCGTACCTGTTTCGAATTCGGTCACGACGATCCGCAGAAGCTCACGCCCGCGGCCGTGCGCGACGCGATCTTGGCCGGCAACAGCGTGGTGACCGGCGGGCTGATGATGACGGTGGCGGGCCCAGGCGGCGCAAAACCCGGCGGAACAGTGGCGCCCGGCAAGCAGGACTTCACCATTACCGTGGACGCGCCGAGCTGGATCACCGCCAGCGAGATCGAGGCGGTGGTCGACGGCACGGTGGCCGACAAGCAGCCGCTCGCGCCGCTCGGCGCCGGGCCCTCGAACCGCTACGTCAACAAGCTGAGCGTCGACCTGACCGGCAAGCACTTCGTCATGTTCCACGCCCGCAGCGCGCAAGATCTCGCGCCGCTTCACCCCGGCCGCCAGCCGTTCGCGGTGTCGAACCCGATTTTCGTGAAGTAACCCCTCGGGTCCGCGGCGGGCCCCGCCGGGGTGCCGGCGGCATCACTTCGGGTTCGGCAGGGCGCAGTGGCCGTTGATGCACTCCGAGCCGGGATCGCAGCATTCCTTGGCGGTGGTGCACTTTTCGGCCTCTTTGGCGCAGCCGTTCGAGATGGGCCGGCACTGGATCTTGCCGTTGTACTCGTAACAGAAGCCGCCGCAGCACTCGTCGCCGCCCTTGCAGTTCTCGCCGTCCTGCTTGCACGGGTTGAGCACCCAGAAGCCGCGCAGGTTGTCGGCGGGCAGCTCTTGGCCGTCGAGGAAGAACGCCGGATGGCTCGCGTCTTTGCCCGCGACCGGCGCGAGGTCGAGCGCCGCGACCCACAGCTTGCCGTTCTGATCGTTGTTGTCCTTCGAGGGCAGCGTGTTGCCGTACGAGCGGTGGCTCGTGAACACCACCCAGAAGTAGCCGCCCACCGCGATGGGCAGCACCGTGGGCGCGAAGTTGAGCTGCGGATCGTTGGCCGGCAGGTACGCTTTGGCGTTGGCATAACCGTCGAGCAGGTCGAGCCGCGCCGTCTTCTTGCTGGCGACGTCCACGACGTAGAGATCGCCAGTGGCGTTGCTGTCGGTTTCGAACGCTTGGTTCGAGCCGGCGTGGTACACGACCCACTTCGCGTCCGGCGTGAACGCTGGCCAGCCGAGAAATTGCGCCGGATTCGCGGTGAGATCGGTCAGCGCCGCGAAGCTCTTGGTCGCCTTCGAATAGCTCATCGTCGCCAGCGAGTGACCTTGGCCGGTGTCCTCGCGGTTGAAGACGATCGCCGAACCGTCCGGCGCAAACGACGGCATGGCCGCGTGCTGCACGGCGTTGTCCCAGCTCGGCGTCGGGATGATCGCGCCCGTCTTGACGTCGTACACGCGCGACGGCGCGTTGAGCCAGGTGCGGTAGTTGGTGGCCGACACCAAGAAGCTGCCGTCCGGGAAAAGCCCGCCGTAAGTGAACGACTGATCGCCCTGCAGCTTGATGGGCGCGGCGTTCTTCTTGAGATCGTAACTGATGCTGTTGAGCAGGAACCCCGTCGCCGACACCAGCGTCGACCCGTCCGCGCTCGCGGTGTGGCACACGTTGCCGCACCCGGTCTTCACCACCGCCGGCTGCGACGCGCCCGGATCGATGCGCATGATGCCCACCGAGCCGAAGCCGCCCGCGAGTTGGGAGTCGTACGTCTCGTAGTAAATCACCCCGCGCAAGCTGCCCGGCGCGACGTTCCACGTCTCGACGATCGGCCCGGCCACCTTGCCGGCCGAGATCTTGGTGACCTCGACCTTCACCACCGAGGTGGCGCCCGCTGCCAGCGTGAGCGCGTCCCACACCGGCTGCACCATCTTGATGCGCGCCGGGTTCGAGGCGGCGTAAAAGCCCTGATAGTCGAACCCTGGGAAGCTCACGTGCACGTAAGCCGCGTCCGGCGCGGCGCCCGCGAACTGCAGCGTCGGCGACATCAGCCCGCGCGGGAACACGGTGTTGTCGTACGGATAGAGCCACTTGAACGCCGCGTCGCCGGCGCCGCCCGCCTGCAGCTTGCTCTGCGTGCTCGCGTCCACCTTGCCGGGATTTTCGGCGATGGTGCACACGTCGTTGACGCACGTGCCGCCGGCCATCTTGCAGGCGTCGCACTTGTTGGGGCTCGAGCCGCCCGAGCCGCTCGTGGCGCTCGTGCTGCTCGTGGTGCCGCTGGCGCCGCCTTGGCCGGCCGCCACGCTCGTGAGCCCACCGGCGCCGTTGTTCGAGGTGCTGCCCGCGCCGCCGCTGCCGACGGTGGTCCCGTCGCTGCCGGCTCCCGAGCTGCCGCCCACCGAGTGAGACGCCGAGCACGCCGCCATCGCCCAAGCGACCGTGCCCACCAACACCAATCCTGTCACGACGCGCCGCAGCATCGCACACCTCCGCGCGCGCTCTATGTATCCGATTTCGGGCGCCGAGTCACCCACCTCGGCGGCGACGACCGTTCACATCTCCTTGTGGCTCTCCAGCACCTGCCGCACGCGGATCACCAGCGCCTCGGGGGTGATGGGTTTCTGCAGGTAGGCGACGTGGCCCTCGAGCACGCCGTGGCGCACCACGCTGTCGTCGGTGTAGCCCGACATGCACAAGAGCTTGGTGTCGGGACGCACTTCGGCGACCTTTTTCGCGAGCTCCGGCCCGCTCATCTTCGGCATCACCACGTCGGTGAGCAACAGATCGATGCGCCCGGTGTGGTGCGTGGCGTGGTCGAGCGCGTCGCCGGCGTCGCGCGCGTCGATCACCTCGTAGCCGCTGCGCTGCAAGATGGCGCGCGTCACGGCGCGCACTTGGTCGTCGTCGTCGACGAGCAGGATGGTCTCGCGTCCGCCGAGCGTCGCCGGTACGAGCTCGGGGCGCACGCTCTCGGCGGCGGCGTCGATG